>Ga0209472_1000130_pt1 | contig 44291 bp, 34 predicted proteins | sample GraSoiAngelo_130_FD_185887 | JGI IMG/M metagenome (GOLD analysis project Ga0209472, IMG submission 185887) | Grasslands soil microbial communities from the Angelo Coastal Reserve, California, USA - 14_0929_02_20cm (SPAdes) (version 2) | ecosystem: Environmental > Terrestrial > Soil > Grasslands ... | reverse complement strand
GGTGGCGGCGGTGGTGGCGGTACGACCGCTTCCTATGCGCTTTACCAGATCGGCGCCACCGACGTTTTGTGGGAGCCGAACGCCGGGACGCTGTACGTGACGCTAGGATCCACCGCGGCCGCGCACACCAACTCCTTCGCCAGCGTCAATCCCGCCGACGGGTCATTCATTCTCGCGACGGCTACCGGCACCGACCCGAACGTCCTGCGTGCTTCCGCAGATGGCCAGTACCTGTATGTCGCGGCCGATTCCGGCACAACCATCCAGCGCTTTGCCCTGCCTGCGCGCACGCTGGACCTGAGCATCCCACTGGGCACCGGCTCTTCCGGCTCCCTGGTGGTCGGCGATCTGCAGGTGGCGCCAGGTGTCTCGCATACGATTGCGGTGGCGCGCAGGCAGCCTGCCGTAGTGCCCGGTGCGCTCGATGTAGTCATCTACGACGATGCGGTCGCGCGGCCGCCCACTGATCTACAGCATCAATCCGTTCTGCCGGATGCGCTTCAATGGGGCTCAGATGCGACGACGCTTTATTCGGTCGACACCGAATCCACGGCGTATTCGCTGGACGTTTATCAGGTCAGTTCCAGCGGCGCGACACTCACCGGCGCGGTGACCGCAGCATTCCCGGGTGGCGGTCGCATCATCTACACACAGGGCATACTCTACGACGACAATGGCACGTCGTTTGATCCTGTCACCGACAACGTGCTTGGTACTCTGGCAGCTTCAGGAGTGGCCTGTCCTGATCTTGCCAACAAGCGCATCTTCGTCATCGCCAGCCAACCGGGCACGCAGCAATCGACGTTGGTCATGTTCGATGCGGTTCAATACACGCCCCTGGGCGCGCTGCCGCTACCGGCTCTGACCGCGTTTCCGCGCCACCTGGTCAGGTGGGGGAGTGCGGGGCTGGCGCTCACAGCGTCCGACGGCAGCCTCACCATCATCAACAACATTTTCAATCTGCCGTCGCTGAATCTCGGGGGCTCTGGGACGGTTTTAGCCTCCGTCAACGGGGCCACTGCGTACACCGTGTACGACGTGCCGGCGAACGATCTGCTGTGGAGCTCGCAGCGAAACGCCCTCTACGTGAGCCTGTCGAGCATCGTGGCGCAACGCGGCAACACGGTCACCGCCTTCGATCCGGCGACCGGGACGTTCGGTGCGTCCGTTTTTGCCGGAAGTGAACCGGTCGGAATCGCCGCGTCCGCGGATGGTTCGTTCCTTTACATTGGCGATGCCGGCGCTACGGCTGTAGTGCGTGCGGCCCTTCCCGCACTGGCGCTCGATGAGCGCATCGCGCTCGGTTCGGCAGCGAACTTCGGCCCGCTTTATCCGCAGGACCTGCAAGTGGCGCCCGGCAGTGATAGCACGCTCGCTGTACTGCAGACTTTCAATGGGGCGATAACGCCCTCACTGGCCGTATTCGACGGCACCACCGCGCGGCCACAGACGGCTGTCAGCGCCATTCAGGGCATACAGTGGGGTGGCGACGCGCAGACCCTCTACGGCTACGGCACTGGTGCCGACGTCCTGCAGATTTCCACCTATGCGGTTAGCGCCGCGGGGGTGACCGAGCAACCCGGTCAGCTTACCGCTCTGACCGGGTCGGTAGCCCGCGCCGCTCACTTCAATGCCGGCCTGCTCTACGGAGACGACGGCTCGGTGTTCGATCCGGCCAGCAACTCGATTCTGCAGACTTTCGCGGGCGTGCCGAATTCGGCGATGACCTTCGACACGACCCTGGGCCTCGCCTACTTCGTCAGTGCCAGTCCGCCAGCCGGGGGAGTAGCCATTAGCGCGCTCGATCTCGTGCACGGCAACCTCGTGACGACGCTGCAAGCCTCGCAAGTACAGGGCCTGCCGCTGCGGGTGGTCCGCTGGGGCGCGGACGGGCTGGCATTCAACACGACTGCCGGAGAACTCATCGTGGTGCGCGGCGCGCTGGTGACAACGCCGCCCCCGAGCAACCCCTGCGGGGCCGCGTTAGGGACCAGCGCCACTACTTCCGGACCCGGCGGAACGACATTTTCCTCATCGCTGATCGCGGCCGGTGCCGGCGACCTGGCATACGAACCGCATTCAGGGCTCATCTACCTGGCAGTGAGCGCGCCGGGCGTCGCCAACACCAACTGCGTGGCTGCGCTCGATCCGCAGGCCGGATCCCTGGCAATGGGAGTGTTCGCCGGATCGCAGCCCTCGACGCTAGCGGTCTCCGACGACGGCTCACTGCTGTACGTTGGGTTGAGTGGGGGAGAGACAGTCGAGCGGTTCCAGCTGCCACCGCTCACTCACGATCTCACCATTCCACTGGTGTTTGGGCCGCTGTACAACAGCCAGCCGGTTGCCGGTGACGTGCAGGTGGCGCCGGGTGTGCCGGGCACCATCGCGGTGGTGGCACGCTCGACGCAGATCGATCCTTCATCGCTCGGCGTAGCAATCTTCGACAACAGTACACCGCGCTCCACCGTATTCGGCACCAATCAGGCGGCCGATGCCAACACGCTGGCCTGGGGCGCGAGCGCCAGCGGCTTGTACGGCCTGAACGTCGAAAACGGCAATGCTGATTTCTACACGCTCGCAGTTGGCGCGACTGGAGCCACCCTGGTGAGCGACGTCAAAGCGCTACTTACGCAAACAGGGGGCCGCATCCATTTCGCCGGCGGGCTGATCTACGCCGACAACGGTCAGGTACTCGATCCCACGACGAACACGCTTGCGGGAACGTTCAACCTGGCGACGGTCGGCCCACCGCCTGCCTCGGTAGTGGCTGTCGACACAACGCTGAACCTGGCGTTCTTTGCCACTTCTGATCGGACCTCCGGCATATTGAACCTGCTGGCCTTCGATGCCACGCACTTCACTCCCCAGCGTCAGATCAGCATACCGTCACTCGCAGCGCTGCCAACCCGCATAGTGCGTTGGGGAGCCGACGGGTTGGCGGTTCTTCTGAACAACGGTACGGTCCTGCTCGTGAAGGGAACCTTCGTGACGGGATGATGAGGTAGCCCGAACGTTGACCCAGCTCAAACGCGTGCACCGAAGGCAGCTAGCGTTCACTTGTCTCCCAGCGCCTTATCCTCGTTGGCACGCTTGATGACGTAGCGACGGATCGACTCGATCTGCTCAGGGCTCAGGACCTTCGCGAACCCGACCATGCCCTGATCGCGCAGCGCCCCCTCATGCACCACGCTCGCCCAGGCCTTGCCGTCCGCGATGAGCGCGCTGCGCCGCAGGTCGGGCAGCACCGTGCCGGCGTAGGCCGCGTCGCCATGGCAGCCGCCGCAAAAGCGTCCGTACTGTCGGCCGCCCTCGGCAATCTGCTCGGGTGTACCGGTTGTGGCCGGTGGGTCGAGCGGGGGGCGGGTGACGGGCGACTCGGGTGGAAGCTGTGCGCTGCCGCCCAACCTGTAGACGAGCAATCGAGACACATTGCGGACGGGTCCGGCAACCTCGGAGAGGATGCCGGGGGCCAGCGCCCATATGCCGCCCCAGCCCGCCAGCACGGCAACGTACTGCTCACCCTTGATCGAATAGGTGACGGGGGCCGCGGTGACGCCGGTCTGCACGCTGCTCGACCAGAGTTTCGCGCCGCTCACGGCATCGTAGGCCGCAAACTCCTTGGCCGCGTTGCCCTGGAACACGAGCCCGCCGCCCGTCGCCAGTACGCCACCGTTCCATGGCCCCTTGAAGGCCACGCGCCAGCGCTCCTGTTGGGCAATGGGGTCCCAGGCTATGAGTGCTCCCCTGGTTGCCGCCATCACGGCAGCACGGACCTTGGGATCGGCGGGCATCGCGGCCGCCGCAAAGTCGATACCCGTATTGAAGCCCTGCGCCGCTTCCTGCCAATGGGCTTCGGGCACATACGGAAAGCCGGCTTCCTGCGCCGGGATATAGACGAGCCCCGTCCTCGGGTCATAGGCCATGGGCTGCCAGCTGTGCGCGCCACCCGGTCCGGGTACGACCACGAAAGGCTTGCCCGTCTTGTCGATGCGCGCCTCGGGATTCTCGAGGGGCCGTCCGCTCTGGGTATCGATACCCTTGGCCCAGTTGACCGCGACATAACTCGCAGCCGAGATCAGCTGTCCGGTTGCGCGGTCGAGCACATAAAAGAAACCGTTCTTCGACGCCTGCATCACCACCGCGCGCGGCCGGCCGTCGATCTCGAGGTCCGCGAGAATCAGGTGCTGAGTGGCGTCGAAGTCCCACGTGTCGCCGGGTGTGGTCTGGTAGTGCCAGACGTACTCGCCGGTCCTGGGCTTCAGCGCAATGATCGAGTCAATGTAGAGATTGTCGCCGCCGCCGGGCGAGCGATAGGCTTGGTTCCAGGGACTTCCATTGCCCACCCCGACATAGAGCAGGTCGAGCCTGGGGTCATACGCCATCGAGTCCCACACGGTCCCGCCGCCACCGAGAGTCCACCAGTCGCCCTTCCAGGTGGCCTCGGCGCGCTTGAGATGCGGCGTTGCATTGGTGCCCGGCCGGTCCGGGACGGTGTAGAAGCGCCAGAGTCTCTTTCCGTCGTCACCGTCGTACGCCGCGACATAGCCGCGTACGCCCATCTCCCCGCCGGCGTTGCCGATGATCACCCGGCCGTCGATCACGCGCGGCGCGCCGGTGATTGCATACGGCTTGGATCGGTCCACGGTCAGCTTCGACCAGACCAGCCTTCCGGTCTCTCGGTCGAGCGCGATCAGTCGGCCATCCAGGGTTCCGAAGTACAGGCGCCGGCCCCAGGCGGCGAGGCCCCGGTTGACGACGTCGCAGCAGACCCGAATGCCCGCTTCGCCCGGCACCTTGGGATCGTATTCCCAGCGGAGCTTCCCCGAGAGCGCGTCGTAAGCCTTCACTTTGGACCAAGCGGTCGTGATGTAGACGGTGCCGTCAATGACGAGGGGGGTTGCTTCCTGTCCGCGCGCCGTGTCCAGGTCCGCGAACCAGGCGAGACCCAGATCCTTCACGTTCGCGGCGTTGATCCGGTCGAGCGGCGAGAAGCGCTGCTCGTCATAGGTACGGCCATGGGTCAGCCAGTCCTCGAGATCGTCCGCCGCCGAGATCAAAGCCTTGCCGTCCACCGGGCGTGCCGTGGCCGCATGCGCATCGGGCACCGGTGCGATTGAAGTCAGAAAGGCGGCCGTGACGGCCGCGACCCCTGTCCTCACCCACACCGCTGCAGCGGTCATTTGCCTTGCGCCCCGGGAGTCAGCGAGTCCTTGAGGCTCGCGCCGAGCGCCGCGTGCAACACCGCGGCCGGCTCGGTCGCGTGATCGGGGCAACGCCAGGCGACAAATCCGTCGGGACGCACCAGCGAGGCCCCCGAGCTCGAAATCCCAAAGCCAGGCAGAAATTGGCCCCCGGGATCGGCCAGGTCTCGTCCGATGCAGTAGGCGTCGAGCGGCAATCCGCCGCGCCTGTTGGCTGCCTCCTTCGCTGCATCCACCCAGGCCGAGCCCGCCCCGCCCGCAAACAGAACGTACCGGCCGCCTGCAAGATCGATCGTGGAGACGCGCTGACCACGGCGCTCGAGCCACAGGTGGGGCGCACGCGATCCGGGAGCGCCGCAGGTACTGCGCGGGTCGGCATGCACACCGAGAGGCGAGTCATACAGGTAGCCGAGCTCGATTCGCAGGTCGTCGACGAGAGGCGCGGGCTGAACGCGCGCCGCCAGCCAGGGCGCCGTGCGCGCGACGTAGCGGGAGAATGACTGTTCGACCGTGAATACGGCAACTGGCTTGCGTTCCGTTTCGTAGCTGTCAAGAAGCCCGCTACCGGCAAGTCCTTTGATGACGAGGGCGAGTTTCCAGGCGAGATTGTGCGCATCGTGGATGCCGGTATTTCCGCCAAACCCGCCGTTGGGCGGCATCAGGTGCGCCGCGTCGCCCGCGATGAATACTCGACCGTCCCGGAGCCTGCTGGCGACGTTCGCCGTGGCCCGCCAGCGACTGTAGCCGTCGATTCTCACCGGCAGATCTCGCTTGCCGACGCCGGCGCGGACGAGCTCGATGAGCCGCGACTCACTCAGGTCCGTCGCTGCGTTCACGGCTGCATCAGCATCGAGCTGCGGGTCCCCCAAGACGTTAACCCCCAGGAACCCGGCCGTGGCAGCGCGATTCAGCCGAAAGAATCCCCGCAGAGTCGGATTGTTTACGTAGATCAGACTCCAGGGGTTGTCCCCGATATACGGGGCGAGGTCCGCGGTGAAATAGATCGTCAGCGAGTTGGAAAACGCGCCGCGCCCCTCGTAATCGATTCCCAACGCAGCCCGGACCCTGGAGTGACCGCCGTCTGCGGCGATCAGATAATCGCCGCGAACGTCGTGCATGCGTGCGTCACTCACCTTGCGGATCGTCAGGTTGACTCCGGTCGAGTCCTGGTGAACATCGACGATCTCGGCCCCGGGTACGATCGTGGCGCCGCCCTCGTGCGCGCAATTGCGCAGGATGCGTTCGAGGCTCGGCTGATTCAGGAACAGCCGCCGGCAGGGGCTCAGCGCGTCGACGCCTTCGTTCAGGTTAGGGATGATGTCCGCAAGCTTCCTGCCCGAAAGTGTGTCCATGGCGATGATGGCGCCGTCGGGGACGAACTCCTTTTCCGATTGGCTCCGTACCGCCTCTTCGATGCCGATGCTCCGGAACATCTCGAGAGTTCGCATATGAAAGAAGGCCGCGCGTGGCAGCGGCGAGCTTGCCGTCAGGCGCTCGAAGGTCAGCGACCGGATGCCGTGGCTCGCAAGGAATGCCGCGGCCGACAAGCCGACCAACCCTCCGCCCGCGATCAAGACCGGAGCTTCGTCCGTCATGTTGTCCACTGAGCTGATTGCGAAATAGTAGCTCGGAGCACCGGAGCCGGCAGGCGGGGCTCGCCGTGCCGACGGCCCTCGCGCTTTGCCTTAATGCGCCAGCGGTGTCGTCGCTGGACATGCGGCGGTCGCGAAGCAGTCAGTGCCCCCGCCACGCCGCTCGTACCATGCGGTCTTAGGGCCGCGCGCCGCCTTCTAACGCTTTAGTCGCGCAGCGCATGGAGATTTCGCCCATGACGGATACCGTCGTCAGCTCTCGAACCCGCGAGGTCGTGCTTGGCCTCGAGCGTCCCTTCGTCATGATCGGCGAGCGTATCAACCCCACGGGGCGCAAGATCCTCGCCGCCGAAATGGCCGCCGGCAACTTCAGCCGCGTCGAGGCGGACGCGCTCGCACAGGTGGCCGCGGGCGCCCACATGCTGGACGTCAACGCCGGCATCCCGCTCGCCGATGAGCCGGCGATCCTCGCCAAGGCGGTGCAGCTGGTGCAGTCGATCACCGACGTGCCACTGTCGATCGACTCCTCGATCGTGAAAGCACTGGAGGCGGGGCTGGCGGTCTACAAGGGCAAGGCGCTGGTCAACTCGGTCACCGGCGAGGAGGAGCGGCTCGAGTCGGTGCTGCCGCTGGTGAAGAAGTACGGCGCGGCGGTGGTGGCGATCTCCAACGACGAGACCGGCATCTCGGAGGACCCGGATGTGCGCTTCGAGGTAGCGAAGAGGATCGTGCACCGCGCCGCCGATCACGGCATTGCGGCGAGCGACATCGTGGTCGATCCGCTCGTCATGCCGATCGGCGCCATCAACCAGGCGGGCCGCCAGGTCATGCATCTGTTGCAGCGCCTCAAGACCGAGCTGAAGGTGAATACCACCTGCGGCGCTTCCAACGTGAGCTTTGGTCTCCCGGCGCGCGAGGGCATCAGCGCGACCTTCTTGAGCATGGCAATCGGAGCCGGTCTCACCTCCGCCATCATGAATCCGATGCACCTCGAGATCGTCAGGGCCTGCATGGCGGCGGACGTCATGATGGGCCACGACCCGGATTGCGCCCGCTGGATCCGGCGCTTCCGAGAAACGCCGCCGCTGCAGGCCTCGGGCGCGGCCGCGGCCGGCGCGCCCGAGGGTGCGGCACGGGGCCGGCGCGAGGGCGGGCACCGGAGGCGCACCCAGGGCCAGGCATGAGCGAGAAGGACCCACTCGTCGTCTTCACGCCTTCCGGGAAGCGTGGTCGCTTTCCGCTCGGCACGCAGCTGCTCGAGGCCGCCCGCACTCTCGGGGTCGATGTCGACTCGGTGTGCGGAGGGCGCGCGCTCTGCGGCCGCTGCCAGGTCCTGGTCATGGAGGGCGATTTCCCCAAGCACGGCGTGAGCTCGCACGCCGCCAACTTGACGCCGCTCAGCGCCGCCGAGGAGGGCTACGCGCAGCGGCGGCCGTTGCCTTCGGGGCACCGCCTGTCCTGCTCCACGCAGATCCAGGGCGATCTGGTCATCGACGTGCCGCCGACCAGCCAAGTGCATCGCCAGGTGGTGCGCAAGGCCGCCGATGCGCGCCCGATCACTCTGAATCCCGTGGTGCACCTGCATTACGTCGAGGTGCGCCAGCCCGACATGCACGACCCCGCCGGAGATCTGCAGCGACTGCTGGAGGCGCTGAATCGCGAGTGGAAGTTCGGTCCGCTGCGCGCCGATCTGGCCGTGCTGCAGAAGCTGCAGCAGGCGCTCCGCCAGGGCGAGTGGCGCGTCACGGTCGCCGTGCACGCCGGGACGCAGCTCATCGGCGTGTGGCCGGGATTCCACGACCGCGTCTACGGGCTCGCGGTCGATGTGGGCTCGACCACGATCGCGGCGCACCTGTGCAATCTCGAGAGCGGCGAGGTGGCGGCCTCGAGCGGCGCCATGAATCCGCAGATCCGCTTCGGCGAGGACCTGATGAGCCGCGTGTCCTACTCGATGATGCACCCCGGCGGGGCGCAGCAGATGACCGAGGCGGTGCGTGGCGCGCTCAATGCGCTCGCGGCGGAGGTCGCGCGCGAGGCGAAGGTCGAGCCGTCCGACATCCTCGAGCTGACCGTGGTCGGCAACCCGATCATGCACCACCTGCTGCTCGGCATCGATCCGGTGGAGCTCGGGGGAGCGCCCTTTGCGCTCGCCACCGACTCGGCGCTCGCGCTGCACGCCAGCGAGCTCGGTCTCACGGTGCATCCGGGCGCGCGGGTCTATACGCTCCCCTGCATCGCCGGTCACGTGGGCGCGGATACCGCAGGCATGCTGCTCTCCGAGCGGCCCGACCTGTCGGAGAAGCTCACGCTGCTGGTCGACGTCGGCACCAACGCCGAGATCGTGCTCGGCAGCCGCGAGCGGCTGCTCGCCTGCTCGAGCCCCACCGGGCCCGCCTTCGAGGGTGCGCAGATCAGCTCCGGCCAGCGCGCCGCTCCCGGAGCCATCGAGCGCGTGCGCATCGATCGCGCCACGCTCGAGCCGAAATTCAAGGTGATCGGCTCGGACCTGTGGTCGAATCAGCCGGGCTTCGAGCAGGTGGTCGCCGCGACCGGCGTGACCGGCATCTGCGGCTCGGGAATCATCGAGGTGATCGCCGAGATGTACCTGGCCGGGATCATCAGCCAGGACGGCGTCATCGACGGTGAGCTCAGCCAACGGAGCGACCGCATCGTGCAGACCGGCCGCACCTACGCCTACGTCGTGCACCGCGGAACGCCAGCGCTCTCGATCACCCAGAACGACGTGCGCGCGATCCAGCTCGCCAAGGCGGCGCTGCGCGCCGGCGTCGCGCTGCTCATGGACCGCTTCGGGTGCGACCGCGTCGACCGCATCCGCCTCGCGGGCGCCTTCGGCAGCCACATCGACGTCAAGTACGCGATGATCCTCGGCATGATCCCCGACTGCGACCTCTTCATGGTGGCCTCGGCGGGCAACGCCGCCGGCACCGGCGCGCGCATCGCGCTGCTCGACAGCGACTCGCGCAGGACTATCGAAGAGCTGGTGCGGCGCGTGGAAAAGATCGAGACCGCGATCGAGCCGAAGTTCCAGGCGCACTTCGTAGCGGCGATGGGCATTCCGCACTCGACCGAGGCGTACCCTGAGCTGCGTAAGGTAGTGCAGCTGCCCGAGCCCAAGGCGGCGGCGCCGCGCGGCGGCGCCCGCAGTCGCCGGCGCGCGGGGGCATAGAGTCCCCGTCGGCTCACCACAGCGCGGCGACCGTCCCGACGTGCACTTCCGGGGACGCTCCAGGCCTGCCGGAGCCGCTCTTGTTCGAGAGCTGGATGCGGCCGATGAACGGCTGCGCCCGCGCATCGACCTCCATGGCGATCGTCCCGGCCGCTCCATCGTTGCCCCGATGGCCGTCGGAGCCGTTGCGCCCATCGTGACCGGAGAGCCCGCTTGGCCAGCCGATGCCGCCCGCGCCACCGTGCCCGCCTCGACCCCCTGAACCCCCGCGTCCACCCGCGCCGCCGTTCGCGTCGATCGAGAGCGTGCCGCCTTCGGGATCGACCAGGAAGAACTGCTCGCGCGTGATACTGGCCACGCGCACCTGCAGCAGCGGGTGCGTGCCGGCTCGGAGGGTCACCCAGACGTGAATTGCCTGACCCCGCTCACCGTCTCCACCGTTGAAACCGTCACCCCCGTCGGAGCCGTCGCTGCCGTTGCCTCCCGCGCTCGGGTTGCTGAGATCGATGGAGCCCGGAGTGCCGGCTGTCCCATCGAAGCCGTTGGCGCCGTCCGCGCCCGGAAACCCGTCACGGCCGGAAAAGTGCGCGGCGAAGGCCACGTCATAGCGTACCGGGATCTCAAGATCCGCGACGACGTCGGGATGGCCGAGGGTGGTGACGTGCACGTGCGGCACGCGTCCGTCGCTGACGCGCGGATCCTGCGGCAGGGACACGATACCGTTGGCCTTCACCTGCACGACCTGCGCATCGAAGGTGAAGCTGTCGAAGAGCACCTTGCCGTGGCCCGGTCCGACGGTCGCGAGTTGCCGTCCGTCGCCGGTAGTGGCGAGGATGACCAGGCGGCCGCGGCCTCCGGGACTCAAGGCGGGTTGCGGCGCGAGCGCGGCCGCGAGGCGCGTGACCGGCACGTGATCCAGTCGCATGCGCAAGTGCAGTCCCACCGCGATGGACTCGCAGCCCGCCAGCCCGAGCAGCGCCAGCATGGCAAGGGATGCGCTCCCGACCCGGAAACCCGGTCCAACCAACCTGACTCGTGCGGCGCGTGCGGGGTCCACGTCCGCCTCATTCCCAGACACCGCGATGCAGCCACGATGCTGGCGCTGCGCCGGTGGGTCAAGTCAAGAATCTGCAAGTCAACACAAGAAGTGTGAGCGCGAGCGGGAAACACTGCACCGCCGCCCGCCGGTGCGCGCTGCCTCACACGTTCGAGTCCGGGAACGAGTCCTTGCGCCGCCTGATGTAAGCGAGCAGCGCCTCGTCCACCGCCGGATCGAGCGGCGGCGTCTCGTACTGCTCGAGCTGCCGCTTCCACAGCGCGTTGGCGCGCTGGGTCATGTCCTTCGAGCCCTCTTCATGCCACTGCTCGAACCTGTTGTTGTCGGCGAGCGGCGAGCGGTAGAAGGCCGCCTGGAAGTTCGACTGCGTGTGGGCGCAGCCGAGGAAGTGCTTGCCCGGACCGACCTCGCGGATGGCATCGAGCGCCTGACCGTTCTCGGACAGATCCACTCCCGCGAGCAGCGTATGCATCATGCCCGCCTGATCGGCGTCCATCACGAACTTCTCGTAGCCCATGGCAAGACCGCCCTCGAGCCACCCGGCGGTATGCAGCACGAAGTTGACACCCGCGAGACAGGTCGGAGTCAGCGTGTTGGCCGACTCGTAGGCCGCCTGGCCATCGGAGATCTTGGACGCGCACAGTGCGCCGCCCGAGCGGAACGGAACGCCGAGACGCCGCGCGAGCGCCGCCATGACGTACAGCACCAGCGCCGGCTCGGGCGTTCCGAAAGTCGGCGCGCCCGACTGCATCGAGATCGAGGACGCGAAGCTGCCGAATATCACCGGGACGCCGGGATTCACCAGCTGCGCGAGCGCCATGCCGGCGAGCGCCTCGGCGAGCGTCTGCGCCGCGGTTCCGGCCACGGTCACCGGCGACATCGCGCCGGCCAGGATGAAGGGCGTGACGATGGTCGCCTGGTTGGCGCGCGCGTAGGCCTTGAGCGCCCCGAGCATGGTGGCGTCCCAGGTGAGCGGCGAGTTGGCGTTGATGAGGCTCACGATGCAGGTGCGGGGCTTGCCGGTCTCGGGGTCGGTGTACTGGTCGCCGAAGAGGATCTTCGTCATCTCGATGGTGTCGAGCGCGCGGCTCGGGTGAGTGACCGAGCCCATGTACGGCTTGTCGCTGTACTTCATGTGCGCGTACACCATGTCGAAGTGCCGCTTGTTGACGGGCAGGTCGACCGGCTCGCAGACGGTGCCGCCCGAGTGATGGAGCGACGTCGCCATGTAGGCGAGCTTCACGAAGTTGCGGAAGTCCTCGATCCTCGCGTAGCGGCGCCCCTCGTCGAGGCTGCGCACGAAGGGCGATCCGTAGGCGGGAGCGAAGACCGTACGGTTGCCTCCGATCAGCACGTTGCGCGCGGGATTGCGTGCGTACTGGGTGAACTCCTTCGGCGCCGAGCGGCGCACGATGCTGCGGCACATGCCGCGCGGGAAGCGCACGCGCTCGCCCTGGACGTCGGCGCCGGCGTCCTTCCAGAGCTTGAGCGATTCCGCATCGTCGCGGAAATCGATGCCGATCTCCTCGAGGATCGTGTCGGCGTTGTTCTCGAGGAGCTCGAGTCCCGCGGCGGTCAGCACCTCGTAGTACGGAATGTTGCGCGTGATGTAGGGTACGAAGGCGTGGCTGCGCGCGGTACGCGCCGCGATCTTGGCATCGCGGCCGCTCGGACGGCGCGATCGCGCTGCCGGGCCTGACTGCTGCTCGTCCATGGGAATGTCCTAGACCGGCTGTGCGCCGGGGGCGCGGGGCTCCATTATCGTCAGGCGCCGCCGCCGGCACTGATCGAATTGCGGCATGGACTTAACGCTTTCCGACCACCGGCAGCTCGATGAAGCTGGCGGCGCCGGCGGTGTGGAAGATGCGCTGCGTGGCCTTGCGGTAGTCACCCGGCCGGGCGAAGAAAATGTTGGGGACGTAGGTCTGCGGGTTGCGGTCGTAGAGCGGGAACCAGCTCGACTGGATCTGCACCATGAGGCGATGCCCCGGCAGAAACACGTGGTTCACGTGCGGCAGCGCGAAGCGGTAGCGCTCGACCTTCCCGGAGGGAATGGCGCTCGGGCGGCTGAAGCTCTCGCGATAACGCCCGCGGAAGATGTCCATGGCGATGGGCAGCTGATAGCCCCCGAGCGGCGAATCCGACGGTACTTCCTCCGGGTACACGTCGATCAGCTTCACGACCCAATCGCTGTCGGTGCCGCTCGTCGAGGTAAAGAGATTCACCATCGGCGCGCCGCCGATGTGCAGCGGCGCCGTCAGCACGTCCGACTCGTAAGTGAGGACGTCGGGACGGTCCGCCACCGTGCGCTGGTCGGTCACGAGCCAGCGCCGCCACGCGTCGGCGTCGCCGAAGTGCACGGGGCGCGGCAGGTACGGCACGGGCTTGGCCGGATCCGATACGTATTCATCGAAGGCCGCGGCACGCTTCGGCGGCGGACTGAATCCGAGCCGCAGCTCCGGCTCGAGATAGAGCCGCTGCGGCGTCGAGTCACAGCCCGCCTCGCACGACAGCGGCCAGCGCGGCAGGCGCCGCCACACGTTGGTTCCCGTCTCGAACACGAGCACCGGCGGCGTGGCCGCCTTGGGCGCACCGTCCTTCAGGTGCTCATCGAGGAACGGCTGCATCACCTCGCGCCGAAACTGCAGCGCGGTGTTGCCTTCGAACTTGAGCGGACCGAGGGTCGTGCCGTCGTAGTTGACGCCGCTGTGCCGCCAGGGTCCGAGCACCAGGAAGTTGCGATCGTTGGCCGTATCCTTGGGCTCGGTCGCCAGGTACGTGTGGATGCCCCCGTACATGTCCTCCTGGTCCCAGATGGCGGTCACGTACATCGTCGGGGTCTTGAGGGGCAGCGCGGCGAGAATCCTGTCGAGCGCCTGGGCACTCCAGAACTCATCGTACGCCGGATGCTCGGCCATCTTGTCGAAGAACGGCAGCTGGTCGATGCCGAAGCGGCGCGCGAAGTCACCGGCCGACCCGGTGCTGAGGAACAGCTGGAAGTCATCGTAGGCGCCGCGCGCGATCTGCTTGCCTTCGCCGCGCGCCGTCGTCTGACTGTACAGGTAGTCGAAGTTCGTCTGACGGAAGGCGCCGTTGTGAAACCAGTCGTCGCCCTTCCAGCCATCGACCATCGGACACATGGGCGCCGCGGCCCTGAGCGCCGGATGCGGGTCGACGAGCGCCATGAGCACCGTGAAGCCCTCGTAGGAGGAGCCGATCATGCCGACCTTGCCGTTCGACTCGGGCAGGTTCTTCACGAGCCAATCGATCGTGTCGTAGGCGTCGGTCGAGTGATCCACGGCGGTGTGGTTGAGCGGCCCGCGTAGCGGACGCGTCATGACATAGTCGCCTTCCGAACCGTACTTGCCGCGCACGTCCTGGAAAACACGGATGTAGCCCTCCGGAGCAAACACCTCATCCCCCATCGGCAGCGAGGCCAGGATGTGCGGGCTCACGAAGCGTTCAGCGCGTTTCTTGGCCTCGTAGGGCGTGCGCGTGAGAATGATGGGCGCGCCGTGGGCACCCTTTGGAACGACGATGACGGTGTGCAGCTTCACCCCGTCGCGCATCGGGATCATGACCTCACGCTTCTGGTAGTCCCACTCGGAGGTGGGCACCGTGAACGCCGCGGGGATATCGGGCGTCATGGGCGGAGTGCGCGGAGTTGGCGGCCTTGGCTGCGCTGGCGGCACCGGCGGCGTCAAAGCAGCGGCGCTCGCCCCGGCCAGCCAACCCGGCAGCACCACGCCGACGACCCACGAGCTCACGCTACGCATCAGCTCCGCTCCCGCACTGCGCAATGGTGCGCAAGCCTGCCATGGGCAGGGTAGCCGCGCTAGGATGGACCGATGCCCAAGGCCGACATCGCCGCCGCACTGCGCACCGTCCTGCCCGCGGATTGCCTGCTGTGGCGCGAGGAGGATCGCCGCCCCTACGAGTGCGATGCGCTGACGGCGTTTCGTCGGCTCCCCGCGCTCGTCGCGCTGCCCCGCACCGAGGAGCAGGTGCGACAGGTGCTCCGGACCTGCAGCCGGCTCGGCACCCCCGTGGTAGCACGCGGTGCGGGCACCGGCCTCTCGGGCGGCTCGACCCCGGACGAGGAGGGAGTGCTGCTCTCGTGCGCGCGACTGAACCGCATCCTTACGATCGATCCGCTCGAGCGCATCGCGCGGGTCGAGCCGGGGGTGCCGAATCTCAAGGTCTCGGAGGCGGCGGCGGCCCACGGTTTGTACTACGCGCCCGATCCCTCCTCTCAGGTCGCCTGCTCGATCGGCGGCAACGTGGCGGAGAACTCCGGCGGCGTGCACTGCCTCAAGTACGGCCTGACGGTGCACAACGTGCTCGGCGTGCGCGGCTACACCATCGATGGCGAGCTGCTCGAGCTGGGCGGCCGTGCACTGGACGGCCCGGGGCTCGACCTCCTCGCGCTCGCGATCGGCTCCGAGGGGCTCCTCATGGTGACCACCGAGGTCACCGTGAAGCTCCTGCCCCGCCCGCCGTGCGCGCAGCTCGTCATGGCCTCGTTCGCCGACGTGCACAGCGCCGGCAACGCGGTCGCCGCAGTGATCGCCGCCGGCATCATTCCGGCGGCGCTCGAGATGATGGACCGCAAGGCCACGGCGGCGGTCGAGCCCTTCGTGCACGCCGGCTACGACCTCGACGCGGCGGCCATTCTCCTGGTCGAGGCGGACGGCACACTCGAGGAGGTCGGCGACCAGATCGCCGAAATCGAGACTGTGCTGCGCCGCGCGGGCGCGAGCACGCTCAAGGTGTCGGGGTCGGAGGCAGAGCGGCTCAGGTGGTGGTCCGGACGCAAGAATGCCTTCCCCGCCGCCGGGCGGCTCTCGCCCGACTACTACTGCATGGACGGCACGATTCCGCGCAAGCACGTCGGCGAGGTGCTGGACGCGATCTCCCGCATGGAATCGCGCTATGGCCTGCGCTGCATGAACGTGTTCCACGCCGGCGACGGGAATCTCCACCCCCTGATCCTGTTCGACGCCAACGATCAGGACTCCTGGGAGCGCACCGAGCGTTTCGGTACCGAGATCCTCGAGCTGTGCGTCGAGCTCGGCGGAACGATCACCGGCGAGCACGGCGTCGGGCTCGAGAAGTTGAACCCCATGTGCGTGCAGTTCTCACCCGCCGAGCGGGCCGCCTTTGCGGCCGTGAAGGAGGCGTTCGACCCGAAAGGGCTCCTCAATCCGGGCAAGCTCATCCCGACCCTGGCGCGCTGCGCGGAGTACGGCCGGATGCGGGTGCATCACGGCGCCCTGCCCCACGCAGAGCTGCCGCGCTTCTGAGCGCAGCGCCGCATGAGCGCGAGCCTTGACGCCGTGCTGGGCGCGCTGCGCGAGCGGATCGCAGCCGCCCAGGGTGCGCGCCGCGCGCTGCGTCTGAAGGGAGCGGGCACCAAGGACTTCTACGGCGAGACGCTCGCCGGCGAAGTGCTCGAGCTCGGAGCTTTCAGCGGCATCGTCGACTACGAGCCTTCGGAGCTCGTCATCACCGCCCGTTGCGGCACGGCCCTGTCCGAGATCGAAGCCGCGCTCAGCGCGCGTGACCAGTTCCTCGCCTTCGAGCCGCCGGCGTTCGGCGCCGACCCGACCATCGGCGGCGTGATCGCCGCCGGGCTGTCAGGTCCGCGCCGCGCCTACGCCGGCGCGGCGCGCGATTTCGTGTTGGGCGCGAAGCTCCTGAGCGCCGACGGCGCGCTTCTGCGCTTTGGCGGACGGGTGATGAAGAACGTCGCCGGCTTCGACGTCTCGCGGCTGCTGTGTGGCTCGCTCGGCACTCTCGGGATCATCACCGAGATCTCGCTCAAGGTGCTGCCGCGGCCGCGCGCCGAGGAGACGCTGCGGCTCGAGCTGCCGGCCGCCGCCGCGGTGGAATCCTTCAACCGCTGGTCTGCGGCGGGCTTGGGCGTCTCGGGCGCCGCCTGGTGGCAGGGCGGCGCCTGGGTGCGGCTCTCGGGCTCGCCGCCCGCGGTGCGTGCGGCGCGCGAGCGCATCGGTGGTGAGCGCCTCGAGACCGCGCGCGCACAGGCCTGGTGGGAGTCGCTGCGCCACGCTCAGCTGCCCTTGTTCGCCGGCCGCGTCATCTGGCGGTTGTCGGTTCCCGCCACCGCGTCTCCCCTCCCCCTGCCGGGTGACCCGCTCATCGACTGGGGCGGTGCGCTTCGCTGGTACGCGGATCCTCCCGGCGAGGTCGCGATCCGCGAGATCGCGTCAGCGGCCGCAGGCACCGCGCTGTGCTGGCGCGGACCCGCGCCGCAGGGACGCTTTCACCCCCTGCCGCCGGCGCTCGCACGGCTGCACCGTCGCCTCAAGGAACGCTTCGACCCGCACGGGATCTTCAACCCGGGGCGGCTGCTCACAGATTGATCGTGCCGCGACCCAGCTCGATCACGTCGCCGCTCACGTAGATCTGCCTATCGGCGTCCACGCGCAGCCGCAGCGCCGACGGCCGGCCGGTGTACTCGCCCTGCGCGATCTCGAACTCGCACGGCAACGCGCGGCCCATCGCGAGGCACCAGCCGCCGAGGTTGGCGGTCGCCGACCCCGTGGCGGGATCCTCGAGGAGGCGGCCACCGTGCGGGAAGAAAAAGCGGGCCAGGAGTCCCGCGCCGGCGGGGGCAAACACGTAGGCCATGCTGTGGCCGTCGACGCTCGAGAGCTGCGCGAGGCACTCCGCGCGCACCCGCACACGCCGTACCGCCGCATCGGAGCCGAGCGGCACGATGAGCTGCTCTTTGCCCGTGTTCACCCACAGCGGCCGCTCGCCGATATCCTGCTCCTCGAGCCCGAGCATCGCCGCCAGCGTGAGCCGCGGCACCTCGACCTCCCGCCAGGTCGGCGCCTTGGCCTGCAGCGTCCAGCGATCCCCGGTGGCGCGCACCGGGATGATCCCGGCGTTCATCTCGAGCGTCAGTCGGTCGCCGCCCAGGCCCAGAGCGCGGCAAACGTGGGCGGTGCCGAGCGTCGGATGTCCCGCAAAAGGCATCTCGTAGCCGGGCGTGAAGATCCTCACCCGGGCGCTGGCGCGCTCGGAAGGCAGGATGAACGTGGTCTCCGACAGATTGAACTGCAGAGCCAGCGCCTGCATTCTCTCGGCGTCGAGAGTCTGCGCGCGCTCGAAGACGCAGAGCGGATTGCCGCTCAGCACGGCGCGCCCCTGCGTGAACACGTTCACGATACGATAGGCGTACGCGGACATTGCGACACGATTCTATCCGAAGCGATCACGTCTATCCGAAGCGATTCCCCCCATGACCACCGAGCTGCTGTTCCGGGACGATGCGTATCTCAAGACCGCCACCGCGCGCGTGCTGGCAGTGAGCGAGCACGGCATCGAGCTCGATCGGACGGTGTTCTATCCGCAGGGCGGCGGCCAGGCGGGCGACACCGGCACCCTGCTGCGGGGCAACGGCGAGCGCATCGTCGTCGCCGACACCCGCAAGGGGGACGGGGCGGATCGCGTGCTGCACCACATCGCCAGCGGGAGTCCCCTCCCCGAGCCGGGCGAGGCGCTCGCGCTCGAGATCGACTGGGAGCGGCGCTATCGGCTGATGCGGCTGCACACGGCGCTGCACCTCTTGTCGTGCGTGATCGAAGCGCCGGTCACCGGCGGCAACATCGTCCCCGACAAGGCGCGCCTCGACTTCGACATCGAGCTCGGCCTCCTGAACGCCGCCCGGATCGAGAGCGAGACCAACGCCCTCATCGCCGCCGGCGCCGCCACCGAGAGTGTCTGGATCAGCGATGCCGAGCTCGACGCGCAGCCGGAGCTGGTGAAGACGATGAGCGTGCAGCCGCCGCGCGGCGCCGGCCGCGTGCGGCTGCTGCGGATTCCGGGCATCGATCTGCAACCCTGCGGCGGCACGCACGTCGCCAACATCGCCGAAATCGGCCCCATCCGGGTGCTTAAGGTTCGCAGCGAGGGCAAACACAACAAGCGCGTCGAGATCGCGCTCACTGATAGCGGCTGACCTCGAGGCCATTGCCGACCGCGAGCAGCACCGAGCTCATGCCGGCGGCCGCGCGCACCCGCTGCTGGTACGCCCGCGCCTCGGCGCGAAACTCCTCCGGGAAGAGCATGTTGTCGGCGACCACGATCGCGCCCGGCGAGAGCTTGCGGTGCAGCAGCTCGAACACCGGAACGTACAGGTCCTTCCACAGGTCGATCAACACGAAATCGAACGGGCCCGGGAGCTGGCGGAGCGAAGCCAGCGCGTCGTCGACCCGAAACTCGACGAAGTCGGCGAGCGCGGCGCGCTCGAGCTGCGTGTACGCGTATTGTGTCTTCGCCGCCTGCAGCTCGAGCGAGATCACCTTGCCGCCGATGGCTCGCGCCGCCTCCGCCAGCCAGGTGGTGGAGTAGCCGTAGGAGCTGCCGACCTCCAGGATCCGGCGTGCCTCGCCTTCCTTGATGAGGAGATTCATCAGCATGCCGGCCGCGCGGCCCACCGGCAGCAGCATCTCATCGCGACGCCGCAGGTTTTCGTCGGCCGAGCGCGCGCTCCAGATCTCCTGCTCGCGCTGCGCGCGAGCCTCGTAGTCGGCGAGCACCGCGCTCACCGCCGGATCCATCGGCTCAGGCCGCACTCGAGAAATACTCCTGGAGCGAGGCGACCCCGAGGCGCTTCGCCTCGAAGAGGCTCTCGAGATGCTCGCGGGAATTGACCAGCCCCCGCGCCCGCAGGATCCCCTGCTCGTCGAGGAGCGCCGCGAACGGCAGGCGGCTGACCTGGTACGCGAGCCCGAGAGCCGCCGATACCACGTAGGGAATTCCGTCGAGCCCCTGGCTGCGCACGAACTCGCGCTGCTCCGCACTGTCGCCATCGCTCGCCAGGATGACGTCCATCCACCCGCGCTCATCCTTGCGGGCGGACTTGACGGCCGGCAGCAGCGACTTGCACACCGGGCACGTCGGCGATACGAACAGCAGCAGCGTGCTGCGGCCGTCGGGGCGCGCGGCCCCGGGCCGGTGCGTACGGCCCTCGAGATCGGCGACTTCGAGGGCCGGCGCCGGCTCACCGACCACGAGCCCGCGATTCAGCATCAGCGCCCCGGCGGGCGCAATGCGCTCGTGGAGCACGCCCACCTGGCGCACCAGCGCCAGCACGACCGCCGACAGCACGAGCAGCAGGATCCACAGCGCGACGTTGGAAACCGCGAGCGCCGTCACGGCGCGCCTCGCAGCAGCGCGTTACCGGGCGCCACGCGCCCGAGCAGCCGGTCGACACTCATATATAAGAGTGCGGCCACCGCCGTCCCGGCACCGATCGTGAGGGCATCCGCCCCCGTCATCGCCCGTGTGCGCCAGGGCAGCAGCATCGCGGCGAGCACAGCGGCGAGCAGGAGATTCCGCCACACCATCCACTCTGCAATCGCGCGCCGCTCGCCGGGTGCGCCACAGCCGCAGGCGAGATCGCGCCTGCCGCGCTGCAGATTGATCGCCATCGCCGCCGCGTAGCTGAGAAGCAACGCCGCGCCCACGGCACAGGCGCCGGCGCGCGAGCCGCCGGCGAGGAGCCCCGCGCCGGTCGTCAATTCGAGCACCGGCACCAGCCACGAGAGCCGTGCCACACCGTCCGGGACCACCCGGTAGGCGCGGAACAGCTCGGCGAAGCGCTCGGGACTGCGAAGCTTCTGGAGCGCGGCCCCGATGAAGAGGAGCGCGAATGCGCCCGCGAGCAGGGCGCCGATGGCCGGGTCGATCATGGCGCGGTACATCATAAACCAGCGGCGCGTGTAGTATCCCGGCACCCGTCGGCTGAGCTTGGGTTGCCTGATGAACGCCCTGCATCTGTCGGTCGTCGAATTCAGATCCCTGGCCGCGCGGATGACGGACCTCAGCGCGGATCTGCTCGCGGGGCTCGACGGCGCGCGTGCCTTTCCGGAGGTCTCGGGCGCGCGCACCGCGCGCGCGTTCGCGGCGCCGCTTCCCGAGGAGGGTCTCGGGGCCGCGGCGCTCGATGCCCTCGGCGAGGTGCTCGCGCTGTCGCGCGCGCCGACGCCGCGCTTCTACGGCTACGTGCTCGGCTCGGGTGAGCCGGTCGCGGCGCTCGCGGATCTGCTCGCGAGCGTGCTCAATCAGAACGTGACCGCCTGGCGCTCGGCGCCGGCGGCCGTGACGATCGAGCGCCACCTGGTGGAGAGTCTCGCCGGCGCGCTCGGCTGCGACGGCTTCGCCGGGAGCCTGTGCGGCGGCGGCTCGATGGCGAATCTGATGGGGCTCGCGATGGCCCGCGAGACGCGCTTGCCGGCGAACGAAGCGGGCGCGCGCCCCGGCGTCGTGTACGCCTCGAGCGAAGCGCACATGTCGATCGGGAAGGCGATGGCGCTGCTCGGACTCGGGCGCGAGAGCCTCTCGCTCATCGACGCGGGCGACGACTATCGCCTCGACCCCGAGGCGCTGCGCGAGGCCGTCGCCGCCGATCGCGCCGCCGGACGCACGCCGCTCGCCGTGGTCGCCACCGCCGGCACCGTCAATACCGGAGCGATCGATCCGCTCGCCGACATCGCATCCGTCTGCCGCGAGCAAGAGCTCTGGCTGCATGTCGACGGCGCCTACGGCGCCCTCGCTGCGCTCGCCATCCCGGAGGCGTTCCGGGGACTTGCCGCCGCGGACTCCCTCTCGCTCGATCCTCACAAGTGGCTCTACCAGCCTCTCGACTGCGGGCTGCTCCTCTACCGGAGCCAAGACGCGGCGCGCCGCGCGTTCTCCTTCACCGGCGATTATGCGAAGTCGCTCGCTTCCGATCCGGTCGAGGCCTTCGCGTTCTTCGATGAGTCCGTCGAGCTCTCGCGCCGTTTCAGGGCGCTGAAGCTCTGGCTGTCGCTGCGCTATCACGGCCTGGCGGCGTTTCGCAGTGCGATCCGCGCCGACCTCGATCACGCGCGCAATCTCGGCGCTGCCGTGTCACGCGCCGGGGAGCTGGAGCTGCTCGCGCCCGTCGGCCTCAGCGCCGTGTGCTTCCGCTGCCGGCCCGGCGAGCGGCATCGCGATGCCGACCGCTTCAACGCGGCCGTCCTCAGGCGCGTCATCGAGCGTGGCCGGGTGTACCTTTCCAACGCGACGCTCAAGGGGCGCTTCGCGCTGCGCGCCTGTTTCGTCAACCATCGCACCACCGATCGGGACGTCGCGGAGATCGTCCCGGAAGTGCTGCAGGCGGCGCGCGAGCTATCCGGCTAACGCAGATCCTCCTCCCAGAACTCCTGCGCGCGCCGGGCTCCGCCGGCGCCGCGCGCCTCCTCGAGCTTGCGCAGCTCGACGCGGCGGATCTTTCCGGAGATGGTCTTGGGGAGCGCTGCGAACTCGAGGCGGCGGATGCGCTTGAAGGGCGAGACGCGCTCGCGCACGTGCGTCAGGATCGAGCGCGCGGTGTCGGCATCGGGGCTGCAGTTCGCCGCCAGCACCACGAACGCTTTCGGTACCGAGAGGCGCAGCGCGTCCGGACTCGGCACGACCGCCGCCTCGGCGACCGCGGGATGCTCGATCAGCACGCTCTCGAGCTCGAAGGGACTGATGCGGTAGTCGGAGGACTTGAAGACATCGTCCATGCGGCCTACGTATGTGAGGTAGCCGTCGGCGTCTCGCGAGGCCACGTCTCCAGTGTGATAGTAGCCATCGCCCATGGCGCTCGCGTTGCGCGCGGGGTCATCCAGATAGCCCTGCATGAGCCCGAGCGGACGCTGCGCGAGGTCGATGCAGATCTCGCCTTCCTCGCTCACGCGACCCGCGGCATCCAGCAGCACGATCCGGTATCCGGGCAGCGGCCGCCCCATCGAGCCGGGCTTGACCGGCTGCCCCGGGGAATTGCCGACCTGCGCGGTGGTCTCGGTCTGGCCGTAGCCGTCGCGGATCGTGATGCCCCAGGCCTCGCGCACCCGGGCGATCACCTCGGGATTCAGCGGCTCGCCGGCGCTTGCCGCCTCGCGCAGCGTCACGCGTGAGGCGCGGAGGTCTTGTTGGATCAACATCCGCCACACCGTCGGCGGCGCGCAGAAGCTCGTCACGCGGCAGCGCGCGAGCTGACCGAGGAGCGCGCGGGCGTCGAAACGCTCGTAGTGATACGCGAGCACCGTCGCCGCCGCGTTCCAGGGCGCGAACAGGCTCGACCAGGCGTGCTTCGCCCACCCGGGCGAGCTGAGATTCAGGTGCACGTCCCCGGGCTTGAGGCCCAGCCAGTACATGGTCGACAGATGCCCGATCGGATAGCTCGCTTGCGTGTGCGCGACCAGCTTCGGCCGTGCGGTGGTGCCGGAGGTGAAGTACAGGAGCAGCAGCTCATCGGCGCGCGTCCGCGCGGTGTCGAACCGATCGCCGGCCTCGTAAGAGCGGTCGTAGTCGGCCCAGCCCGGGGCGCCCGCTCCCACGGCGATACGCACCGGCGCGCCGGGCAATCCCGCGAAGCGCCCCGCGAGCTGCGCGTCGGTCACGATCCCCTTGACCCGCGCGCGCTCTATCCGATCGCTCAGATCGTCGCGCTCGAGGAGCGTCGTCGCGGGAATCACGACTGCGCCGAGCCGGATCGCGGCGAGCATCGTCTCCCACAGCGGCACGCCGTTGGGCAGCATGACGAGGAGTCGGTCGCCTTGCTCGAGGCCCTGAGAGTCGAGGAAGCTCGCCACCTGAGCCGAGCGGCGCGCCAGCTCGGAGAACGACAGCGACCGATCGCCGCCCGCATCGTCGACGACGCGCAGCGCTGGCGCGTCGTTGGCCGCGGCGATCACGTCGAAGTAGTCGTGCGCCCAGTTGAATTGCTCGAAGGCCGGCCAGCGGAACTCGCGCTGCGCACCCGCCCAGTCCTCCCTGAAGCGCAGCAGCAGGTCCCGCAGCTCGAGAAAGCGGCGGCTGGTGCTCATGACGGCGCCCTTCACTCAATCCTGCCCAAGTGAGCTTAACATCGCGGTCGGGGACTAAGCGAAGCGCCGTCCCGGGTGCAAAGGCGGCGGCGTCGGCGTGAAACATTCACGCGGGTTAACAATGGCTTGCAAGATCAAATGAATCCGGAATCGAAACCATGAGCGCGTCCCGCCTCGAAGCGTTCACCGACGGCGTGATCGCCATCATCATCACCATCATGGTGCTGGAGATCCGCGTTCCGCACGGCAGCGATCTCGCCTCACTCGAGGCGGACGTGCCGGTGCTCTCGGCCTACGTGCTGAGCTACGTGAACGTCGGCATCTTCTGGAACAACCACCATCACATGCTGCACGTCACCGAGCGCGTGAACGGCAAGGTGCTGTGGGCGAACCTGGCGCTGCTGTTCTGGCTGTCGCTGGTGCCGTTCGTCATCCGTTGGATAAACGACACGGGATTCACCGCCCTACCCACGGCTGCGTACGGGATCGTGCTGGTGGGTGCCGCGGTGAGCTACCAGATGCTGGAGCACCAGATCATCGCGCACAACGGCCGCACCTCGCGCCTCGCCCTGGCGCTCGGCGGAAGCGACCGCAAGGGGAAGCTGTCCCTGGCGCTGTACCTCGCCGCCGTGGCGCTCGCCTTCATGCGGCCGTGGCTCGCGATCGTCCTGTACGTCGCCGTGGCGCTGCTCTGGCTGGTGCCCGACAGGCGCATCGAGTCGCTGATCAAGAAAGGAGAAGGATCCTCTACTTGAAGACCACCGTCCTGCAGCCGTTCAGGAACACCCGATGCTCGATGGCGTAGCGCACCGCGGCCGAGAGCGCGCGCCGCTCCGAGTCCCGTCCGGCCGATACCAGCATTTCGGGCGTGTAGGTGTGATCGACGCGCTCGACGATCTGCTCGATGATCGGGCCTTCGTCGAGATCGTGGCTGACGTAGTGCGCCGTGGCCCCGATCACCTTGACGCCGCGATCGTAGGCCTGATGGTAAGGCTTGGCGCCCTTGAATCCGGGCAGAAACGAGTGGTGGATGTTGATCGCCCGGCCCCGCAGTCTCTCACACAGATCATCGGAGAGGATCTGCATGTAACGCGCCAACACCACCAGCTCCGTGCGCGTCGAGTCGATGAGCTCGAGGAGCCGCCGCTCCTGCTCGGGTTTGTTGGCCGGTGTGAGGGCCAAGTGAAAGAACGGCAGATTGTGCCGGGCCGCGGTCGGCTGCAACGTCACGTGGTTCGATACCACCGCCGTGATATCCATCCTCAGCTCGCCGGTGCGATGCCGATAGAGCAGATCCTCCAGACAGTGATCGAAGTTTGACACCATGATCAGCACCCGCGTGCGCTCGCGAGTGTCGTGGATGCGCCACTCCATCTCCTCGCGAGTCGCAATCGCCTGGAATTCCTGGCGCACCTGCGCGAGCTCCACGCTCTCTCGCTCGACGCCGCAGAACGTGATGCGCACGAAGAAACGCTGCGAGATGGTGTCGTCGAACTGATGCATCTCGATCAGGTAGAAGCGCCTCGCGGCCAGGAAGCCGGTGATGGCCGCAGTGGTCCCCATGCGGCTCGGACAACTCGCCGTCAGCACATACGGATGATCCGTCGCAAACCTCACACGCCCGCTCCCGCGCCGTCCCGAAGGGGAGCTAGCGTGACAAAGCGCTCCACCGCGCTGTGATCCAAATGGGACGGCCGCTGGCGCGTAAGCGTCACGCGAGTGACGAGGAGGCCTGAATCTCGACGAGCCAGAAGGTGGCAGCCCCCGAGCGCGGGGCGATGGCGCAATGCGACTCTCCCTCGATGAGCACCGCATCGAGGCTCGAGAGGCTCAAGGGACCGGTGGGGCAACCCACGACGAGGTCCGATAGCGCGAGTATCAGCGTCGCCCCGGCGTGCGCGTTCAGCTCCCGCGGCTCCCGCGCCGTCGAGAGAGTCAGTCGCGAATCGAAGCGGCCGCGCCGCGTCATGACATTGAGGTCGGTCACGGGTCCGCCGCAGGGCTCGGCAAACACCGCGGCTTCGCCTGGAAACGTGAGCGGCGGGGTCTCGGGAGTCGCAATCATCCCGGCACCCTCTCCGATCGAGAGCGACAGGCGGCCTTCGAGCACCGCCATGCGCCGATCGATCCCCGGAAAACTCGAGAAGGGACCCGGCGCGCGGATCTCCGCAAGGCTCACGCGCCAGTCGAATCGAGTGAGATCGCTCCCCGGTGGGTGGACGATGACCTCGCGCGTCAGTCCGCCGCCGTTCTTCCAGGGAGTCGGCGGGCGTTCCGCGGCGCGAAGAATTCGCAGCGTGCGGCTGCGCATCCGTGGCCACCTCACGAGTCCGGAAACGGCACCGAGAAGCGCCCGTCGCGGATCTGCGGCGCGCCGGGCTCGATCTCGTAGTAGTCGCCCTTGTCGGCGACGAAGATATGACACGCGACCTTGAGGCCCCGGGTGTCATCGAGCGTGCCGGCGGCGATGCTGATGCGATCGAGCCCCACGCCCTCCCAGAACAGCGTCGAGCCGCAACGCCCGCAGAAACCGCGCCGTGCCTCGACCGAGGACACGTACCACTTCAGCTCGCCGTCCGAGACGAGGCTGAAGTCGGCGCGCCGTGCCGCAGTGGCGGCCATGATGTGTCCGGTCATGCGCCGGCACTGGGTGCAGTGACACATGACGACCGGCCGCAGAGGGCCGGCGATCGAATAGCGCACGGCCCCGCACAGGCAGCCGCCGGTGTGCACCACATGGCTCACGGCCTAGCCGGCCCCGAGCTTCTGCGCGAGATACACGAAGCTGAGCGCCCACATTTCGGCGGCCTGCTTGTGGTCGGCCGCCCCCGCGTGGCCGCCGTCGGTGTTCTCGTAGAAGAGCACCTCGTGCCCCTGCTCCAGCATGCGCGCGGCCATCTTGCGCGCATGTACGGGGGTGACGCGATCGTCGCTGGTGGCCGTGACGAAGAACACGGGTGGGTAGCTCCTGTCCGCCTTGACGTTCTGATAGGGCGAGTACTTCATGATCCAGGTGCGGTCGGCGGGCCGCTCGGGGTCGCCGTATTCGGCGGCCCAGGACGCGCCGGCTCCGATGTGCGTATAGCGGATCATGTCGATCAGCGGCACCTGGCAGACCACGGCGCCGAAGAGCTCCGGCCGTTGCACCATGTTGGCGCTCACCAGCAGGCCGCCATTCGATCCGCCCATGATGCCGAGTTGAGGCGGCGTCGTGATGCCGCGCCTCACGAGGTCCTGCGCCACCGCCTGGAAATCGTCGTAGGCCTTCTGCCGGTTCTCGAGCAGCGCCGCCTGGTGCCACCCCGGGCCGTATTCGCCGCCGCCGCGGATGTTGGCGACCACGAAGGCCCCGCCGCGACTGAGCCACAGCATGCCGAAGTTGGGCGAATAGCTCGGCGTCATCGAAATCTCGAAGCCGCCGTAGCCGTAGAGGACGGTCGGAACGGGCCCCGCGGGAGCTCTGCCAAGCGTCACGAAGTAAGGGACGCGGGTGCCATCCTTCGAGGTCGCGAAGAACTGCTCGGTCCGGAGGCTCGAGGCATCGAAGCGTGCGGGCAGCGACTTGAGCGGCAGCGGCTTGCCATCACCGGCATCGGCGTACAGCGTGGTCGGCGTCGTGTAGCTCTCGAAGCGAAACTGCGCCTCCGGCCCCCAGGAGTTGGCCGCGACGATGTGCGTCGAGCCGCCCGCCGGCAGGGAGAGCGTGGAGTCGCTCCACTTTCCGCCCGCCGCGGGACGAAACACGTGAATCGCGCCGGTGACATCGTGATAGATCGAGGCATAGACGGCGTCACGGCCTGCGGCGACCTCATCGATGGCACTGTGGGCATCCGGGGTATAGAGCACCGCGAGCGCATCGGCGGCCTCCGGACGCCCGCCCGCAGGCAGCCGATCCGGCACGCGATACGTGAGGAGCGACCCCTTACTCATCCGCTTGCCCTTCGGCGGCGTCCAGTCCTCGCGCAGCGTGAAGACGAGGTTGCGCCCCTGCGCGCCCTTGAGATCGGCCCCGAGCGGCAGCGGCAGCTGCCGGGTCGTCCCGTCGCTCGCGATCAGGTAGTACTCGGCGGTGAAGAAACCGACATCGCGCTCGACGAGCGCGACGGTGCCGGAAGCGTCGTGGAACACCACGCCCTGGGCGCCGACGTCGCTCTGCCGGCCCTCGTAGATCGTCCTGGCTTGCGATTGCGGTGCACCACGCTTCCAGAGCTTCACGATGCGCGGATAGCCGGAAGCCGTCATGGAGCCGGGCCCGAAGTCCGTCCCGAAGAGCACCGTGTCCTCGTCGAGATAGGTGACCGCGGATTTCGCCTCGGCGAGCTGAAAGCCATCCTTGACGAAGGCGCGCGCAGCGAGGTCGAGCTCCCTCACCACCACCGCATCGCCCCCGCCACGGGACAGATGCAGCAGGCAGCGCTGCAGCGCGGGCGTGCATTCCGCGCCTTTCCAAACCCAGTTCTCGTGCTCGTCCTTCGCCAGCTGATCGAGGTCGAGGAGGATGTCCCAGCTGGGAGCTGAGTGGGCGTAGTCTGCGATCGTGGTGCGCCGCCAGATGCCCTTGGGATGCTCCGCGTCCTGCCAGAAGTTGAAAACGTACTGATGCTCGAGGTCGCCGTAGGGAATGCGGTCGGTCGCGTCCATCACCTTGAGAATGGCCTCGTAGTCCTTGTGATAACTCGGATCGGCCTTGAGAATCCCGGCGGATCGCGCGTTCTGGGCCTTGACCCACTCGAGCGGCTTCGCGCCGTGAACGTCCTCGAGCCACAGATACGGATCGGGGCTCGCGGAGTCGTCCCGATGCGCCTGACGCTGCTCTTGTCCGCTGTTCACCTTGCCTTCTCCTGAGGCGCCGGTTCCCGGCGCGCGAGCCTCGCCCACCCACGACTCGGTGGGCACATCATCCGGCAGCGGGAGCGACCGGATGTACGTCACCAGGCTCCAGACCGCTTCGGTGCCGACCGTCCCGCCGAATGCGGGCATGCCCTTCGGGCGACCGTAGTAGATCGAGCTGAAGATCTCCCCGTCCGCGCCGCCGTAGCGCCAGCGCCGGTCCGCCAGGCTCGGCCCGACCCAGCCGGACCCATCCGTCCCGTGGCAGCCGTCGCAGTTCATCGCCGTGAAGAGTGACGCCCCGTTCTTCGCCACCGCGGCATCGCCCTCGTGCGGATTGCGGAGCGTCGCGCCCGCCGGGACGCGGACCCCGGCCGCCAGATGCGCCTCGTAGGCGATTGCGGGCGGCGCCCCGGACTGCTCCGAGGGCGCTGCCCCGTGCTGTCCGCAGGCGGTGAGCGCGAGGCACAGCGACAACCCTGGCAACGAGCGCAGCATGGCGGCCCTCACAGACCAAAGATCCAGATCATGCCGCCCTGGCTCGTGTGGCGGGCAATGTTTTTCATGTAATCCGGCGGCGGCCGTACATCCGTCGGATCATCGGAGCGGACGTCCCCGGCGAGCAGCGCCCAGTCCCCGCCGATCCCGGCATACACCGCGACGTACTGCCGGCCGTCCGGACCGCGGTACGTGATCGGATTGCCGACGACCCCGGAGCCGACCTTGAACTTGGAGAGGAGTTTTCCGGTTTTGGCGTCCACCCACTTGAACCAGCCGTCGAGGGTTCCGTAAAAGGCCACATCGCCCGCGGTCACGAGCGCCCCGCTCCAGGTCGGAAACGGCTCCTTATTTTCCCAGACCTTCCGCCCGGTCGCCGCGTCCCACGCCATGAACGTTCCGAGATATCCGCCGGGGCCGGCGAAGTAGGGACTCGTGACACCCATGAAGGGCGTGCCCTTGAGGCGTGAAGCGTGCACGGCCGCATAGTCCATGCACAGGTTGTTGGTCGACGTATAGAAAAGATGGGTGCGCGGGGAATACGCCGCGGGCGAAGACGGGCTCACGCCTCCTTCGAGACTGGGACAGACACCGCGCACGTTGCCGCGCGAGGCGCCCGTCTGCTTGCTCGGATCGAGCACCGGCCGCCCGGTGGCGAGGTCCACCGACTTCGCCCAGGTCACGGGCGCAAAGGGAGCGACGACCAGCACTCGGCCCGTGGCCCGATCCAGCGTGTAGGCGAAGCCGTTCTTGTCGAAATGCACCAGTGCCCGGGTGAGTTTTCCGGCGACGGTCAGATCGGCCAGTATCATCGCGCCCGCGGCGTCGTAGTCCCAGTTGTCGTGTGGCGTGAACTGATACGCCCACACGAGAGTCCCGTCCTCCGGTCGGCGCGCCAGTACGCTCGCGCTCCACTTGTTGTCCCCGAGGCGCTGCTCGGGGTTGTAGGGCGAGGCATTCCCGGTGCCGTAATAAATGAGATCGAGCTCGGGATCGTAGGAAACCCAGCCCCAGACGGGCGCGCCGCCCGTGCGCCAGCTGTCGCCGGCCCAGCTGCCCGCGCCGAGGTCGGCGCCGCTCACGTAGGGCGGCTTGAACTCCCCCGTGCGGGCCAGCATCTGGGCGTCCGGTCCGACGTTGCGCGCGGTCCAGACGATGCGCCCACTGGCCAGATCGAGACCCTTCACCCAGCCGTAGATGCCGAACTCGCCGCCGGATGCGCCGACGATGACCCGGTCCTTCACCACCAGCGGCGCCATGGTCGTGGTCTCGCCGTCGCCGACGTCGGCGATCTGCGTCTTCCACAGCTCGCGGCCCGAGCTCGCATCCACCGCGACCGTGTGACCGTCGAGCAGGTTGTAGACGATCTTGCCGTCGGCGTAGAAAGCGCCGCGATTGACCACGTCGCAACAGGACACCCCGATTGCGTTCGAGCTCACGTCCGGCCGGTACTTCCAGCGCAGCGGATACCCCTCGGTGGTCAGGTCGAAGGCGTAGAGCACGTTCGGCCACGGCGTGACCACATACATGGTGTCGCCCACCACGAGCGGCTGGCCTTCGTGCCCACCGAGCACGCCGGTCGAGAAAGTCCACACCGGGTGGAGCGAGCGGGCGTTGCCCACGGTGATCTGCTCGAGGGCACTGTAGCGGGTCGCGGCGTAGTCCTTCGACGGCATGACCCACTGGCCATCCCCGGTTGCCGGCCCGTCCGGACCGGTGCGCACACCGGCGCCGAGCGCGCTTGCGGGTGCGCCGATTGCGCCGAGGCAGACCAGTATCGCAACGAGCGGGGCACGCGACATGCAGCGTCTCCCGATTCCAGACGGAAGGATTACGGCAAGCGTGGGACCGCGCGCGGCGCAGGTCAAGAGCGCGCTCTACGGCTCTGCGAGGTCCGTGATCGCTGAAGCTGCGACGCGGCCAGCGCGAACCGCCACCCCCTCGGCGCGCAGCCGCCGCGCCTGCTCTGCGTGCGCGCGCGATGACTTCGGAAACGCGATGCGACCGCCCGCGCCCACGACGCGATGCCACGGCAGCTTGAGCGACGGAGGCGCCACGCGCAACGCGTAGCCCGCCTGGCGCGCCCGGCCGGGCAGTCCCGCCGCACGCGCGACCGCCCCGTAAGTCGAGACTTGTCCCCGCGGAATGGCGCAAACCGTGTACCAGATCGCCTCGAGCGCGGCATTGCCCGTGAGGCTTTGGGTTCTCGCTGGGTCGAGCAGTTGCACGCTCCCTCGTCGCACGGCGCCCTCGGTGACTTCAGCGCTTGGTCGGAGCAGGCATCCGGGCGGCTGCCTTCCGTCGGCCCTTTACCCTCTTGCGGTGGTACTTTTTCGGTCTGTCGGGTCCGCGGCGGTCGGCTTCTCCTGCGGGTCCAAGAACTACCGGCGGCATGAATGTGCTCAAGTGCAACGCCAACTCAATCGGAGCGCCGGCACTCCGGTACTCGCGCAGACAACGGGCAATATAGTCGGTGAGTTGCGGGCCGCGGTCCCCGCCGATGAACGCCGCAAGCAGCTTCTCTGCGGCGCCGGCAGCCTCCGCGCCGCCACCTTGGGCCTTGTCGATCAGCTCCTCGTGATCACGCGCGGCCTTGAAGTACCACGCGGGGAAGCTCAGCAACTCACTGCCGCGCTCGCCTTCGGCCAGCCGTTTGAAGACCTCCACGCACGCCTTCGGGTTGCCGTCTTTGGCCTCCCTCACGAGGACGGTATCGTCCGTACGTTGCTGATCGGAACTCATTGCTATAGCCCACCGTGCAACTTGGCATGTTGGTTAACTCGACGACTGCAGTCGCACGCAATCGCCATTATTCCTGATGTTTCCCGGGCTGAAAACCATTGTTTTGCGGGCGCCGGCGGGGGAACCATTCAAGGTCGGTGTGGGGCGCGCCGGGAGGATTCAGGCTACGTCGTTGGGATGGACGTTTTTTATCAGTCCATTCAACTTTTTTCGCATGTCGTTCAACTGCCCGATGCTAACCAGCGTCTTGAGCGCCTCCCGTAGCGGCTGCAACGGGTAGCCCCCGTATTTACCTGGCTCAGTGACGTTGTTAGTGACCGTCGATCTGCCCGCCAATACGACGTCGTCCGCCACCCTGAGATGCGGCCCGACCACTGAGTTACCCCCGGTCATGAAGTTGCGCCCGATCGTCGTCGACCCAGCCATCATGAACCCGGCCGTATAAAAGCCGTTCTCACCGAGATCGCAGTTGTGCGCAATATGGCAGATGTTGTCGAGCTTTGCGCCAGACCTGATGTACGTCGCGGTGAGAGTCGCGCGATCGATGGCACAGTTGCCACCGATTTCCACTTCGTCACCAATTTTCACGGTGCCAAGCTGGGGAATCTTTCGGGGCCTTCCCGAGGCGTCCTTTGCGTAACCAAATCCATCGGAGCCAATGGTGGTATGCGGGTGGATTTCGCAGGCACTGCCGATCTCACAGGCTGCGCCGACGAAAACGTGTGGATGCAAGATCGTGGCGGCCCCGATCCGCGCGTCGTTCTCGACTACCGTATGCGCGCCGATGAAACAGCCATCGCCAACCGATGCTCGGGCGCCAATCACACAATACGGACCAAGAACCACGTTTTGACCGAGTGCGGCGCTCGGATGCACCAGTGAGGTGTGGTGACGCGCACCCCATTGCGTAAATCGCTCAGCTTTGTGGTCAAAATACGTTAGCAGGACCGCCATTGCCATTGGGATGGCGGTGATGGAAAAGCAGCAGCACGTGTCCGAGGCATTCGCGCGTGCTAGATGTGCGATCTTCTCGTGAACGATGATGATCGCAGCCTTCCGCCGGGTCGCTTGTGCGAGCTGTTCGGGGCTGGTGGCGAAGACCAGACTATCGTCACCAGCCTCATCCGGGCTGTCGCAACGGGTGGCACTTGCCTCCAGATTTCCGTGCAGAAAAGTCAACACTTCGGCGTGGTCGTTCCAGATCGTTTGAGCTCTGAGCATGGCGCCTCACCAAGAAACAGCTGGGTTGGACTTCGCCACAGGCCGGCCGGCCTCAGTCGCGCCCTGCCGGCAAAGGCTACGGCCGATGCAGCACTGCGCACAGCGACCGGGGTACTCGTTGGAACCTGCGTCAGCTCGCCGGCACCGCGCCGAGAGGATTTAGACGCGCGGTCACCTCGCCGCGCCAATTCAGCCAAGTGTGGTTCGCATAGTCATAGAGTTTGCAGCGACGCACGCAGTCTCGATACGTGTGCCAATTGAGTCGATAGCTCAGAACGTCGCCGGCAGCCTGATCCTGCACTTGTTGCTGCGCGCGGCGTAGCGCGAACATGGAAATGCGCGGGTTTAGGTGGTGCGCGTTGTGCTCCATGATGCAGTGCATCAGCCGATCAACACGCAGCGGCAGGCGTACGGTTGCAGTGGCGGTCAGATAGGCGCGGGACCGCTGCCACTCCTGCCGCTTCTGAAACCACGCGATCGACGGGTGAGTGTGCTGCACGAAGACCACAAATCCCATGATCGTGTTCCACAGCGCAAACGGCACGCCGATGGCGAGTGTCGCAAGCTCCCAAAACTGCTGGTGGGTCCGATAGGCGATCAGAGCCACGATACCGATCCAGACGATGGCGCCGACGCTCACGAGCGCACTATCAAGCCTGTACTTGACGCGGACCGAGCCGATTTCCTTGCGGGTCGCGAAATACAACTTTCTCCACCAGAGCTCCACGAAATAATAAAGACCCCAGCCGAGGCCAGAACGGTAAATGCGTTCCATGGTCCGCCGGCGTCGCGACAGCCGGTCGAATTCTTCTTTGGAGTACGGCGCCCAGACCTGGTCACGCCCCTTCAGATTGTTGAAGCCGTGGTGAGCGACGTTGTGCCCGACGTCCCACAAGCTGAAGGCGGTCATGGACGGCAGGAAGGCAATGCGGCCGAAGACATGATTGAGCGTCTTGGTGGCAAAGAAACTGCCGTGACACGCATCATGCCCAACGAGAAACAGCCGAACGATTCCGGCGGTGATCAACGCACTACCGAGCAACTTGAGCCAAAGGTCGACGACTGCGAGGGCCAGGATGGAGCCACCGGCAAACAAACCCATGTCGAGGGCGAGGACTGCGAAGGGGCGCAGCGCGCCGGCGGCTTCCGAGGAACGCAGCAACGCTTTCCGGCTCGGCCCGTTTGGCTGCATGCCGCTCATCGTACGCGGTTCCTGAGGCGGAGTGAGTGGCGTGTTCCCGCGGCATTGTTGCGCCCCGGCCTGCGCTTGCGCCTGTGCTGCCGCTCGCGCCCCGTATCACAGCACCCGGCCGCGGCGAAATGCCTATAATTTCTGGCGGAGAGGGTGGGATTCGAACCCACGAGCCGCTTGCGCAGCCTCCGGTTTTCAAGACCGGTGCAATCGACCGCTCTGCCACCTCTCCGTTCCGGAGAATTCGATCACTCGTTCTCATTCTATCAGGCCGCCGGCAGCGTTTTGCACCCAGGAGCGCCGCCGCCGGCGGTGTTGGCCGCCGTCTTTAGCGGTATCGCGTTCTCGCCAACTGCAGCTGGTCCTGGAGATCGGACAACAGCCGGCCGAACGCCGGATCAGCGTGAATCGGCTGCAGCAGCGGATCACCCGCGTACCAGGGGTAGCAGGGAAACCCGGAATCAGCCGCCTTCCGGAGCCACGCCACGGCCTGCCCAGGCTGCCCGAGCTGGGCGTACGCGGCACCGAGCGAATAGGCAACGTGATGGTCCATGTATGCAATTGCCAGTGTTTGCCCGATCAGGACCGCCGCCTGCGGCTTGGCGCCGTCAGCGGCGAGAAAACTGGCGAGCGTGGCTCTGGCTCGTTGGCCGGCTTGCGCGCTGCCGCGCAACCCCTGCAGCAGGCTCTCCGCCCCGTGGCGATCGCCCGCGTAATACAGCGACTGCGCGTAATACCAGGCGGTGACCTCCGGCGCGCTCAATTTTCGGGCCTCACCCAGCCAATGCAGTGCCTCTTGAAATCGTCCACTGACGAGCGCCGCAGTGCCGCGCAGCCGGTATGCCTCCAAGCGGTTCACCGGGTCGATGTCGAGGCCCGCTCTGACTTCGCTCTCGATCATTTCCAACAGGCCGTAGTGATAGAACGCTCGCGCCAGGTAGTAGTGCGGCAGCGGCAGACTGGGGTTGAGCGCAAGCGTCTGTCGGCTCTCACTGATCGTTCGCGGCCAGTCGAAGTCCGTTTGGCCGTACACCGCGGCGAGCGCTTCGTGCACCTCGGCCAGCTCCGGGTCCAGGTCGAGCGCCAGACTGGCTTCTCGCTGCGCACGCGCGCTCCACAGGGCGACTTCGTCGTCCGCGGCAAAGCGCAGGTGCATCTGCGCGCTGGCGGACGCGAGACCCGCATGCGCGAGCGGATAACCGGGATCGAGCCGCGCGGCGGCGTCGAAGGATTTGATGGCCGCCAGCGTCCCCTCTTGCGTATACCGCAGCAGCTCCGCGCGGCCCCGCAGATAGGACTCGTACGCCAGCGCGTTCGAGGTGTACCGGTGGGTGAGTTGCGCCCGTTCGGCGGACGTGACAGGAACCTTCAGAGCGCCGGCAACCTTCTCGGAAATGGCGTCTTCCAGAGTCAGCAGATTCGCGTGCGGCAGGTCGTAGTGCTCAGCCCACACCGACCCGTTGTCCGCCGCGGATACGAGCTGTACGGTAATGCGGGTGCTGTCGGCGATTAGCTGGATCGTACCGGTGAGCAGATAGTCGACTCCAAGCGCGCGCGCCGTCTCCGGGATCGCCCGCCTGTCCGGCTGAGCGTGCACGACTGCGTTGGTCGGGGTCACTCGAAGCCTGCCCGCGCGCGCGAGACGCGCGGTGATCGCATCGGGGATCGCCAACCCCAGAAATCCGATGTCCTCTTGCCGATTGAGCACGTGAAAAGGGAGGACGGCGAGCGTCGTGCGTGTCGCGGTGATTCCCTTCGACGGCTCGCGCCGGGTCGTCGCCACGAATGCGACCGTCAGCGCGATTGCGCTCAATATCGCAGCGGCGAGCACCCACTGCCGGCCCCTTCGAGTCCGCCCCAGTCCGGCACCGGGAGAGCCGTCGCCCGCGAGGTCGGGCTCTGGCGCCGCCGCAGCGTGCACGCGGTCATAAGCATGAATGTCCGCGATGAACCGGTAGCCGCGTTTCGGCACCGTTTCAATGAAGCGGGGGTTGTCCGCATCGTCCCCGAGCGCCAAGCGAACCTGCTTGATGCAGTGATTGAGCCCCTGCTCGAAGTCGACGATGGGTCCGGGCCCCCAGATCTGGTCGCACAGCTCCTGGCGCGTCACGAGCCTCCCCGCGTGCGTCGCGAGCGTCGCCAGGAGCTTGAATGGTTGTGGCGGCAAGCGGACCAGTGACCCGCTTTTGCGCAACTGCTCCTCTTTGAGGTCGAGCTCAAACGTTGCAAATCGGACGATGGAATTGTCAGACGCGGCGTTCACCGGCGGCTGCTCTGCGTCAGCCGATCACTCGTATTGCCGCGGAACGCCCCGCAAAGCAATGACTTGGGCGCTCACAAAAACATCCGGGAATCATCACCGCGCAACCCTTGCCGGGCGGATATTGCCTGCCTACGGTGGCCGCGCCCGCCCCATATAGCGGGCGAGGAGAACAGATTATGAAGCCTTTCAACAACCTGGTGAAGTGCACGCTGGCGGTGATGGGGGTAATGCTGGTAGCGGCCGCTGGCTTCGAAGCCCCGGCGCGGGCGCAGTCGACGCCGACGATCTTTCAGGCGACGCTGCAGGAAGCCGGCCAGCTGACTGCTGAGATCAGTACGGAGGACCTCGAGGGGATACTCGCGCGCGGCGACACTCCGGTTCTCGACGTGCGTTCGCCGCTCGAATATGCCATCGCCCATATTCCGGGAGCGATCAACATACCGGAACAGGAGGTCGCCAGGATCATGCAGCTCTACTTCGGGCTGAACGCGAAAATCGTCCTCACGTGCAACGGTCCGTTCTGCGGCAAGAGCAAGCGCACCTCCGAGCAGCTCATCCTTGCCGGCTATCCGAGTGCGAACCTCACCCGCTATCAGCTCGGGATCCCGGTGTGGCGCGCGCTCGGCAACACGGTGCAAACCGATCTCGCCGGATTCCTCCATATCCTGCGCCACGATCACACGGCGGTGTTCGTGGACGCGCGCACTCCCCAGGAATTCGCATCGGGAACTCTGCGCTGTGCAGTCAACATTCAGGCCGGCGAGGCCACCGCGGCGAACGACGATGGACGGCTGCCGAAGTGGGACAAGGGGGCGCGCGTGGTCGTGTTCGCGAACGGCCCAGCCGCAGCCAAGCAGGTTGCCAGCGAGATTGCGAAGAAAGCGTACTGGAGCAGCAGCTATTTCGGCGGCTCCCTCCTCGATCTGCGTCGCGCCGAGGTCTTCGACATCGAGTCCGAAGGGCCGTGTCCCGGCCCGAATTGAGTCCACGACCTCGAGCCGATCAGCATGCAGCGGTCGCCGGCCAGTGGGCGGGCGACCGCCTTACAAGCTACCGGCGGCACCGTGTTCGGTAGCAATCTGCAGACGCATGCTCAGCCGCCGCAGCGGCGCCACTTGCCTTCCTGGTCCGAGACCCAGGTTCCGGAGTCCTTCAGCTCGCCCGCTTCGTCGTACTGATCCACGAGGAGAACGGGCGCTCCTCGCTCGCGCGACAGAGGCAGCGACATCTCGCAGGTGAAGAGCCAGGTGTGGTAGCTGTCGGCCCAGCAGGCCCAGACGTGGCCCTTCGGGGTCGCCCGCGCCACGACCCGCTGCAACTGCGGCGACAGCGCGCGCTGCGCGCGAATCTGAAACGCATCGTTCGGCAGCAGGCCTGACCGCGACACATAGGCTTCGAGCAGCCGCTCCACGTGGGAGGGCTCCTGGATTCTGCGTAATCGCACGGTTTCCATCCCCCCATTGGAACCCGCCGGACGGCTCACGTTCCGCGACTTGACTCACAGGAAGGGGAATATGTGGCTTTCGGCCGCGCGCAATCTGTCAACTGCGTCCGCCGCCCGGACCAGGCGCATTTCCCAGATTCGTGGCGGTGACGCGGTTGCGGCCGGTCTCCTTGCTGCGGTAAAGCGCAGCGTCGGCGATCTTGAGCATCCGGTCCGCCAGCCTGGGCTCGTCGGTCGGGACCTGATCGAGGCCGCACAGGCCGAAGCTCGCCGTCACCGTGAGGCTCTTCTTGGCGGCCGTGAATGGCGTGTGCGAGACCGCAGTCCGGAGCTTTCGGGCGACGTTGAAGGCCGGCTCGTAAGGCGTTTCCGGCATGACGATCGCGAACTCCTCGCCACCGATGCGTGCCACCCAGTCGATCCCGCGGCGCAAAGCCTGCTGCAGCCGCGGGCCGAACTGCTGCAGGATCTCGTCTCCGGCCGCGTGCCCGAGCGTGTCGTTGATTTTCTTGAAGTGATCGATGTCGCACAGGACCAGGGACAGCGCGCGCGTGTAGCGCGCCGCCCGCTCGACCTCGCGGGGGAAATGCTTGCCGAAGAAACGCCGGCTCGCCGCGCGCGTCAGGTCGTCGGTCGCGGAGAGCTTGCGGTTCTCCTCCATGATGAGGCGCAGCACCGACTCGAGCTCGCAGATGCGCCGCGCGGCGCGCAGCCGCGCCCCGAGCTCGCGCTCGGTCACCCGCCGCCCGACGCACTCGTCCGCTCCGGCGAGAATGCCCGCCTCGCGCTCCGTCGGGTCATCGACCTCGGACACGTAAATGATGAACGGAGGGCGGACGAGGGGCCGGGAGCGCAGTTTGCGAATCAGCTCCGGGCTATCGGTGACCACGACGGGACGGAACTCCGCCTCGAAGCGGCGGAGCGCCTCCTGGTCGTCCGCGAGGCACTCGACCTCGAGCAGATCGGGCGTGACCCGCCTTTCCATGTGCTGGCGCAGCGGTGCGTCCTGAAAGACCAGGAGCGCCTTGGGTGGTGGCATCACGCGCACCATGACCGCGACAGTCGCCGTCGTGCCCTCTTCGCCGGTCGCGGGCTTGGCCGCCCGTCGCTCGAGCACACGCTGGATGACCGTCGTGTGTCCCCCGGATGCCATTTCGACCCCCTGATGCCTGAGGCTACACGAACACCCGGGGATTATAGGCTCCGGTGTGGCCCTGTCTTCCAAACGTCACACGGCCGCCCGTCGCTGCTCGTCCGGCAGGGTTAATCCTCCGGCAGGCCGGGCCCGGCACCGGCTCCGATTCGCGGGACGAATTCGTCGGTGACGAGGATGGATCCGGCTCCGGCGGCGCTGACGGGCGCCTGTCCACGGGTGTCTCATAGGCCCGGGGAGAACAGCGCCGAGGAGGCATCATGAGAGTGAGACCCTGGGCGGTGGCCGGATCGCTGCTCGCCAATCTCGTGCTCGGACTGCTGGTGGCGGCTGCCTTGAGCGTGGCGGGGCCCGCACAGGCCGGGGAACCTGCGCACTGCGCGGGGCAGCGCGCGGTACAGCCCTCACGGGCTCCCGATCGGGCTTCGCCCCCCGCAACCCATCGGCACGGCTACGTGGTCGCGGCGCGGATGGGTTGGGCGGCCGGCTGAGCGCTCGGCGCCGGGCCGCGGACCGCTCCCTCACCCTCGTTCGACCGCGGCGGCCGGCGCTGCCGCGCGCGCCTCGGCATATGCCGAACGCAGCATGGAGATCGCCGCGTATGTGACAACCGCTACGACCAGCCACCGCAGCCAGTACAGCGGGAGCTTGCTCACCAGCGGAAATGCGATCAACACGCCGACTACGCCGCCTGCGAGGAGACCGAGCGAGGGTCCGTGTGCGAAGCGTCCGGAGCGGAAGAAGCCGAGGCTCGCCACCGGCTGCAGAATCCCGTCGCTCGCCATCATGATCGGGAACGCCGCGAGCGGATGCATGCCGAGCAGCGCGAGCATGATCATGAGCGGCGCGTAGTTGCCGATGCCGATGCACATGAGCGCACCCAGCAGGAAGCTGATCCCCACCGCCACCGCGAAGCGCCACCCTTCGAGCGCGAAGGCCTCACCCCCACCGGGGAAAGCGCCGAGGTTCCTCATGACGAAGAACAGCGCCGCAATGAGCAGCGCCACCCCCATGAACCGCTGGATCGCGCGGCGCGGCAGGCCGCTCACCACTCCGGCACCGAGCCAGGCTCCGGCGGCGGCGCTCGCCACCATGCTGCCGAGGAGGAGCGGCTCGACGGCGACGGAGGTGACGAACAGCGTGGTCTCGAGAAAGGCGCTCGCGTTGTGTCCGACGTTGAGCGTGCCCGGGATGAGCTCATCGGCCGGCCGGCCGCGGAACTTGAACAGCGCGGTCGTCGGCGCGAAGGAGCCGATGCCGAGAGTATCGAGGAAGTCGGTCACGACTCCGATGGCGACGTCGCCGAGCGTCGGCCGCTCCCGCAACCCGTGACGCCTCGCCGCCCGGATCCAGCCGAGGACGAATGCGACGTTGACCAGCACCAGCACGGTGAGTACGGCGGTCTTGGTCGTGTTCATCCCGGCCCCCGTCTCTCATGGACTCCGGCGGGCGCGTTCCACCGCATCCGCGAGACGCAGATACTGGATAGCAGCGCGCACGGCGATGCCGCTCAGGGCGTGCAGCGGCACGGGCCGCATCGCAGTCACCGGAAAGCCCAGCTCCGCGGCGGGGACTCCGAGCGCGAGTCGCGCCAGCAGCCGCCCCATCATGGTCGCCATGGCGACCCCCCGTCCATTGTAGCCGAGGCCGGCGAGGAGCCCTGGCGCGAGCTCGTGCAGGTGCGGGAGATGGTCGGGCGTCATCGCCACGAGTCCTCCCCAGTGGTATTCGAAGGGCAGACCTTCGAGCTGCGGATAGATCTCGTGCACTGCCCGGTAGTGGCGTTGCACCGAGCGCACGCCCGGGGCCTGCGCGAAGGTGCCGCGCGAGCCGAGCACGAGGCGCCCGCTGCCATCGACGCGAAAATATCGCAGCAGGCGCCGCGTGTCGGAGGCCGCCTGGCCTTCCGGAAGGATCTGCGGGCGCAGAGCCGTGGGCATGGGCGCGGTGGCGACCTGAAAGGATGGTACCGGGATCACGGTGCGGCGCAGGGCGTCGCAGACCGGGCCGGTGTAGGCGTTGGTCGCGGCGATGACGAGCGGCGCGCGCACTCTCCCGCGCGGCGTTTCGATGCTCCAGCCGTGCGCGCTGCGCGTGAGCTCGAGCGCCGGACTCTCCGTGAAGATGCGCGCCCCGACCCGCAAAGCCGCAGCGGCAAGGCCACGCACGTACGAGAGCGGCTGCAGCGTGCCGCCGCGGCGATCGAGCAGCCCGCCGCGGTAGTGTTGGGATCCCGTGAGCCGCTGCACGGCCTCGCGCGACAGGAGCTCGAGCGCGGCGCCCCGGCGCCGCCACTGCTCCACTCGCCCGGCCAGCTCCGCCAGCGCCTCGTCCGATTCCGCCGGCTGAATCCAGCCCGTGCGCACGGCATCGCACTCGATGCGGTGCTGCGCGATCAGCTCGAACACCAGGTCGGGGCCGGCCGCCGCCGTGGCCACGAGCCGCGAACCGGCATCGTGACCGAATATCCGCTCGAGCGTGTCCGGGTCATGCTTCACCCCGGGGATGACCTGACCGCCGTTGGTACCGGAAGCGCGCGCGCCGATGTCGGCGGCTTCCAGCACCACCACCTCGCGGCCGCGCTCCGCCAGGTGCAGCGCGGCGGAGAGTCCCGTGTAGCCCGCCCCGATGACGGCCACCTGGGCCTGCAACGCCTCCTCGAGCCGCCCGCAGACCGGGCCGGCCGGCGCCGTCACGGACCACAGCGATTGCAGCGGCACGGCAGGCATGTCGGGCTATCGATAATCGATTACTTGTTATCGTGCGTGCGGCGGCCGACTCTACGGCAGGCGCCGCGGCCGGTCAAACCGGGAAGCGCCGTGCGCGCACCTGGCGCGCCGCCTTTTCCGGCCCGCCTCGATGTGCGAGACTCGCGACAAAAGCCGTCGCCTCTTCAGCATGCCTCGAAGCGTGCGCGCGGAGCGATGCCCAACGGTCTTTCAGGGGGTGACCGATGCGATCGGCGTCTCTCGGGTTCGCAGCCGCGCTGTGCCTCGGCTTCGGCGCCCCGGCGCGCGCCGCACCGCCGCCCTTGCCCGCCGAGCATCTCACCGTCGAGCGCCTGCCGCCCAGGAGCCCGCACTGGGTGTATGTATTCGATGAGGCTTTCGACAACGAGATCGACGCCCGGGTGCACCTGTTCGACGGCGACAGCTATCGACGCCTGGGACAGATCGACGCGGGTTTCACCCCGAGCGTCAACCTCTCGCCCGACGGCGCCACGACCGTGGTGGCCACTAGCTACTTCGCCCGCGGCGGCCGCGGCGCGCGCACCGATGTGGTCGAGTTCAACGACAACACCACGCTCGCCAACACCGGCGAGATCGTGCTGCCGCCGAAGCGTGTCGAGAGCGCGCCCAGTCTCTTCAACGTCGCCTACAGCGCCGACGGCCACTTCCTGTACGTCGCTTACCTGACGCCCGCGGCGTCCTTCGGCGTGCTCGATCCGGCGCACGGCAAGGTGCTCGGCGAGATCGACACGGCCGGCTGCGTGCTGGTCATCCCCTCGGGTCCCAACCGCGTCTCCTCGATCTGCGAGAGCGGCCGCCTGCTCACCGTGACGCTCGATGGTGAGGGCAAGGAGACTTCGCGCGGCATGTCGGCGCCGTTCTTCGACGCCGACCGCGATCCGGTGTTCGTGCAGGGGATTCGAACCGCCAGCGGGTTTGCATTCCTTTCCTTTCTCGGCGAGGTGCACGAGGTGGACTTCTCCGGCCCGCAGCCGGCGTTTGCCGCGCCCTGGCCGCTCGTCACCGCCGCCGAGCGGAGCAAGTGGCGTCCCGGTGGGCAGCAGGTGGGCGCCATCCACCGCGGACTCGGTCGGCTCTACGTGCCCATGCACCAGGGGGGCGAAGGCACCCACAAGGACGGGGGCACGGAGATCTGGCTGTTCGACCTGGCGAGCCACAAGCGCCTGGCGCGCTGGCCGGTGCGCGCGGCCGGACTCGACCCGGTGATCGCGGTGCAGGTATCCCAGGACGCCGCGCCGATTCTCTTCGCGGCGACCACTCGGGCGGACGTGGCCGTGTTCGACGCCTTGAGCGGCCGGCTCCGCCACCTCGAGAAGCGCCTCGGCCAGACGCCGTGGATGATGTTGAATCCCTGAGGCTTGCCAGCGCGGAAGCTGCGCTATTCACGATGCGCTCAATCGATCGACTGTTCGAACGTTCCTCCCGCTCTCTGGCGAGGCGCACTTCGCGTCGGAGCCTGCTCGGCACGCTCGGCCGGCTGCTGACGGGCGCGGCCCTGCTGCCGCTCCTGCCGCTCGACCGCAGCGGCCGGGCGCGCGCCGGCGAGGCGGCGCCCGGACCCGATAGCCCCGAGAACTGCCAGTACTGGAAGTATTGCGCCATCGACGGGTTTCTCTGCGCATGCTGCGGCGGCAGCTCCAGCTCCTGCCCGCCGGGCACCGCAGTCTCGCCGATCACCTGGATCGGCACCTGTCACAACCCCGCCGACGGCCGCGATTACATCCTCTCGTACAACGATTGCTGCGGGAAAACCAGCTGCGGCAACTGCGAGTGCAACCGCAACGAGCGCGAGAAACCGCTGTACCGGCCCTCGCGCAACAACGACCTCAACTGGTGCATGGCCAACGCCGACTCCAACTATCACTGCTCGGTGTCGGTGATCCTTGGGGTCGCGGAAAAATGAGCCGCCGGGACGACAGGGCCCGCGCCATCGGCTGGAGCGCGGCGGCGCACGGAGCTGCCGCCCTCACTGCCCTCGCCGTCTTCACCGCCCTCGCGGACGCTTGCGCAGCGCGCGCGGCCGATTCACCGGCACCGCCGGCGTATCCGCGGGGTTTCGCCAGCTTCCAGGGCAACTGCGCCGTGTGTCACGGGCCCGCGGGCGCCGGGGTGCCGGCGCTCGCGCCGCCGCTGCTGAGTTACCCGGCCCGCTACGCCGGGAGCACCGAGGGCAGGCGTCAGCTCGCGCTCACCGTGCTGTACGGCATGATCGGCGACATCACGGTCGACGACAAACACTACAACTTCCAGATGCCCGAATTCTCGCGCCTCGATGATGCCCAGCTTGCCGCG
>Ga0209472_1000129_pt1 | contig 44311 bp, 35 predicted proteins | sample GraSoiAngelo_130_FD_185887 | JGI IMG/M metagenome (GOLD analysis project Ga0209472, IMG submission 185887) | Grasslands soil microbial communities from the Angelo Coastal Reserve, California, USA - 14_0929_02_20cm (SPAdes) (version 2) | ecosystem: Environmental > Terrestrial > Soil > Grasslands ... | reverse complement strand
GGCGCGAGCGTTTCCAGCTGCCACAGCGCTGGGCGCGACGCTGGGGCCCGCTCATCGCCGGCGTGATTCTGCTGGGCTGGACCGGGTCCGCCGGGGAAGGCACGGATCTGGTCGCGCACGTGGCGGGATTCGCGGTCGGCTCGCTCCTGGGCGCCACCGCCGCTCTGCCGCGCTTGCAGGTCCTGCTGGACCGTGTGCCGCAATGGCTGACCGGCGCCGCCGCGCTCGCCTCGCTGGGAGTCGCCTGGAGCTGCGCGCTCAGGAGCTGAACGCGGCGCGTCGCGCCGCCCGCTCACGGCCCTTCGACGAGATAACCCTTTGACCCCAGTGCGGCGAGCGCGCCGTTCTCGCCCAGCAGCCGATCCATCGATTGCACGGCGAGCGTACCGGGATTGCGCGCGAGACTGTCCTGCACCGCGATCAGCCAGTCATCCTGCGCGCGCGCGATGAGGTTGCGCACGCGCTCGGAGGTGGAGACCGCCGCGACGCAGGCGGTACGGTCGTCGGCGTGCGGCAGCCGGCGCAGGGTGTCGACGTCCCCGAGCGCCCAGGCGCGCGCCCGGGCCTGCATGGGCGCCAGGTCCGTCTCCAGCAGCGTCACCACGGCGTCGAGGCACGCGATCTCCCCCGACAGAGGCGTCGCCTCGACGTCCTTCAGCACGTTGACCGGATCGTCGATCCTCAGCTTGTTCTGGTGCACGCGCACGCCCTGCTCCCGGGCGAGCCTCAGGACCGACTGCTGCACCTCGTTCTGCAGCGCCAGGCCCGAAGCATCCAATACCCGGATGAGGAGCTGGCGCGCGGCGAGCATCGGACGCATCTGCTCGAGCTTGCTGTCCTTGGGGTCGAAGCGCGCCTTGAGCGCGGCCACGCGCGCATACAGCGGCGGCGGCAGGGCCTGGCGCAGCGGCATGTGATCCGGGGGCTTCTGCAGGCGCCGCCACTCGATGTACACGCGCAGCGCCGTCAAGGGGTTAGCGCCGATGCCGTAGGTGGGCCAGGCCGGCACCACCTCCTGCGTGTTACGCAGGACCTCCTGCACCGCATCGGGCTGCCACACCATTTTCTTCGGCAGCGGGGAGATCGTGCCCAGGATCCACAGCGTGTGATCGCCCTTGCGCACTCGCCACATGCGCGGGCCCTCGTGCCGTCCCTCGACCACGATTTCCGTCTCGGGGCCCGGGGCGCCTGCATCAGCGGTGGCGCGCGGCTCCTGGGCGCGCGCGGCCGCAGCGCCCGCCAGCAGCAACGCGCATCCCGCCGCGGCGCGCAGCCCGCCGCCGAACTCGCCTCCGGCGCGACGGCGCATGCGACGCGACGGCTCAGTCGTTGGTCGGCAGTGGCCGCGGCGTGGTTTCATTGCTCGGGTCGTACACGCGGGTGAGATCCACCGCGGACAGCTCTTCGGTCGCGATGTGCAACTTCGCCACCAGATGCTTGCCGTCCGCCGACAGGCCGTAACGCTCGGTCACGTCCGGACCCAACTGCCCCCGCACGTCGATGACGTACTCCCGGCCCTCCCAGCCGGAGGTCTGGTCCGCCACCCCGCTCTCCGCCGATACGACACTGCGCGCGCCGGGGATGAAACTGCGCTGCGAGGCGCCATAGTCGAGCACGAACTGCCCGGGCCCCTGCCGTACGGTGAGGAAATCGCCGCGGGCGAGGCTCATGAGCAGGACATGAGCCATGGGCGAGCGCAGCAGCGGATCCGCTCGAGCGGCGCCGTGCGCGGCGCGCACCGGGGTGGGATCATCCTCGAGCGGCGCTGGGTCGGGTTGCGCGGTGCGCGGGCCGCCGCCGCGCACCTGCGGGCGCGCTGCAGCCGTCACCGCTCGACCCATGCGCCTGAAGGCCTCGGCGCGCATCCGGTCCAGCACCTTCTGCGGGTCGTCGCCGGCGGCGCGATTGAGCTTCCAGGCGCCTGCCAGGTTGACGCCCGCCGGCGCATCCGGCGACAGTCTGTTCCCGGCGCACCCGGCCAGAGTCGTGGCGGCGGCGGCGCACAGCAGCACTGCGCCGGCACGGACGATCGGCATAGTGTCGTAGCCTCGCTTGGCGGTTGAGTGCAGCATCGCAGTTCGCCGCGCCCCTGCGCAATGATGACGAGAGAAGACCCGATGAAGCGACGCAAGGCCACCGGACTCGAACGCCTGCGGCGGCGGATCACGCGCCTGGATGCGCACAGCATCGATCGGCTCTATGGCCTGGAGCCGGTCTGGGAGCCGGGCGCGGCAGCGGCGCACGTGGCGCCCGAGCTGTTCGTGGCGGTGCGTTGCCCGTATTGCGGCGAGCGCCTGGAGAGGCGCGTCGATCTCACCGCGGATGAGCCGGGCTACGTGGAGGATTGCGAGGTCTGTTGCCACCCGATCGAGTTCCAGATCGAGCGCGACGCGGCCGGGGCCTTCTCGGGTTTGCAGGTCAGGCGCCTGGACTAAGTGTCGAGGCGGCTTCCCCGGCCACCTCCCGAGGTCAGGCGTCGCCGGGTGACGACAGGGGCGGCATTTCCCCAGGCCCGCAAGCTCTCATTGAATATCGCCGCGGTATCCCTACTATGCGCTGCGGCAGTTCTCATGGAGCAAGCCGTTATGAACAAGTCAACCGTAACCGGGTTTGTGATCGGCGCCATCGTGGTGACGGCCGCCGGCGCGGTCGCCGGCTATCGGGTCGTCAGCGCCTCGCGCGGCGCCGAGGTGCTCAGCGTCACGGCCCAGCACAAGACGCTCAGGACTCCCCGGCAGGAATGCCACGACGTGCAGGTGACCAAAGTCAAGCCGGCGAGGGATCGGGATCGCCTGCTCGGCACGGGTGTCGGCGCCGTGGTGGGCGGCCTGCTCGGCCACCAGATTGGCGGCGGCAGCGGCAAGGCCCTGGCCACGGTGGCCGGAGCGGCGGCCGGCGGCTATGCCGGCAACAAGATCGAGCAGAAGGTGCAACAGGGAGACACCTACACCAGCACCGAGCAACAGTGCGCCACCGTGTACGACCGCAGCGAGGTGCCGGACGGCTACGAGGTGGTGTACCGGCTCGACGGCAAGGAGCATCGCGTGCACATGGACCATGATCCCGGCAAGAGGATTCCGGTGAAGGACGGCCACATCGTGACGGGCGCCGGCAGCAACTCGCCGGCATCCTGAGGGTCGCTACGGGGACGCGGCGACCGCCGCCTCCAGAAAGGTCAGGCTGCGGGCATCGGCGTCGAGGCGCACGCGCACACCGAGCGGCACCGGCTCATTGACCTCGCCGTGGCCGATGGGAAAGCCGGCGGCGCAGGGCAGGCCGGTGGCGCGCGCCAGTTCGCGCAGCACTTCGGTGCTGCTGTAATGCGCGTCCTTTTCCTCGCAGCCCGTGAACGAGCCGAGCACGATGCCGCGCACACGGTCGAATACTCCGGCGAGCTGCAGGTGCGTCCACATGCGGTCGAGACGGTAGGGCCGCTCGCCCTGGTCCTCGAGCAGCAGGATGGCGCCATCTAGCCCCGGCATGAACGGCGTGCCGATGAGTCGCGTGAAGACCGACAGGTTGCCGCCCAGCAGGGGTCCTTCGGCCACCCCGCCGACGTAGGTGAGCGCGCCCGTCAGCGCGGGCGTCGGGGAAGTGGATTCGAGCACGGCGAACAGGCGCTCGCAGGTCGCGGCGGGCAGGCGTCCCAGCTGGGTGAGCACCGGTCCATGAACGCTGATCCGGCCGAGGGTCTGCAGCCACAGGTGCAGCGACGTGATATCGGAGAAGCCCACCAGCAGCTTCGGTGGGCCGGGGGGCCCGGTGGCGGCGAGCCGCGCCAGCAGACGCGTCGCGCCGTAGCCGCCGCGGGCGCAGAACACCGCCCGGACGTCAGGATCGCTCAGCGCGGCGGTGAGCTCCCCCAGGCGCCGCGCATCGTCGCCCGCCAGGTAGCGCTGCCGCTCGAATACTCCCGGGCCGTACCCGGCGCGGTAGCGGGCGCCGATGAGCGCGAGACCCGCCTCGAAGGAGGGGCGGTCGAAGGCACTCGCCGGGGCGATGACCGCCACGCGGTCGCGCGGATGCAGCGCGGGGGGCGGTTGGAAGCGTGCGTTCAACATACAATGACCCGCAGCGACTCTAGGCGCGCCGCAAAAGGATCGTCAATGATCGGATTTCTCCTGTGGCTGCTGCTGCTGGTGCTGTGCTGGCCGCTCGCGCTGCTGGCGCTGCTGCTCTACCCACTGGTGTGGCTGCTGAGTCTGCCCTTCAGGCTGGTGGGAATCACGGTCGAGGGGGTGTTTGCGCTGCTGCGCGCGCTGATCCTGCTGCCGGCGCGGGTGTTAGGCGGTGGACGGCGCTGAGCGCCCGAAGTCCTCAGTCCGCGAGCGCCTTCAAATCCGAGCGCAGCGCCGCGCGCCCGCGGTCGAGCTGCTCGAGCCGCTGGGCGGCATCGCGCAGTGCTGTGAGATTCTTGACCGGGGCGGCGTGCAGGCGACGGTAGGCATGGTGCGCCGCGAGCCACAGTCGGGTCATGCGGGCGTAGCGGGCCGCGACTTCGCGGCGCATGGTGATGATGGCTAACGCGCTGGCTTGCATCGGCCCCATCACGCTCGAAAGTCCGCGGCGGCAACAGTGCAGCCGTCACAATTCCGCGCCCGTGCGCAGCAATGCGTCGTCAGGTGAGCGCGACGATCAGTTTGGCGGAGTGGCTGCGCCAGTTGATGGGGATGATGAAAGAGCGCATGCCCGGCTTGTGTCGAATCTGCGGCTTCTCGCCCGACAGTACGCTCGGCACCGAGATCACGAAGTCGCGGCCGAAGTCGCGGCGCGCGTTGCCGGAGATCATGTTGGCGACCTCCCCGACCAGATCGCGCATGGTCTCGTGGCTGAAGTCGTTCTCCTGCATCTTCATCAGCAGCACGGTGAGCATGGCCTTGGGGGCGGTGAAGTACACGGCCCCCTCGCGCTTGCCGGAGATGTTGATGACCCCGGTGTACTCGTGCACCGCGGGTGAGCCTTCCATCAGGTATGGCGAGCCGATCGAGGCCGGCTGCTGTGCGGTGACCTCGAAGAAGTTCGTCGTCCCCTCGACGAAGGTCTTGAGCTCCTGTTCGTGCAGCATGGGGATGCTTCCCGTTGGCCCTAGCGCATGAGTTCCGCGATGGCTTCGTTCAGCTGTCGGTCGGTGAAGGGCTTCTCGAGGAAGCCGTTCGCCCCCCGCTCCATCGCCTCCACCGCCGTCGCCTTGTCCGCCAGCGCCGAAATGACCAGGATCCGCACCGCCGGCTTCAGCGCGACGAGCTGACCGATGCACTCGATGCCGTCCATGCGCGGCATGGTGATATCCATGGTCACCACATCCGGGTCGGTTTTCTTGAACAGCTCGAGCGCCTCCAGCCCGTTGCCGGCGGTGCCGACCAGCTGCAGGTCCTCGAACTGCTGCGAACGCTCGATGCGCCGGCGCATGAGGTTCGAGTCATCGACGATCATCAGCTTGAAGCAGCGTTTGGCGTTGCCGTTTATCGCCTTTGCGTTGCCGTTGCGCATGCCGCTCTCCCTCGCTCCTTCAGGCGACCGCGCTGCTGACCGCCTGGGCGGCCGGCAGCAGGATCTTGAAGCGGGTGAAGCGGCCGGGGTGGGTGCTCACGCCGATCCTGCCCCCGAGCGCGTACACGCTGCGCGCCACGACGTCCATCCCGACCCCCCGGCCGGCATCCATGGACACGTCATCCTGGGTGGAGAAGCCCGGACGAAAGATCAGCGCCATGGCGGCACGCGTGTCCATGCTGCGGGCTTCCTCCTCGCTGATCAGCTGCTGGCGCAGCGCGGCGGCCTTGAGCGCCTCGGTGGCAATGCCCGCGCCGTCGTCCTCGAACACCAGCTCGTAGCCCTCGCCGACCTTGCGGAAGTGCACACTCACGGCGCCGACATCGTGCTTGGTGTGCGCCCGGCGCACCTCGGGCGGCTCGATGCCGTGCACGGCCGCGTTGCGCAGCATCTGGATGACGCAGTCCTTGATGGTCGCCGCATACGAGGGCGGCACCTCGCTCAGTCCGGATACCGTCAACCTGAAGCGCTTGGCGTGATCCTCGGCCAGCCGCTCGGCCATCGACTGCAGCGCGGAGGACAGATCCTCCACCGGCCGGGGCTGGCGCGGGGCGGCTGAGCCGTGCGGGGCTGCGGCAGCCACGCTAGCCGCGGCGGCGGGGCCGCTCTCCTTGAGTGTGGTGAGCCGCGCGCCCATATCGCGCACGCTGCGCAGATGCGCCAGCAGATCATCGAGCCTCAGGACCAGCGGCAGGAAATCGCTGCCCGACAGCTCGGGCTTGCGCTTGCAGTCCGCCACCATGTCTTCGAGCGCGTGCACGCGGCTGGCGACGCTCTTGAGGTTGAGCGCCGAGGCCTCGCCCTTGATGCCGTGCAGCTCGCGGAACAGTCCGCCGAGCTTCTTGCGGAACTCCGCGTCGCTACGCGCCGGCTCCCTGAGGATGCCGTTGACGAGGTTCAGGCTGGTCTCGGCGCTGTCCAGGAAGGCCATCAGCTGCAGCGGTTCCACGTGCAGCATGCTCAGCATCATGTCGACCTGCGCGTTGGCGTTCTCCTGCGACTCCCGCAGCTCGTGGGCGAGCCGCACGCTGGAGGTGATGTCGCCGACGGCGCACAGCACGTGCTTGACGCCTTCCGGTCCCATGACGCGGTGGAAGTCGAACTCCAGGTAGCGGGTCTCCTTGCCGCCGTGCCCGTTGTCCATGACGATCTCGAGCTGGCCCAGCGGGTTGATGCTCTTCATCAGGTTCTCGTGAGCGCGATCGCCCCACAGGAGCTTGATGTACTTGGTGGCCGTGGCGAGTGTCGCCGGCGCCACGAGATCCTTGAGCAGTTCCTCGAACGACAGGCCGGCGAAGTCCTGGCGGCCGAACATGCGGGTCAGCGCCTCCGACCAGACGCTGCCGATACGGTAGTCGGCATCGAGCAGGAAAAATCCCTCGTGCACGGTCTTGAGGATGTCGCGCGTCTGCTCCTGGGCCTCGCGCGCGGCGCGCTCATGGCTCGAGCGCGTGAGCCGGAAGTAGCCCGCCGCCCCGGCCAGCGCCAGCGCCGCGAGCACACCCGCCAGCAGCAGCATGCGCAGCCGCGCCGCGGCGTCCGAGCAGGTGCGCTGCAGGGTCGCGGCCAGGGCCGCGAGCTGCCCCTGCAGCGCTCCGGCGCTGTCGCTCGCGAACAGCTGCGCCCGCTTGACCTCGGCGTAGTACTGGCGTCCCTCGCGCGACAGCGAGCTGCCGGCGGTGTCCGAGTCCACGTAGGGCTGGGCGTTGAAGGAGAGGACCGGATCGAGCACCGGAGCGTACTGATGCCACAGCTGCAGCGCACGGTGCAGCTGCGGCGAGTCGGCTTCAGCCGAGACACCCAGCTCGTTGAGCATCTGGTCGAAGCGCTTCACCGTTGCCTGCAGGTCGGCCAGCGCCTGGCCTGAGTACGCGCGTACCTCGAGCCGATCGCGCAGCGAGTTCAGCTGGTGGGAGATCTCTTGCGGATAAATCTGCAGGGTGCTCGCCGTCTGCAGCGCGCCGATGTTGGCGCGCATGTGCGTAGCGAGCCGGAATCCCATGATGAGCACCGTGCCCATCACCAAGGTGAGCGCCGTGCCCAGGCCTGCGGTGATCAGTTGGCGGCGGCGGCGTTCTGTGCCTGCGAGGGTCATTCCTGAGATCTCCTGTCCTACTTGGGCAGCTCGAAGCGCATCCGGGTCCTCACCGGCACCTCGGCCGCGGCGCCGTTAACCAGCGGCGGCGCGTAACGCCAGTGCTTCACGGCATTGATAGCGGCCTGGTCGAACACTCCCGGGGGCGTCGCTTCGACTACGTGGATATCACGCGTCTCGCCGCTGGTATCGACCGTGAACTCGAGGACCACGCTGCCGGAGAGGTGCTGCGTCAGCGCCGGCGCGGGGTAATCCGGTGACGCGCCCCGCAGGCGCGTCAGGCGCGAGGCGAGCGCGGCGGTGTCGGGCCCCTTGGACTTCGCAGGGGTGAGCTGCTGCACGGCGAGCGCCTCCTTCGGATCCGCACCGAAGCGCTTCGCCTGCGCGAGATCGGCGTCGCCGGACTTGCCGGCGAACACCGCGGCCCGGGCGCGCTCCAGGAGCTTGCCCGCGAGCTCACGGCTCGCATCCGCCACGGCAGCATTGGCCGGATCGCTCGACTGCAGCTGCCCGAGGTACCAGGCGGCGCTGTCCTGTGCCGGATCGGTCAGGCGGCCGTCGCGCAGCGCCGCGCGCGTCAGCTGCAGCATCCGCTCGGCGTCGGCCTGGACGGCCTTCTGCCGCGCGCCGCTCACTTCGCGCTGGAACGCCGTGATGTCGGCTGCCTTCATCCCCAAGCCGCGCGCCTCGGTGAGCCAGCGCTCCTCATCGGCACTGTTTTTTGCCAGCGCCGCTTCGCGGGCCTTCTTCAGATACGCGGCGGTGAGGTCGTGAACGGCGCGCTGCGTGGCCGCATTGGCGGGTGCGCCGGACTGCAGTTGCTGCAGGTGGCTCTTGGCGCTGTCGTCTCCCTCGGTGAGCCTGCCGTCTCGAATACGGTCCTCGACCAGGGTCGCGAGATGCTGCACCTTAACGTCTTCCTGGCGCCGGGCGATGTCGCTGCGCCAGCGGGCGAGTTGATCGGCGGGGAAGCTGCCGGATTGCTGCGCCTGGTGCAGCAGGGCGGCGGCGCGATCGACGTTGCCGTCGGCGAGCGCCTTGGACACTTCGGCCGAAAACAGCCGCTGCTCGAAGCCTGCGACGCGCGGGTCGCCGGCGGAGGCCGCCTTGAAATTCGCGAGTGTGAGCACGGCCTCATCCACACGGCCGCCGCTCAGTGCCTCCTCGAAGCGTGCGGCAAGGACCCCCGCCACGCGCTGCAGCCCGTCCTGCGCCTCGCCGTTGACGGGGTCCGCAGCCGCGGCCGAGCGGTAATACAACAGCGCGTTGTCGGCGGCCGGCTCCGCAAAGCGGCGCTCATGCATGGCGAGGCGCGCCTTCTCGAGCAGCTCGTCCACCTTGCCCTCCAGCAGGAGGCTGGCGGCTGGCGCCGCCGGGGCGGGCGCGTGGTCGGTGGGGGCGGCTGTGGCGGCTGGCGCCGCCGCGGTGCCTGGCGCGGCTGCGGTGCCTGGCGCGGCTGCGGTGGCTGCGGGTTGGGTGGCCGGGGTCACCGGGCCGCCGCGGCCGGACATGAAAAACCACACCGTGCCTGCCACGACGAGCGCCGCGGCCAGCGCGGCCCCGATCAGCACCAGCCGGGGTCTGCTGCCGGCGAGCTCCTCCCCGGGCTGCTGCGGCTGGCGCCGGAAAGCGGCGATGGTGCGCTCCCACACCGCAGGGGGGGTGGCGCCGGATGTTGGTGGGGCCTGCAGCGCCGCCGCCATGGCGTCCGCAAACACCGCCTGGGTCTTGCGCGGCTCGATCGAGGTCGGCAGCACGGCGAATACGCGGCTGTCCTTGAGGGCAGCGCCCAGCTCCTTCTCCGCCGGTCCTTCCGCGAATACCAGCACGACGGCGCGCGGCACCTGCGCGTGCGCGGCGTCGACGGCGGCGCGCACGTCCGGGACTTCGCGCGCGTCGATCGCCAGGACCTGGGCGCGTTTGGCGCCCGCCATGCTGCGCAGGGCCCCGTCGAGGGACTCGACCGGCTGCACCACAGCCTGACGGCCCAGGGCCTGGCCCAGGTCGAGCAGAAAATCATCGCGGGTGGTGAGAGCGGTGACGTCCACTGCCGGCCTTGAATCGTGGGATGCGCTCGCCGGGGCGCGGGTCGTGGTTTCGGGACTGCGGGAGGCAGTCGTTGATGCGCTGGCCACGTGAGGTGTCTCCAAAGAAAGACGGCCGACTGATTGTATCTCCATCCATGGAGCGAGGCGGCCGCGACCGGCAAGCCCCCAGGGCGCGCGGGTCCTCGGCGTTGCAGCATAGGTAGCTTTTCGGGCAGCGCCAGTGCGTTAGTTCACAATAATGAGAGCTTGCGTCGGGAAGGCGCGACGTTGATTATCCACGTCCGAAGCATGCGCTCGCTGTGCGACGGGTGCCCGGCGCGGGCCGCGAGGCGGCGTCGTGCTCGAGTCGGGGCAGAGGGTTACCGGGGCGTGGGTGGGGTGACACGGGGCTGCAGCTCATGATGCGCAAGCCGTTGCTTGCGAGCCGCAGCGCAACATCTGGCGAACACTCACCGCTCTGCCCGGGCATGAAGGCTCGCACGCCGCCGGCGTGCACGGAAGCGGTGCGGGCGCGGCGCGCCTGGCGATCAGCAGATGCGCGCCGTCGCGTGCGGCGGCACACCCGAGGAGACGGTGGCGTAGGCGCGGCGGGCGGTGAAACAATCCATCGCTGTGACCGTCTTAACGTAACAGATACCTCAGGATCTGAAGGCCATCACTCATTGTGCGGAAACATGGGACTAGCTTAATGACCAACTCGGCATCGCCGGTGTTGCCGGCAGCGCCGGCATCGGATTCGAGACCGATGAGCTCAATGGGAGGGAGGGACGATGGCACCGCTCGCTGCTGACCAGAATTCCCACGGCACCACCGCCGACTTCATCGATACCCTGAGCTCCTTCAGCCGCCTGCACCGCGCCCAGCGCTGGGAAGGCACGTTCGGTGAGTTTCTGGCCAACATCCTGCCCGGCCATGCGGTGGCGCTCGCCCGCACCAGTCATGAATACGTCTGGGACATGCTGCGCTGGCATGGGCGCGCCGCGCAGCCCGACGCTTCCGAGAACGTGCGCGCGCGCGAGCTGTTCAAGCGCGAGCTCTTTGGTATCGATGAGCCGCTGTCGCGTGTCGTCGATTACTTCAAGGCCGCGGCCGCCGGATCCGATGTCGGCCGGCGGTTGCTGCTGATGCTCGGTCCGCCCTCCGGCGGCAAGTCGACGCTCGCGATCCTGCTCAAGCGCGGGCTCGAGGAATACAGCCGCACCGACGAGGGCGCGCTGTACGCCATCCGCGGCTCGCCGCTGCGCGAGAACCCCCTGAACCTCATCCCCACCAGCCTGCGCGCCGAGTTTCGTGACCGCTACGGCGTGAACATCGGTGGCGAGCTGTCGCCGTGGGCGCGCGATTTCGTCGAGCGCGAGTTCGAGGGCGACTTCGTGCGGGTCCCGGTCGAGCGCGTTTTTCTGAACGAAGCTTCGCGTATCGGCATCGGCACCTATGCGCCGCACGATCCCACCACCGCCGACATCGCTGACCTGGTCGGCTCGGTGGATCTCGCCAAGGTCGCGCAGATCGGCGACGAGGGCGACCCGCGCGCCTGGTCGTGGTCGGGCGCGGTGTACGCGGCGAGCCGCGGCGTGCTGGAGATGATCGAGATTCTCAAGGTGAAGCGCGAGTTCCTGTACCTGCTGCTCACCCTGACGCAGGAGAAGAACGTCAAGGTATCGCGCTTCCCGCTGATCCACCTCGACGAGACCATCCTGGCGCACACCAACCTCGCGGAGTTCCACAAGTTCCTGCAGGAGAAAGAGAACGAGGCGCTGCTGGACCGCATGGTGATCATCAAGATCCCCTACGCGCTGTCCTACCGCGACGAGTCGCGCATCTACCAGAAGCTGGTGTCGGGCGCGCCGGCGTTCCGCAACGTGCACCTCGACCCGCACGTGCTCAATCTAGCTGCGGTGTTCGGCATCCTGACGCGCCTCGGCAAGTCCGAGCGCGAGGGTCTGGATCCGCCCAAGAAGCTGCGGCTGTATGCCGGCGAGGCGGTCGAGGGGGTCCCGGAGACCGAGGTGGTGCGCCTGCACGCCGAGACGCCCGAGGAGGGCATGACCGGCGTGAGCCCGCGCTTCGTGGTCAACGCGATCTCCAACGCCATCACCCGCGGCAACACCCACAGTCTCACCAGCATGGAGCTGCTGCTCGCCCTGAAGGACAGCATCGAGAGCGATGCGCGCATGGACGCGAAGCAGAAGAAAGCCTGGATCGATCACCTGGTGACGGCCCGCAAGGAGTTCTACAACCGCTGGGTGAAGGAAGACGTGCACCGCGCCATGTTCGCCTCCTTCGAGGAGGAGGCGCAGCAGCTGCTGGAGAAGTATCTCGACGAGGTCGAGGCCTCGCTCGATCACCGCCAGGTCACCGATCCGATCACCGGCGAGAGCCGCGCCGCCGACGAGCGCTTCCTGCGCTCGGTCGAGGAGAAGATCAAGGTGTCGGACTCGGGCAAGATGTCGTTCCGCCAGGAGGTGGTGCGCAAGGCCATGGTGGCCTTCAAGGCGGGCGAGAGGTTCAAGCTCGTCAGTCACGCCCGCATGCGCGAGGCCATCGAGCAGTACCTGTTCGAGGAGCGCCGCGACGTGCTGCGACTGGTGACCTCCACCGCGCGCCCGGACGACGAGGCGCGCCAGAAGATCTCAGTGGTGCAGCAGCGCCTGGTCAGCGAGTACGGCTACGACGAGCACAGCGCCAAGGAGGCGCTCAGCTACGTAACCACGCTCCTCGCCCAGGAGTAGCGGCGCTGTCCCAAAAGGTGTACCAGTAGAACATGGACGAAGAGCGCGGCAATCGCGGCGAGCCCTCCGACGCCGCGCAGTGGTACGAGCTGTTCTCGCGCGGCGCGCGTGACTGGCTGCGCCACGACGAGAAAGTCCGCGAAGCGGTGCGCGCCAATCTCCCCGAGATGATCGCCGGGGGCGACGTCATCAACGGCGGCGCCCGCACGGTGCGCGTGCCGGTGCGCATGCTCGAGCACTATCATTTCCGGCTGCGCCGCCCGGAGGAACAGCAGGGGGCGGGGCAGGGCAAGGCCAAGCCGGGAGACGTGTTTTCCGCTCCCGGGCGCGAGCAGGGGCAGGGTGAGAAGGGACCCGGCGGGCGCGACGAGGGCGAAGTGCAGCTGCTGCTCGAGTTCAAGATCGACGACATCGTCGACTGGCTGTGGGAGGCAATGAAGCTGCCGAACCTCAAGGCGCGCGTGGGGCCGTCCGAGGAAACCGACTGGATCCGCGAGGGCTGGGACCGCCACGGCGCACGCTCGCGCCTCGACCGGCGCCGCTCGTTCAAGGAGCTGGTGAAGCGGCGCGCGGCGCCGGGGGCCACACAGACCTTCATCGACGAGGACCTGCGCTACCGCCAGCTCGCCCGGCGCCGTCAGCCGGCGCTGCACGCGGTGGTGTTCTTCATGCTGGACGTCTCGGGCAGCATGTCCGACCGCGATCGCAAGCTCGCCAAGACCTTCTTCTTCTGGGTGGTGCAGGGGCTGCGGCGCGAATACCGCTCGCTCGAGACGCTGTTCGTGGCGCACACCACCGAGGCGTGGGAATTCAACGAGCCGGACTTCTTCCAGGTGAGCGGCACCGGCGGCACCGTGGCCTCGACCGGACTCGCCAAGGTACGCGAGATCATCGACGCCCGCTACAACCCCGGACGCTGCAACATCTACCTGTTCTATGCCTCCGACGGCGACAACTCCGTGAGCGACGCCGCCGACGCGCGCAGCGCGCTCAGCGCCATCGCCGCGGACGCCTGTTTCACCGGCTACGTGGAGGTGTCCTCGGGGCTGTCGCGGCAGCTGGCCACCGAAACCGGCAAGCTGTTCGCGGAGCTGCAGGCGGCCGGCTGCGCCGCCGGCAGTTACGCGCTCAACGACTTCGAGGACGTCTGGGGCGCGGTGCGGCATTTCTTCACCGCCGAAGCCCAGGCGCCCGAGAGCCAGGCGCCCGACAGCCCATGAGCCCCGCGCGCCCATGAGCGAAGGCTGGCAGAGCTACGTTCGGCGCATCGAGGAGCTGGCCGCCCGCTCCGGGCTCGAGTTCCACCGGGTCGATTTCGAGGCGGTTCCCGACAGCTTCATGATGGAGATCGCCGTCTACGGCCTGCCGGTGCGCATGCCGCACTGGTCATTCGGCGTGCGCTATATCTATCAGCTGATCCAGCGCCACATGGGGCACTCACGGCTCTTCGAGGTGGTGTTCCCCGGTAACCCGGGACACGCCTACCTCGCCGCGAGCAACGGGCTCGCGGAAAACATCCTGGTGACCGCGCACGTGCTCGGGCACGCGGATTTCGCGCGCAACAACCTGCTGTTCCGCCGCTGCCAGGAGCAGGTGAGCGAGCACATCGTCGAGCACGCCGCCAATCACGCGCGCCAGATCCAGCAGGCCATCGAGACTCACGGCGCGCAACGCGTCGAGGCCGCGCTCGATGCGGCCCTCGCCCTCGAGCAGCACGTCGACGTCGACCAGCCGCTGCGCCGCGAGCGCTACCCGGAGTTCCTCGTGGATCCGAAGGTGCTGGTCGAGGACCAGTTCCGCAAGCGCTTCGCGGCGCTCGAGCCCCTCGCCGGCGGCAGCGCCATCGAGGTGAAGAAGCGCGCGCCGCTCCCTCCGCATCCGGAGCGCGACCTGCTGTGGTTCGTCGCCAACTACGCCCCCGAGATGGAGAGCTGGGAGCGCGACATCTTTCTCGCAGTGCGCGAGGAGTCGTTCTATTTCTATCCGGTGTTCGCCACCCAGATCATGAACGAGGGCTGGGCCTCCTACTGGCACGCGCGCCTGTTGCGCGAGGCGGACTTCATTCCGCAGCAGGCTTACCTGGATGCCATCAAGTGTCACTCGGACGTGGTGCGCCCGGTCGCCGCGGAAACCCAGGTCGCGCTCAGCATCAACCCCTACCACCTGGGGTTTGCGATGTGGGAGAAGATCGTCGAGAAGAACGGCCTGCCCGCGGCGCGCGCCATCATGCAGCAGGACGATGACTTCAGCTTCGTGCGCAATCAGCTCACCCGCGAGCTCGCCGACGAGCTGGGCCTGTTCCGCTACAGCGCGCGCAGTGACGGCCAGATCAAGGTGCTCGAGCAGGACCTGACGGCGCTGCACGAGGCGGTGCTCGCGCCCAAGTACAACTTCGGCGCACCGATCGTGTGCGCCTCGCACGTGCGCAACGACGGCACGCTCGAGCTCACGCACGACAGCAGCGTCGACGGCCGCGGCCTTGACCTGGAGCGTAGCCGCAAGGTGCTCGATTACCTGCAGCGCGTGTGGCGCCGGCCGATCGTGCTGACCACGGTGAATCAGGCCGGCTCGGCCCTGGAGCTGACCGCCCCCTGAGCGGTGCCGCTCGAGGTCCTTCTAAGAATTTCGGGGCGGCAGCGGCTTCGGAGCGGGCGCCGCGGGCTCGATGCCCCAGTCCTCTTCCTCGTGCGAGGTCACGATGGCGACCGGATCGCTGGCCGGAAAACTGGCGTCCAGCGCCTCATCGAGCTGGCGCTGAATCTTCTGCCAAGCGCGGCGCTTGCGCGCCTCATCGGGAGGGAAGTCGCTCATCTTGCCCTGCATGGTACGCGCAGCGAGTAGCCGCGGGCAGCCTTTGCGGAGTAGGCTTTTACCGTACCGGTGATGCTCGTGTGGCGCCGGTCCAACGTGCCGGGGAGCATCCGCCATGGGGTACACGACGTCTGGCATCCGTAACATCGCGCTGGTCGGGCAGGCCGGCGCGGGCAAGACCTCACTGGTCGAGACGCTGCTGCTGCAGGCGGGCGCGATCCGCAGCCGCGGAAGCCTGGCGCGCGGCAGCACGGTGTCGGATTTCGACCCGCAGGAGAGGCGCCTGCAGCACTCGCTCGACACCGCGATCTGCAGCTTCGACTTCAACGGCATCCACGTCAACCTCATCGACACGCCCGGCTATGCGGACTTCCTCGGCAAGGCGCTGTCGGTGCTCGAGGCGGTGGAGGCGGTGGCCGTCGTGGTCAGTGCCGTGAACGGCGTCGACACGCTCACGCAGCGCCTCATGGAGTTCGCGCGCGAGCGCGAGCTGTGCCGGATCGTCATCGTCAACAAGATCGACAGCCGCGACGCCCACTGCAGCGACGTGCTCGCGCAGCTGCACGAGGCCTGCGGCCGCGAATGCCTGCCGCTGAATCTGCCCGCCGGCGGCGGCGACGCCGTGGTGGACTGCTTCTTTCAACCCCACGGCCGCGAGGCGGATTTCTCCTCGGTCGATGCGGCGCATACGCAGATCATCGACCAGGTCGTGGAGCTCGATGAGAAGCTCATGGCGCTGTACCTCGAGCAGGGCGAGGAGCTCTCCCCCGAGCAGCTGCACGATCCTTTCGAGCAGGCGCTGCGCGAGGGGCACCTGGTGCCGGTGTGTTTCGCTTCCGCCGAGAGCGGGGCGGGGATCCCGGAGCTGCTGCAGGTGTTCGAGCGGCTGATGCCCAACCCCGCCGAAGGCAATCCGCCGCCGTTCCTGAAGGGCAGTGGCGAGAGCGCCGCGCGCGTGCCGGTGGCGCCGGACCCCGCCAAGCACGTGATCGCGCACGTGTTCAAGGTGAGCATCGACCCGTACGTCGGCAAGCTCGGCGTGCTGCGCCTGCACCAGGGCACCGTGCGCCCGGGCAGCCAGCTGTTCGTCGGCGACGCGCGCAAGCCGATCAAGATCGCGCACCTGTTCCGCCTGCTCGGCAAGGAGTCCACCGAGATCACCGAGGCGGTGCCCGGGGACATCTGCGCCATCGCCAAGGTGGACGAGCTGCACCTGGACGCGGTGCTGCACGACTCGCACGAGGAGGACCAGTACCACCTGAAGCCGGTGGCGTTCCCGCCGCCCATGCTCGGCGTCGCCATCGAGCCGGAGCGCCGCGGCGATGAGCAGCGCCTCGCCGACACCCTGCACAAGCTCACCGCCGAGGACCCGTGCGTGCGCATCGAGCATCACGCCGCGGTGAACGAGACCGTCCTCTACGGCATGGGTGAATTTCACCTGCGGGTGCTGCTCGAGCGCATGGCCGAGCGCTACGCGGTGCACGTCAAGACCCACCCGCCGAGCATCCCGTACCGCGAGACCGTCACGCGACCCGCCGAGGGACACTGCCGGCACAAGAAGCAGACCGGCGGCGCCGGGCAGTTCGGCGAGGTGTACCTGCGTATCGAGGCACTCGGGCGCGGCGCGGGCTTCGAGTTCGTGGACGACGTGGTGGGCGGTGCGATCCCCGGGCAGTACATCCCGGCGGTGGAGAAGGGCGTGCGCCAGGTGCTCGCCGAGGGCGCGCTCGCCGGCTTTCCGATCCAGGACGTGCGCGTCACCGTGTACGACGGCAAGCACCACTCGGTGGACTCGAAAGAGGTGGCGTTCGTCTCCGCAGGCCGCAAGGCGTTTCTCGACGCGCTGCAGAAGGCCGCGCCGATCGTGCTCGAGCCGATCATGCGCCTGGAGATCACCGCGCCCGCGAGCGCCATCGGCGACATCACCGGCGACCTCGCCACCAAGCGGGCGCGCATCAACGGCAACAGCTCCTTGCCCGGACAGCGCTCGGTGCTCAATGCCTTCGTGCCGCTCGCGGAAGTCGCGGAGTACCAGTCGCGCCTCAAGGCCCTCACCGGGGGGCAGGGCGCCTACACCATGGAGCTGAGTCACTACGATCCGGTGCCGGCGCGCAAGCAGCAGGAGCTGGCGCAGGCCTGGCGGCCGCGCGCGGAAGAAGAGTAGACCGGCGGTCGGGCCGGGCGCCCGCCACCCCGGACTCTCCGCTGATTAGATTCAGAAGCTGTAAGACGCTCCCACATTGTAGAAGGTACCAATCGCGCCCTGCAGGTGTAGGGACGGATTCCACGGCACGGCGCCGAGCGCGCCACCGTAGGTCACCCAATCGAGTGGCGCTTTGGCTCCGAACAGGTTGGTAACCGAGCCGTGCACGTTGAAGTTGCTGTTTACTTGCCAGCGCGTGTAGAGATCGAAGGTCGTGAAATGGTCAACCGTGCAGAATTTCGGATTCGGAATGACTCCGTTCGACAGCGGGATGGCATACGCCAAGCCCGCAGTACCCCCCTGGTTCGTCAACGAAGTGAGGCACGTGTCGGCCGGGGTGCCCAGAAACGCGAACAACGTTGGATCGGTGACGTTGAATGCACTGATATAGTTCATCGTGATGGTCGCCGACCACGGGCCACGGCCGAAGGTGTTGGACCACTCGAGCCGCGACTTCGGATTGCCGGTATCGCCTGTGAAGAAGGACGGTCCGTGCGTGCCCGCGAGCTCATAGGTGACGCCGTTGATCGTCATCTCGAACTTGTGCGTGTACGACCACAAGGCCTCGGACCGGAATTCGCCGACACCCACCCAGAGGTGACGATATGAAAGGCTGAGATCGAGGCCGTCCGTCTTGGTCTTGTTCGCGTTGATGTAAGACGTCGACTGGTAAAGGATCGGCGCCGCCGGCGGTGTCACCAGCGCCGTTCCGCCGCCAGGCTGATACTGCGGGATCGGCGTCAGGTTGTTGCCGCGGACGATCGTCGAAGGGCCGCCACTCACGATCTGATTGTCGATATCAATCGAATAGAGATCCAAGGTGCTGCTGACATCCCTGATCGGCTGGACGATCACTCCCAGGGTGAAGGACTTCGAGGTCTCGCTCTTGAGGGTGGCATTCGTCGTCTGCAGACCCGGAACGGCAACCACACACTGGTCGACGAAATTGCCGGCTGCGTTGATCTGTGCCGGATTCGGACAAAGAATCGGATCGTTGGTTGTGCCCGCGAAGAAGGTCTGGCCCGACTGCCCGTTTTCAGCAGGTCCTGGAGCACGGAATCCCTTGGACGCCGTGCCGCGCAGCGCGAACTCGGAAATCGGTGTCCACTTGAAGCCTGCCTTGGGGCTCGCCTGACCGCCGGAAAGATTGTAGTGGTCGTAGCGGACGGCGGCCTCCAGCTCGAGCTGCTTCATGATGGGAGCGACCAGCTCTGCGTAGGCGGACGCTACATTCTGGGTACCCACCGTAAAGTTGTTACTGAAGTCCGGCAACAGACCGTTGGCGACATCGGCCGGCGCGACGCCGTGTTGCCTGCGGTTGTAGTAGTCGACGCCGACGGCGACACCCAGAGGTCCTCCTGGTAGGACGGCAAAGCCGCGGCTGACTCCAGCATGTGCATAGCCGAGCTTGGAGGTGTCTGTCGTGGTCAGTACTGGAGCGACGAAGGCGTCGACCGCGGGGGTGTTCGGCTGACCTACGAGGAACGGCGCCGTCGTGCTATCGAGCGCCGTCTGGAGGTTACCGGGGTTCACATAGTTCAAGCCAGTCAGATCCAGTTTCACTTCGGAGTAACCCGCCGCGAGGTTCAGATCCCACGAGCCGAATATCTTGCCGTCGAGATCGACGGTCGTGCGATAGGACTTTGCGTCCGTCTGCGTGATCTCGGGACCCAAGTTGAGGAATGTGTAGCGCAGGATCCCGGCTCCGCCCGGGATCACCACGCCCGCCGGGAAGCTCGGGTTCGTGGGGGAAATGGTCGTCGGCCCGATGGCGGGGAGCACCGTCGGGGTGACTCCGGGGCCCGAGGTCACGCCCTGATAACCGCCGGCGAACGTGCGCTGCGGACGATTCGCCTGCTCGGATTTGCTCTCGAAGAACGTGCCCCCGAGCGACAACTGCCAGTCCCTGGTGAGGGATTGCGCATAGCGCGCGACGAAATTGTAGTTCGAAGTCGGCGGCTGGATCTGGTCCCAGGTGTCCGCGTAAGTGCACTGTCCGGCCGCATAACTGGTCGCGCTGCAGCCGGGCATGAACCCGGCGATGTTACCGCTTGCCGGGTCCTGGACATAACCGGTCCCGCTTCTCGCGATGCCACCGTTCAGCGTGTTGGGCACGCCGAGCGTGACATTCAGGCCACCGGTCGAGGTGAAATCGGTGTGCGTGTACTGATTTCCGCGATCGGCAAACAAGATCTGCTTCTGCTTGCGGAACTCTCCGGAGATGTAAAAGTTATGCCCGTCATTCACGAGGTCGCCGATACCCCATGTGGCGTCGGCGTGGTAGGTATTGCCCGCCCCGTGGCTGGCGGTACCGAGGTCGCCGGTCAGTGAAGCACCCTGAACGGTCTTCTTGAGGATGATGTTTATCACGCCCGCGATCGCATCCGAGCCGTATGTGGCCGACGCGCCGTCTTTCAGCACCTCGATGCGCTCGATGGCATCGAACGGGATGTTGGAGACGTCGACGAAGGAGCGTTGGCCGTCGTCCCCGATGGGATAAGGCGCCACTCGATGGCCGTCGATCAGGACCAGTGTGTAGCCAACGTTCAGGCCGCGAAGCGCGATCCCGGCCGCGCCGCTGGCAAAGGCTCCCGAGAAACTCTGTGACAGCGTGCCTTGGCCGTTGGCGGTCAGGTTCTTCAGCACTTCCTGGGTGTTGGTGTAGCCGGATTGCAGCAATTGCTCCGACGAGATCACCTGAACGGGACTTGGTGTCTCGATGTCCGTTCGCTTGATCATCGAGCCGGTGACGACGACCTCCTGAAGGCTCTGGCCGGAGGAAGTCGACGTGGGTACCTGGGCATGCAGGGCCACCGCACCGCTGGCGGCGGTGATTGCGCCCACTGCCAGCGCGCTCTTGATCGTGCGCGCGATTTCCTGTCGAGTCATGTGGTTCTCCCGCGACGGCTATGGCCGTTTCGTTATTTGCCCAGTCCCTGGTACCCGCAGAGCCGTGTCAAATGCGACCAAACGCTCTGGAATTGGGATGAATGGATGTTGGATATTAGCCAAGCATGCGATTCCGTGCGACCCTGAGCTCGATCCCGACCGATCTGGCTCTTCGATTGTTGCCACACAGCAACACTGCGGAACGGCGTCATGAATACACCATCCGCTCCTACCGACGACGCCCTCGATCGCGCATCCTGTATCGCATGAAGGCGGCCGGACTGTGCGTGTTGATGCTGGCGGGGCTTGGAGCCGGTTCCGCGCAGTTCGCGCCGGGTGGGCGCTGGATCACGAGCGCGGCGATTGCGCACGGATCGCGCAGCCTCGCCGTCTGTACCGCGCCGCCCGCCCCCGCCGCCACCTCCACGGTCCCGGCCGGGCATGCGAAGTCGAGCTCCTTCGCCCCGCACCCTCGCTCGCACAGACGTGCTTACGGCGCGCCCATCCCGCGCCCGATTATCTCGAAGCACGCGAAGCACAAGCGCACCGCGAGTCCACCGCCCTCCAGATAGCCTCCGGGTGGAGGATCCGGTCGAGGCGGGCGGGCGCGCTGCCGTGGCGCTTACTGCGGGGGCTTCTTCCAGGTGACCGTATCGCCGACGCGCAGGCCGAGCTTCGCGGCCTCACCGCCCTTCAGTTCCAGCACCGCGCTCACCGGCGTATCGGAGCTGAGCAAGGCCTCCGACATGGGGTGCGCGCGCTCGATGATCTTCGCCACGCGGCCATGCGCGTCGATGAAGAGTATGTCCAGCTCGATGTAGGTGTTCCTCATCCACATGGTTTCCACGCGTGGAGCGGTGAGCGGGAACACCATCCCCAGGGTCTCGGGCAGGTCGCTGACGAACATCAGACCCTGCTGGGCGCGCTCCTGAGTGTCGGCGACCCACACCTCGAACGCGTACTTGCGGGCCGCGTGGTGCTCATCAAGGTGGGTGATCTGCAGCGCGGTGCGCGGAAACGTCGCCAGCTCCAGCGGCGCACGCGACTCCTGCGCCACCGCCGGCCCGGCGCCGAGCGCCGCGAACGCCAGCAACGCGCCGAGCATCGGAGCGTCCATGCCCACCACCGCATGCTCAGGACGGTTTGCGCGCGACATGCCGTTGCCGCCTTCTAGGTTTCGGGCTGGGTCGGCCGCTCGCGCGGCTCGTCCGCGAACACGGCGCTGCCGGCGAAATCGAAGCGGCTGACCAGAATGCGCGCATCGCTGTTGAGCGTGCTGGCCGGTGAGGTGCAGAAGCCGCGGGCGACGATGCGCCAGGAGCGCAGCGGTCCGCCGAGTGCCCCGAGCCGCTCCTGCCTGAGCTCATCCACCGTGCAGTGATCCTCGCCGCGCGTGGCGAACACCCGCTCCTCGCCCTCGAAGATCACGGTGAGATTGGTCGGCAGCGCCCGCCCCGTGCGCCCCTCGTGCACCGATCCCACGCCGAACACCAGGCGCAGGCGCCGCCCGTCCGCGTGGCGCGGGCCGGCGAAGCTCACCCGCAGGCCGCTGCCGTCCGGACGCGGACCGCCCTCGCACTCGATCTCGGGGTCGTGCCAGTCGATGTCGAGGTTCAGCGCGCCGCGGATGCGGGCGCGCAGATAACCGTTGCCGCCCGGCAGGCACCCCTTGGAGCCGCGCGCAGGAGCGGGCACGGCCGGCGCGGGCCTGGCGGCGGCGATCGAGGCGGCACCGGACAGCGCAGTGGCCAGGCCGCCGGCGCAGAGCAGCAGAAGGAAGCCTCGCATGCGCGGTTAGTGTACCGCGCGGCCCGCGCCCCCCTCACGCGCCCGGTTTGACCAGCAGCGCCTTGGCGAAACGCGCGTGTGCGCGCGCAACTCCGCGCGCCACGTGCATGAGCGCCGTCACGATCGCGATGCCGAACACCATGTAGAAGAGCGATCCCAGCAGTGTGTGGGGTGAGGCAGCGTGCCAGCCATCGATCTGGAGCATGTCGAGGGAGACACCCGGCGAAAACCAGCCGAAGTCGCGGGTCAGCACCACGAGCGGCGCGAGCGCCAGGCGCAGGCCGATCGCCAGGGCGGTCACGGCGACGGTGAAGTAGATGATCCCCAGCGGCAGCATGATGAGCAGGTACAGGAGCGTGGTCCAGGTACGCACGTCCGTCAGCATCTCGCCGATGCGTGTCCACCAGCTCGCCGGCGGCCCGGGGTGCAGCGGACGGCGCGGCATGCGCTCGCCGGTCATCGCCTCGAGGAGTCTCCCCTCGCCGAGCGCGATCACGCGCGCGATGCCGATGAAGGCGAGGAAGAACGGCACGCCGATGATGAGGACCGCGAACCCGGCCGACAGCGACAGCCCGGTGACCACGAACGTGAAGTACACGATGCCGGTGGCGAGCGTGAGCAGCATATAGAAAAGAGAGGTGTAGGCCCGCGGGTCCTGGTACACGCCGAAGAAGCGCGCCAGCCCCGAGGCGCTCGCGGCCGCGCGCGGTGCCGGGGTCTTCAGGGCGGCCTTCACCTTCGCTTCCGTGTCCCGGTACGCCGCCGCCACTTCGTCCGGAGCACCGTAGGTGCTCGCGATGAGCTCGAGCACGTCGCTCTCGGACTTGTCCGGGTGCGCCGCGACCTCTGCGCGCAGATACTCCTCGGCGTCGTAGAGCGCATCCTGGATGAGCGCCGGGTCCTGTCCTGCGAGCGCCTGGCGCAGCTGCTTCAGGTACTCATCGATCGAGCGGGGAGCGTTCATGAATCTGTTCCTTCGATGAAGCGATCGACAAAGCCGCGCGTCTGCCGCCAGATGTCACTCCACTGGCGCAGCACGGCGCGGCCGTCGTCGGTGATGCGGTAGTAGCGCCGCGGCGGCCCGGCGTAGGAGGGCACGACGCGGCTGGTGAGCAATCCCCCGGCGGCGAGCGAGCGCAGCACGGGGTACACGGTGCCCTCCTTGAAGAGCGCCTCGCCTTCATTCGCCTTCTGCAGGCGCTTGGCGATCTCGTATCCGTACAGATCCTCTTTGGTGCGCTCGAGTACGGCCAGCAGCACCAGCGCCACGAGCCCCGCGTTGAGGTCTTTCTGGAACTTGCGTGGCTGGCTATCGTCCATTTAACAGTACTATTAAGTAGATAATATTATCTGTCAACTAATACTCGAGCTGGCCAGTAGTGGCAGGCTGTGAAATATCGCGGGTTTAGCACGCGCGTGGCACGGGCGGGGGCTCGATGCGGTACTGCTAGACTTCGCGTCTTTTACGGGACCGGTGATGAGAAACTCGCTCCTGGAAGTCACCCCCGTCATCCCGGGGAGCCTGTCGCGTCTCCCTGAGCTGGCCGCCAACCTGTTCTTCAGCTGGCACCGTCCCACCCGGGCGTTGTTCGAGGATCTGGATCCAGAGCTGTGGAAGCAGACCAACGGCAATCCCCGCCTGGTGCTTCGTTGCGTCAACCAGGAGACGCTGGAGCGCTGCGCTCGCGATGAGCTGTACCTGGCGCGCTATCACCTCGCGCTCGAGACCCTCGAAGCGTACCTGGGGCTCGGCGCACCCACCGCCGAGGCGCCGCTGGTGGCGTACTTCTGCGCCGAGTACGGCTTTCACGAGAGCTTCCCCATCTACTCCGGAGGCCTCGGGGTGCTCGCCGGGGACTACTGCAAGGCGGCGAGCGACGAGCGCGCCAACTTCGTGGCGGTGGGGCTTCTGTACGAGCAGGGGTATTTCACTCAGACCGTCGACAACGATGGCGTGCAACAGGCCGAATATCGCGAGCGCGACCCGCGCGATCTGCCGGTCGAGCCGGTGCGCAATACGGCGGGCGAGTGGCTCAAGGTCGCGGTGCGCATCACCGGGCGCGAGGTCGTCGCGCGGCTGTGGAAGGCGCAGGTGGGCCGCGTTCCGGTCTATCTGCTCGACGCCAATTGCGCCGAGAACATCCCCTCGGATCGCGACATCACCCATCGCCTGTACGGCGGGGATGAGTCCACGCGGGTGCGCCAGGAAATGATCCTCGGCATCGGCGGCTTGCGCGCGCTGCGCGCGCTCGGGGTGGCCCCCGCCGTGTGGCACCTGAACGAAGGGCACGCGGCGTTTCTGATTCTCGAGCTGCTGCGCGAGCACCTGGCGCAGGGCCTGCCCTTCAACGCCGCCCTCGAAGCGGTGGCGGCGGACTGCGTGTTCACCACTCACACTCCGGTGGCGGCCGGCCACGACGCCTTCGGCCTGGAGCTGATCGTCGCGCACTTCGGGGATTTCGTGCGCGAGCTGGGGGTGCCGGTCGAGCGCGTCCTCGAGCTGGCGCGTTCCCCTTCCGCCCCGGGCCTTTTCAACATGACGCGCCTCGCGCTGAGCGGCACGCGCCACGTCAACGGCGTGAGCCGCATCCATGGCACGGTCTCGGCGCGGCTGTGCGCGGACCAGTGGCCGGAGGTTCGTCCCGAGGACAACCCGGTCGGCTTCGTGACCAACGGGGTGCACGTGCCGACCTTCCTGCACCAGACCTGGATGGATTTCTTCGACCGCGAGCTGGGACGGGAATGGCGCGAGCGGCTGCGCGACCCGGAATTCTGGAGCGCGCTCGAGCGCGTGCCGGACGAGCGCTACTGGGTGACGGCGCAGGAGGTCAAGGCGCGCATGCTGGCGAGCGTGCGCGAGCGGCTGCAGCGCGAGTACGAGCGCAAGGGCCTGAGCCCCGCGCAGCTGCGTCACGTGACGCGCTTCCTCGATCCACAGCGTCCCGGCGTGCTCACCCTCGGGTTCGCGCGGCGCTTCGCCACCTACAAGCGCGCGACACTGCTGCTGCGCGACCGCGCGCGTCTCGCGCGGCTGGTCAGCAATCCCGAGCGCCCGGTGCTGCTGCTGTTCGCCGGCAAGGCGCACCCCGCGGATGAGCCGGGCAAGTACGTGCTGCGCGAGATTCGCCAGCTGATGATGAGCCAGGAGTTCATGGGACGCATCATCTTCCTGGAAGACTACGACCTGCAGCTCGCCCGCAGCCTGGTCTCGGGCGTCGACGTGTGGCTCAACAACCCGATCGCGCCGCTCGAGGCGAGCGGCACCTCCGGCATCAAGGCGGCCATCAACGGACGCTTGAACCTGAGCATTCTCGATGGCTGGTGGGCGGAAGGATGGATGCAGGACAACGGCTGGGGCATACCGCCGGCGAACGTACTGGATCCGGAGCGGCGCGATGCGCTCGAGGCCGAGCTGATTCTCGGCACGCTCGAGGAGGAGGTCCTGCCCCTGTACTACGCGCGCGAGGAGAACGAGAGCGCTTGCCCCGGCGCCTGGGTGAAGCGCAGCAAGCGCGCCATGATGACCGTGATTCCGGCTTTCAACATGCGCCGCGTGCTGTTCGACTACACCCGGGGGCTGTACCAGCCGGCGGTGACGCAGTACCGGCGTCTCGCCGCCAGTGGCTTCAGCGGCGCGCGCACTCTCGCGGATTGGAAAACGCGCGCGCGGCAGGCCTGGTCGAAGGTGAGCCTGCGGCAGCTCTCCGAGGTGGCGCGCGATCTGCCGCGCGGCGAGCGGCTGCGGCTGCGGGTCGCGGCCGGTCTGAACGGGCTCACGCCCGCGGACGTGCGCGTGGAGTTCGTCGCACGGCGGCTGTTGCCGGAGGCGGATCTGGCGCCGCCGGCCCTGTCCTCGTACGGGCAGCCGCCGCGCGCCGGCGTGTGGCACGCCACCTTCAGCGCCACCGACGAGCAGGACAGCGACGGCGCGGTGATCTACGCGCTCGACGTCGAGCCGCAGGAATGCGGGCAGTTCCGCACCGAGATCCGCATCTACCCGTGGCACGAGCTGCTCTCTCACCCCTATGAGCTCGGGCTGATGAAATGGCTGTGAGGCATACTTTAAGGTTGCGCTGACGGCGCGCCTTGCGCTGTAGTACGCCTCATGCCCCGCCAGCCCGCACGCGCATCCTCCGGACGCTACGTGAGCCGCCTGACGGGCGGCACGCTCGCCATCATCATGGCGGGCGGGCGCGGGGAGCGGCTGCGGGATCTCACCGCGCATCGCTGCAAGCCGGCGACGCCCTTCGGCGGCAAGTTCCGCATCATCGACTTCGTGCTGTCGAACTGCGTGAACTCGGGGATCCGCCAGATCTCCATTCTCACGCAGTACAAGGCGCAGTCGCTGATCCAGCACGTGCAGCACGGCTGGAGCTACCTGCGCGGGGAATTCAGCGAGTTCGTCGAGGTGGTTCCCGCGCAGCAGCAGCTGGGCCCCTTGTGGTACCGGGGTACGGCGGACGCCGTGCACCAGAACATCGAGCTGATCGTCTCGCACCGGCCCAAGCACGTGCTGGTGCTCGCCGGGGACCATATCTACAAGATGGACTACGGTCCGATGATCGCCTACCACGTGGAGAAGGGCGCCGACATCACCGTCGGGGTGGTCGAGGTGCCGGCGCAGGACTCGCAGCATTTCGGGGTGCTGACCGCGACCGAGTGGAATCGGGTCACGAAGTTCGCGGAGAAGCCGGCGACGCCCGACTCGCTGCCGGGCCGCCCCGACACCATTCTCGCCTCCATGGGCATCTACGTGTTCAACACGCGCCTGCTCGAGAGCCTGCTCGCCGCGGACGCCGCCAACGAGTCTTCCGCCCACGATTTCGGCCGCGACGTCCTGCCCGTAGCCATCGCCGGCGACCGCCAGGTGTTTGCTTATCCTTTCCAGGACGTGCAGACGCGTGCGCAAAGCTACTGGCGCGACGTCGGCACCATCGATGCCTACTACGACGCCAACCTCGAGCTGGTCCACGTGCGCCCGGAGCTCAACATCTACGATCAGGACTGGCCCATCTGGACCTACCAGGTGCAGCAGCCGCCCGCGAAATTCATCCTCGACGAGGACGGCCGCCGCGGCATGGCCGTCAACTCCATGGTGTCGGGCGGCTGCATCATCTCCGGGGCCGTGGTGCGCGAGTCGCTGCTGTTCTCCGACGTGCGCGTCGAGGAGCGCACCAGCATCCACCGCTCCGTCGTGCTGCCGCACGCCGAGATCGGCCGCGGTTGCGCCATCTCGGGGGCGATCATCGACGAGGGCTGCGAGGTGCCCGACGGCACCCACATCGGCCTGGAGCGCGAGGCGGACGCGCGCCGCTTCCACGTGACCGACAAAGGCGTGGTGCTGGTCACCGTCGACATGCTGCGCAGCCTGCGCAACAGTTGAGCCGTGAGCGCCGCGCCCCGCCTGCCGGTCATCCTGCTGTGGCACATGCACCAGCCGCAGTACAAGGACGCGCTCACCGGCCAGTACGCGCTGCCGTGGACCTATCTGCACGCCGTCAAGGACTACACCGACATGGCGGCGCACCTGGAAGGCAACCCGGCGGCGCGCGCGGTGGTGAACTTCACCCCGCTGCTCATCGAGCAGGTCGAGGAGATCGCGCGGCGCGTCGCCGAGCATCTGCACAACGGCAGCCCGCTGCCGGACCCGGTGCTGGCGCTGCTGGGCCCGGACCCGGTACCGACCGAGCCGGCGGCGCGGCTGGAGCTGCTGCGCACCTGCCTGCGGGCGCAGCGCCAGCAGATGATCGAGCGCTTCGGGCCCTACCTGGAGCTCGCGACCATCGCCGAGACGCTCGGCACGCTGGAGCGCGTCGCTTACGCTTCCGACCAGTTCATCCACGATCTCGCGGTCTGGTATCACCTCGCCTGGCTCGGCGAGAGCGTGCGGCGCACGGACCCGCTGGTCGCGCGCCTGACCGAGCGCGGGCGCGACTTCAGCCCCGCGCAGCGCCGCGATCTGCTCACGCTGATCGGCGCTCTGGTGGGCCAGGTGCTGTTGCGCTACCGGCGCCTCGCCGAGCGCGGGCAGTGCGAGCTGTCGGTCACGCCCTACGGACATCCGATCATCCCGCTGCTGCTCGACTTCCAGTGCGCGCGCGATGCGCTGCCCACGCTGCAACTGCCCGCACATGCGGCCTATCCCGGGGGCGCGGTGCGCGCCACCTGGCACATCGAGGAGGCTATCCGCGTATTCACCCGCGCCTTCGGCACCCGTCCCGCCGGCTGCTGGCCCGCGGAAGGAGCCGTCAGCGCCGCGACGCTCGGACTGCTCGCCGCCGCCGGCTTCCGCTGGGCCGCCAGCAGCGACGGGGTGCTGCGCGGGAGCCTGGCGCTCACCGATGCGAACGCGGCCCGGGACCCGCTCGCCTACAACCGCCCTTACCGCCTGGGCAGCACCGGCATGAGCTGTTTCTTCCGCGACGACACGCTGTCCGATCTGATCGGCTTCACCTACGCGACCTGGCACGGCGATGACGCCGCCGCCAACCTGGTCGAGGAGCTGTCGCAGCTCGCACGCCGCTACGAGTCCGGGGGCAATCACGCCGTGCTCATCGCGCTCGACGGTGAGAACGCCTGGGAGCATTACCCGTTCAACGGCTTCTATTTCCTGCGCGCGCTGTACGAGCAGCTCGCGAGCCATCCGCTGCTCGAGCTGACGACCCTGTCCGACTGTCTGGCACGCGGCCTGCAGCCCGCCCCGCTGCCGCGGGTGTGCGCCGGCAGCTGGGTGCACGGCACACTCGCGACCTGGATGGGGGATGCGGACAAGAACCGGGCGTGGGATCTGCTGTGCAACGCCAAGGAGGCCTACGATCGGGTCATGCAGGACGCGGGCGATCCGGGCGAGCGCGCCGCCGCCGGCCGCCAGCTCGCGCGCTGTGAGAGCTCCGACTGGTTCTGGTGGTTCGGGGACTACAACCCGGCGGATGCCGTCAGCCAGTTCGATCACCTCTACCGGCGCCAGCTCCTGACGCTGTACCGGCGGCTGAATCTTCCGCCCCCGGGCGAGCTGACGCTGCCGATCTCGACCGGGCACGGCGCTCCCGAGCACGGCGGAACCATGCGTCGCGCCACCGGCGGCTGACCCCAAGGCGGCAGCCCAAGGTGTGACCAGCATGCGATTACCCGTCTTCGACCGGCGCCGCGCCGGGGTGCTGCTGCCGATGTCCGCCCTCGACGCGGCGCTCGGTCGCGGCGGCCGCGCCTTCGTCGACTGGCTGAGCGAGGCCGCCTTTTCCGTGTGGCAGGTCCTGCCGGCGGGACCGGTGGGCGAGGATCGCTCCCCCTACTGGGTGCGCTCGGACCACGCAGGCAACGCGGCGTTTCTCGATGCGGCGGAGCTGCCCGATCCCAACGCGCCGATCGACCCGGAGTTCCTGGCGGCCTCCGGCCCGTGGCTGCACGACTACGCGCTGTTCGAGGCGCTGACGCGCGCGCACGGCGGCGCGCCGTTCTGGCAGTGGCCGCCGCCGCTGCGCGACCGCTCGCCCGAGGCGCTCGCGCAGGCCGCGAATGAGCTCGCGCCGGAAATCGCCCGCATCGAGCGCGAGCAATACGCGTTCCACCTGCAGTGGAACCAGCTGCGCGCGCACGCGCGCACGCGCGGCGTGCGGCTGTTCGGGGATCTGCCCTTCTACGTGGGCCCCTCCTCGGTGGAGACCTGGGCGCATCGCGAGCTGTTCCAGCTCACCGCCACCGGCGAGCCGGCTGCGATCGGGGGTGTGCCGCCGGATTACTTCTCGCAACTGGGCCAGCTGTGGGGCAATCCGGTCTATGACTGGCAGGCACTGCGGCGCACCGACTTCAGCTGGTGGCTCGCTCGGGTGCGGGCGCAGCTGGCGCGAATGGATCTGCTGCGCATCGACCATTTCCGGGCGCTGGCGGCCCACTGGGCCGTGCCCGCCGGCGCTGCCGATGCGCGCGGCGGCACCTGGCTCAGCACTCCGGGAGAGCTGCTGCTGCGCCGGCTCCTGGACGAGTTCAGCGACCTGCCGCTGGTCGCCGAGGATCTGGGGGTCATCACCGAGGACGTGCTGGCGCTGAAGAGCGGCTTTGGGCTGCCGGGAATGCGGGTGCTGCAGTTCGCCTTCGACGGCGACCCCGCCAATGCGCACCTGCCCTATCTGCACGAGCGTGACTGCGTGGCGTACACCGGCACCCACGACAACGACACCACGCTCGGCTGGTACGCGAGCCTGGACCGCGACACCGCGCAGCGGGTCGATTATTTCCTGCGCGTGACCGAAAGCGCCATGCCCGCGGCGCTGATACGCGCAGCCTTGGGCTCGGTGGCGCGCCTCGCCATCATCCCGGCGCAGGACATCCTCGGCCTGGACTCCTGCGCGCGGCTGAACACCCCGGGGACCGTGGAGGGGAACTGGACCTGGCGACTGCCCGCGGGCGCGCTCACCGCGCAGCTCGCGCGCGACTACGCGCGCCTGAACGGCGCCTTCGGCCGCGCGCCAGGATGAGAGCCCGCGGTTGGTTCCCGGCTCTGTGCGCGGCGGCGTTGCTGCTCGGTGCCTGCGCGCTCACCTCGAAATTCATCGCCCCGAGGCTCTCGGTGGTCGACGTGCAGATCGAGCACGGCGACCTGTGGGAACAGCGCCTCAAGGTGCGCATGCGCGTGCAGAACCCCAACGACCGCAGGCTGCCGGTGAAGGGACTCGAGTACACCCTGGAAGTCGAGGGGCAGCAGCTGGCGAGCGGCGCCTCGGTGGCGAGCTTCGTCGTGCCGCCCATGGGGGAGGCCGAATTCGACATGGACGTCACCACCAACCTCGCGGGCGCGCTCTTGAAGCTTCTCGGGCGCGGGTCGGAGGCGCCCGCGCGCAGCGTCGCCTACCGTGTCACCGGCAGGATCGCACTCGCCGAGGGCCTGATGCGCTCGATTCCGTTCGAGGAGCGCGGCAGCTTCAGCCTGCGATGAGTCGCCGGTAGAGCGCCACGTACTCGCCTCCCTGGCGCTCCCAGGAGAAGTCCTGCTGCATGCCGTTTCTCACCACCCGCGCCCAGTGCCGCGGCGTGGCGTACAGGTCGAGCGCCGTGTTCAGCGCCCACTGCAGAGCCTGGGTGTTGAAATCGTTGAACACCACGCCGGTGCCGGTGCCGGTGCGGGTGTCGTAGTGCTGCACCGAGTCGGCGAGCCCGCCGGTGCGGCGCACGACCGGCACGGTGCCGTAGCGCAGGCTGTACATCTGGTTGAGCCCGCACGGCTCGTAGCGCGAGGGCATGAGAAACAGATCGCTCGCCGCCTCGATCCAGTGCGCGAGCTCCTCGTCGTAGCCGCAGTGAAACACCACCCGCCCCGGGAAGCGCCGCGCCAGGGCGGTGAAGAACTCCTCGTACTGCGGCTCACCGTTGCCGAGGGCGACGAAACTGAGCGGCCGCGCGCTGAGCGTCTTCGGTAAGGCCTCGAACATGAGCTCGATGCCTTTCTGGACGGCCAGCCGGCTCACGAGCCCGGCCAGTGGCACCTTGGGGGCCGCCGCGAGCGCGTGGCGCTGCGCGAACTGACGCTTCAGCTCGCCCTTCACCGCGAGCCGCTCGGAGTCGTAGTGGGCGGGCAGGTAGCGGTCGTGGCGTGGATCCCACTCCTCGTAGTCGACGCCGTTCAGAATGCCGGTCACGGCGCGGCCGCGCTCGCGCAGGCTGTCCTGCAACCCCATGCCGTACTCATCCGAGCAGATCTCGCGCGCATGCGTCGGGCTGACCGTGGTGATGGAGTCGGCATACAGGATGCCGTGGCGCAGGGCGTTGATCCGCCCGGCGGCGAGGTCCGGCTGGTGCAGGAGGCTGCGCCGGCCCGCCAGCCCGAGATCGGCAATCCGGGCCGCCGCGAAGATGCCCTGATAGCCGATGTTATGGATCGTCAGCAGCGTGCGGGTCGTGGCGAACAGCGGCTCGTCCTCCCAGGCCGTCCTGAGCAACAGCGGCGCAAAGGCGGTGTGCCAGTCGTTGCAGTGCAGAACCTGCGGCGCCCACCCCAGGCGCTGGCAGGCGGTGAGCGCCGCGCGCGTGAAGGCGAGGAAGCGCAGGTGCTCGTCGGGATCGCTGGTGTACAGGGCGGTGCGCGCATACAGCGCGGGGCAGTCGATCAGATACGCCGGCGCGCCGCCCGGCAGCTGCGCGCGCAGCACCGAGAACCGGTAGTTGTTGGGTCCCACCGCCAGCGGCACCTGCTGCAGGGCCGCGACCGGCTGCGCCGCATGCGCCGCGCGCTCGATGGAGGCGTAGCACGGCGTGAAGAGGCGCACGTCATGCCCGGCGCCGTACAGGTACCTGGTCAGCGCCCCGCTCACGTCCGCCAGGCCGCCGGTCTTGGAGAGCGGCTCGACTTCGGAGGCGAGCAGGCAGATGGCGAGTCTCTCGGGCACGTGGCGGTTATGATGCGCCGATGCGGCGTGTGCTGATCGGTCTCACGGTTACCTTGCTGCTGGTGGTGTCGATCGGCGTGGGCGTGGTCGTGGCGCGCTGGCCCTGCTCGCACCTGTGGCGCTGAAATCTGGCATGAGCTGCCGGCGCGCCGCAAGAATCGGGTCGCACGCCGCGCGCACGCGACTATCATCGCCCCATGGACACCGGGCCCGCATTCCTCGACAGCCGCGATTTCGGGCGCATCGCCCGAGCGATCCGCTTCATCGACGCCAACTTCCGCGCGCAGCCGCGCCTGGCCGCGATCGCCGCTTCCGCGCACCTGTCGGAGTTCCATTTCAACCGCCTGTTCCGCCGCTGGGCCGGCGTCACCCCGCGGCAGTACCTGGCGTACGTCACCGCGCGCGCCGCCCGCGCGGCGCTCGCCAGCACCCCCTCGGTGCTGGAGGCGGCCTACTGTGTCGGCCTGTCGGGACCTTCGCGGCTGCACGACCTGATGGTCACGCTGGAAGCGGTCACCCCCGGGGAGCTCAAGGCCCGCGGCCGCGGCATGCAGATCACCTACGGCATCACCGCCACCCCTTTCGGGCGCGCGCTGCTCGCGAGCACCCCGCGCGGCCTGTGCCATCTCGCCTTCATCGAGCCAGAGACCGAGCGCGCCTGCGTGGCCGCGCTCGCCGCCAGCTGGCCGCAGGCGCGCCTGCGGCGCGACGAGGACGCCGCGGCGGCGCTTGCGGGACGCGTCTGGGGCTCGTCCCGCGGCGCGGCTTGCGAGCGGGCCGCGCCACCTCTCAAGCTCGCCGTGAAAGGCACGAACTTTCAGCTCAAGGTCTGGCAGGCGCTGCTCGAGCTCGGCAGCGCCGGACCGACCACGTACGCGGCGCTCGCGCGCGCGGTGGGTAGCCCCGGGGCCGCCCGGGCGGTGGGCAGGGCCGTCGGCGCCAACCCGGTGGCATGGCTCATTCCCTGCCACAACGTGCTGCGTCAGGACGGCGCCCTCGGGGGTTATCACTGGGGAGAGGATCGCCAGCGCGCGATGCTCGCGTGGCAGGCGCTGCCGTGGCCGGTGGCGCGAGCGCGAGCGGCACGCGGCCGGCGCGCTCGAGCGACTGCAGCAGGCGACATGAGCCCTCGCCAGCACTTTGGCCCTCAAGGCTCGGGCGGCGTCAAGCGCCGCGTGTGTCAATTTCCTGACATATAGCATAACATATTGATTAATAATAAGAATACACTCACGTGGGCGGGGTGGGGGTCCGCCGGAGCTGGTAAACTACTCGTCGTTTCCCCGCTCCCGAATCGCCCATGTCTGCCTCGCCCTACAAGCAACTCGAACAGGAGTTCAGGCGCCTGCATGCCTTCCGCGGTGCTCTGGCGCTGCTGCGCTGGGACGCGGCGGTCATGATGCCGCGCGGCAGCGCCGACGTGCGCGGCGAGCAGCTCGCGGCGCTGGAGACCGAGCACCACGCGCTGCTCACGGCGCCGCGCATCACGCGCCTCCTGGACCGCGCTCAGGCGAACACCCAGGGGCTCGCCGACTGGCAGATCGCCAACCTGCACGAGATGCGCCGGCAGCGCGACCATGCCATCGCCACCCCGGTCACGCTCGTGTCGCGCCTCACCAAGGCCGCGTCGCGTGCCGAATCACGCTGGCTCGAGGCCCGCGCCCAGGGCAAGTTCGAGGCGTTCGCGCCGTACCTGGAGGAAGTGGTTCACCTGGTGCGCGACAAGGCGGCGCTGCTGGGCCAGGCGCTCAATCTCGCCCCGTACGATGCGCTGGTGGACGAGTTCAGCCCGGGACTGACCACCGCGGACATCGACGCCATGTTCAAGGCGCTGTCGCGCCGGCTGCCGTCGCTGATCCGCGAAGCGATCGCCGTGCAGGAGACTCGCCCGCTGCTGCCGCTCACCGGCAAGTTCCCGGCGGGCAAGCAGCGCGCCCTGGCCGTGGAAGTGATGAAGAGCGTCGGGTTCCCCTTCGAGCGGGGACGACTCGATGAGAGCGAGCAGCCTTTCACCGAAGGGGTGCCGGGGGATATCCGCGTCACCACGCGCTTTGATCCCAACGACATTTTCTCGGGTCTGCTCGGGGCATTGCACGAGACCGGGCACGCGATGTACGACCTGGGCCTGCCACAGGACTGGCGCGACCAGCCCGTAGGGCGCGACCGGGGCATGGCTCTGGAGGAAAGCCAGTCGCTGCTCATCGAGATGATGGTCTGCCGCAGCCGCCCGTTCGTGCGCTACGTGCAGCCGCTGCTGGCGAAGCATTTCGGGGCGAGCGGACCGGAGTGGGACGTGGAGAACGTCTACAGCCATCTCACGCGGGTGCGGCGTGGACTGATCCGGGTCGACGCGGACGAGCTCACCTACCCGCTGCACATCATGCTGCGCTACGAGCTGGAGAAGCAGCTGCTCTCCGGGGAGCTGGCGGTGCGTGATCTGCCGGAAGCGTGGAGCGCCGGCATGGAGCAGCGCTTGGGGATCCGCCCCACCAACGACGTCGAAGGCTGCCTGCAGGACATCCACTGGGCCGTGGGCTCCTTCGGCTACTTCCCGTCCTACGCTCTCGGCGCGGTCATCGCCGCGCAGCTCTATGAGAGTCTGCGGGCCGAAGTGCAGGAGCTGGATGAGCAGCTCGCGCGCGGGGAATTCTCCGGGCTCCTGGGCTGGCTGCGCACCAACGTGCACGGCCTCGGCGCCAAGGTGCCGGTGCAGGACCTGCTGAAGGGCGCCACCGGCAAGCCCCTGTCAGCCGTTTCCTTCGTGCGCTACGTCGAGGCAAAGTATCTCGAGAGCACCGCCAGCATCGAGAGCACCGCCAGCAGCGCCGCGGCCTGAAGTGAGGCCGAAGCCTTCCCGCACCCTGCAGCGCCTGGCGGCGCAGCTGCGCGGCTCGGTCGGCAAGGCGATCGCCGACTACGGCATGATCGCCGACCGCGACCGCGTGATGGTGTGCATGTCCGGGGGCAAGGACTCCTACACGCTGCTGGACATGCTGCTCTCGCTCCAGCGCAGCGCCCCGGTGAGCTTCGATCTCATCGCCGTCAATCTCGACCAGAAGCAACCCGGTTTTCCCGCGCAGGTCCTGCCGCAATACCTGCAGGGCCTGGGCGTGCCGTGGCACGTCATCGAGCAGGACACTTACAGCGTCGTGAAGCGCGTCGTCCCGCAGGGACGCACCCTGTGCGGCCTGTGCTCGCGGCTGCGGCGCGGGGCGCTGTACCGCTTCGCCGCCGAGAACGGCATCAGCAAGATCGCGCTCGGGCACCATCGTGACGACATCGTCGAGACGCTGTTCCTCAACCTGTTCTTTGGCGGGCGCCTGAAGGCGATGGCGCCGAAGCTACTGTCCGACGACGGCCGCCACGTGGTCATCCGCCCGCTCGCGTACGTCGCCGAGCGCGACATCGAGCGCTACGCGCGCGGCCGCGCCTTTCCGCTCATCCCCTGCAGGCTGTGCGGCTCGCAGGACCATATGCAGCGCCTGGCGGTGAAGAAAATGCTCGCCGACTGGGAGCGCGAGTTCCCCGGTCGCACCGAGTCGATTTTTTCAGCGCTGCGCAACGTCGAGCCCGAGCACCTGGCCGACACCCGGCACTTCGACTTCGCTGGCCTCGACGGGCGCAGGGTTGCGCCCATAGCTCCGCGGGATGCCTGCCGCGCTCCCGCTGCCTAACTCCTACTGGGTGCTGCCCGGTCAGTTGCTCGCCGGTGAGCACCCGGGCGGGTCCACGGCGGTGGCGACCCGGGCGCGCCTGGGGCGCCTGCTGGAGGCGGGCGTCAGCTGTTTCATCGATCTCACCCAGCCGGATGAGCTCCCACCCTACGACGCACACCTCCCGCCGCACATCGACTACTTGCGCATGCCCATCCCCGACCATGGCATTCCTGCACAGCACGGGCACATGGGGGAGCTGCTCGATCGCCTGCACGACGCCTTGCGCGCGGGCCGGGTGGTCTACCTGCACTGCCGCGCCGGGATCGGCCGCACCGGCACGGTGGTCGGCTGCCTGCTCGCCGAGAACGGGCTCTCGGGGCAGGCGGCCCTGGAGGAGCTCAACCGCCTGTGGCAGCAAAGCGAGCGGGCGCAGCTGTGGGCGCAGGTTCCGGAGACCCCTGAGCAGACCGAGTACGTGCGCCGCTGGGTGCGAAGGGACGCATCGCGCGCGGATCCGCTGTTCGAGCCCGCCAACCTGTCGGCGGCGCGCGGCCTGCGGGAGCGCTTTCACGGCGCGCTCCTCGGGCTGGCGGTTGGGGATGCGGTCGCGGCCGCCACCCAATACCGCCGGCCGGGAACATTCACGCCCGTGGGCGACATGCTCGGCGGTGGACCCTTTGACCTGCCCCGCGGCGGCTGGAGCGACGACACCGCAATGGCGCTGTGTCTTGCCGAGAGCCTGCTCGGGTGCGAGGGCTTCGATGGCCGCGATCAGGTCGCGCGCTATCGCCGCTGGCAGCACGAGGGGTATCTGTCCTGCACCGGGCAGTGCCTCGGGATCACCGCCGGCACGGCCCGCGCGCTGGCACGCGCGCAATGGCGCCGGCAGCCGTTCTCCGGCTCGCACGACCCCGGGGCGCTTGATCCGGAAGCCCTGTCGCGCGTCGCGCCGGTGGCGATGTACTTCTTCGCTCAGCCCCCGGCTGCCGCCGAGTGGGCCGCGGAGGCGGCCCGCACCACCTGCCAGGCGCCGGCCGTCCTGACGGCGTGTCGCGCGCTGGCGCAGGCGTTGCACGCGGCGCTCTCGGGGGAACCCCGCTTGGTGATCCTGGCGCAGGCGCAGTCCGCGCTCGATGCGGTGCGGCATCCGGGCGCGGCCGGCGCCCACCTGCACGACGGCGCCCCCGCCGCGCTGGCCGCGGCGCTGGAGGCCTTTGCCGGCGCAGCGAATTTTCGCGATGCGGTGCTCTCGGCCGCCAACCTCGGCGGCAACTCGGACGTGGTCGCCGCGGCGTGCGGGGCGCTTGCAGGTGCGCACTACACTGCAAGCGCAGTCCCCACTTTGTGGCGCAACAGCCTGATCAAAAAGCAATTGATCGAGAGCTGCGCGGATCGGCTGCTGGCCCACGCGATGTTGCAGTTCGGCGGCTGAGCGCGGGCGCGGAGGGCGAGAACTGCGGCCTCCCCGGCAGACAGCGCGCGAGCGCTTGGGTAAGCTCACTTACCCGTATTTCCTCGGATATTCGCCTCGCCATGTCCCCGACACGCCGGACCGGAATCGCGGCGCGCGCCAAGGCTCGGCCGTGGGTGCGTCTGTCCGATGAGCAGCTGCTGACCAAGCGCTTTTGTGATCTGAGGCTTTCCATCCAGCGCTCCCCGCTGGCCGCGCACGTGCGGCGCCTGTATGCGGACCTCGAGCGCCGCGGCATCGCCCTGCGCCCGCACGTGTGGTTGTCCGAGGAGTGGTTCTCGCCGGACGGCGTCCCGGGCATCGCGGTGCCCTTCTACCTCGCGCATCCGCGTCTGGAGCGGCTCGAGCGGCGCATCATGCGCGAGGCGGAAGGCGGCAACACCCGGCTACTGCTGCGCATCCTGCGTCACGAGGCCGGACACGCGCTCGACAATGCCTACCGGCTGCGGCGGCGCAAGCGCTGGCGAGCCGTGTTCGGACCCGCCTCGCTCCCGTATCCGGCGCGCTACCGGGCACGCCCCGGGAGCCGCCGCTACGTGCATCACCTGGGCGAGTGGTACGCACAGGCGCACCCGAGCGAGGACTTCGCCGAGACGTTCGCCGTGTGGCTGACGCCGAAATCCGGCTGGCGCAAGAGCTACGCGGACTGGCCGGCGCTGCACAAGCTGCGGGCGGTCGAGGAGCTGGTGGCGAGCGTGCGCGGGGTGCGAGCGCCGGTACGCAACCGCACGCGCATCGAGCCGCTCGAGCACAACACCCGTACCCTGGCGCAGCACTATCGCCGCAAGCTGGCGCGCAACCGCCAGATCCGGCGCGGACTCGCCGATGAGCTGCTGCGCCGCGCCTTCAGCCCCGAGCGCTCGCGCCGTGCCGCCCCGCGGGCCGCGACCCTGCTGCGCGCGCACCTGCGGCCGCTCGTCCCGGCCGTGGCGCGGGCGCTGCGCATCGAGCGCTACAGCGTCGAGCAGGTGCTGCGCATGCTGATCGAGCGCAGTGAGCGCCTCAAACTCTACGTATACGGCAACCGCCGCGACGCCCTGCGTTACTCGCGCTGGATGCTCGAGCGGCTCACGGGGCTTTACTCCGAACGCGAAACTCCGCACTTGCCGCTATGAGACCACTGCGCCCGCTATGAGACCGCTGCGCACGCTATGAGACCACTGCGCACGCTCGTCGTGGTGCACGCGAGCCTGGTGCCTCCGGAGAGTCTCGAAGGTCACAGCGACAAGGAAATCGAGGAGTGGCGCACCGAGTACGACGTCACCGCGACGCTCCGTGAGCTCGGGCACGACACGCGCTGTGTCGGGGTGCTCGACAGCCTCACCGAGCTGCGTGGCGCGATCGCCGACTGGCAACCTGACATCGTCTTCAACCTGCTGGAGGAATTCGACGGCATCGTCACCTACGATCAGCACGTGGTGGCGTTCCTGGAGCTCCTGCGCCAGCCGTACACGGGCTGCAATCCGCGCGGGCTGCTGCTGTCGCGCGACAAGTCGCTCTCCAAGCAGCTGCTGGCGTTTCACCGCATCGCCACCCCGCAGTTCGCCGTGTTCCGCCGCGGCGCGCACATTCACGTGCCGAGGAAGCTGCGTTTTCCGCTGTTCGTGAAATCCACGGTCGAGGACGCATCCCTCGGAATCGCCCAGGCATCGGTGGTGGAGGACGCCGCGAAGCTGAAGGAGCGCATCGAGTTCGTTCACGAGCAGGTGAAATCCGATGCGCTGGTGGAGGAATACATCGAGGGCCGCGAGCTGTACGTCGGCATGATGGGGAACGAGCGGCTCACGCGCCTGCCGGTGTGGGAGATGGTGTTCGGCTCCATGCCTGATTCGCTCGCGGCGATCGCCACGCGCAAGGTGAAATGGGACAAGCGCTACCAGGCGAAGTACGGCATCACCACCCACGCGGCCGCCGACCTGCCCGCGCCGGTGCTCACCGCGCTCGACCGGCTCTCGCGCCGCATCTACCGGGCGCTCGGCATGTCCGGCTATGCTCGCATGGATTTCAGGGTGACCCCGCAAGGCCAGGTTTACGTGCTCGAGGCGAACGCCAACCCGAATCTCGAGGCCGCCGAGGACTTTGCCGAGTCGGCGCGCGCCGCCGGCACCCCTTACGGCGAGCTTCTCGAGCACCTCATGGACCTCGGGCTGAAGTATCGCGCCCAGTGGCGGGCCTCGTATGGCTGAGTGCGCCAGCGCCGCGCCCGCGATGGCTGCTGCGACCGCCCTGGCCATCTTCGGGCTGCTCGGCGCCTGTGCCGATGAGAGCAAGCTGCGCGAGAGCGAGCTGATCCAGCTGCTCGCCTTGCTGCCCGGCCGTTACGACAACAGCGAGCAGGCCGCGAGCGACGCCGGCCGCGGCGCGCGGCCGCCGCATGATCTCATCGCGCTCATCATCGTAAAGGTATACACGCCGCGGCTCGGACATCACCTGTTCTATGCGCAGGAGATGGCCGCCGACGATCCGCGCCGCGTCATGAGCCAGAAGATGTACAGCTTCCAGGTCGACGACAAGCGCGGCATCGTCGAGACGGTGTACCAGTTCGTCGAGCCACTGCGCTGGCGCGACGGGCAGCGCAACACCGAGCTGTTCACGAGCGTCGTGACCGAGGATGTGCAGGCCGAGGGCTGCCAGCTGCTGTGGAAGAAGAGCGGCGAGCGCTTCATCGCCACGCACGACCCCGGGGTCTGTCCCGACGCTCCAGGCGCCGCGCCGCAAGCCGAGCTTGCCGCCGGCGTGCTGTCGATCGGCGACTACAAGTTCCGCAAGACTCGCTAGCGGCCAGCGACCGGACCTGGTCGCAATCGGCCGCAGCAGCAGCGAGCCAGGCTCGGGTCAGTCGTCGTGGTGCAACTCCACCTTCAGGATCTGGCCGAGCCCGACCGGCGGCGGACCGAACCCGACATTTGAAATGTACAGATTGCCATCGGGGCCGAAGGTCATCCCGGCCGGGAGGAAGAGTCCGTTCACGAGGACGGTGCGGTGCCCGCCGTCGCGGCTGAGGCGTACAACGCTGCCAGTTCCCGGGGCTGGCGCCGGCGCCTCCGAATTCTGCAGCACATACATGCGGCCGCGGCGATCGAAGGTGAGCCCGAGCACCATGTTGAAACCGGTCGCGTAGAGCGAGATCTGGCCGCGCGGCGTGATCTTCCAGATGTTCGAGCTGCCCGCATCCTGCGGGAACCGACCGAGGTTGCCGAGGTAGAAATTGCCGTCGCGACGGGCGATCACCGTCGGCACCACGTGCCCCTGGCTTGCCGAGACGTCGATGAGCCGGCTGATCTTGCCGTGAGTGGTTATGCGGTCGACCTCGCCGTGATTGGGCTCGACGGCGTAGAGCGCATCGTCGACTGCGATCATGCTGTACCAGGTGCCGTCGGGCTCGAAGTCATCCGCGTTCGGGTGCGCGACCGGGTTAGCCCTGACATAGGCGCTGAGGTCCGCGATCAGGGTCCAGCTGCCGTCGCGGTGCACGCGAATGACGCCGTTGGGAATGCTCGGCACGCCGTGAGAACAGCCGGCGCCGGCCAGGATCCCGTACAGGTTTCCGTCGACGAAGGCGACGTCGGCGACGCCGCTGACGAGAGAGCCGATGCCGGGATTGGTCTGGCTCGAGGGGATGTTGTCGGCGACGGTGGTGCGGTTACCGTCGTGATCGATCCGCGAAATGCGCGAGCCGACCGTGCTGCCGCTGTATGGTCCTGCGTCTGGTACGACGCAATTCGGATCATCAGGCGGAGGCTGCGAGCCACCTAAGCCGCCCTCGGCGACGTACAGCTCACCATCGGGTCCGAACTTCAGCCCCCGTGGGTTATTGAGTCCGGATGCATAGACGCTGTACGAGGCCAGCGCCGGCGCTCCGTGAGCGATGTTGGAAGTCAACGGCGTGCTGAGGGCCACGCTAAGGAGCAGTGCGATGGCAGCAATCGGTTTCATGGTCTTGTCCCCCTGTGGCTTCGCTCTCGCCGTGCGAGATGAGTTGTATGTTGTACGTCGACCGTGCAACGTGAAATCCCAGCATCGCCTGCTTTAGCCTGTGCCGCCCGAGGCTGCGTGTATTGAATCGCGACGACACAGTGTCGTGAGCGCTGTCGGGAAGCGACACGGCGCCGCGTATCGCGCGCACCTGACGCAGTGCAACGTAAGGGCTTGTCTACGGAGTGCTCGGCTGGTGAGGTGAGTCTTTCAGATGAGTGTCGAGCCCCTGCGATCCCGCCTCTACGGAGTGCTCGGCTGGTGAGGTGAGTCTTTCAGATGAGTGTCGAGCCACCCGAGCACGGTGTGGTACCAGAGCACACTGTCGGCGGGTTTCAGCACCCAGTGATTCTCGTCCGGGAAGATCAGCAGTTTGCTCTCGATGCCGCGCCGCTGCAGCGCCGTGAAGGTGCCTATGCCCTGCGGGTAGGGGATGCGGAAGTCCTGCTCGCCGTGGATGACCAGCATAGGAGTGCGCCACTTCGACACGAGGTTGGCGGGGTTCGCAGCCTCGTAGCCCTGCGGATTCTCATACTGCGGGCCGCCCAACTCCCACTCCGGGAACCACAGCTCCTCGGTGGCGTAATACATCATGCGCTGGTCGAAGAGGCCGTCGTGATTGACGATGCAACGGAAGCGATCCGGCCAGTGGCCCTCGATCCAGTTCATCATGAAGCCGCCGTAGGAGGCGCCGAGCGCGCAGACGCGCTCCCCGTCGAGCCACGGATACTTCGCGAGCGCGGCCGCGAGTCCCTTCTGCAGATCGACGAGGGGCTTGCCGCCCCAGTCGCGGCTGATGGAGTCGGTGAACGCCTGGCCGTAACCGGGCGAGCCGTGAAAGTCGATCATCACCACCGCATAACCGCCGCCGGCGAAGGCCTGCGCATTCCAGCGGTAGGTCCACAGGTTCCCGAAGCTCACCTGCGGACCGCCGTGCACCACGAACGCGATCGGATATCGCCTGCCGGGCTCGAACCCGTAGGGCTTCACCACGTAGCCGTACACGCTCTCATCGTTCCAGCCCTTGAAGCTGAACTGCGCGAAGTCGCTCATGCGACGGCCGGCGAGCAACTCGTGGTTCACTTCGGTGAGTCGCCGGGCCGGGCCGCCACGCAGCCCGAGCACGTACAGGTCCTCCGGCCCGCCGAGGTCCGCGCGCGCGAACACCACGCGCTCGCGTGCCGCGCTGAACGCCTCCACCGCGCCGCCGGCAACGAGTCTGGCCGGCGCCCCGCTCTTCGGGTCGATGCGGTACAGGGGCGCCTGGCCCAGCTCATCGACGCTCGCCAGCAGGGCCTTGCCGTCCGGCGTTGCGCCAAGGCGGTGGACGGTCCGATCCCAGCCGCCGGTGAGGGAGCGCACCGCGCCGCTGCGTGCGTCCTTCAGCACGATGTGAAAGCGGTCCGACTCGAACCCCGGGCGCTGCTGCGCGAGCCAGGCGAGGTCCCCGTTGGCGAGGAACACCGGCAGGGCATCCCAGGCGGGGTTGCCGGAGGTGAGATTCACCGGCGGCGCGCTGCCGTCCACCGGCGTCTGGAACAGATCGAAGTTGGTCGACCAGGGCTCCGTGTGCCCGGCGATGCGCGCCGAGAACACCAGCGAGCGGCCGTCGGGGCTGAAGGCGAAGTCCTCATCGCCGCCGAAGGGCTTGCCGGGAATGTCCGCATCGAAGCCCTTCGACACGTCGATCGGGGTCGTGCTCGCTGTGCCGCCCGCACTCAGCGGCGCGCTGAACAGATGCGAACGCGTGCCGTTGCTCCAGGTGTCCCAGTGGCGGATGAACAGGCGCTCGTAGAGCCGACCGGTCGCCTTGTCCCTGGACCTGGCGTCGAGCCGCTCGCGGGTGCAGGCGAGGGTCGGGCAGTCGGGAAACACCTCCATCGACAGCGCCAGCAGATCCGCGTGCGGGGATACCTTGAGCGCGCCCACCTCGAGCGGATAGTCGGTGACGCGCTGGGCATCGCCCCCGGTGAGCGCCAGGCGCCACACCTGCGAGCTCCCCGAGCGCGTCGACAGGAAGTAGAGCGTGCGGCTGTCGGGCGACCAGCGCGGGCTCGAGTCGTTCGCCTTGACGTCCGTGAGGCGCCGCGGTGCCGCCGTGCCGGGCGTGAGTTCCAGCAGCCACAGGCTGGTGCGGCCCTTGTTGGCGTCCATGTCCGTCTCGCGCTGCACGAAGGCGACCTGGCGGCCGTCGGGGGAGAGCTGCGGATCGGAGATGCGCTTGAGAAGCACCAGGTCTTCCACCGTAAAGCGCGCGTCGCGGGCCTCGGCCGCGCCTGCGGCGCCGCCGGGCGCGATGAGTGCGCAGACGAGCAGCCTGGATGCGATGTTGCGGGGCGCGCGAGGCCTCTCCCGCGGTGCCGCGCGCCGCGGCGGCATCAGCCGACTTCGTCGGCCGCGATCGTCCACGGCTCCTGCTTGGCGGCCTGCAGCCATTCCTGCAGCGCACCGTCCTCCAGCACGCTTGCCATGTACCAGCGCGCGCTCTCGGAGATGCGGGCGCCGTAGGTCTTGAAGCGCAGCACCACCGGAGCGTACATGGCATCCGCCACCGAGTATTCGCCGAACAGCCACGGCCCGCCGCCAGCGAAGCGCCGCCGGCAGTCGTTCCAGATCTCATCGATGCGCTCGATGTCCGCCGCCAGCGCCGGCACGATCGCGCTGCTTCGGTTGCGCGCCCGCGCGTTCATCGGCCACAGGGTGCGCAGGTTGAC
>Ga0209472_1000128_pt1 | contig 44454 bp, 39 predicted proteins | sample GraSoiAngelo_130_FD_185887 | JGI IMG/M metagenome (GOLD analysis project Ga0209472, IMG submission 185887) | Grasslands soil microbial communities from the Angelo Coastal Reserve, California, USA - 14_0929_02_20cm (SPAdes) (version 2) | ecosystem: Environmental > Terrestrial > Soil > Grasslands ... | reverse complement strand
GGAATTCGAAGGCGCCTACGAGCCGGGCCGGCTCAAGGGCTCCGGGGACGTGAAGTACCACAAGGGCTTCTCCGCGGACCTGCGCACCGCGAGCGGCAACGTGCACACCGTGCTCGCCTTCAACCCCTCGCATCTCGAGGTCGTGGATCCGGTGGTCGAGGGCTCGGTGCGGGCGCGCCAGGAGCGCTGCGGCGATGAGCGCGGCGCGCGCGTGCTGCCGCTGCTGGTGCACGGGGATGCCGCATTCGCCGGCCAGGGTGTCGTGATGGAGACGCTGCAGCTGAGTGGAGCGCGCGGCTTTTTCACCGGCGGCACGGTGCACGTCATCATCAATAACCAGGTGGGCTTCACGACCTCCGAGCCTGCCGACCTGCGCTCCACGATGTACTGCAGCGACGTCGCCAAGATGCTGGAAGTGCCCATCTTCCACGTCAACACCGACGATCCGGAAGCGGTGGTGTTCGTGACGCGGCTGGCGCTGAAGTACCGGATGCGCTTCCGCAAGGACGTGGTGATCGATCTGGTCTGCTACCGGCGGCACGGCCACAACGAAGCCGACGAGCCGGCGGCCACGCAGCCGCGGATGTATCGCATCATTCGTCAGCACCCGACGGCGCGCCGCCTGTACGCCGACCGCTTGATCGCGGCCGGGGCGCTCGCCGAAGCCGATGTGGAGGCGATGCTCGAGCAGTACCGCAGCGGCCTCGACGCAGGCCGCCCGCAGGCCCGCGCCGCGCTCGGCCTGATCGGCAACAAGTACACCGTCGACTGGAGCGCCTACGCGCAGGTGGACTGGACCGAGCCGGTATCGACCGCGGTGGAGCTGCCGCGGCTGCGCTCGCTCGGGGAGCGCATCACGAGCTATCCGAAAGAGTTCAGCCTGCACCCGCGCGTGGCGCAGCTCATCGCCAATCGCCGCAGGATGCTCCAGGGCGAGCAACCCCTCGACTGGGGATGCGCCGAGACGCTCGCGTACGCGGCGCTGGTGGAGGAGGGCTGCGGCGTGCGCCTCACGGGCCAGGACAGCGGGCGCGGAACCTTCTTCCATCGGCACGCGGTGCTGCACGATCAGAACACCGATGCCACCTGGATCCCGCTGCAGCACATCGCCGAGCGGCAGCCGCGCGTGCAGGTGATCGATTCCGTGCTGTCCGAAGAGGCGGTGATGGGATTCGAGTACGGCTACGCGACCACCGATCCGAAGTCGCTCGTGATCTGGGAGGCGCAGTACGGCGACTTCGCCAACGGCGCCCAGGTCATCATCGACCAGTTCATCAGCTCGGGCGAGGCCAAGTGGGAGCGCTTCTGCGGCCTCACGCTGCTGCTGCCGCACGGCTACGAGGGGGCCGGGCCCGAGCATTCCTCGGCGCGCCTCGAGCGCTTCCTGCAGCTGTGCGCGGAGAACAACATGCAGGTGTGCGTGCCGTCGACCCCGGCGCAGATGTTCCACATGCTGCGGCGGCAGATGCGCCAGCCCTTCCGCAAGCCGCTGATCGTCATGACGCCGAAGAGTCTCTTGCGTCACGAGCTGTCGGTATCCTCGCTCGAGGATCTCGCCCGCGGGGGCTTCGCGCGCGTGATCGGCGAGATCGACGACATCCCCGCGCCGCAGGTGCGGCGGGTGGTGTTCTGCAGCGGCAAGGTCTATTTCGATCTGCTGAAGGCGCGGCGAAATCAGACGCTGCGTGAAGTGGCCCTGGTGCGCATCGAGCAGCTCTATCCCTTCCCGAGCGAGGAGTATCAGGCGGTGCTCGGCCGTTACGCCAACGCGCGCGAGGTCGTGTGGTGCCAGGAGGAGCCCCAGAATCAGGGCGCCTGGTACCAGATCCGCCATCGTCTGCAGGAGCTCGCGACGGGGCGCCGGCCGGTGCTGTACGCCGGGCGCGCGCCGGCGGCGGCGCCGGCGACCGGGATGCCCAAGATTCACGAGATCGAGCAGCGGAGGCTCGTGGCCGCGGCCCTCGAGTCCACTACCACCGAGGAATCCGGGCGCGAAACGACGCGACTGACCGCGCCTGCCGCGATGGCGGCTCCCGCGGCGAGCCCCGCGGCCGGAGCGCCCGCTGCGCCGATGAGAAGGCGCTCATGACCACCGAGATCCGGGTTCCCCAGCTGCCCGAGTCCGTCGCCGACGCCACGCTCGTGGCGTGGCACAAGCAACCCGGCGATGCCATCCGCCGCGACGAGAATCTGGCGGATCTCGAGACCGACAAGGTGGTGCTCGAGGTCCCGGCGCCCGCCAACGGCGTGGTGCGCGAGATCCGCGTGCCAAGCGGCGCCGTGGTGACGAGCGGCCAGGTTCTCGCCCTCATCGAGGAGGGTGGCGTTGCGGCGCCGAAAGCGAGCGCTGCTGCGGCGGCATCCGGCGCGAAGCCCGGGGCCGCCGCGGCCGAAGCCGACGGCGGCCGGGATTCCGGCAAGCTGAGCCCGTCGGTCCGACGGCTGATCGAGGAGAATCACCTCGACCCCGCCGCGATCCCCGCCTCGGGACGCGACGGGAGGCTCACCAAGTCCGACGTGGTGGACTTTCTCGGCAAGCGCCCGCCGGCGAGCGTCCGCGCGCCCGCGCCGCGACCCGCCGCGCCGGCCGGCGCTCGTGCCGAGCAGCGCGTGGCCATGACGCGCCTTCGGGCCCGCATTGCGCAGCGTCTCCTCGAGGCGCAATCGACCCAGGCGCTGCTCACGACGTTCAACGAGGTCGACCTCACCGCGGTGAGCGAGCTGCGCGCGCGCTACAAGGAGCGCTTCGAGAAGGACCACGGCGTGAAGCTCGGCTTCATGTCGTTCTTCGTGAAGGCCTCGATCGAGGCGCTGAAGAAGTTCCCGGTGGTGAACGCCTCGGTCGACGGCAACGACATCATCTATCACGAGTACTACGACATCGGCGTCGCGGTATCCACGGACCGCGGCCTGGTCGTGCCGATCGTGCGCGACGCCGACACCAAGAGCTTCGCGGTTCTCGAGAAGGAGGTGGCCGACTACGCGCGCAAGGCGCGGGAAGGGTCGCTGGCCATCGAGGACCTGACCGGCGGAACCTTCACCATCACCAACGGCGGGGTGTTCGGCTCGCTGATGTCGACGCCGATCGTGAACGCGCCGCAGAGCGCCATCCTCGGCATGCACAAGATCCAGGAGCGGCCGATGGTGGTCGGCGGCGCGGTCGCGGTCCGGCCGATGATGTATCTCGCGGTGAGCTACGATCATCGCATCATCGACGGGCGCGAGGCGGTGCAGTTCCTGGTGGGCATCAAGGAAGCGCTCGAAGACCCGGGACGGATGCTCCTCGGCATCTGATTCTTTCAGGCGCAGCCGCAGACGAGCATGGCGAAGATCACGGCGACCCCGCCCGAGGCCCTCTGCCCAACGCAGATCACGGTCGGCATGATCGAGGTCCGGGACAAGCAGAAGCAGCTCGCGGCGCTCAAGTCGGCCGACCAGGAGGAGTTGCTGCGAGCGCATCCGATGCCTGCCGTGGTGGGACCGCGCGGCAAGCTCTACATCACGGATCATCATCACCTCGGGCGGGCGGCGGTCGAGGCCGGCGTCGGCAGGGTATTCTGCGAGATCGAGGTCGACTTCTCCGCGCACGATCCCCCGGGCTTCTGGAAGGAGATGGAGGAGAGCTCCTGGGTGCACCCGCTCGACGAGAACGGCGTGCGGCACATCTATTCCAGGCTTCCCGCGCGCCTTGCGCAGATGGTCGACGATGTCTACCGCTCGCTCGCCGCCTACGTTCGCAACGCCGGCGGCTACGACAAGACCGGCAAGGCGTACGCGGAATTCGTCTGGGCGGATTTCTTCCGCCGCAACGTCGCGGTCGAGATCGTGACCGGCGACTTCGGGGCCGCGGTGCGGGCGGCGCTGCCTCTCGCGAAGTCCCATCGGGCGAAGAGCCTGCCGGGGTTCAAGGGCGAATAATCCAAACGACAAGGTGTGAGCTCACATGCCAGACCAGGACAAGCAGGCCTCAGGACCTGATTCCTTCGACGTCGTCGTCATCGGCGGCGGACCCGCGGGTTACCCGGCGGCGATCCGTGCAGCGCAGAACAAGCTGCGTGTCGCCTGCATCGATGAATGGAAAAACCACGACGGCATCGCCGCTTTCGGCGGCACCTGCCTCAACGCCGGCTGCATTCCTTCCAAGGCGCTGCTGGAGTCGACCGAGCTGTACCACCGGACGCAGGAGGAGTTCGCGGCGCACGGCATCAAGGTCTCGGGCGTGACGCTCGACCTCGCGCAGATGCAGAAGCGCAAGAGCGGCATCGTGCGCGCCATGACGCAGGGGATTCTCGCCCTGTTCAAGGCGGCCGGCGTCACCCCGCTCCAGGGACACGGGAAGCTGCTGCCCGGCCGCAGGATCGAATTCACCCCCCACGAGGGCGAGCGCCGCGGGCTCACCGCCCGCCACGTGGTGCTCGCCTCCGGCTCCGCTCCGATCGAGCTGCGCTCGGCTCCCTTCAGGTCGCCGCACATCGTCGACTCCTGGGGTGCGCTCGAATTCGAGGCGGTACCGAAGCGGCTCGGCGTCATCGGCGCGGGCGTAATCGGACTCGAGCTCGGGAGCGTGTGGCGCCGGCTCGGAGCGCAGGTCGTGGTGCTGGAAGCGCTGCCGGACTTCCTGCCGTTCGCCGACCAGCAGCTCGCCCGCGAGGCGCTGCGGCACTTCAAGAAGCTCGGCCTCGATATCCGCCTCGGCACCAAGGTCACGGGCGCTGCGGTCTCGGGGGGTGCGGTCGAGGTCACCTACGAGGACGGCAAGGGCGCTCAACGCCTCGCCGTCGATCGACTGGTGGTGGCAATCGGCCGCCGTCCCTACACCAAGGACCTCCTGGGCCCGGAGACCGGTGTGCAACTCGATGAGCGCGGCTTCATCACGGTCGATGAGACCTGCCGCACCGGTGTCGAGGGTGTGTGGGCGATCGGGGACTGCGTGCGCGGCCCGATGCTGGCCCACAAGGGCAAGGAGGAGGGCGTGATGGTCGCCGACCTCATCGCCGGGCGCTTCGGCGAGATGAACTACAACGTGATCCCGTCGGTCATCTACACGGCGCCGGAGATCGCCTGGGTGGGACTCACCGAGGAGCAGGTCAAGGCGAGCGGCCGGGAGTACAAGAGCGGCGTGTTTCCGTTCCTCGCGAGCGGCCGCGCGCGCGCGCTCGAGCAGCCCGCGGGCTTCGCGAAGATCGTGGCGGCGCGCGATGACGACGAGATCCTCGGTGTGCACATCGTGGGTCCCATGGCGGGGGAGCTGATCGCGGAGGCGGTGCTCGCCATGGAATACGCCGCGAGCAGCGAGGATCTGCAGCGCACCATCCACGCGCACCCGACGCTCGCGGAGGCGGTGCACGAGGCGGCACTCGCCACCGACAAGCGCTCGATCGACGCGATCAACCGCTGAAGGCGCACCCGCGCACCTCGCGCGGGATGCCGCTCCGCGGGATGCCGCTCAGCGCCGGCGCCGCGCCTCGATCACGTTCGGCACGCCCGCGAGCCGGCGCAGCACCCGCGCCAGCTGCTCGAGGTCGTCGACCGCGACGCTGAGATCGAAATAGGCAATGCCGGCGTCGTGGTCCGTCCGCGAGCTCGCCGCATCGATGCTGAGGCGCTCGACGGCCAGCACGTCGGTGAGGTCGCGCAGCAGTCCCCGGCGGTCATAGGCGCTGACCGCGAGCTCGACGGCGAGCGCGCCGCTCTCGGCGCTCGACCATTCGACCTTCAGCACGCGATCGGGCTTGAGCGCGCTCATGCGCTGGAAGCCCGCGCAGTCGCTGCGATGCACGGTCACGCCGCGGCCGAGGGTCACGTAGCCGTTGATGGGTTGCGGGCGCAACGGCGCGCAGCACCGTGCGAGGGTGGTCGGCAGATCGCCCACCCCCTCGATCTCGACCGGCGAGGCGCGGCGGCGCGTCGCCGCCGGGCGCGCGGGGCGCAGCGGCGGGCGCGGCGGCTCCGTGAGCCGCATCGCCGCCTGCACCAGCTGCGTCACCGTGATCTCGCCCTCGCCGAGCAGCTGGTAGAGATGATCGGTGTCGGGCGCCTTGAGCTCCGCGGTGAGCGCGCCGAGCTGCTCGGGGCGCACGCCGATGCGCGCGAGCTCGCGCTCGGCGATGGCGCGCCCGGCGCTGCGATTGCCGCCGACGTCCTGCTTGCGGAACCAGGCGCGCACCTTGCTGCGATTGCGCGCCGAGACCAGGTAGCCCTGCTCGGGCGCGAGCCAGTCGCGGCTCGGAGCGTCGTGCTTGCCGGTGATGATCTCGACGACCTCGCCGTTGGCGAGCGTGTGCGTGAGCGGCACGATGCGGCCGTTCGCCTTGGCGCCGCGGCAGCGGTGGCCGAGCGAGGTGTGCACGCTGTAGGCGAAGTCGAGCGGCGTCGCGCCGCGCGGCAGGTCGATCACCTCGCCCTTCGGGGTGAGCACGTAGACACGATCGGCGAACAGCTCGGTGCGCATGCCCTCGATCAGGTCGCCATCGGCGCTCGCGCCGGCATCAAGACCCTCCTGCGGCTCGAGGAGCCGGCGCACCCATTCGATCTTGCGTTGGTATTGCGCGTCGCGGACCCCGCCTTCCTTGTAGGTCCAGTGCGCCGCGACGCCGAGCTCGGAGTGCTCGTGCATCTCGGCGGTGCGGATCTGCACCTCGACGCTGCGCCCGTGCGGCCCGATCACGGCCGTGTGGATGGAGCGATAGCCGTTGCCCTTGGGGGTGGCGACGTAGTCGTCGAACTCGCCCGGAATGTACGGCCAGAGGCCATGCACGATGCCGAGCGCGGCGTAGCACTCGGGGATCGACGCCACCACCAGGCGCACGGCGCGCACGTCGAACAGCTGCTCGAAGGCGAGCTGCTTGCGCTGCATCTTGCGGTAGATGCTGTAGATGTGTTTCGGGCGTCCGTAGACCTCGGCGGCGATGCCCGCGGCCGCGAGCCCCTCCCGCAGCTCGGCGCAGAGCGTCTCGATATAACGCTCGCGGTCGGCGCGGCGCTCGTTGAGCGCGGCCGCGACCCTCTTGTATTCCTCGGGCTCGAGATAGCGGAAGGCGAGATCCTCGAGCTCCCATTTCAGCTGCCACACGCCGAGGCGATTGGCGAGGGGCGCGTAGATGGCGCGCGCCTCGAGCGCGCGCCGCTCGCGCTCCGCGGCCGGGAGCTCGCGCGCGTGGCGCAGCACGACCAGCTCCTCGGCGAGCCGCGCCAGCACCAGTCGCGGGTCGCTCACGACCGCGAGCAGCATCTTGCGCAGCGTCTCGGCCTGACGCGGGTCGAGTCCCTGAGCCGGGGACCAGTCGCGCGGCAGCCCGAGCGTCCCGAGTCGCAGCAATGCCCCGGCAATCTCGGTCGCACCCTGGCCGACGATGCCGGCGGTCTGCTCGGGGGTGAGCGCCGCGCGCGCCAGCACCGGTCGCGCGAGCAGCGCCTGCGCGAGCTCGGTGCTCTCGGTGAGGCTGCCCATCACCTCGGCGGCCTCCGTGGCCAATGCGAGATCGGCCGGGGCGCGGGCATCGGCGCGCTCGAACGCCGCGCGCGCGCCGATGATGGCGTCGCGAACCCTCGGCGGGCAGATTTGGCTCGTCTCCACGGGTACGGGCTCTCGAGCGAGGCGACCGCGCCGGAAGCGGTCAGCGTGTCGTCGGCGCAGGTTTACCGTTATGATACCCGGTTTGTTTTTCCAGGCGGCGCGCGAGCTTGGCCACGCACCACGGGTCTCCCCACGCATGGCAGGACACAGCAAGTGGGCGAATATCCGGCGCCGTCACGCGGCCCAGGCGCGGCGGCGCGACCGGGGGGCGGTGGCGGAGGCGCGGGCGGGGTCGCAGAGCGTGCGCTACGAGGGGTACGGCCCCGGCGGCGCCGCGGTGATGGTCGAGTGCGTGACGGAAGATCGCGGCGGTACGGGCGCAACGGTGCGCCGCGCGTTCCTGCAGCACGGGGGGCGGCTCGGAGCCGACGGCTCGGTGAGCTATCTGTTCAATACCGTGGGCCTGATGACCTACCCGCCCGGCACGGACGAGGAGCGGCTCATGAAGGCGGCGCTCGAGGCCGGCGCCGAGGACGTCGTGCCGAACGGCGACGGCTCGGTGGAAGTGCTGGCGGATCCTCTCGAGTTCGACGCCGTGCGGGCGGTCCTCACGGACGGCGGCTTCGAGCCCGCGACCGCCGAGGTCACGCAGCGCGCCGCGACGACGGTCGTGTTGTCGGGCGAGGAGGCCGTGTCGATGGTGCGGCTGCTGGATGCGCTCGAGGGGCTGGACGAGGTACGGGACGTTTACTCGAATGTCGAGATATCGGACGAGGTCCTGGCGCGCGTTTGAGCCGGCCGCCGTGCGGAGCGCGGCGGAGCTCAGCGTGCGCGTGCTGGGGCTCGATCCCGGCTCGCGGCGCACCGGCTTCGGAGTGATCGACTGCTGCGGCGGCAAACTCACCGTCGTGGCGCACGGCTGCCTGAATGTTGCCGCCGCGGCCCCGACGGCGCGGCTGCGGATCCTCTTCGAGGGCCTGCAGGCGCTCGTCTCGGAGCACCAGCCGACGGAGGTGGCGGTGGAGCGGGTGTTCGTCAGTCGCAACGCCGACAGTGCGCTCAAGCTCGGGCAGGCGCGCGGCGCCGCGCTGTGCGCGGTTCCCGCGGCCGTGCCGGTGTTCGAGTACGCCCCGCGCGCCGTGAAGCTCGCGGTCGTCGGATCCGGTGGCGCGGAGAAGTTCCAGGTGGCGCACATGATCCGCGAGCTGCTCTCGCTCGCCGAGCGTCCCGGCGCGGACGCCGCGGATGCGCTCGCGGTCGCCGTATGCCACGCCCACTCGCGCCTCAACGGCGTGCCCGCGCAGCTCCTCGGCGCACGCCTGGGGCACTGCGCGCGATGATCGGCTCGCTGCGCGGCAGAATCGCTTCCAAGACGCCCCCGCAACTGACGGTCGAAGTCGGCGGACTCGGCTACGAGCTCGAGGCGCCGATGTCGACGTTCTTCCATCTGCCGGCGGTGGGCGAGGAGGTGCGGCTCCTCACGCACCTGGTGGTGCGCGAGGATGCGCACGTGCTGTACGCGTTTGCCACCGAGGAGGAGCGGCGGCTGTTCCGCAGCCTCATCAGGGTCTCGGGCGTGGGACCCAAGATCGCCCTCGCGCTGCTCTCGGGCATCAGCGTGAGCGCCTTCATCCAGTGCGTGCGGAACGAAGATATCGCCGCACTGACCCGCGTGCCGGGTGTGGGCCGCAAGACCGCCGAGCGGCTGATCGTCGAGATGCGCGATCGGCTCGCCGCCCCGCATCCCACTCACGAAACGCCGGCTACGGCGGGCGCCGCCAGTGCCGAGGACGAGGCCTATGGCGCCCTGGTCGCCCTCGGCTACCGCCCGGCGGAGGCCACGCGCTTGCTCAAAGCGGCCGGTCCCGGTACACATTCGACCGAAGAGCTGATCCGCCGCGCGCTCCAGGGCGCGGCGCGGGAGTAGGTCTCGGAAAGCCATGACGGCAGAGCGCATCATCAGTGGAACAGCCGGCGCCGAGGAGGAGGCGGTCGAGCGGGCCATCCGCCCGCGGCGACTCGAGGAGTATGTCGGCCAGGCGCGGGTCAAAATGCAACTCGAGATCTTCATCGGCGCCGCGCGGCAACGCGGCGAGGCGCTCGACCACGTGCTGATCTTCGGTCCGCCGGGGCTCGGCAAGACCACGCTGGCGCACATCGTGGCGGCCGAGCTCGGCGTCAACCTGCGCCAGACCTCGGGCCCGGTGCTCGAGCGCCCCGGAGATCTCGCGGCGCTGCTCACCAACCTCCAGGCGCGTGACGTGCTGTTCGTCGACGAGATTCACCGCCTCGCGCCGGTGGTCGAGGAAGTGCTGTACCCGGCGATGGAGGACTATCAGCTCGACCTCATGATCGGCGAGGGACCGGCGGCGCGCTCGATCAAGCTGAACCTCCCGCCCTTCACCCTGGTGGGGGCGACCACGCGCGCGGGACTCCTCACGTCGCCTCTGCGCGATCGGTTCGGCATCGTGCAGCGGCTGGATTTCTACACGGTCTCCGATCTCGAGCGCATCGTCGGGCGCTCGGCGGCGATCCTCGGTGTCAGCGTCGACGAGGGGGGCGCGGCGCGCATCGCGCAGCGCTCGCGCGGCACTCCGCGCATCGCCAACCGGCTGCTCCGGCGCGTGCGCGACTACGCCCAGATGCGCGGCGACGGCCGCATCGACGAGGGCGTCGCCGACGCGGCGCTCGACCTGCTCGAGGTGGACCGCCAGGGATTCGACACGCTCGACCGCAAACTCCTCACCGCGATCATCGAGCGCTTCGACGGCGGACCGGTCGGCATCGATAGTCTGGCCGCGACGCTCGGCGAGGAGCGCGGCACGCTCGAGGACGTCACCGAGCCGTTCCTGATCCAGCAGGGCTTTCTGGTGCGCACTGCGCGCGGACGCATGGTGACGCGCGCCTCGTACCTGCACCTCGGGCTCAAGCCCCCGGAGCGCGCCGCCGCCACGCTGCCGCTGTTCGAGGACCCGCGGTGAGCGCCTTCCGCTGGCCGGTGCGCGTCTACTGGGAGGACACCGACGGCGCCGGCATCGTCTACTACGCGAGCTACCTGCGCTTCCTCGAGCGCGCCCGCACCGAGTGGCTGCGCTCGCGCGGACACTCGCAGCAGGAGCTCTCGCGCGAGCGCGGCATCGTGTTCGCGGTGGCGAGCCTCACGGTCGAGTACCGCTCGCCCGCGCGCCTCGATGACGAGCTCGAGGTCACCTGCGAGCCCGAGCCGCTCGGGTCGGCGTCGATCGGCTTCGCGCAGCGCATCTACCGCATCGGCCCCGGCGGCGGGACCCCGGGCGGCGGGAAGGCCGCGCCGCTCCTCGAAGCGAACGTGCGCGTCGCGTGCGTGGACGCGCGTACGCTGCGGCCGCAGCGCCTGCCGTCGTTCCTCACCGAGGTCATCGCCCGGGAGACCGCCGCCGGTGGGTGACCAGCTTTCCATCCTCCGGCTCATCGTCCAGGCGAGCGTGCCGGTGCAGATCGTCATCGGACTGTTGCTGCTGGCCTCCTTGGGCTCCTGGGCGATCATCTTCCGCAAGCGCCGCGTGATCGGGCGGGCGCGGCGCGACGCCGACCGCTTCGAGAGCCGCTTCTGGTCGGGCGACGACCTGGCGCAGCTGTATCGGGCGATCGAGTCACGCGGCGGCGCAACCGGGTTGGCCGGCATCTTCGAGTTCGGGTTCCGCGAGTTTGCGCGCCTGAGACAAAGTGCCGCCGCCGCCGACCAGCTGCTGGAAGGCTCGCGGCGCGCGATGCGCGTCGCGCAGCTGAAGGAGATCGACCGCCTCGAGCACAGTCTCGCGACGCTTGCCAGCGTCGGCAGCACGAGTCCCTACGTGGGGCTCTTCGGCACGGTGTGGGGAATCATGAGCGCCTTCTCCTCGCTCGGTAACGTGCAGCAGGCGACGCTTGCGATGGTCGCGCCGGGAATATCGGAAGCGCTGGTCGCGACCGCCATCGGGCTGTTCGCGGCGATTCCCGCGGTCGTGGCCTACAACCGCTTCGCCGACCAGGTGAACCGGCTCGAGGTGCGCTTCGACGCCTTCATCGAAGAGTTCTCCACCATCCTGCAGCGGCACGCGGCGCGCGGCGCCGGCGCGCCGCCCAATCCGGAGCGCTGAAGGCCATGGCACAGACTTCCCGCGGGCGGCGGCTGATGGGCGAGATCAACGTCGTGCCCTACATCGACGTGATGTTGGTGCTGCTCATCATCTTCATGATCACCGCGCCGCTTCTGACACAAGGCGTGAAGGTGGATCTGCCCAAGGCGGGCGCGGAACCTCTCGAGGCGCAACGGCTCCAACCCCTGGTGCTGTCGGTCGATCGGCAGGGACGCCTGTATCTCAACCTGGGCGCCAATCCGCAGGCGCCGCTGGATGACGACACGGTGGCGGCGCGGGCGACCGCGGCGCTGCACCGCGAACCGGAGACTCAGGTGCTGGTGAAGGCGGACACCGCGGTGGCCTACGGCCGCGTCGTGCAGGCCATGGTCATCCTGCAGCGCGCCGGCGCGCGCAAGGTCGGTTTCATCACCGATGCGCTGCCCGAGCGCGCGCGCCGCGGGAGCTGATGCACGCGAGCGATGCAGCGAGCAAGTGACCGCTGGGTATCGATTGCGCTGTCGGTGCTGTTGCACGGAGCGCTGCTGGCCGCGTTGGTGTACGGATGGATGATGTTCCGGCGGCCACCGCCGAAACCGACACTGGCGATCGAGGCGACGGTGGTGGATGCGCGCGCGCTGCGAGGCGCGGTGCGCCCGCCGCCGGAGCCTCGGCCCCCCGCAGCCCCGGAACCGTCCCCGCCGCCGCCACCAACGCCGCCGCCGCCGCAGGAGCCGCTCGGTCCGCCGCCGCCGACACCCGAGGAGCTGGCGCGTCGCGAGGAGCAGCGCCACCAGGCCGAGGCCGCCGCGGCCGAAGAGCGTCGTGTCGCGGAGGAGAGAGCCGCGGAAGACAAGCGCCGCGAGGAGCAGCGCGCGGCGGCGGAGAAGAAAGTGCGCGAGGCCGCCGAGGCTCGCAAGCGCGCCGCCGAGGAGCGCCAGCGCCTCGCGGAGGCACAGGACACCAGCGAGCGCGAGGCCGACTTGAAGCGCAGTCTCGCCACGGAGGAGAAGGCCAGCGTCGAGCGCTCGAGCGCGGCACTGGCGAGCTGGGAGGCACAGATCGCCGCCAGGATCAACCGTGCGTGGCTGCGCCCGCCCACGGCGCGAGCCGGGATATCATGTGTGTTGAATGTGACCCAGGTGCCGGGAGGAGAAGTGACCCAGGTCAGCATCGGCGAATGCAACGGAGATCAGGCGGTGCGCGAATCGATCGAGGCCGCGGTGTACCGCGCATCCCCGCTGCCGCCGCCGCCCGACCCGGCGCTCTTCGATCGCAACCTGCGCATCAACTTCAGGCCGGACTGATGAGCGTGCGGCGCGTCCCTGACTCGGTTCCATGGCGGCTGCCGCGCGGCACTGGCCGCGCCGTCGCGCTGCTCGCGCTGCTCGCGGTGGCGCCCGGGGCGCCGCGCCCCGCGAGCGCCGCGCTCGAGATCGAGGTCACCTCCGGGGTGCGTGATCCGGTACCGATCGCGATCGTGCCCTTCGCGCCCTCCGCACCGGCCGACGGCGGCCTGGACGTCGCCGCCGTGGTGCAGCACGATCTCGAAGGCAGCGGACGCTTTCGCGCGCTGGCGCGCGCGCGGATGCCGGCCAAGCCGACGCGCACGGATGAGATCGCGGCGGGGAGCTGGAAGAGCGCGGGGAGCGATTACGTGGTGGTCGGGCGCGTGAGCGCGCTCGGGGGCGGCGAGCTTGCGGTCGACTTCGACCTGGTGAACGCGCTCACCGGTGCGCGGCTCGCCACGCAGCGCTTCGTCGGAGCGCCGAGCGCGCTGCGCAACGCGGCGCATCGGGTGAGCGACGTCGTTTATCAGAAGATCCTCGGGGTCCGTGGGGCATTCGCGACCCGCATCGCGTACGTTGCGGTCGAGGGCGCCGTGCCCGAGCAGCGCTTCCAGCTGATCGTTGCGGATGCCGACGGGGCGAACCAGCACCTGGTGCTCGAGTCGCGCTTCCCGCTCATGTCGCCCGCATGGTCGCCGGACGGACAGTATCTTGCCTATGTCTCCTTCGAGACCAAGCACTCGGGGGTGTACGTGCAGCGGGTGAAGAGCGGGGAGCGGCGGCAGGTGTCGGCGCGCGCCGGCGTCAACGGCGCCCCCGAGTGGTCCCCCGATGGGCGCAAGCTCGCGCTGACACTCGGCGGCGGCGGCGGCAATCCCGACATCTACATCCTCGATCTCACCACGCAGGACCTGACGCGCATCACCGACGACCCGGCGATCGACACCGAGCCGGTGTGGGCGCCGGACGGACGCTCGCTCTACTTCACCTCCGACCGCGCCGGCTCGCCGCAGGTCTACCAGATCAACGCGCAGCCCGGCGCACACCCGAAGCGCATCACCTTCGGCGGCAGCTACAACGCCCGGCCGCGGGTGTCGTCCGATGGCACGCAGCTGGCGATGGTGACGCTCGACAACGCCGCCTACCGGATCGCGGTGCAGGATCTCTCGAGTGGAGCCGTGCGGGTGCTGTCCCACGGGCGACTCGACGAATCGCCGAGTTTCGCGCCCAATGGGGCTACACTTATCTATTCGGAGCGCGAAGGCGAGCGAGGGGCGCTGGCGACGGTGTCGATCGACGGCCTCACGGGGCTGCGCCTCAAGGCCCCGCAGGGCGAGGTCCGTGAGCCCGCGTGGGGGCCGTTCAGTCCCTGAGCGGCCGGCTCGAAGTTTAGGGAGGTTGGAATGGCGGAGAATGCCTCGATGCGACGAGTGATCATCGTGCTGGTGGCTGCCGCAGCGCTCACGCTCGGCGGTTGCGCCGCAAAGCAGCCCAAGCCGGCGCCGCCCGCACCCGGCGAGACGAGCGAGCCCGCACAGGGGGCCGGTGCCGGCACGGCCAGCGCCGCCGCGGCCAATCCGGACGATGAAGCGATGGGTCCGCAGGCCGGGCTGCTCGCGACGCGTCTGGTGTATTTCGACTTCGACAGCGCCGAGATCAAGGGCGCGGGCACGGACGTCGTGGCCGCGCACGCGAAATACCTGGGCGCGCACGCGGCGACCCGCGTGCGTCTCGAGGGACACACCGACGAGCGCGGCTCGCGCGAATACAACATCGGCCTCGGCGAGCGGCGCGCCCAGTCGGTGCGCCGCGCGCTGCTTCTGCAGGGCGCCACGGACACACAGATTTCCACCGTGAGCTACGGCGAGGAGCGCCCGGTAGCGCCGGGGCACGACGAGGCGGCCTGGGCGAAGAACAGACGGGTCGAGATCGTGTACCTGACACAGCCGCTGCCGGCGAAGCCGTGAGTGCCCGAGCCGTGAGTGCCCGAGTCGTGAGTGCGAGAGGACCGTCCATGCGCCTGATCGTGCTCGCCGTGCCGCTCGCGCTGCTCGCAGCGGGGTGCGCCAGCACTCCACCGGAGCCGGACCCGGTGCAGCTGAAACTGAACGATCTCGATGCGCGCATCGCCCGTATCGAGGCGAATCAGGTCGAGGCCGCGCAACGCATGGATGAGGTGCAGGCGCGGATGCGGGAGCTACGCGGGCGCATCGAGGAGCTCGAGCACAACAACGAGGCCCTGGCGAAGCAGCAGCGGGACCTCTACGCGGATCTCGAGAAGCGTCTCGCGGCGGCGAGTGCCGCGCGCTCGGCGGCCCCTGGGGCCGGGGACGGAGCGGCCACAGCCGGCGCGACGGCGGGCGGGGCGACGGCCGGCAGCGGCGCGGGCGCGGCGCCGGAAGGCGGCGGCACGGCGCCGGCCATGGGCGCGGGAGGCGCGGGCGCGGCGGCCCCGGGCGCCGCGTCCTCCACCGAGCAGGCGGTGTACGCCCAGGCGTTCGATGCCCTGAAGGCCGGCAGCTACTCGGTCGCGATCACGGGGTTCAAGGACTTCCTCGCCAGCTATCCCTCGAGCCCGCTCGCCGAGAACGCGCAGTACTGGCTGGGAGAAGCCTATTACGTGAATCATGATTACGAGTCGGCAGCCGGCGCGTTCCGCGCGGTGCTGAAGAAGTGGCCCGACTCGCGCAAGGCTCCCGATGCGTTGCTCAAGCTCGGCTACACGCAATACGCGCAGAAGCAATATCCCGCGGCGCGCGCCACGCTGACCGAGGTGTTGCGCAAGTACCCGGGGAGCGACTCCGCGAAGCACGCCGCGGAGCGCCTGCGCCGGTCTTCCGGGGCAGGCTCGCACTGAGGGCATCGTGGCGGCGGAGCGCGTGACGCGCCTCAAGGTCACCGAGATCTTCCACTCCCTGCAGGGCGAAGCGGACACCGCGGGGTGGCCCACGGTGTTCGTGCGGCTCACCGGTTGCCCGCTGCGCTGCCAGTACTGCGACACCACGTATGCGTTCCACGGCGGAGAGTGGTGGGAGCTCGAGGCGATCGTCGCGCGCGTGCGCGAGTTCGGCACGCCGTTCGTGTGCGTGACCGGGGGCGAGCCTCTCGCGCAGAAGGGCTGCGCGGAGCTCCTGACGAGGCTCTGCGACGCGGGCTTGCGGGTGTCGCTGGAAACCAGCGGCGCGATGCCGCTCGGAGAGGTCGACGCGCGGGTATCCAAGGTCGTGGACGTCAAGACTCCGGGCTCCGGAGAGGAGCGCCGCAACCGCTACGAGGAGCTGCCGCGGCTCACGCCGCACGACCTGGTGAAGTTCGTGATCTGCAGCCGCACCGACTACGAATGGAGCCGCGCGAAGCTCGGGGAGCTCGCCGTGCCGGCCGGCTGCACCGTCCTCTTCTCGCCGAGTCACGAGCAGCTCGCGGCGCGCGAGCTCGCCGACTGGATCCTGGAGGACCGGCTGCCGGTGCGGATGCAGATCCAGCTTCATAAGTATCTCTGGGGCGACGTGCCCGGGAAGTAGCGTGGACGGACCCGCCGCGGTGGTGCTGCTGTCCGGGGGGCTCGACTCGGCCACGGTGCTGGCGATCGCCCGCGAGGAAGGATTCACCTGTTACGCGCTGTCGGTCGACTACGCCCAGCGCCATGCCGCGGAGCTCGATGCGGCGCGGCGCGTGGCGCACGCCGGCGGCGCGCGCGAGCATCGCGTCATGCGCGTCGATTTCGCGGGCATCGGCGGCTCGGCGCTCACCGATCCAGGCCTCGCGGTTCCCGAAGCGCCCACCACCGGCATACCGATCACCTACGTGCCGGCGCGCAACACCGTGATGCTGTCACTGGCGCTCGCCTGGGCCGAGGTCCTGCGCTCGCGCGATGTGTTCATCGGCGTCAACGTGCTGGACTCGAGCGGCTATCCGGACTGCCGACCGGAGTTTCTCCGGGCATTCGGGGCGCTGGCGGCGCTCGCCACGAAAGCGGGCGTCGAGGGAAGCCCCTGCCGCGTGCACGCGCCGCTGATCGCCCTCACCAAGGCCGAGATCATCCGCGAGGGGATGCGTCTCGGCGTCGACTACGGGCAGACCGTGTCGTGCTATCAGGCGGACGGGGAGGGACGCGCCTGCGGCCGGTGCGACGCCTGCCGGCTGCGGCGGATGGGTTTTGCGGCAGCGGGGCTGCCGGACCCGACGCGCTACCAGCAGCGCTGAGTGTCAGGACGGCTCCGCCAGGGCCTCCTGCAGCGCCACCTGCAGCAGGCCGAGCGCCTCATCGATGTTGGCGCGACTCACCATGAGGGGCGGAATGATGCGCAGCGTGCTCACCCCGCACGACAGCAGCAGCAGGCCGTTGTGGAAGGCGCGCGTCAGGAGCCTCTGACAGAGCGCGGTGGCGGGCTTGCGGCTCGCGCGGTCGGCGATCAGCTCCACGCCGATCATGAGGCCCTTGCCGCGCACCTCTCCGATGCACTCGAACTGCGACTGCAGCGCACGCAGGCGGCCGATGCAGTAGTTGCCGACCTCGGCGGCATTGGCGGCATACTCTTTCTGAACCAGATCGAGCGTGGCGAGCGCCGCCGCGCAGCAGATCGGGTTGCCGCCGAAGGTGTTGCCGTGGGCGCCGCGACGCCATTTCTCCATGTGGCCCTTGCGCGCGATCACGAGTCCGATGGGCAGCCCCGAGGCAAGGCCCTTGGCGAGTGTCATGATGTCGGGTGATACGCCCCAATGCTCGCAGGCGAACATCCTGCCGGTGCGTCCGACGCCGCTCTGCACCTCATCGAACACCAGCAGGATCCCGTAGCGATCGCAGAGCGCGCGCAGGCCCTGAAGGAAACCGTCGGGGGGCACGAGGTACCCACCCTCGCCCTGGATCGGCTCGACCACGATCGCGGCCACTTCGGTCGCGGGCACGTTGCTCTGGAACAGGACGTTCTCGATATAGTCGAGCGTCGCGCGCCCCTGATCGGGGCCGGCAAACAGCGGCCGATACGCGTTCGGGTAGGGCACGTGCGTGACGCCCGGCATCACGGGAAAGAAGCCGGCCTGCTGCGTGTACTTGCTCGCGGTCAAAGCCAGCGATCCCATCGAGCGGCCGTGAAAGCCCCCGAGGAATGCGATGAAGCGCGGCCGGCCGGTCACGTAGCGCGCGAGCTTGAGCGCTCCCTCGACCGATTCGGTGCCGCTCTGGCACATGAATACCTGCACCGGCTCGCGCATCGGGTCGAGCTCGTTGATGCGCTCGGCGAGACGCGTCATGCGCTCGTGCCAGTAGTCGCTCGAGATGTGCAGAAAGTCGTCGGCGGCGCTCTTGATCGCCTGGGCGACCGCCGGATGCGCATGCCCGGTGCTGCAGACGGCAATGCCGGCTGCGAAGTCCAGGAAGCGATTGCCATCGACGTCCCAGACCTCGACGCCGCGCCCGCGCGCCATCACGAAGGGGTAGTCGCGCGGATAGGAGGGCGAGCTCACGACGCGATCGCGCGCCAACAGGGCGCGGGCGTTGGGTCCCGGGAGCTCGGTGCGGATGTGGGGCGGACGCATGGAGAAATCCTCAGTGTCGTTCGGGAGCGGTCAGTCTGATCCGCACGGGAGTCGCATGGGCCGCCTCGGTGCGCGCATGCAACTCGCGCAGCACGCGCAGGTCCCCGGCCTCGGGCGGCGGCAGGGTCTCGAGATCGTCGGCCACCGCGAGGGGCCAGCCGGTCGCGCCGCGCGCATCCTCCACCGACACGCCGGGGTAGAGGGCGGTGAGCTTGAGCTCTCCGGCGCGGGCATCGGGGCGCAGGACACCTAAGTCGGTGATCACCGCCTGCGGGCCGCGCCCCGGAAAGCCTGCCCGATCGCGCTCGCCCGACCCGCCGAGGAATCCGCAGCTCGTCAGGAAATCGAGACGCGGAACGAAGCTGCGCGGGGACTGCTTCATGATCACGAGCACCTCGCGGGCGTGGGCGGCGATCTCGGGAGCGCCTCCCGAGCCGGGAAGGCGCACCGTCGGATGCGAGTAGCTGCCGATCACGGTCGTGTTGAGGTTTCCGTAGCGGTCGATCTGCGCGGCACCGAGGAACCCGACATCCACCCGGCCGCGCTGCAGATAGTGCGTGAACACCTCCGGAAGAGATACGACGCAGTCGGCGGTATCGGCGAGCTCCCCGTCCCCGATCGAGAGCGGTAAGACTTCCGGGCGCGCGCCCACCGTGCCGGATTCGTAGATGAGCACCAGCTCGGGAGCGTGGGTGCGGCGCGCCAGATTGCAGGCGGCACTCGGCAGTCCGATGCCCACGAAGCACACGGCGCCGTTCGTGAGCTGCCGGGCGGCGGTCACGGTCATCATCTCGTCGGCGGTGTAGGCGCCGGAGGCCTGCACGCCGCCGCTCATGCGGCGACTCGCAGCCGCGCGAGCAGCTCGGCATGATCGCGGCTCGAGAGCACGTGCTCCTGCATCCATTGCTGGAAGCGCCCGCGGTCCCGGGCGATCTGGTCCCACTCGAGGTAGAAACGATTGTCGCGCTCGTAGAAGCCGGCGGCGTACGAGGGGTGAGCTCCGCCCGGCACGACGCTCACCGCGGTGACGAGCCAGTGGGGCAGCACGATCGCATTCAGCGGCGCGTCGAGCTGCTTGACCTCCTCTTCGACCGTCACCACGAGGCGCCGCGCGGCCAGCGCCGCCTCGCGCGCCGCGCCGATGATGCCGCGGATCACAACGTTGCCCTTCCGGTCCACCTGCTGCGCGTGCAGGATCGTGACGTCGGGCGTGATGGCAGGGACCGCGAGGAGCCGCTCGCCGCTGAAAGGGCAGGTGACGGTCCGCATCTGCGCGCCGCGGGCCCGATCGAGATCGGTGTCGGCGTAGTGGCGCATGAGCGCGCAGGGCAGACCGCTCGCACCGGCCTGGTACGCCGCGCCGATCTCGGCGTGAGTATGCTCGGTGATCGCGAGAGGCTGCGGCCACTGGCGCTCGATCGCATCGCGCAGGCGGTGGAGCGACCCCACCCCGGGGTTGCCTCCCCACGAGAAGGTCAGCCGGTCGGCACATCCCATGCCGATCATCTGATCGTGGATCAGATCGGGCGTCATGCGGATGAGGTGCAGGCCGCGGCGCCGCTGACGGATGATCTCGTGGCCGGCGGCAAACGGGATCAGGTGCGTGAAGCCCTCGAGCGCCACGCTCGCGCCGTCGAGCACGTGCGTCGCAATCGACTCGCTGAGCGGCAGCAGCGGCACGGCTCACCTCACTCGACGACGGTCTGCGACTGCTCGCGCATGTACTGCGGCAGGTAGTAGAAGGAGCCGATGGCCTTGCCGGTACTGCCCGAGCCTTTCCAGCCGCCGAAGGCCTGGTAGCCCGGCCACGCTCCCGTGGTCGCGCCCTGCGGGCGGTTGACGTACGTGACACCGGCCTCGGCGTTATCGAGGAACCAGTCGATTTCGCCCGTGCCACCATAAAAGCCGGCGGTGAGCCCGAGCGCCGAGCGGTTCATGAGCGCCATGGCCTCGTCGTTCGAGGAGACCCGGTGCACCATCAGGATGGGGAGGAACATCTCCTCGCTCCACAGGGCATGCCCGAGCGGGGCTTCCGCGATCGTGGGCCTCACGAAGAATCCGCGGCCGAGCGCGCCGTCCTCCAGCTCCTCGCCGCCGGTCAGGAGCCGCGCATCGCCGTCGCGCAGCATCGAGACATAGCGCGCGTAGTTGTCGTAGGCGGCGCGTGTGGTCACGGGGCCGAGCCAGTGCTCGCGCCGCGTCGGGTCGCCGATGCGGATCGACTCAGTCTGCGTGAGCAGCGTGTCGATCAGCGCGTCGGCTACCTTCTCGTGCACATAGAGACGCGAGAGCGCCGAGCACTTCTGGCCGCCCATGCCGAAGGCGGAGCGCACGATACCGCTCGCCGCGCGCTCGAGATCGGCGCCCGGGGTGACGATGCAGGCATTCTTGCCACCCATCTCGGCGATGCACGGGCGCGGAACCGGCGGCGCCTGCAGCGCTTGCACGATGCGCATGCCGACCTCGTGCGAGCCGGTGAAGGTCGCCCCGGCGGTGAGCGGGTGGGAAATCAGAGCGGCTCCGACTTCGGCGCCCTGGCCGCTGAGATAGTTGAACACCCCGGGTGGCAGCCCCGCATCGCGGATGCAGTCGGCGAGCAGGCGCCCCGCCCAAGGCGTGGCGGTGGCGCCCTTCAGCACGACGGTGTTGCCGGTCACGAGCGCCGCGGCGGTCGGGCCGCCCGCAAGAGCGAGCGGAAAGTTGAACGGCGCGATGACCACCCACACCCCGTAGGGCTTGAGCACGCTACGGTTGTGCGAGGCGTGCGTGGTGAGGGGGTCGTCGGGGAGCGGGCGGTCGAAGGCGCCGCTGCGCTCGAAATCCGCGGCGTACAGGCTGAAGAAGTCGGCGGTTTCCTGAGTCTCGGCCAGCGCCTCTAAGCGGTTCTTGCCGACCTCGAGCGCGAGAGCCGCCGCGATGTCGTACACGCGCTCCTCGATGAGACGCGACACCCGGCGCAGAAGCTCGGCGCGCTCAGCGGGCGCGGTGCCCCGCCAGCTCGGCCAGGCGCTCGAGGCGGCCTGCATGGCGTCCGCCGCATCCTGTGCGCTGGCCGCCGGGAATTCCCCCAGCACCTGGGCAGAGTCCGCCGGGTTCGTCTTGACGAAGTGCCGCTGTGCAGGGCGATCCCGACCGGCGATGAAGAGCGGCTGGCGGCCGCCGAGGCGCTCGCGCGCCCGCTCGACCGCGGACTCGAAACGCGCGTGCAGCTCCGGCGGCGGATCGAACATCGTCGCATAGGTGAGTTTGAAGCTCATGGTGACACCGGTCCCGATGTTGTCGGCGCCCGCTGTAGAGGAGCGCTCTGCGCTTGCGCAAGGTAGGCCGCGCACTCACCCGCGTCAACGCGGCTCCCGGCGGAGCGCCGCTGTAGTATCATGACGCGCCCGCGCTGGGGCCCCGGCAGGCGCGCCGGGCGCTCGGTTCACCTTCGATGGGGCGTTAGCTCAGTCGGTAGAGCATCGGACTTTTAATCCGCTGGTCGACGGTTCGATTCCGTCACGCCCCATATTAAAACATTATTAATCATAGTGTTATCATATCTTTATCGACCGAATCGAGCTAGGTTTTTCGCTATCGTCATAGACCCGATCGAGTTCGTGATTTCCTGCGAGCTTCTTTGATGAATCGATGTTGGTGCACGAAGCGTTCGAGCTGTGCACCGCGAGCATCGCCGCGTATTGTGCGCTGGCAGTACATGCCGATCCGTCAGCAGGCGGCCACGGTCCATCATCACCCCGATTTGACCGCCCGGAACCGGACCTTCCACCGCCGCGATAGAATGTAACTTCTCGAGCGGATTCGTTGAGGGGAATCGAGTGGCCCTCGTTGTTTTTCTGAGAGGAGTTAACGTCGGTGGCCACAGGACTTTCCGACCGACCAAGCTGGCCGAAGGACTGAAGCACCTCGGTGCCGTCAACATTGGCGCGGCGGGTACGCTAATTATTCGGCAGCCAATGACCCAAGCCCAAGCACGCGCCGAAGTGGCACGCAAACTTCCGTTTGTCGCCGAGATCGTTGTTTGCCAGGGCCGGGAAATTGAGAATCTGATGTCAAAGGACCCTTTTGCGGGACAATCAGTGCGACCAGGTGTTGTCCGCTTCGTCAGCGTGCTGTCCCAGCGCCCTCGCTTGACGCCGTCAACGCCCATGCGATTCCCGTCCAGCGGCCAGTGGCTGATGAAGATCCTCGCGAGACGAAACCGATTCGTCATCGGACTGTACAGGCGCCACATGAAGGCCATTGGCTTCCTCGGCGCATTGGACCGGCTCTACGGTGTCTCAGTGACCACTCGCAACTGGAATACAATCGCGGCGATTGCCAGGGTGCTCCGTAACGAACTACCTGATTGAACAGCAGCGATCGCGGCGGCCCAGACGCCCAGACTCCGACCGCGGAATTTGCGATTGTGCATAGCGGCCGCTCAACACCGTCTGCTAGGGTCAAAAGCCCCGGTGGGCGAGGCGCCGCACCCGGCCAGAACCGTCCGGTCAGCCGCGCCGGTGTCCTCCGCAGCGGACGCGAATGGCTCTGATGCGGGGCTGATGTAAGATCTCGCTGTCGACTCCATACTTGAACGACGCGGCAGCCAGGTCTGGCCAGCTACTCACCGAATCCCAGCGCGGCCCACGCCGCGACCCAGCCCAATGAAACCCTTCGGCCATACCGCATTGACGTCGTTCAATTTGGCCCTGGCCGTGGCATCCGTAGTCTTCGGCCCAATCGCATTCGCCGCCGCGGCCGATACCGATCGACGAATCGAGCACATTGAAAACGGCCTCATCCCGGCGGTTCTGGTCAGGGGCGAGGCCGTTCCGTCAGTTCATTTGTCAGCCCGCATGCGAGACCTGCACGTGCCGGGAGTCAGCATCGCGCTGATTCACCACGGTAAGCTCGAATGGGCAAGGGGTTTCGGAGTCACCAGGGTTGGCGGCCGCGGGGTAACTGCCGAGACGCTGTTCCAGGCTGCGTCGATCAGCAAGCCAGTCAGCACGCTCGCAGTCTTGCATCTGTCACAGGCGGGGAAGCTGGACCTGGACGCGGACGTGAACCAGTACCTCAAGACCTGGAAGGTACCGGACAACGAATTCACGCGAGAGGCGAAGGTAACGCTTCGTGGCCTGTTGACTCATTCGGCCGGGATCACCGTGCACGGATTCGCGGGTTACGACGCAGGCGCGCCCGTCCCAAGCCTTGTCCAAATGCTCAACGGGGAACCGCCGGCCAACAATCGGCCGATTCGCGTCGACATGACGCCCGGAAAGACTTGGCGGTATTCGGGGGGCGGATATGTCATCGCGCAGCAAGTATTGATCGATGTAACGGGCATTGCTTTTCCCAAGCTCATGGATGATCTGGTACTCGGGCCGCTCGGAATGAAGCGGAGCACGTACGAGGAACCGCTTCCCAAAGAGCTCCTGACCCAAGCGGCCATGCCGTACCGAGCCGATGGAACGCCTGTCCCGGGCGGACCACATGTCTATCCTGAGCTCGCGCCCGCTGCACTGTGGACCACGCCGTCAGATCTTGCGCGTTACGCCATCGGCGTCCAGAAGGCATTCGCTGGGACCTCAGAGCGCGTGATATCCGTTGGGACGGCACATGCCATGCTGACGCCCGTGTACAACCAACAGGCGCTCGGTCTGGTAGTCGGGGGCGGCACCGCGAGAAAGTACTTCAACCACGGGGGGAGCAATGAGGGATACCAAAGCTATCTGGTGGCCTACGAGGATGACGACGGCGCCGTGATCATGACCAATAGCGACAATGGACATGCACTGATCCCTGAGATTCTTCGCACTATCGCGCACGAGTACGGATGGCCCGATTTTGCGCCGCCGGAACGCACGCTCACAGCAGTAAGTCCTCAGTCCTTCGATCGTTACCAGGGGGCATACCGATTCGCATCCGGTGAGACCGTGACTTTCTGGCGTGACGGTAGTCAGCTCGAGTCCCGCATCTGGGGTCAGCCGGTCGTGGAGATCTTCCCTACTTCCGACCAGGAGTACTTCACGAAGGTCGTGGATGCGCGCTGGGTGTTCTCAAGCGGTGCCAACGACACCGAGTCGGTGGCAACCCTGTACCAGAACGGTCATGAACAGGTTGTAAAGAAGTTGAACGATAGGGAGGGTCGGATTGCGCTCGATGCCTCGATCGGGACTGAAAGGAGATTCAAGGAGCAGACGGCTGCTTCCCGAAGTGAGGAGTCACTTCGGCGTTTGATCGCCGGACTTGCGAGTGGCACACCGAACTACGACGAGATGAGCCCGGCGTTCGCGCAGGTCACGCGCCAGGAGCTCACTGAGCTGCAACAGTCCCTCGTCCGGCTGGGCCACGTGCAGGCTATTTCGTTCAAGGGAGTAACCCCGGCGGGCGGGGATATCTACAACGTCGCTTTCGAGCGCGGTGCTCGTGAATTTCGAATAATCCTGGAACCTGATGGCCGCATACACGCAGCGCAGTTTTCTCCGTAGGTTGTGCGACCGAATTGCAACAATGCTTTAGCCGTGCCGAGCGGTCCGATCGTGGATCGACGACGCGGACTCGGTGATCCTGGAGGTCGTCACTGCGTCCACCGGTTCACGGGCCCGGCGGCTTCGGGCCGGTATCCGACCGTCCGGGTGCGGCCAACAACCGCCAGTTTTCGCAAAAGCGGACGCTCGACTGCAATCCGGCACGGGCTATCCCTTTGTCGAGCTGACCAACGGCGGCACGCTCGCAGGACTGCTCGCCGGGCTCGGCGACACCATTGGGCGCGCGGGCCCGACGTCCAAGATCATTCCAGGGCACGGTCCGACCGCCGACCGGGCGGCCCTGATAGCGCAGCGCGACATGGTGCTTGCAGTGCGCGACCGAGTGGCGATGCTGGTAGCGCAGGGCAAATCGCTCGAGGAGGTCATCGCCGCAAAGCCCACGGGGTCCTTCGATACGCAGGTCCCCCAGAGTGCACAGACCGCCGAGCGCTTCATCCGGTGGCTCTACGCCGAAGTGAAGGTGGCACAACACTGATCGTCTAGGAGTCAAACGGTTCGCACTCCGATTCACCGACAGCGGTCGTTCAGGGACGCTTCACAAGGTCCAAGTTCGCGAATCACATCGTCCAACGCCGCGGCTGGCTTGCTCAGGCACAGCCACAGGCGGCCGAGGCGTCGGCGGCATAGACTCGCCAGCCGAAGAGATGCCGCTGTAGAGTGTTGCGATGCCCTCGCGGACGTACCTGCTGTCGCTTCCGGAACGGATGATCCGCTCAGCGCTGGCTTTCAGCGCCGGGCTGCTGCGTGAAATCGGCGAGGTAGTGGTGCCACGGGCCGTGCGCCGCGGCCAACTGTACAGGAGTCTCGTGGACGTGACGCTGCGCTACGTGATCGAACGGGTCGGCGGCGCTAAGGGCATTTACCCCGCCGAAGCACCGCAGGCGGAGGACTTTCTCGCACGGCGGGGTGCGGGTCATGCCATAGAGCTCCTCGGCATCGCCGCGCTTCGCATCTCTCCAGTGTGGGTGTTCGCGGCACTTGCCGATCTCACCGGCCTCGGGCGACGACTGATCCCAGAGATCGCCGAAGCATTGAAGGAACAGGGGCTCCTGGAGAAGGAAGCGCAGTTCGAGAACGTCGATCAGCTGCTCGATGGCTTGGAGAAAACCTCATCACGCCTGGCACAGACGATCAATGCGCCGCCCCTTGATGTCGCCGGCCTTCGCAAGGAGTGGACAGAAATTCGAATGCAGGCGCGCGGACTCAAGCTGGTCGACCTTCCGTCTGTCACGGCCATCAGCGAGCGATGGGAAGAACTGAAGGACGAGGCGGCGCGACAGGGGCGTTCGATATTCGAGACCTCATCCGTGATGGCGATCTCTGCCGTACGTGCGCTGCCCGATCGGGCGCGTTGGCTCTCCTCGTCGACACGCGTGGCCGCGACGCGCACCGGAAAACTCCTCTCGGCGGCGCTCCTCGATGAATACAGTCACACCCTCAACGAGCTCCGAGAAGTCGGCTATGCCACCTATGCGAGACGGCAATTGATCCCGTACCTGCGCGCCTGCGTGGATCAATTCTCGCGTCACCAGCGTACGCTCACGGAGCGGCTCATCGAGAGAATCCGCTGGAACTGAACACAAGGCGCGGGCAACGTGCAGTGGGACAAGATCTACGGTCCTGACGTTCAGTATTCCGACCGGTACTTCCACTCCTTCCAGCAGAGCAGCGACGGTGGGTTCATCGCCGCGGGCTCCACGAACGAGTTCAACGGCGGCAGCGGTCAACGACGGCCTCTCCTACGTTGCCGACAGCCTAACCCTATCCAGCGCACCGCTTGCAGCCACAAAAGAGTGTTCGTAGCAGCGCCCATCCAAACGCGGACATGGGCGCATTCAGAGTGGTGTGCGGGTTGGGATAGTCTTTCCGACCGGCCGCGAACGGCCCGGCGCTCGTCAACCCGAAGGCCGCTAACAATCCCGAAGAAGCCGTTCGACAATATCGAAGTGCTGCAGCTCGCGAGCGCTCTGACGGAGAAGTGGCGCGTGGCCGAAGTCGCCCGGCGCCGCGTGCAGGATCTGGAAACGCTGGTCGAGCTCAGTACCGACGCTCTGCAACGCAGCAATGCCCGGCTGGCCGACGCCAACGAGCAACTGGCGCTGCAGACGGAGCGCGCCGACAAAAACGCAGCGGCGGCTAATCCGACGACCTGACACAGGGCGATTAGCGGAAAATCCAGCCTTCTGGAGGCTGCCGACGAGCAGGGCGGCGAGCTCCGCTCCGAAAACCTTCTCGGCCAAGGTCAAGGCCTTTGCCGAGCATGTTGCCAAGGCGCCGCCCGGTGGTTAAAAGTGCGCAACCCGATGCGTGCGGACGCAGGAACAGGATTCCATGAAGCTCATGAACGGCAGGCGGCCGGTGCACCCCGGCGAGGTGTTGCGCGAGAACTTCCTGCGGCCGGCGCGTCTGAGCGCGAGTGCGCTCGCGAAGGCGTTGCGCGTGCCGGCGCCGCGTATCAACCAGATCCTGCGAGAGCGGCGCGGCATTTCCGCCGATACAGCCATGCGGCTCGCACGCTACTTCCACGGCGAGGCGCAGGCGTGGATGAACCTGCAGGCGCGCTATGACCTGCGCCGGGCAGAGATCTCGAAGGGCAGGAGGATCCGAAGCGAGGTCAAGCCGAGCCGCTCGTGAGCGAGCCGCACGGGCGCGAAGCGGGCTGGAAAAAAGGACCGGCCTCGGAGGCGGGGGACGTGATTTCGGAAAACTGAGAGTCTGACGCCATCGCTATCCCTGAGCCCTGGTTGCCTTCCTGGCATTCCGCCATCCATTGGCGCGCTGCCCTCCGTGGCAGCGAACAGACCGACCCTCTCAGATTCCCTCAGATCACATCGCGTCCTCCGCCTCGAGGCCGTTAAGTACGCGTCGCACCGGTTGGGGGGTTAATCCGGACGACGCGGTCTCGGTTGCACGAACGGGCTCGTGCAGTGACTCTCTGGCGTTTGTGAGCAGCTCGTCGATGCCCACAGGACGCCGTGGATTGAAATGTGCGACACCGACGCGCAGCGACAGCGGCGGCAGGTCGCTGCCGGGCTGCTGTGGCCGTCTGACGCGCAGCATGAGCGCGCCGCGCGAGGCGTACTCGGGGTTCGTGGTCAGGGCGGCGAACTCGGCGCCCTCGAGCCGGCCGAGGACCTCGTAGACCCCGTAGCTCGGGTAGAGATCGCGCATGAAGTTGCCCATCTGCCGCAGCAGCGCGTCGGCCACGGTGGGGCCCATGGCTTCGATGACCCGCGCAAGGTCATTGACCTCGAAGTAGACGAGGTGGGCCGCGGAGCCATCGCGGGCCGCGACATCGAGCAGTCGCGTACCGGTCTGCACGAAGCCGCGCTGGTTGCAGAGCCCGGTGAGCTCGTCGGTCACCGTGGCACAGCGGAGCGACTGCACGAGGCTCAGCAGCGCCTTCAGCTGCACCGAGATCCGCTGGGCTTTGCTCAGACCCTGGCCGCGCAGCAGCTCCGACAGCAGTCGCCGGATGCGTGCCTCGTCGCCCTCCATGACGGCGACGCGCAGCTGCCCGCCGAGCTCGGCATGGCGCGCGCGTAACGCGCCTTGTTCGACCGACTGCATGGACTGCGACGCTGAGGCGGCTTGCATCGGAGATCTTCCTGGACAGTCAGTCGACCTGGGGCCAGAGCATAGTGCTGGCCCGGTAGCGCCTCGACGGAGGTCACCCTTAATTCGGCGTCGGCTTAAGGCGGATTGTTGGGTAGGGAAGTCCCTACACAGGGCGCGACATGGGTGTCACGAAGTCTTGACAGGCTATCGAGTGTTCGTTATGGCTCCGGGCAGTTAAAGGATGCTGCTGCGGCGATCTCGGGTGGCCCAGCCAAGCTAGAGCTTGGGCGAGGGCCGCGCCTGTCCCCACGGGCCCTTGGCTCAGGCGGTGCGCGCGACGGTCGCCTCGAGCTCAGCACGGGTCTCTTTTATATGAGCGCGCACCAGGCGCTCCGTCTCCTTGCCGTCGCGCCGGGCCCAGGCCCGATAAATCGCATGGTGCTCGCGCGCGGCTCGCGTGACCCGACCGGCCGGCTGCAGGTGCAGGCGGACGTAGCGCTCCGAGAGGGTATGAAGCCGATAGAGCACCTCGCTCGTCACCGGGTTGAGACGTGGCACGACGAGTGCGAGATGGAACGCGCAGTTGAGATCTCCCGCCATCGGGAGCTGCCCGGCCGCGAGCGCCACGTTGAGCGCATGAAGGGCCGCGGCCGCCGCCTCGCGTTCGGCGGTCGACGCAGCGCGGGCGCCCTTGGCGGCGGAGGGCGGCTCGATGTCGAGGCGCAGGCGGAACACCTCCGCCACCTCCGCTCTCGAGAGAGGCCGAACCTGAAATCCGCGGTGGGCGAAGATGTCGACCAGGCCCTCGGAGCGCAGCTCGAACAGCGCCTCGCGCACCGGGATCTTGCTGGTACCGAACTCGGCCGCGAGCGAGTCCTGCAGGAGCTGCGCCCCGGGCGCGTAGACGCCCGAGAGGATCTTCTCGCGGATGCGGACTCTGATCTGCCCGCTGACGGTGCGCGACAGCGGCTCCGCGGTGGCGCTCCTGCGCGTGGTGCTCGCGGCCGTGGCGCTCATGGACGAATGCCCCAGCAGAAGGGATCGTCGGGATCGAGCCGCAACCTGGCCTGGCCGGTGACGTGGGCAGCGCCGGTGATGGTCGGGGTGATCTCGCCGCGGTCGCGCGCGTGCCAGCGGTAGCGCGCGCTGAAGCTGCTGCCGATCAGGCTCTCCTGCGTCCACGTCTCGCCCTCTTCGAGCTCGCCCTCGGCCGCGAGACAGGCCAGCTTGGCGCTGGTGCCGGTGCCGCACGGGGAGCGATCGTAGGCACGGCCCGGGCACAGCACGAAGTTGCGTGCGCGCGGAGCGCCGCCGGGCGAGGGGGCGAACAGCTCGACGTGATCCACCTCGGGGAAACCGGCGGCATTCACCGCCTGGCGGAGCTGCCAGGCAAACTCACTCAGGGCCGCAACGTTGCCGGGCTCGATGTCGAGCGGCTGCTCATGGGTGAGAAAGAACCAGTTGCCGCCCCAGGCGATGTCGCCCCGGACGCTGCCGACGCCCCCCACCGGAACGCGCACCTGCCGCGCCTTGCGGTAGCTCGTGACATTCTCGACATCGATGCGGCCGTCCGCGTTGAGGCGCGCATTCACCACTCCGACCGGGGTGTCGATGCGAAAGCTCCCCGGAGTGCATCGCCCCGCGTGCGCGAGCGAGGCGATGAGCCCGATCGTTCCGTGGCCGCACATGCCGAGGAAGCCCACGTTGTTGAAGAAGATCACGCCGAAGTCGCAGTCGGCGCGGTGCGGCGTGCAGAGTAGCGCCCCGACCAGCGCCTCGGACCCGCGCGGCTCGTTGACGATGGCCGAGCGATACCGATCGAAGTGCTCGCGAAAGCGCTCGAGGCGATCGGCGAGGGGGCCGGTCCCGAGGTCCGGCCCCCCCTCGATGACGAGCCGGGTCGGCTCACCCGCGGTATGCGAATCGATGACCTCGATTGCGATGGGTCCGCGGCTCGCTGTCATGGCGTGGTGCGCTCACATCGGGCGCGTGGCGCGCGCCCGCTCGACCCGGCGGGCGACATCGGCGCGCCGCTCGCCCGCGAGCGGCAGCCTTGGGGGGCGCACGCGCTCCGAGCCCCGGCCCATGAGGGCCTCGGCGAGTTTGATGGACTGCACCAGGTCGGGGTCCGAGTCGAGGTGCAGGAGCGGCATGAACCAGCGGTAGATCCGGCGGGCGCGCTCGAGGTCGTCTGCGCGGATGGCCTCATAGAGGGCCAGCGACTCGGCGGGGAAGGCGTTGGTGAGCCCCGATACCCAGCCCCGCGCCCCGAGCGTCAGCGCCTCGAAGACGACATCATCGAGCCCGGCGAAGAGCACGTAGCGCTCGCCGAGCGCGTTCAGCAAGTCGGTGAAGCGGCGCGGGTCGGGCGCGGACTCCTTGATCGCCACGATGTTCCTGAGCTCGGCCAGGCGCTCGAGCGTCTCGATCTCGATGTTGACCCGGTAAGCGGGCGGATTGTTGTAGAGCATGATCGGGAGCGAGGTGGCCTGGGCGACCGCGCGCAGGTGGTACTCGAGCTCGGCGCGCGTCGGCACGTAGACCATCGCCGGCAACACCATCAGACCGTCGACCCCGATGCGCTCGGCGTCGCGGGCGTAGGCCACGGCACTCGCGGTGGTGAGCTCCGAGACCCCGGCAATGAGCGGCACCCGCCCGCCGACGGTCTCGACCGCGCCCTTGAGCACGGTGCGCTTCTCCTCGGCGGTGAGGGAGTTGTTCTCCCCGACGGTGCCGAGCAGCACCACGCCGTGAACCCCGTCGCGCACCAGCGCCGCCTGCACGGCCGAGGTCGCTGTGGTGTCGAGCGCGAGGTCGGCGCCGAACTGGGTGGTGGCCGCCGGAAAGACTCCGGACCAGGAGCATTGGGCAGGGGTGCTCATGGAGTGTTTCCTGTGCCGCCGCGGCTTCAGTGCGCGTGGGATCGTAGATCGTATACGATCGACTCATGGGGGAACAAGACTCGGTCGCGGTGATCGGCGCCGGAGTCGTCGGCTGTGCGATCGCCTGGAGCCTCACTCGCGAGGGGTGGCCGGTGATGCTCGCCGACCCTGCGGAGCCCGGCGCCGGGGGAGCGAGCTTCGGCAACGCGGGGCACCTCGGCGCTGAGCTGGTCGAGCCCTTGCCTTCCCCGGCACTGCTGTTCGGCTTCTGGCGGCAGCTGTTCGTGTTCGGAGGCGCGCTCGACATCCCGTGGCGCCGGCTGCCGCAGTTTGCGCCCTGGGCGTGGCGCTTCGCCGCCGCCTCCTTCCGTCAGCGTGCCAACACCCGGCAATTTGCGCCGCTGGTGAGACCCGCGGCTGCGGCGTGGGAACGCACGCTGCGCGAGGTCGGGAGCCGGGCGCTCCTGCGCCGCAACGGCCACCACCAGGTCTGGCTCACCCCTGCCGGCGCGAGAAAAGCGGCCGCCGAGGCGCGCCGCATGGAGAGGCTCGGCGTCCCGACCGCACCTGCGTCGCCAGAGCTGCTGCGCGCGGTGGCCCGCGCCGCGGGCACCGACACCATCGCGGGTCTTGAGTTTCCCGACACCGGCCACGTGCTCGATCCGCGCGGAGTCTGCGAGGCCCTGGCGCGCGCGGCGGTCGCGCGCGGTGCGAGCGTGCGGCGGTTGCGCGTGCTCGAGCTCGCCCCCCGCGGCGACCGCATCGAGCTGCGCACCGATGCCGGGACGCTCACCGTGAGCGCGGCGATCGTGTGCGCCGGCGTCTGGTCCACGCCGCTCCTCGCTCACTTCGGCTTGCGCGCGCCGCTCGAGGCGGTGCGCGGCTATCACGTCGAGCTGCCCGGGCACGCCCCGCTCGCCGATGCGCCGGTGGTCTACATGGATGATGACATCGTGGTGACGCCGTTGGCCTCGCGGCTGCGCGCGACGAGCTACATGGAATTCTCCGTCCCCGAGGCCGCCCCCGACCCGCGCAAGCCCGCACGCCTCGCGGCCACCCTGAGGCGGCTCGGGTATCGCTGCGACAGCGGCAACTCCGGATGGGTTGGCCCGCGTCCGGTCCTTCCGGACTACCTGCCCGGTATCGGTCGGGTGCCGGGCGCAGCGCGAGTGTTCTACGCGATCGGCCATCATCATCTCGGGCTGACGCTCGCGCCGGTCACCGCCGAGCTCATCGTTGCGCTCGTGGCCGGCCGCGAGCCCGAGCACGACGTGCGCGGCTTCGACCTCAGGCGCTTCGGCTGAGGCGGCGGGCAGCTCAGGGGGCGCGGAAGTCCTCGGCAACCGCTTCGAGCAGCGTCGGGCCCGCCCGCGTGAGGGCGGCGCGCAGCTCCTCCGCGAGAGCCGCCGCTTCGTGCACACGGACGCCGGTCGCGCCGCACGCGGCAGCGAGCGCCGCGAAGTCGGGATTACGCGCCACGACGCCGATCGGCGTAATGCCGGCGGCGCGCATGTCGTCGCGGATCTGCCCGAGGGCGCCGTTGTTCCAGACTACGACCGGAAGAGTCAGGTCGAGCTCCACGGCGGTCATGAGCTCCAGTAGCGTGAACTGCACCCCGAAATCTCCAGCGAGCGCCACCACCGCGCGCTGCGGCTGCGCGATCTTCGCACCGAGGGCGGCGGGCAGGGCAAACCCGAGCGCGCCGTAGCCCGACGGGTGAAACCACAGTCCCGGACGCTCGGCGGGAAATGCGTAGTTACCGAGGTAGGCGAGCTGGGTCATGTCGGTGAACACCACGCCGTCGGCGGGCACGCTCTCGCGCAGGGCCTGCACGGCGGCGAGGCGCGCGCGCGAGGGCGCATCGAACTGCGCCTCGACGCGCGCGCGATAGGCGGCCGCGGCGCCCGAGGCCGTGCGCCACCCCTGGCGCGTGCGGCAGCCCCCGGCGAGCGCCTCGAGACTCACGGCCGCATCGCCCCGCACCACCACATCGGCCGCGAACTGGTCGGCGAGCTTGAAGTCGTCGACGTCGAGGCGCACCAGCCGCCCGCTCATCGCGAGGCGCGTGGTCGTGTAAACGTCGGTCTCGGAGAGCTCGGTTCCCGCCGCGATCACGACATCGGCGGCGGCGACGAGCTCCTGGATCGCAGCAAACGGCAGGCTCGCGCCGAGATTGGCGGGATGGCTCTCGGCGACCACGCCCTTGCCGGCGACCGTGGTGACGAGATAGCCGTCGGTGGCTTCCACCAGGCGCCGCAGCGCGGCTCCCGCGCCCCGGGCGCCGCCCCCGGCGATGAAGAGCGGCCGCTCGGCCTCCGCGAGCAGCGCGTGCGCGGCCGCGAGCGATGCGGGCGAGGGCGGTGGCGCGCCGCCGCCGCGCGCAAAGCGCTCTGGGCGCAGCGGCGTCGGTTCGGGGAGCAGGTCGAGCGGGACCTCGAGATAGGCCGGTCGCGCCCGTGCCGCCCGGAGCGTCGCGAACGCGGCGCGCAGATGGTCGCGCACGTCCTGGGCGCTCAGCGCGCTGCGGGCGAGGCCCGTGACCCCGGCGGCGATGGCGCGCTGGTCCTCGAGCTCGTGCAGCACGCCCCAGCGCTTGCCGAGCGAGGCGCGCACCGGGCTGCTCGCGATCACCAGCAGCGGCACCGAGTCCGAATACGCCTGCGCGATGGCGGTGAGCGCGTTGGTGAGGCCCGGGCCGGAGATCACGAACGCCGCCGCCACCGAGCCGCTCACGCGCGCGTAGCCGTCGGCGGCGAAGCCGGCGTTCTGCTCGTGACGCACCAGCACGTGGCGCAGCCGCGCGCATTCGAGCCCGCGATACAGCTCGATGTTGTGAACGCCCGGAATGCCGAACACGGTGTCGACGCCGTTGGCCGCCAGCGTCTCGACAACGTACCGTCCGACCGTCCAGGGAGCCGAGCTCATGCGCTTGAAATGTTAACACCGCCCACGCACAGTAAGAACGTGAATTACTCGGCGCTGGTGCATCGGATCGGCGGTCACGGCGCCGACGCGTGGCTCACGCACTACGAGGCAGTCGCCGCGCGCGAGCGCGGCGAGGACGTGCTGATCCTGAGCGTCGGCGATCCGGATCTCGAGACGCCCGCGCCCGTCATCGAGCGCGCCGTCGCGCAGCTTCGCGGTGGCGATACCCACTACGTGCCCGCGGCCGGCCGCGCCGCGCTGCGCGAGGCGATCGCCCGGGCGCACGTCGCGCGCAGCGGTCAGCCGATCGGCGCGGAGAACGTCGTGTACTTCGCCGGCGCGCAGAACGCGCTGTTCGCCGCCTCGCTCTGCCTCGCGGGGCCGGGCGACGAGGTCGTGACCTTCGAGCCGCTCTATCCGACCTATCCCGCGACCATCGAGGTGTCGGGAGCGCGGCTCGTGCCCGTGCCGGCCGCCGCCGGCTGGCGTCCGGACCTCGCCGCGCTCGCCGCCCACGTCACACCGCGCACGCGGGCGCTCCTCTGGGCCTCGCCCAACAACCCGAGCGGCGTGGTGCTGAACGAGGCGGAGCTCGGCTCGATCGCCGCGCTCGCGCGCCGACACGATCTATGGCTGATCGTGGACGAGGTCTACGCGGGACTGGCGCCGGGCGGGCGCGTGCCGAGCCTCGCGGCGCGCCTCCCGGAACGCGTCGTGACGCTCGGCAGTCTCTCCAAGTCGCACGCCATGACCGGCTGGCGCGCGGGGTGGCTGGCAGGGCCGCGCGAGCTCGCGGTCCACGCCGAAAAGCTCGCCATGTGCATGCTGTTCGGGCTGCCGGGTTTCATTCAGGAGGCGGCGATCGCCGCGCTTGCCCTGGCGGACGAGGCCGGGCAGCGGATGCGCGCCTTCTGCGCGACGCGCCAGGAGCGCTTCGCCGTCGCGATCGGCGACATCCCTCACCTCCGCGCCGTCCCTCCCGCAGCCGGCATGTTCATGCTGATCGACGTGAGCGCCACCGGACTCTCGGGCGGTGAGTTCGCGCGTGCGCTGTACGCAGCCGAGCGGGTCTCGGTGCTCGATGGGGCGGCGTTCGGGCGCTCGAGCGCCGGTTGCGTGCGCGTGTGCTTCGCCACCGAGGAGGCGACGCTCGATGCGGCCGCGGCACGGCTGCGGCGCTTCTGCGAGTCGCTCCCCTAGCCTCGTGCGGCGGCACCGAGGCGGAGTGCGCGCCGCGCCCCCTTTATATATTATTATGACGACATTAAAAAACCTGGGCCGGGAGCGCGCGCACGATCATGAGAGAGGTACGAACGCTGGGTCTTCTCGGCACGGGAGTCATCGGCGGCGGCTGGGCGGCGCGCGCGCTGCACTTCGGCATCGACGTCGTGGCCGCGGACTTGAGGCCCGAGATGGAGGACTGGATCCGCGGCGCGGTCGCCAACGCCGAAGGGGCGCTCTCGCGCCTCACGCTGGCGCCGCTGCCGCCCAAGGGGAAGCTCTCCTTCACCACCGATCCAAATGCCATGGCGCGGCAGGCGGACTTCATCCAGGAGAACATTCCCGAGCAGCTGGAGCTGAAGCAGCGGGTGCTCGCGGACGTGAGCCGCCACGCGCCGCCCGACGTCGTGATCGCTTCCAGCACCTCGGGTCTCATGCCGTCGGACCTGCAGCAGGGGATGGCGACGCCCGAGCGCTTCCTGGTGGCGCATCCCTTCAATCCCGTGTACCTGTTGCCGCTGGTGGAGCTGGTCGGCGGCCGGCAGACCGCCGCCGCGGCCCTCGATGCGGCCGCCCGCTTCTTCACCCACATCGGCATGCATCCGCTCAAGGTGCGCCGCGAGGTGCCGGGACACCTGACCGACCGGCTGCAGGAGGCGCTGTGGCGCGAGATCCTGCACATGGTGAACGAGGATGTGGCCACCACCGGCGAGCTCGACGACTCCATCGTCTACGGTCCGGGGCTGCGCTGGGCCGGGATGGGCACCAACCTGATCTATCACCTCGCGGGCGGCGAGACCGGTATGCGCCACATGCTCACGCAGTTCGGACCCGCCCTCAAATGGCCGTGGACCAGGCTCGAAGCCCCGGAGCTCACCGAGGAGCTGATCGGCAAGATGGTGGCGGGCACGCAGGCGCAGGCCGCCGGCCGCTCGATCCGCGAGCTCGAGCGTTTGCGCGATGACTACCTGGTCGCGATCCAGCAGGTGCTGAGGGAGTACAACATCGGCGCGGGGGCGACGCTCCGCTCGCTCGAGGAGCGTCTTTACGCGGAGTCCGCCGCGGCCGCGCGCGCTGCGCTCCGCACTGCCGCGGATGCCGGAGCGCCCGCCGCCGGCGAGCCGCTGCGGCTCCTCGAGATCGCGGTGCGGCCGGAGTGGGTCGACTACAACGGCCACATGAGCGATTCGCGCTACCTGCAGGTGTTCGGCGATGCGACGGATGCGCTGCTCCGCTACGCCGGCGTGGACGAGGCGTATCGGGGATCCGGGCGGGCGATGTACACGGTCGAGACTCGCGTCAGCCACAAGACCGAGGCGCGCGCGCTCGAGCCGCTGTACGTGACGACGCGCGTGCTCGAGGTCGGCGACCAGCACGTGCGGCTCGCTCACGCGCTGCATCGCCGGCGCGATGACGAGCTGGTCGCCGGCGCCGAGCAGGTGTACGTGCACGTCAGCACCCCGACGGGCAAGGCCGCGCCAATCGATGCCTCGGTGCGCGCCCGGCTCGCGGCGCTCGAGGCGAGCCGGGGCGGAGGCCATCCTGGACGATGAGCGAGGCGAATCCGGCGGCCAACGCCAAGCGCCGTGCGGCCTGCGCCTGAGGAGATACGATGGACTTTGCCCTCACCGAGGATCAACAGCTGATCATAAAGACAACCCGCGACTTCGTGCGCCGCGAGCTGGTTCCGCACGAGCGCGAGGTCGAGGACAGCGGGACGCTGCGCGAGGAGCTGCGGCGGGAGCTCAAGACGAAGGCAATCGCCGCCGGCCTCTATGCCGCCAACATGCCGGCCGAAGTCGGCGGCGCCGGGCTGGATGGCGTGAGCTGGATGCTGTACGAGAAGGAGCTCGGCTACACCAGCTACGCGCTGCACTACGGCTGCGTGGCGCGCCCGTCCAACATCCTGCTGGCGTGCCAGGGCGAGCAGCGCGAGCGCTACCTGCTGCCGACGGTGCGCGGCGAGCGCGTCGAGTGCCTGGCGATGACGGAGCCGCAGGCGGGGTCGGACCTGCGCAGCATGAGAACCAGCGCCCGGGCGCACGGCGCGGATTTCATCATCAACGGCACCAAACACTTCATCAGCCACGCCGATCATGCCGACTACGTGATCCTGTTCGCCGCCAGCGGTGAAGAAGACTCCCCGCGCGGCAAGCGCAGGCTCATCACGGCCTTTCTGATCGACAAAGGCACGCCCGGATTCGAAGTGCGGCCCGGCTACCGCAACGTCTCGCATCGCGGCTACACCAACAGCATTCTCGAGCTCAGCGACTGCCGCGTGCCGAAATCGGCGGTCCTCGGCGAGCCCCACCGCGGTTTCGAGGTCGCCAACGCCTGGCTCGGGGCGACACGCCTGCAGGTGGCGGCGACCTGCCTGGGACGCGCCGAGCGGGCGCTCGATGCGGCGCGGCAGTGGGCGGTCGATCGCGTGCAGTTCGGGCAGCAGATCGGCAAGTTCCAGGGCGTGTCCTTCAAGCTCGCCGACATGGCGGTCGAGCTGCGCGCCGCGGAGCTGCTCACGCTCGAGGCGGCCTGGAAGCTCGATCGGAAGCTCGCGACCGACATGGACATGGCGATCGCGAAGCTGAAAGCGACCGAGATGCTGGCAATGGTCGCCGACGAGGCGCTGCAGATCCACGGCGGCATGGGGCTCATGAGCGAGTTGCCGCTCGAACGCATCTGGCGCGATGCGCGCATCGAGCGCATCTGGGAGGGCACGAGCGAGGTGCAGCGGCACATCATCTCGCGGGCGCTCCTGCGGCCGCTCGGCGGCTAGCTTGGGGCCACCGTGCATCACCCCGCGGCCGCACCGGCGCTCGCGCCTCACTTTCCTTTCCACACGGGCTTGCGCTTCTCGGAGAAGGCGCGCGCGCCTTCCTTCAGGTCCTCCGAGCGGATGACCTTCTGCACCGCGCCGAGCGCATCGTGCAGCTCGAAGGCCGCGTGCTCCGCGACCATCTCGGTGTGACGCAGCAGCTGCTTGATGGCGGGGAAGAGCAGCGGCGGTCCCTCGGCAAGCTGCTGGGCGATTTCCCGCGCCTTGGCGAGCGCCTGGCCCTTCGGCACGACGTGGTTGGCGAGGCCCCAGTGCCTGGCCTCCGCGGCGTCCATCCAGCGGCCCGTCATCAGGAACTCGACCGCGACGTGATAGGGGATGCGGCGCCGCAGCTTGATGGTGCCGGCGTCCGCGAGCACGCCGACGTTGATCTCCGGCAGCGCGAACTTCGCGTGCTCCTCCATCACGATGATGTCGGTGCCCAGCACGATCTCGAAGCCGCCGCCGCAGGCGATGCCGTTGACGGCGGCGATGAGGGGCTTGTCGAGATTGCGCGGGTGGTTCAAGCCGCCGAACCCGCCAGCGCCCCAGTCCTCGTCGGACTCCTCCCCCGCGGCGGCGCCCTTCAGGTCCCAGCCGGGACTGAAGAAGCGGTCGCCGGAGCCGGTCACGATCGCGACGCGCAGCGCCGGATCGTCCCGGAACGCGGTGAACACCGCATTCAGCCGCCGGCTCGCCGCGAGGTCGATGGCGTTCGCCTTCGGGCGATCGATCGTCACCTCGAAAACCGCGCCGCGGGTTGCGGTCCTGATGCCGTCGATTGCGGTGGTCTCGGACATGTCAGGGCTCCTCGTCCAGGCGGATCAGGGCGTCGACTGCCACGGCGCCGCGCCCCGCCGGGCGCACGATCACGGGATTCAGGTCGAGCTCGACGAGGCGCTCGAGGTTGGCGGCAGCGTATCGCGTGGAGGCGAGCACGGTCTCGATGAGCGCCGCGACATCGCCCGGCGGGCGGCCGCGGTAGCCGGCGAGGAGCCTGGCGACCCGCAGCTTCCCGATCGCAGCGCCGATCGAGGCCGCGCTGAAGGGCGGCAGCAGGCTCACGCTGTCGCGCAGCAGCTCGGTGAGCACCCCGCCGGCGCCGAGCGTGAGCAGCTGCCCGAACTGCGGATCGACGCTGACGCCGACCAGAATCTCGGCGACACCATCGCTCACCATCTCCTCGACCAGCACCGTGGCGGAGATCGAGGAGAGCCGCTCCGCGGCCGCGGCGGCCGCGGCGGCGGAGCGCACGTTGAGGACGACCGCGCCGAGCTCGGTTTTGTGCTCGAGCGCGCCGCCGGCGGCCTTGATGACCACCGGGAAGCCGAGCGCCTCGGCTGCTCCCGCCGCTTCCGCCCACGCCACGAGCTGCGAGCGCGGCACCCGGACACCGAAGGCCGCGAGCGCGCTCTTGCCCTCGGCCTCCGCGAGCGTGCGCGCCGCGGCGGGCCTGGCGCGCGGCCTCACGAGGCTCGCCCCCTCGCCGCCGCGCGCCCAGCTCTCGCCGACGGCGCCTGCGAGATCGAGCGCTTCGAGCGCCTCGCGCTGGCCCTGCAGCGGCACGATGCCCCGGGCGAGACACCGCTCCCGCGTCGCCCGCGACAGCGACTCGGGGAGGGACGCGATCACCGCCCCGCGCACCGTCGCTCCGGGCAGCGCTGCGGCGAAAGCGTCGATCGCGCTCACGTAGGCGGAGTCATCGGCCACGCCGGGAGGCGGGCAGTCGACCAGAAAGGCCACTACGTCGAAGCCGGCGCGCTGCGCGACGCCGAACATTTCCCGCTGCCGCGGAGGATCGAACCACACGTGAGTATGAAAATCGAACGGGTTCGAGATATGAACCCGTTCCGAGAGAATCTCCGTGAGGCGGGCGGCGGCGTCCGCCGGAATCGGCGCGAAGTCGAGGCCGAGATGGCGCGCGGCGTCCGCGGTCATGGCCATATCGCCGCCGGAGGCGCCCATGGCGAGAATCCGGCGGCCGGCGAGCGGCCCCCCGCTGTGAAAGATCTTCAGCGTCTCGCACAGTGTCGCGAGTGTCTCGCACCGGGCGATGCCCGCCTGGGCGCAGAAGGCGTCGAAGGCCGCATCCGCCCCCGCGAGCGCGCCGGTGTGCGTGTGCACGGTGCTCCTTGCGGCCTCGGTGCGGCCGGCCTTGACGAGCGCGATGGGCTTGCCGGCGGCGCGCGCGCGGGCGGCGGCGGCCGCAAAGCGCGCCCCGTCGCGCACACCTTCCAGATACAGTCCGAGCGCGCTGACCCGCTCGTCGGCTGCCAGGAGCTCGATCAGGTCTTCGGCGGCGAGGCGGGTTTGATTACCGACGGTGAGCACGCAGCCGATCGGCAGCGAGCGATCGCTGAAGAGGAGATTGAGCGCGAGCGTCCCGCTCTGGCAGATGAGGGCGACGCCGCGCTCGATCCGGCTGCCGACCAGCTGATCGGGCCAGAGCGCCGCGCCGTCGAAGAAGTTGACGAAGCCGTAGCAGTTGGGACCGAGAAACGGCAGCCCCCCGGCGCTCGCGAGCAGCTCGCGCGTGAGGCGCTCGCCGTCCGGCGTGCCGGTCTCGGAAAAGCCGGCGGCGAAGCACACGAAGCCGCCGGCGCCGCGCCGCGCGAGCGCCGCCGCAATGGCCGGCACCTCGCGCGCCGGGGTGGCGATGAAGGCGGCATCGGGCGCCGCGGGGAGCTCCTCGACCGACCGAAAATAGCGCTCCTTCGCGCTCGAGGGGCGCGTCGGATGTACGCGCCACACCTCGCCCGTGTAGCCGATGACGCCGCTCGCCGCGAGCACGGCATCCGCCCAGGCGCCGCCGACGAGGGCGAGACTGCGCGGCGCCAGCAGGCGTCGCAATGCCGGGACGCTCATGAGCTGCGCGGCGCGCTCGAGAGCTCCAGGCGCCGCGAGGGGGGACCGGCCGCAGACAACCCCGCGGTCTCGGCCTCGAGCTGCGCGATCGCGGCCTGCACTTCGGGTGGGAAGGGCACGCTCGCGGCCGTCTCGCCCCGCTGGCGCACGTGCAGCAGCATCACCTCCGCCACGGCGGCCGCGCCCGTGTGATCCGCGCGCAGGATCTCGAAGGCGGCGTGGATGCGCTTGTGATCGGCGCCGACGATGCGCACGCCGACGAGGGCCGTGTCGGTGGCCTTGACCTCGTCGAGATAGTGGATGTGCATCTCCACCGTGTAGAGCGTACAGGAGGTGCGCTTGCGGTACGCGGCGTCCATGTGCAGCCGGTCCATCAGCGCATCGGACGCGAGGCTCACGATCAGCGTGTAATAGGCATCCCGCAGGTGACCGTTGTAGTCGATCCACTCCGGGAGAATCGCGGTCTCGTAGATGCGTAACCCCGCCACGTCAGTGCAGCTTGAGGCGCTCCCGGGCCTGAGCCGGGGTGAGGACCCGCGCTCCCATCGCCTCGATGATGGTGCGCGCCTTCTCGACCAGCTGCGCGTTGCTCGCATACACCCCGCGGCTCAGGTACAGGTTGTCCTCGAGCCCGACGCGCACGTTGCCGCCGAGCAGCACCGACTGCGCCACCCACGGCATCTGCATGCGGCTCACGGCGAAGGACGTCCACACGCAATCCTCCGGCAGGTAGTTCACCATCGCGAGCAGGTGACCCACGTCCGCGGGCACGCCATACGGGATCCCGGTGCACAGCTGGATCACGGCGGGGGCCGGAACGAGGTCTTCCTTGATCAACTGCTTCACGAACCAGAGGTTGCCGGTGTCGAATATTTCGAGCTCCACCTTGACCCCCAGGTCGCGGAGAATCGTCGCGCCCTGGCGGCAGTAATCGGGCGTGGAAACGTAGGCGCGGTTGCCGTCGCCGAAGTTGAGGGTACCGCAGTCGAGCGTCGCGATCTCCGGGCGGTACAACCCTTCCGCGCACAGCTCGATCACGTGCCGCATCCGGTCCTCCTGGCTCACGAAGTCGGTGCCGGGAGCGGGCGTGTCCGCGAGCCCCTGGCGGCCGACGCAGATGTAGCCGCCCATGCCGCAGGTGAGGTTGACCAGCACGTCGACCCGGCTCTCGCGGATGCGCTTCACGACCTCACGGTAGTGGCGGGTCGCCATGCTGAACTGGCCGGTCTGCGGGTCGCGCACGTGGATGTGCACGATGGCCGCTCCGGCGCGTGCGGCCTCGACCGCGGAGGCGGCGATCTGCTCGGGCGTGATCGGGCAGTGCGGGCTCTTCGTGACCTTGGTGTCGTCGCCGGTGACGGCGCAGGTGATGATGACGTCGGAGTTCATGGATCCTCGCCCCGCCGCACGCCCGGCGTGGTAATATTATGGCCACAATAATATAACTTGGCGGCGCGGCGCGGCAAGCCGCGTGGGGGCGTGCGCAGCGTACGTTAACGGTGGTACCGTGGCGAGCGCATGCCAACAGCCAACACCCCCGCGGGCGCGGCGGCCGCGACCGCGGCGGAGCCGGGCGCCGAGCGGCTGAACACCCGGGCCGCCGGGGTCGTCGGGCTCGCGGTGCTCTGCAGCCGCGTGCTCGGCCTGGCGCGCGAGCAGATCTTCGCGGCGCTCTTCGGGGGCGGGCGCGTCATGGACGCGTTCACCATCGCCTTCCGCATCCCGAATCTGCTGCGCGACCTGTTCGCGGAGGGCGCGCTGTCCACGGCCTTCGTCACGGTGTTCAGCCGCACGGCGGCCCTTCAGGATACCGCCGCCGCCTGGCGGCTCGCGGACAAGGTGGCGACGCTTACCGCGGTCTCATTGAGCGCCATCACCGTGACCGGGATCGCGACGGCGCCCTGGCTGGTCGCGGCGCTCGCCCCCGGCTTCGATCCCGGCAAGGCCGCACTCACCGTGACCCTGACGCGCATCATGTACCCGTTCATCCTGCTGGTGTCGCTCGCGGCGCTGGTCATGGGCATGTTGAATGCGCGCAACGTGTTCGGCATGCCGGCGATGGCCTCGAGCTTCTTCAACCTGGGGTCGATCGTCTCCGGCGTGCTGCTCGGGTACTGGCTCGATCCCCACTTCGGAGCGCGGGCGATTCTCGGCCTCGCTATCGGCACGCTCGTCGGCGGCACGCTGCAGCTCGTGGTGCAGCTGCCGGCGCTGCGCCGCGCCGGCCACTCGTTTCATCCCGACTTCCACTGGCGCGATCCGGGTGTGCGCTCGATCCTGCGCCTCATGGGCCCGTCGGTGATCGCCGCGAGCACCACGCAGCTGAACGTGCTCGTCAACTCGGTGTTCGCCTCCCAGCTCGGCGACGGCCCGACCTTCTGGCTCACGGTGGCCTTCCGGTTGATGCAGCTGCCGCTCGGGATCTTCGGCGTGGCGCTCGGCACCGTGGCGCTGCCGCTGCTCGCGCGCATGGCGGCGACCGGCAACACCGAGGCCTTCCGCAGCGAGCTGGCACGCGGTATGCGGCTCACCTTTCTCATGACCATTCCGTCCAGCATCGGTCTCATGGTGCTCGCCGAGCCCATCATCTCGGTGCTCTACCAGCACGGCCGATTCGGCGCCCACGAGACGGCCGAGTCGGCCGCGGCGCTGCGCTTCTACGCCATCGGCCTGTGCGGTTACGCGGCGCTGAAGGTTCTCGTGAACGCCTTCTATGCTCTCGAGAGGCGCCGCACGCCGATGCTGGTGAGCTTCCTCGCGGTGGGCCTCAACCTGGCTCTCAACTGGACGCTGACGGTGCGGTTCAACTGGGGTCATCGGGGACTCGCGCTCTCCACCGCCTGCGTAGCCACCACCAACTTCCTCATTCTGTACGCGCTCATGCGCTCCCACCTGGGAAGGCTCGAATCGCGCGCGATGCTGGCGCTGCTCTCGAAGGTGGCGCTCGCCTCCGCCGTGCTGCTGCTCGCGTCGTGGGCGGGTGCGCATTTCCTGCTGGCGGACTGGGCGGTGCAGAGCTTCTGGCCGAAGTGCCTGAGCCTCGTCCTTGTCATCGTCCTCGCGGCTGCCGCGTTCTTCGTCACTGCCAGCGCGCTCGGGGTCGGCGAAGTCCACGAGATCGCCCGAGCCGTGCACAGGAGGCTGCGGCGCGCGGGTTGATTCAGCCCCATTCAGCAAAGGATCCGACGATGACGTACATGAAGCCGTACCCTCGCTCC
>Ga0209472_1000127_pt1 | contig 44626 bp, 38 predicted proteins | sample GraSoiAngelo_130_FD_185887 | JGI IMG/M metagenome (GOLD analysis project Ga0209472, IMG submission 185887) | Grasslands soil microbial communities from the Angelo Coastal Reserve, California, USA - 14_0929_02_20cm (SPAdes) (version 2) | ecosystem: Environmental > Terrestrial > Soil > Grasslands ... | reverse complement strand
AGTACGCTCTTGCCATAGCGCGCGAATTGCGACTGTCGGCGAATGACGTGGATGAGATCAAACGCGCCGCGCTCCTACATGATGTTGGCAAGATCTATGAAGAGTTCGCACCGCTGCTACGCAAAGAGGGCAAACTGACTCCTGAAGAGCGGATGACGATGCGAACTCACGTAATCCGAAGTGCGCAGCTCGTCGAGACTGCGACCCGACTTCGTGGATCGGTCCAGGCCATGATTCGGCACCATCACGAGAATTTTGACGGATCGGGGTACCCCGACGGCTTGACAAGCAACGATATACCCATGGGCGCGCGCATCATCATGATCGCTGACACTATTGATGCAATGACAACTGATCGGCCATACCGCCGCGCCATGAGTCTATCCCGTGCGATAGAGGAGTTAGAAGCGTTCGCAGGGCGTCAGTTCGACCCGCAGCTCGTAAAACTAGTTTCCAAATCCGCGAGCATCCGTAGGCTGGTTGGAGGGGATCGCAGCGCGCCTGAGCCCTCCGCCGAGACTCCCCGAGTGCCGAGGCCGGCCTGGGCCCACCGAATCGCCCACTGAGCGTCAGGTCGTATCCGCGCGTATGCACGTGCCACGAGACTAGCTTCCCGAGGTCAGCCAATGTCGTTCGATGCCCGCATCGTCGGCGGGGCGGATACTAGTGCCCCGATCTACAGCGAGACTCTTCCCCGTTCGCCCTTTAGCAGCAGGTGTTGTGGTCCTCGAACGCTCTGCGTGAGAAAGCCTTGGGCGACCAAAATTGCTCGTAGGCCCGCAAAGCCAAGCTCGTCCAGGAGGTTCAAGTCGGCTTTGGTCTCCTCTGAATAGCTGCCAAACGAGATCATATCGAGCCATGCGTTGCATCCCGCGACATCGGCGAAGTAGAGGGGATGTCGGCCTCGATACTTCGCCCGGCATTGGCGGGCGAGCACGCGGGCAGCATCGGGCCCATCAACGTGTAGAGCTCTGTGGATTCTCAGCATGTCGAACAGACCGGCATGCGGCGCCGCCCTCTCCTTTCCCCACGCTACCCGCTGTGCTGTCTCGGTTAACTCCAACGCAAGAGTGACGTCACGGTTCTGAAGAGCGAAGCTTGCGCAACCTAGAAGGAATTCCATGGTGGCGAACCAGCTGCGCTCGCGATTGCTCGCCTCTTGAGCTGCACCTAGCGATTTCAACGCCGCATCCTGCTGACCGTTCATGAAGAGAGACGCTGCTAGATTCAGGTGAATACTCACCAATCGTGGACTCAACGCTCGTCCGGCTGTTGCGACAGCCAGCTCGCCAAACTTCACCGCTGATGCGAAGTCTCCTTGATGAAGCTTCGCGACACAAAGATTAGACGCGATGACCGCGGACCTTAGGTCGTCACCAATCTTAGTGCTGAGGGTCAACGCCTTGTGGTAAGCCTCGCAGGCAGACTCGAACTCGCCGAGTCCCTGCTTGCACGTTCCGTATGCAGTGTATCCGAGCGATAGGCCCGCCGGGTCTTGGCGCGTATGCCATGTTCTGATGGCGGATTCCAAGCCGGTCGCTCCCGCGGCGAGTTCGAAGAAAAAGAAATCGCAGTAAGCCTTGGAATAGCAGAGCATAGGCGGCACCTCGGTCGCGAGTTGCGATATCGCGATTTCGGCTTGCTCTCGCGCTGAAGCTACCCTACCCTCGTCCCCCGCATTGGCACCCGATCTGGCGCACTCAAACAGTGCGTTCCCGATAAGCTCGGGATCCCCAGTCTCCCGCGCCGCCACAAGTGCGGCGTCCGCAGCGTTGCAGTAGCCGAGTCCAGGCTCCTGATTCAGCAGATACGCCACAGTAGCCTGCATTCGGGTCGCGAGTGCTCTGTCACGAGCTGACAACCCGGCCTCCTGTCCTAGAAGAATCAGGACCGGCGCCGCAGCCTCGGCCTTGGACTGACCCACGAGGGCTCTTGCGAGAAGCAAGCGGAGCCGCCTCGCATCATCCTCTCGGCAGGGCTCACGAGCGAGGACAGTAAGGATCTGCTCAGCCTCCAGGAAGCCGCCGCTACTGATGGCAGCTTCCGCACCCTCGATCGCACTCGACACCGCGCGAGCCCGATCGCCTCCCCTCAGGAGGTGCCAAGCTACTTCGAGTTTCACAGCCCGTCTGGTTGCCTCGGGTCGTTGGTCAAGCACCTCCCCTACCCTCCGATGCAACTGCTGTCGCGCCGGCCCGACAATCGCGTAATACGCCTGCGCCCGAATCAGCTCGTTTCGGAACTCCAGCCCGCCGTGCACCTCGCGGAGCAACCCCTCATCCTTCAACCTGGATAAGGCTTCACCAGCCGCCGCAGCGGAAAGCTCCACGGCTTCGTACAACGGCAGGTCTGCGAGCCGCCGTCCGAGCACAGCAGCGAGGTCGAGGGCCGCCCGCTTGGGAGCGTCGAGCCGGCGGATCTGACGGTCGAACACGGCCCCGATCGCCCGCGGGATGCCGATGTTCGCCGCCGGCTGCGTGTTGAGTGCCTCCAAGTCGCCGAGCAGCGAGCTCGATCCGTGCGCCAGCCATTCCTTCGTCAGGAGCTCGAGCGCCAGGGGATTCCCGTTGCCTGCCTGAAGGATGCGCGCCACGGGCACGTCCGCGATCCGGGCGTCCGCCTTGGAGACCCGCGCCCCGACCAGCCGCTCGGCCGCCTCGGGCGGCAGCGGCTCGAGCTCCAGCGTCTGGAGCCCATCCATCGTGCCGTCGGACATCAACGCGCTCGGGCCTGCGGCCGTCCGCAGCTCGTTGGACCGCGCCGTCAGAATCAACAGGAGTCGCGTACCCCGGAGCTTGCGCGCCACGATGTGGAGGATCGCGACCGTTGCATTATCGGCCGCATGGACGTCGTCCACGACGAGCACCAGGGGGCTCTCCTCGGCCGCCGCCTCGAGGGCTTTGAGGAACGAGTCCGCCAGTCGGAGCGGAATGACCTCCGCCGACCACTCCACCGGCTTGGGGACACCGGGAAACGCGGCGAAGATCTCGGGCGACACGCGTGTCAGCTCGCTCAACGCCTCCGGATCCGCCCCCCCGATCGCCCGTTGCACCGTGAGCTGTTTGATCAGCTCGGCGAGCACCCCGAAGGGGAGCTCGCGCTCCGCGTCGTACGCTTGGGCGCGGGCAATCGCCGCGCCTTCCATCTGACACGTCGATACGAAGGCGTTGGTGAGCGTCGTCTTGCCCACGCCAGGGTCGCCGAGCAGCACGGCGATGCGTGGCTCCCTCCGTCGCACCTCCAACCAGGCGTCGTACAGGCGGGCGAACTCGCGCTCTCGGCCGATCAGCGTCTCCGCTTCGAAGCGCCGCTCGCGCCGCTCCGAGACCTGTCCCGCTACGGTCGGCCGCGGGGCCGCGCGGCGCCCTTCGCGCAACAACTCCGCAATCCGCACCAGCTCCGCACTCGGCTTCGCGTCGAGCTCCTCGCCCAGCCGGGCCTCGAAGCGCGCGAACACCTTGAGTGCGTTGGTGCGATCCCCCACCCACGCGCGTGCCTCGATCAACCCGCGTACCGCGTCCTCCGAGAGGGGATCGAGATCGAGCAGCACCTGCGCGTGGCGCTCCACCGTCGCGAAGTCACCGACTCGGCGCCCGCCGTCCATCTGCCTCACGAGGCAATCGCGGATCCGCGGCATCAGCTTCGCCCGCCACTCGTCCTTCCACTGCTCGAACTGCACGGCTCCCGGTACCTCGAAGCCGTCGAGGAACTGACCACGGATCTGCGTCTCCGGGGCATCGATCTGGCCCACGTCCACCTGAACGGCGCCGGCGGCGAGCGCGATGGAGGCGCGCTGCACGACGAGCTGGTCGCGCCCGATCTTTTCCTTCAGTACCGTCAACGCCTGGGCAAGCGAGTGGCGGGCCCGCGGCGCCGCAACGTCGGGCCACAACAGATCCATCAGATAGTCGCGGGTGAGCTTCCGCCCCGCTTCGACGGCGAGTCGGATCAGCAGGGCGAAATGCTTGCGGGTGCGGAAACGCACCTGCTCGCCTGCCTGGCTGAGGAGCAGGGGAGCACCCAACGTGAGGAGCTGCAAGTGCGGCACCACGCGGACGCCTCGCGGCGTTTCGGAATGGTACCATTAGACACCCAAATCAATCGAGTGTCAACACACTGTGTTTGAAGGTGTTAGAGCTGCTTTTCGGGACATAGATCGGGCAGAGTCAACGCGAGCACGGTGTGGGGCCGCGCCGCACTACTGCGCCCTCTTGCCCGACGTCTGCCACGGCTCCGGCGTCGCCGCGCCGCGGTCAGGACGTGAGGTGCCGGTCGGTCGAGCAAATGAAGCTACCAAGGTCGAGCAAATGAAGCTACCAAGATAGAGCGTGATGTCCACGATGTACTCTGGCCAGTGCACGCGTTCCGCGTTACAATCGCAACCCCGTCCGAAACCGCGAGGAACCATGAACGCACGTTTCGTCATCCCGGCCCTGGCCGCCGCCTGCGTCAGCCTGCTCAGCTGCGACCGAGTTCCCACGGCCGACCGAAACCCAGGTCGCCCGTCATTCATTACCGACGGCACGGTCGATGGGAACGCCCATCCCGCCGTCGTCCTGATCATCATGGACATCGCCGGCAAGCCGGCGTTCCGCTGCTCCGGCACCGTCATCGCCCCGAAACTCGTGCTCACGGCCGGCCACTGCGCCGGTGAGCCGGGCGAGTTCTCGGGCCTGCGCATCTTCAACGAAGCCGACGTGCAGCACGACCCGACCTACCCATTCCCGGGCGGCCCCAACACCATCGAGGCCACGGCGTGGCACGCACATCCGCTATTCACTGAGCGCGCCTTCTTCCTGCATGACGTGGGGGTCGTCCTCCTCTCGAAGGCTGTGAAGCTCTCCGCCGGCCAGTACGGCAAGCTGCCAACGCAAGACCAGCTGGACGCGTTGCAGCCCAGCAGCCACACCACGTTCACCGCCGTGGGCTACGGGCTGCAGCAGATCAATCCCGTCTTTGTCGTGGCTGAGAAGATCCGCATGTTCGCCGAGCCGCACCTGATCCAGATCAACGACGGCATCGTGGGGGACTTCTCGCTGCTGCTCTCGAACAACGCCTCCACCGGCGGCACCTGCTTCGGCGACTCCGGCGGACCCAACTACGTCGGCTCGAGCAACGTGATTGGCGCTGTGACCTCGTTCGGGCTGAACGGCAACTGCGCCGGCACCGGCGGCGTGTTCCGCGTGGACCGGAAGAACGTGCTGGATTTTGTGGGGCAGTACCTGAAGTAGTCTAGCTCACCACGTAGTGCACCGATGGCCGGCAAGGTGTCCTCGATCTACGGGCTGGTGGCGGCCGCAGTGGCCGCCGCCGCGCCTGCCGGCGGGCAGTCGGTCGAGTACCGCTCGGCCGCGGGCGTCGAATACCGCGCGCAACGCGACACGGGCGCGATCGCCCGCGCCGAGAGCGCCCTCGCCGCCGACCCCCGCAACGTGGAGCGGATCATTCAGCTCGGCGTCGCCCAATCGGGCGTGCGCCAGTACCGCGAGGCCATCCAGACCTTCACCCGCGGCCTGACGGTCGCGCCGAACGACGCGATGCTGTATCGCTGGCGCGGCCATCGCTACCTCTCGGTGCGGGAGTTCGACCGCGCGCTGGACGATCTCACGCGCGGCAGTCGCCTGGATAGCACCAATTACGGCATCTGGTACCACCTGGGGATCGTACGCTACGCCCGAGGCGACTTCGCTGCCGCGGCCGACGCGTTCGCACGCGCGCAGCGCCGGCCCCCGGACGCCGCCGAGCTGGCCGGGGCGACCGATTGGCTGTGGATGTCGCTGTCGCGGGCCGGGCGGGCGGCCGAGGCGCAGGCGATGCTGGACCGCCGCCCCGACTCCGTCGCGGCGACGAACGCGTATGCGCAACGGCTGCGGCTCTATCGCGGGCAGATCGGCCCCGACGACGTGCTCACGGCGGCCGATACTGGCGATATCGCGCTGGCGACGCTGAGCTACGGGGTGGGCAACTGGTACCTGGTGCGGGGCGACACGGCGCGGGCGCGTGCCTGGTTCGAGCGCTCGGTGCGCTCGGGCGGCTGGCCGGCGTTCGGATTCATCATGTCCGAAGTCGAGCTGCGGCGGTTGCGGTAACAGACCATGAGCGATCCCCGGGCGGCGTTCATCGAGGCCGCCGTGTGGCACGGGACACTCGACCGCGCCGCGGCGATCCTGGCGGCGCACCCGGAGATCGCGAGCAGCGACATCCATTCGGCCGCGATCCTCGGTGACGATGCCGCGGTGCGGCGGTTCCTCGCGTTCGACCCCGGGAACGCCACGGTGAAGGGCGGCCCGCGCGGCTGGGATGCGCTCACCCACCTGTGTTTCTCGAAGTACCTGCGGCTCGATCGTGCCCGATCGGCGAGCTTCGTGCGGGCGGCCCAAGCGCTGCTCGATGCCGGGGCCAGCGCGAATACCGGGTGGTATGAGATGAACCATCGGCCCGAGCCCGAGTGGGAGAGCGCGCTATACGGCGCCGCCGGCGTGGCGCATCATGCGGCGTTGACGCGCCTGTTGCTCGAGCGGGGTGCCGACCCGAACGACGAAGAAACTCCCTACCACGCACCCGAAGGGCACAACAACGACGCGTTGCAGGTCCTGGTGGAGAGCGGCAAGCTCAGCGAGGAGAGCCTCGGCACGATGCTGCTCCGCAAGACCGACTGGCACGACTCCGCCGGGATCAAGTGGCTGCTCGAGCAGGGCGTCGACCCGAATCGGCGGACCCGCTGGGGGAAAACGGCGCTGCATAACGCCGTGCTGAGGGACAACGCCCTCGAGATCATCGAGGCGCTGCTGGACCATGGGGCCGATCCCACGCTCATCGCGGACCGCCCCGGCCGCTCGGCGGTGGCGATGGCAGCGCGCCGGGGGCGGGGCGACGTGCTCGAGCTGCTCGAGCGGCGTGGCTGGGCGATCGGGCTGCAAGGCGTCGAGCGGCTGATCGCCGCGTGCGCCAGGAACGACGCGGCGGGTGTCCGTGCGATTTCGGGCCGCGATCCACACCTCGTGCGCGAGGTCCTGGCGGAAGGTGGCAAGCTGCTCGCGGAGTTCGCGGGGACCTGGAACACCGAAGGGGTCCGGCACCTGCTCGATCTCGGCGTGCCCGTCACCGCGTTGTACGAGGGTGACGGCTACTTCGACATCGCCCAGGACAGCACGGCGCTGCACGTGGCGGCATGGAAGGGAGTCCCTTCGACCGTGCAGCTGCTCATCGAGCGGGGAGCGCCGATCGACGCGAAGGACGGGAGGGGGCGTACAGCGTTGGCGCTCGCCGTGAGGGCGTGCGTGGACTCCTACTGGACGTACCGGCGTACGCCGGAGGCCGTTCGGGCGCTGCTCGAGGCGGGGGCGTCGGTGAGCGGCGTCGCGGTCCCATCGGGATACGCCGAAGTCGACGAGTTGCTCCGCATCCATCAGAACTCGTAGCGCAACCCGAGCTGCCCCTGCCGTGGAGCGAACACCCCGCTCTTGAGGCTGAAATTCGCGATCGGGTTGCCGGCGGCGGTCTTCTGGCGGCCGTTGAAGCCCGACAGGTTGTCCCAATTGAAGATGTTGAAGGCCTCCGCGCTTACGCTGAGCCGCCGGGCGCCGCCCACAGGCACGACTTTGGCCAGGCGCAGGTCCACCGTCCGGTACATGTTGTTCCACGCCGCCACGGGCCGGATGACCCGGTGCGCGCTATCCGGCGCAAAGTCATCGGCGAAGTTGTTGTCGTTATTCAGGTCCCGCCCGTCCGTCGCCACGTACGGTCGCGGCGCCGCGAAGATCGACACCGTCGACAGCGTGAGGCCGAACGGCAGGTCACCGATCCCGGACAACACAAGCCGCCAGCGCTCGTCTGTGGTCGTCGGCTGCATGACGAGGAAGGAGCGGTCGATATAGCCCCCGAGCCCTTCGAACTGAGACTGGTACGATCCCACCGTGAAGGCCGTGTTCAGGCGCAGCCCGGGCCGGTCGTACGTCAGACTGGTGATCAGGGCGTCGAACTTGGCGCGGCCGACGTCGTCATACAAAGTGATGTTGCCGTAGCTGTTGGTCAGGTTACGCTGGCCCGTCGTGGTGTTCAGCCAGTTGGGGGTGATCTGGACGTAGAGGTGGCGCGCGTCCTGATGGATGTAGTCCACGTTCAAGGCGAGGGCGTCCGTGAGCTGGTGGCCGATGCCCATGGAGACCTGCCGGTTTTCCGGCGTTTTCATGTTCGTCTTGAGCAAGAAGATGTTCGGTGGCACGGTGCCTCCGCCGGCGGCCACAAGCCGCCGCAGCGAGTCCGGGTCCGTCGTGCCCGGGTTGGAGAAGTCGTACGTGCGCCAGCCGGCCGACACCTTCTCGTTGAACGCCATGAATGTCGTGATCCGATCGTACATGATGCCGGCGCCGCCGCGCAGGAACGTGCGCTGATCATCGAACACGTCCCACGAGAAGGCGACGCGCGGCCCCAGGTTGTTGAGATCGTTCTTGCGGTGCCCCGTATTCAGGAAATCCCTCAGCTGTGAGATCGCCTGGAGCGTGGCGTCGGTCGCCCACGGTACGGTGAAGTCATTGTCCAGTGTGTTGATCTCGGCGTCGTAGCGGAGGCCCAGAGTCAGCTGGAGGTTGCGCCGCGCCTGCCACCGATCTTGCACGTACGCGCCCAGGCTCCACCCGTTGGTGATCGCCCGGGCGTCCTCGTCGGAATTCGGATTGAAGAAGCCAACGCCGATGCGGCCCAGGTTCGGGAGCGAGCTGTTGTCCGCCACGAACGTGAAGAAGCCGTCCCGGTTGCTCGGCTGCCAGCTGTTGGTGTGCACCCGGGCGAGCTCGACACCGCCGGTCAGAATGTGCCGACCGTCGGCGAGCGTACGCGTGACGCGGTCGATCAGACGGACGTGCGTCTCTTTAAGGACCAGCGGGAAGCCAGCCGTATGGAATTGGATGCTGGGATACCGGAGGGCGGGCCCGGGCTCGAGCGGCGACTCGTTGTGGCTCCACAACAGCAGGTTTAACGAGAGCTCGTTCACGAACGACCCGGTGGGCGCGTACGTGTCCCGGAGCTGAGCGCTATGGACCCAATACTTGGCCTTGATCCCGGCGTTATGCGCACCGATCGCGCCGAAGCTCGCCCCACTGCCAAAATCCGTCTCGCTGTTGTAGTAGCGTCCCGCCCAGGTCGCGTCGAGCGTATGGGTACTGCTGGGCACCGCTGTGAGCCGCACCACGCCGGTGTGGTTCTTGGTCGGCGCCTTGAACGTCCCGGCCACAGTGTCGAAGACGCCGGGTTGGGCAGGCACGACGTTGATGCCGTCGTCGATGCTCTGCCCCTCGTAGCTGGCGGCGAAGAACAGCTTGTCGCGCTGGATCGGGCCTCGCAGGTTAAAGCCGAACTGGGCGCGGGTGTAGTCCGGGAGCGAGAAGGTCGTGGGGCTCGCGGTCCGACGCTCCCGCTGGATCAGGTCGAGTGCCTTGAGCGCGTTGGTCTGCCCATAGCTGAAGATGGAGCCGTGGAGCTCGTTGGTGCCGCGCTGCGTCACCGCGCTGATCACGTACGATGCACCGCGTGTATACTCGGCATCGTAGGGGTTCAAGTGGACGCGGAACTCACGCATCGCCTCCTGGGGCAGCGGCGAGCCCGTTTGGGGAATCCCCACGAGGTTGCCGTTGAAAAAGCTTTTCCATTCTGCGCCGTCCAGGTAGAAGTTCCAGAAGCGCAGCCCCGGCAGAGGGCCGGAGGCGGGCAGCGATCGTCCTGACGTGGGCGCGAAGGTCTGGATACCCGGCACGACCGCGGCCAGGTTGACCGTGTTCCGGCTGTTCAAAGGTAGGTTCAGGATCTCCTTAGTCACGACCGTCGCCGACACGTCGTTGCGCTGCACCTCGAAGCTGGGCTCACGCTGGTGCACCACCTCCACACCCTGGACGGCCACGGCGGCCTCCTGGAGCTGGAAGTCGAGCGTCGCGTGCTGGCCCACCAGCAGCTCGATGTCGCGCTCCTGCGGCCCGTAGCCCAGCAGGCGGAGACTGACGTGGTAGGCACCGGGCGGCAGCCCGACGATGGTATAGGTCCCCTGCGCCGACGTGACGGCGCTGCGCTGCTGCCCGGTCTCACGGTTCGACACCGTGAGCTGCGCGGAGGCGAGCGGCGCGCCGCTCGCTCCGGTGACGCGGCCCTGCAGGTTGACCGTGTTCTGCGCGACGAGGCCGGCGGCGCCGGCGACGAGCCATGCGGCGGCGAGCAGCACGGCACGGAGTCGGTGGGCAAGTCGAGACGACATCGAACGATCCTCCTCTGGAACGAACCCGTGAGGTCAGCGTTGCCGACTGCGCCGGAACTCGAGGATATACGCCCCGCCGGCCGGCAGCGCCAGCGCGATCGGCACGACGGCGCTCGAGAACTCACCGAACGGACGACGCCCGCGCTCCTCGATCCGCTCGATGTGCCCGCCGCCCGCGAGCCCGTACGCCGCCGGGTCGAAGGCGAATGAGACGGAGGTCGGCTCGGCGACGATGCTCGCGAGGGCGATGGCGACGCTCCCGTCTTCCGCGCGCCACGCGCCGGCGATCGCCGCGGGGTAGCGCGCCGCCGACACGGTAGGCCCCCCGCGTCGTGCGGCGTAGATGGAGACGCGCGAAAGGTCCACGTCCACCGACGCTACGCGCAGCTCCGGCGGGCGCAGGAATTCGCCGTACAGCAGATAGTCGAGCGCCCGCGCGCGGATACGGGCCAGGCGCATGAGGTAAGCCGTCTCCTCCGGCCGGTCGGCCAATTGCGACGCGCGGAAGTTCGCGATCGTGGGCTGTAATCCCCAGACGAAGGACCGCGCCTGCTCGAGATAGAACTGCCGGCGGAAGCGCGTGTCCAAGAGCTTCAGCGGCTCGGCCGGCGCGAACTGGGCGGGCCACAGCTCGTCATAGGGCGGCATGACGAGCGACGAGTAGCTGCCGTAGGTCACGCCATAGGCGTGGTAAACCGCCTGGAAGAAAGGAATAGGCTCCCATCCACTGCCCGGGTCGGTGTAGCGCTCCTGGCTGACCTGGAGGGTGAGCATGAGGTCCAGCTCTGGCAGCCACGGCTCGCCGGCGCCCTCGCCCGCGAGCAACACCGGGCGCCCGGCGGCGGCTCGGATCTGCGCCGCGAGGCCACGGAACCCGCCCATCCAGTAGTTGCCGCCGCCTACGGGATGTCCGTGCGTCGAATCCCAACACACGAGCGACTGGACCGCCTGGTCCATGTAGATCCCATCGGCGCCGTAGGCGTCCAACACGGTGTCCGCGATACCGGCGTACTTGGCGCGCCAGAAGGGCGTCGTCACGTCCATGGTGGCGCACGGCTGCGGATCGAACGTGTTGTAGGTCTCCTCGCGCACCCGGCCGTCCTTTTCCTTCACCGCCCAGCGCGCGGCGTGCTCGCGCGACCAGCTGGGCGTGCCGGTACACCACAGCCGGTGGTTCATGTAGACCATGGCGCGGCTGCCGGCGGCGTGCGCCGCCGCAACGCCGGCGCGAAACGAATCGACGCCCTCGCGCGGCGGGAGGTAGTCGGGGAAGCTCGTGTCGTAGGGGCCGTGGTGCCACCAGTGCCAGTAGATGTTGACGGGCAGGCCCAGGGCACGCTGCAGGGCGAGCGCCGGCGGCACCACGCCGGGCGAGCGGCCGCGGTTCCAGACCCACATGCCGGTGCGGAGCAGCCACTCCGGAACGCGGCCCCGGGAGAGCCGGCTCTCGCGCGCCCAGGACTGGCGCGTTCCCCACGCGCGGTAACGCTCGGCCACGGTGATCCAGTCGCCCTGGAACGTCCCGAGGAGCGCGGCGTACGGCGGTGCCCACTGGGTTCTGGGGCTCGCCGGGTTCTCGAGCGGGTGGATCAGCTCGTAGCCGCGCGCGCCGTCGGAATCGCCCCAGACGGCGAACGTCTTGCGGTAGGCCAGTGTGTCGTCGGCGGCAGCGTAGAGGCCGGCCCCGCCGCGTCGGTACAACGCCACCACCTGGAGCGACAGCGTGCCCGGATAGGCCCACTCGAGCCGGCGGCCTCCGCCGTCCGGTCCCCCCCCGAGCAGCGTGGCCGGGTCCCGCGCCAGCGCGCCCATCCAACGGGGCACCGCGAGCTCTTCGCCACGCCCGAGCGGCGGTATACGGGCGAGCCGCGGGAAGCGCACCTGTTCGATCGCGAGGGCGCCCGGCGAGTCGACGACGATGCGCCACTCCGACAGGGCCGAGTCTCCTAGCAGGCGCACTGTGGCGGTGACATGCAGCCCCGGCGCTTCGTTCAGCCCGAAGTCACCCCAGACGAGCGCCAGCCCCCGCCCATCGCCCGGCAGCACGTGCCACGAGAAGCTGCGGGCGGAGCCGGGGACGACGCTCGAGTCGCCGGGGCCGAGGCGGTCGAGCCGCCAGATGGCGGTGGCGCTCCGCCCGCCGACGAAGGACTGACCGCTCGCACGGTCGGTGAGCGCGAGCAGCGAGCCATTGCCCGGGTCGAAGCCAAGCCGAAGGCGATCGTTTTGAAGCCAGAGCGTGTCCGCCGCGGCGACGGCGAGCAAGCTACCGAGCAGGATGTTCACCGGTAGATCAGGTAGGCGGCCCGCTTTGTTCGGAACGTCGCCTGGTCGCGCTCCCACTCGCGCAGCAGCTCCGCCAGCGTCCCTGCCTCAATCGCCTGCCGCAGCCGCGCGCTGCCGCCGTGGCGCTCGAGCGTCGCGCCCGCCCACTGGAATTGATCGGGGTGGAGCCGCCGGATGACGTCGATCATCAGCAACGACGTCGCCAGCGGCCGATAGGAGGCGCGGTCGGTCAGCGTAAGACGCACACCCTTCAACACCTGGCCGGGATACTTCCGCGCGGTCTCCGCGGTCGGGAACTCGACCGCTTCGAACCGGATGCCGGGCAGGTTCATCGCATTCATGGCCGCGACGACCTCGGTGTTCCTGAGCCACGGTGCGCCGATCTGCTCGAACGGCAGGTCGGTGCCACGCCCTTCGGAGACGTTGGTCGCCTCGAAGAACACCGTGCCGGGGTAGTGGATCGCGGCTTCGAGCCGCCGGATATTGGGCGACGGGTTCACCCAGGGCAGTCCCGTCTCGTCCCACCACATGTCGCGCCGCCAGCCCTCGACCGGCACGACGGTCAAGTCGGCGCCGATCCGCTGCTCCGCGTTGTACATCCTGGCCAGCTCGCCCAGCGTCATGCCGTGACGCGACAGGACCGGATAGATGCCGACGAACGACTCGTAGGCGGGCTCGAGGATGTTCCCCTCGAGAATGGTTCCGGTGACCGGGTTCGGCCGGTCCAGCACGACGATGGGGATCCCCTTCTCGGCCGCGGCCTGCATCGCGAGCGCGAGCGTGGACTCGAACGTGTACTGCCGCACGCCCAGGTCCTGGATGTCGTAGACCAGCACGTCGATCCCCTCGAGCATCTGCGGCGTCGGCTTGTCGGTGTCGCCGTAGAGGGAGTGGACCGGCAACCCGGTCTTCTCGTCTACTGTCGAGGCGACGCGCGTCTCGGCGACGCCGCGGATGCCGTGCTCGGGTGAGTAGAGCGCGACCAACGTCAGGTCCGGCACACCGCGGAGCAGGTCGATCGTGCTGCGTCGCTGGCGATCGATGCCGGACTGGTTCGTGATCAGCCCCACACGTTTGCCGCGCACCAGTGCGAGCGGGTGATCGACGAAGACCTCTATCCCCGGGCGGACAGCGGGCGCAGATGCGCACGCGACGGCGGCTGCGACGAGCAGGGCGGCGGAGCGTTGCATGATTTCGGTGACATGCTACGCGCTGCGGCCTAGATTGCAACCTGGTGCCCGCAGCCTTCCCGCGGTCCGAAAATGCCTCCACCAGAGGTAGCAGCGGGAACCTGACGCAGCACAGCTCCGTTGTTTCTGGGTCTGATACCCACTTTCGCTCGGAGGCAGGAACACATGGAGCAGCGCCACCTGGGGTCCCAAGGCCTCGTCGTGTCCGCGATGGGGCTCGGCTGCATGGGCATGTCCGACTTCTACGGCGACCGCGATGACGCCGAGTCGATCGCCACCATCCATCGCGCGATCGACCTCGGTATCACCCTCCTCGACACGGCCGATATCTACGGCCCGTTCACCAACGAACGGCTCGTCGGCCAGGCAGTCGCGGACCGACGCGAGCGCGTCGTCCTGGCCACCAAGTTCGGCAACGTCCGCAAACCGGACGGGACCTTTGTGGGCGTGAACGGCCGCCCGGAGTACGTGCGCCAGGCCTGCGACGCCTCGCTCGCGCGACTCGGCGTGGCTCACATCGACCTCTACTACCAGCACCGCGTGGACCGGAGCGTGCCGATCGAGGAGACGGTCGGCGCGATGGCGGAGCTGGTGCGCGCCGGTAAGGTCCGCTATCTCGGCCTCTCGGAGGCCGCCCCCGTAACGATCCGGCGTGCACACGGAACGCACCCCATCAGCGCGCTCCAGACGGAGTACTCGCTCTGGAGTCGCGACCCGGAGGACGAGATTCTGCCCACGTGCCAGGAGCTGGGCATCGGCTTCGTCGCCTACAGCCCGCTGGGGCGCGGCTTCCTCTCGGGCCAGATACGGCGCTACGAGGACCTCGCCCCGGACGACTGGCGGCGCAGCAATCCCCGCTTTCAGGGTGAGAACTTCACGAAGAACCTCGAGCTGGTGGCGCGCATCGAGCAGCTGGCGCGCGCCAAGCGGTGCACGCCGTCGCAGCTCGCGCTGGCCTGGGTGCTGGCGCAGGGCGAAGACATCGTGCCCATTCCCGGCACGAAGCGGGTGCGCTATCTGGAGGAGAATGCGGGGGCCGCCGCGATCGCGCTGAGCGCCGCCGACCTCGAGGCGATCGACACGGCGTTCCCGAAGGGCGCGACGGCGGGAGATCGCTACGCGGCGGGGGGGATGGCGGCGGTCAATCGGTAACGCGCGGCTTGCGGCAAATCGGGCACGGCCCCATCCGCGGCTCCTTCCCGAGCTCGAGCTGCACCGGGCCGAGCGTCACCGCGGTGTCCGTGAGCGTTATGGTGAGCGTCATCACGCGCCCGTTGGTCGAGCCGGTGAACTGCGCCGGATGGTCGGGGCCGCGGGCCACGGGATAGAGGGTGATGTTGTAGCGGCCGGGTGCGTCGAACCGGCCCTGCTCGTCGGCCACGAGCGCCTGCTTCGTGTCCCCCGCCGTGCAGCCGATGTGGACGTGGGCGGTCGTGTCGAACGCGATCAATCCCGCGTTCTCACCACCCCACGTGCCTTCGATCGGCCCGCGGAAGCGCGGGCCCCCGATATCGCAGTCGCGGGCGAGGATCACGACGAGACCGGCCAGGACGACCTTGTTCATGGGAGTGGCTCTATACCCTCTACCCCTGCACCCAACTCCGCGTCACAAGCAGCTCCTCCACCACGTCCGGCGCGCTCCGCCCCGCCGCCTCCGCCGCGAAATTGATTACGAGCCGGTGCGTGAGCACGGTGGGCGCCACGGCTCGGAGGTCGTCCTCGTCCGGCATGGGCCGCCCGTCGAGCGCCGCGCGCGCCTTGGCACCGAGGATCAAGTACTGGGACGCCCGCGGGCCCGCGCCCCACGACACGAACTCCTTGATGAACGCCGGCGCCTCGCCGTCGCCCGGCCGCGACATCCGCACCAGCGTGACCGCCGCGCGCACCAGCGGCTTTGGCACGGGGATGCGGCGCACCAGGTGCTGCAACGCCAACACGTCCTCGGCCGTCAACACCGGCGCGATTTCCGTCGCGGCGTCCCCCGTGGTCGCTTCGACGATCGTCTCCTCCTCTTCCTTGGTGGGGTAGGCCACCCGCAGTTCGAACATGAAGCGGTCGAGCTGCGCCTCGGGCAGGGGATAGGTCCCCTCCTGCTCGATCGGGTTCTGGGTGGCGAGCACGAAGAACGGCGCCGGGAGCGGATGGGTCTGCCCCGCCGCCGTCACCTGGTGCTCCTGCATCGCCTGGAGCAGTGCCGCCTGGGTCTTGGGCGGCGTGCGGTTCACCTCGTCCGCGAGCACGATGTTCGCGAACACCGGCCCCCGCACGAACCGGAACGCGCGCTTCCCCGTGGTCTGGTCCTCCTCGATGATCTCGGTCCCGGTGATGTCGGTGGGCATGAGGTCGGGGGTGAACTGGATGCGCGAGAACTTGAGATCGAGCGTCTGCGCCACGGTCTGCACCATCAGCGTCTTGGCGAGGCCCGGCACGCCTAAGAGCAGCGCGTGGCCACCCGAGAAGATGGCGGTGAGGATGCCGTCGAGCACCTGGTGCTGGCCCACGATGCGGCGGCCCACCTGGGCGAGGAGGTCCGAGCGGGCGCGGGTGAGCCGCTCGAGCAGCTCGACGTCGCCTTGAGGCCGGGATGCGGGATGGGGGATGGGGGACGGGTTGGGTGGCATTCTGGCTCCAGGTTAGCACATCATACTCCCAAGCGCCACATAAGTTTGCGCGGTTCTGACTTTGCTTGCGAAATTTTTCACAAGCGGGTAGTTTTGCGCCGTGCAAACCCCGGGGCCGCTCCGCTACGCGGGGCTCGGGATCCAGTTGGCCGTAACGGTCGTGGTGTGCGTGCTCTTCGGACAATGGTTGGACCGGAAGGCCGGGACCGACGGCATCTTTACCATCCTGGCCCCATTACTGGGGTTTGGCGGCGTGATGTACTCCCTGATGCGCGAGCTCTCCAGATCCGACAAGGGCGACCGATGACGGCGGGACGTCGCTACCTCGTCGGCGTGAGCGCGGTTGCCGCGGCGGCGCTCGTCCTTAGCTTCGTCCTGCCGCCCGACGCCCGGACCGGCGTGTGGCTCGCGACGGTCCTGGCGCTGATGGTGCAGGGGCCACTCGGCTGGTGGGTGGTGCGGGCGATCGGGACCGAGCGCCTCCAGCTGATCTGGGCGATCGGCATCGCCGCGCGGTTCGCGCTCGTCGCGGCCGCGGGGTTCGTGGTCGCGCCGCGGCTGGGCCTCGCGCTCGCGCCGCTGCTGTTCGCCCTCGTGGGAGTGCTCATGTGTTGCGTGGTGGTCGAGGCGGTCGTCGTCCGGTCCGCAACCGAGGTGCGGTGAGCCGGGTCGCTCGGATGACCGGGCTGGTCGCCCTGCTGATGGCGCTCGCGACAGGGACCGCGGCGGCCCAGGAGCACGCGCCCGCGTCCCGATCGAACGAGATCGACATCGTGGCCCATCTGGGCAACTCGCATGCGATCGAGCTGCCCTCCTGGAAGGCCCCTTACTACGTGGAAGTCGAGCTGCCGCGGTTCGCGCCGATCCACGTCGGCGGCGTCACCATCGATCTCTCGCCGACCAAGCATGCGGTGTTCCTCGCGCTCGCGGGGGCGCTCGTGGCGCTCGTCTTCCTTTACACGGCACGGGTCGTGGCGCGCGCCCAGGCGGCGGGCCGCCCGCCGCGCGGGTTCGCGGCGGCAATGGAAGCGATGGTGCTCTACATCCGCCAGGAGGTCATCCTGGCGAACGTAGGGCCCCACGGCGAGGGCTACGTCAACTATCTGCTCACGGTCTTCTTCTTTATCTTGGCATGCAATCTCCTGGGCCTGTTGCCGTGGAGCGCGACACCCACCTCCAACATCGCCGTCACGGGCGCGATGGCGGGCGTGTCGCTCGTGGTAATCGAGATCTCGGGGATGCGCGCGCTGGGGCTGAAGGGCTATCTCGGGACCATTTTCTTCCTGCCGGAGGGGTTGCCGACACTGCTCAAGCCCGTCATGCTCGTCATCATGACCCCCATCGAGATCATCGGCAAGCTCGCGAAGCCGTTCGCGCTCGCGGTCCGGCTGTTTGCCAACATGACGGCAGGGCACGTGGTGGTGCTGGCGTTGATCGGGCTGACGTTCTTCTTTCAGAGCTACCTGGTGGGCGTGGCCGCGTCGGTCATGGCCACCGGCATCATGCTGCTGGAGCTGTTCGTGGCGTTTCTACAGGCGTTCGTGTTCACGCTGCTCACGAGCGTGTTCATCGGGCTGATGCGCGCCGCACACTGACGGCCGCAGGACCGACGGCGCCGGGCCGGGAGACCGGGCGCACGCCAGGGCGCACCGTCAAAACCATCTCCCGCTCAAGATGGGAGTGTGACATGCTGCTGAACGTGCTCGCGCTGTTGCAGGAATCCGCCGCGGCCGGCGCCGCGGGCAAAGGGTACGCGCTCATCGGCGCCGGCCTCGCCGCCGGCCTCGCCGTGCTCGGCGCCGGTGTCGGCATCGGACGGATCGGCGGCCAGGCCGTGGAAGGCATGGCCCGCCAGCCGGAGAACAGCGCCCGCATCCAGACCGCCATGATCATCGCGGCGGCCCTGGTGGAAGGCGTGGCGCTGTTCGCCGCCGTGGTCGCGTTCGTCATGCAGGGGAAGGTCACGTTTTGATGCTCCGGGCGCTCGCCCAGGAGGCGGGAGGGAGCAGCGCCGGCCCGCTCTCCGTCGACGGCGGTCTCGTCATCTGGACCCTCGTCGTGTTCGGGCTACTGCTGTTCGTCTTGCGCCGCAGCGCGTGGCCGTTGCTGCTGGCGGCCGTGCGCGAGCGGGAGAAGAAGCTCGAGCGCATGCTGGCGGACGCGGCCCGGGACCGCGAGGAGGCGGCGGCGCTCCTCGCCGAGCATAAGCGCCTGATCGCCGCGGCCCGCGCCGAGGCGCAGGAGCTCATCGCGCAGGCCCGCACGGTGGCCGAGAAGGAGCGGGCCACGCTGCTCGCCCAGGCACGCGAGCAGTACGAGCAGCTGCTCAACCGGGCGCGCAAGGAGATCGACAGTGAGAAGGAGAAGGCGATCCTCGATCTGCGCCGCGAGGCCGTGGATCTCTCGATCGCCGCCGCGTCGAAGCTGATCGAGGCGAACCTCGACTCCGAGGCCAACCGCCGCTTGGTGACGGAGTACCTGGCGGGCCTCGATGCGGGCGGAGCGCGGGAGGAAGCGCGGTGAAGAGCGCCACCGTCGCGCGCAACTATGCCCAGGCCCTGTTCCTGGCGGGCGACGCGCGCGGCCTCCCGGAGGTCGAGCGGTACGGCCGGCTGATGGAGGCGGTGGCCGGTGCGGTCGCCGCCGACGAGCGCATCGCCGTGGCGCTCGAGTCGCCACGGGTGTCCAAGGCCACGAAGGCGGCGGTGCTCGAGCGGGCGCTCGGGGACCTGGCAGACCCCGAGTTCGTGCGGTTTCTCCAGGCGGTGGTGCGGCGCGGCCGGCAGGGGCTTGTCGGGGAAATCGCGCAGCAGTATCACACGCTGGTGGACGAGAAGCTCAACCGCGTGCACGCGGGCGTCACGCTGCTCCAGGAGCCGGACGCGCGGCTCGAGAAAGAGGTCATCGAGCGGTTGTCGCAGGCCATCGGGAAGGAGGTCCGGGCTCATTTCCGCGCCGATCGGGACATCCTCGGCGGCGTGGTGGTGCGGGTGGGCGACCGGATTTACGACGGCTCGGTGCGGCGGAAGTTGGCGACGCTGCGGCGCAAGCTGGTGACCGGGGACTGACCTTGACACTCCGAGCCTGTATCTAATGTAGGCCCCCCCTCGACGGAGGTCGCTATGACGCATCTCCCTCGTTACGGTCCGACGGGACGGTGGCTCGTCGCCACCTCGTTGCTGGCCGTCGCCGCCTGCTCAACCGATCGCAATCTCACCGCACCCAGGAAGCGGCCGGAGCTCGCCATCTCCGACGGCGCCCATCAGGGCGGCACGCCGGGCTTCTTTTTCCTGCCGCCCCTGGTCGCCCAACCTGGCACCGGCGGCGCGTTCGATGCCGACATCGCCGCGCTCAGCCCACAGGTCGCCATCTGCGACATCACCCTCGGCCCCGATAGGGATTGTGGCGGCGCGACTCCGGCGATCGTCGTGTACACGACCACCAGCACGCCGGCGATTACGGTTGTTCCTTCTGCTGAAACGTACCAGGTGAGCTGGGACACCAAGCTCGAGGGCTTTATCACCGCTCACACCTATCGCGTGCACGTCGCGGCGGGCGGGAGCGGGACGCGACGCGAGCTGGGGTTCGCCGACGTGTTCCTCACGCCGACACCCGGGCAGGTGAAAGACCTGGCCACCGGCGATCTCATTGTGCTGAACGACGGACGCACGCTGCCGATTCGCTTTCGCATCGAGAGCGGCATCCCCGGTACGCTCGCCGTGACTGCCGCAAGCGCGAGCATCCCGACCGAAGGCACCGATCTCATCACGGCCACGTTGCAGGACCTGCACGGCGCCCCGCTTGCCGGGGCGACGGTGGCCTGGAGCGTGACGGCCGACGCCGGCACGGCCGGCACGCCGCCACTCGACCCCACGAGCGGGCAGACCGATGCGGCGGGCACGACGGCAACCACGTTCAGCGCGGGTACGACGCCCGGCACGGCGGTCGTGACCGCCGCGGGGGCCGGGCTTTCCGCGAATGCGACCGTGACCGTCACCGGGCACGTCGTGGGCAAGCCGCTGTACGTCGCCAACGAGGGCGCGAACAGCATCACGGTGTTCGCGACGGGTGCCACCGGGGATGCCGTTCCCACGGGCGTCATCGCCGGTGGCGACACCCGGCTGGACTCCCCGGTCGCGGTCACGCTCGATGCCGCGGGCAACATTTACGTCGCCAACTTCGACGTCACCGTCCCCAGCATCACGGTGTATGCCCCGGGCGCGAGCGGGAACGCCGTGCCGACGGCCGTGATCACGGGTGGCCAGACGGGGCTGTGCGATCCGTTCGCTCTCGCTGTGGATGCCGCCGGCAACCTCTATGTCGCCAACCATTGCGCCAACAGCATCACGGTCTACGCGCCGGGGGCCAATGGAGACGTCGCCCCCGACCGCGCGATCGTCGGTGACCAGACGGGGCTCAGCTCACCGAGCGGCCTCGCGCTGGATGCCTCGGGCAGGATCTACGTGACCAATCAGGGTGACCTGTTTGGCGAGAACGCGAGCGTCGAAATCTTTTCGAGCGGGGCGAGCGGGAACGCGGCGCCCCTGGCGAGGATCGCGGGCGGCAGCACGGGACTCGTTGCCCCGGCGGGTATCGCGCTCGATGCCGCGGGCAACATCTATGTTCCCAACGCCAACGCTTCTCCCGCCGACGTCACGATCTACGCGGCGGCAGCCAACGGGGATGTCGCGCCCACGAGCACCATCATCACTCGCTTCGTGGCGGGAATACCGGACCTGTCATTCGTGTTCGGCTTCCCGATCGGGATCGCGCTGGACGGCTCGGGCAACGTGCATGTCGCGAGCTTCGGGAACCATAGCGTGGTGGTCTACGCGGCAGGGGCGAGCGGGGTCGGGACGCCTCTGACCGTGATCGCGGGCGGCAACACGGGGCTTGCCGCGCTCTGCGGACTCGCGTTCTAGCACCGGCCCGGCTGGACGGCGGCCCGGGGACGACCCGGGCCGCCGCGCACTGCCGCTCTACAGTCGATACCGAAGACCGACCGCGACGCCGACTCGGCGCGTCGCGCGGCGCTCGACGCCGCTCGGCGTATCCGCCGCATCGAAGACCGACCCACTCAGCATACCGCTCACCCGCAACGATCCCGTGAGGGCATGGGCGAGCGGCCATTCGGCCACCGCTGCCGCGCGGCCGCCCACGCGGTTGCGCCGCTCACCGTCGAAGTTCCAGAAGTCGATCGTCGGACCCGCATCGACCCGCGCCTCGATGCCCGTGCCGAAGCGCGCGACGCGGAGCGAGAGCTCCGGAGCGATCTCCCACAGTGAGCCGATATCGTTCTGCACCACCGCGACGCCCCGGCCTTCGGCTGCCAGCCCGGTCTTCGCGTAGAGGACGCCTACCCCCACACGGACGCGACCCGAGCCGCGATCCAGGTGAAGTCCGAACGTCGTGGGCCGGTATGGTCCCACTGTGGCTCCGGAGCTGTCACGCGATGTGCCGCCAAACCGGGCGACCCCGAACTCCGCCGACACACCCCACTGCGCCGCGGCGGGTGAGGCGCCGAGCGTGAGACCGAGCAAGGCGAGTGTTCCTGGCAGCCGCCGCATGAGTGCCTCCACGGTTCCCGAGTTCACTTCATGGTCAAGGTGATCCAGCCGTTCGTGACGTTGTTCTGGCCCTTCACGATCCAGTTGTAACCCGGGTAGGTAGCGCCGACGACGACGTCTTCGACCGCGTTGCCGACTAGCTCGTCGTTCGTATTGATCAGCGAGGCCACCGCGGCCCATAACTTCTGGAAGGCGCTCGCCCGCTTGAACGTCTTCTGTGCCCACGAGCTCGAGTCGTTCCCCGCGGTGATGGCCTTGTACGCGCCATCGATTGCTTTGATCGCGTCGTTCAGAAGATTCCTGTCCGCCTTGATCTGGCACGCCGTGTCGTCGTCTTCGACCACGAACACGCGGATGTTCTGCCCCGGATGCGCGGCGTTGTAGGCATCGAGCTGGGCCTTGCTGAAGAGCAGGACGCTGCCGCTCCAATCGAGGGAGTTTTGATCGAAATAGTAGGGCGCCGGTTGCTTCTCACCGGCGCACTGGTAGTCGGTCAGCGAATCCGTCTGTGCCTTCTGGCCCAGGATGTGGACCTCAAATTCGGGGCTGCCTTTCAACCAACCCTCAAAATCATCCACGAAATGGGCTTTGGTCAGGTACAGGCCCGGCACCGGGGGCGGTGGCGGAGGGAAGGGCGGCCACGGAAAGAAGTCCCCGCACCCCAGACATCCGATGACGGTCGGCGCGGCCGAAAAGTCGGTCTCGACCGGGACCACCGCGATCACCGGCGTGCTGGGCGGCTGCTCGGGGTCGAGCAGCCGCCGGTGGCCCTGCACGTCGAACGCCACCGGCACGTCGTGGTCGGCGACTGCCGTCGCCACCAGCACGTTGGCGTCACCGGTCCACGTGCGGCGGTGCTCCGGGACCGGGAGGTACATCTCGAGCGGCATCGCGCCGTCGGCTTCGCGGGCCAGGTCGGCCATCGCCACCCCCGAGCGCCGCGCCATGGTGGCGAGAGCTATGCCGCCCCCCGGCCCGGCCGCGAGGAAGCGCTGGAACGGCAGCTTGTGCTCGCGGAACGGCGATCGATCCAGCTCGCCCTTCACATGGGCGCGGAAGGCCGGGTCGCCCAGCGCGAGTGCAAGGGCCTGCGCCAGCACCTCGGGGCTACCGGCGGGGGCGAAGACCCTGCGCTCTTCGAGGCGGCTGGGTGCCGTGCCCGGTGGCCGGTCGGAACAGGCGAGCGCTCCCACGGCCAGCGCGAGCGCCGCCACGCGTGATGTATGGCTCCACATGATCACTCCTTGAGAGGTTGGGCCGGCGGTGCGTACCGACCCGCCGGCGGGTCCCAAGGTGTGGAGTTCCCGCAGCAGAGCGGCGTCCGAATCGCGCGGGCGGGATCAGAATCGTGCGGGTGCCGCTCGGCGCGATCCTTGCCACGCCTCATCTGCCCCGATGCTTCATGTCTTGCTGTTGCTCCTCGCTACCGGCCCGTGCCCGAAGGCGGACTCGGCCGGGCGCCGAGACTCCGTAGCCCGGCTGACGAGTCGCGTGCAGCTGCGGCGCGGGTTCCTGCCCGTCCTCTGGTCGAATGACTACGGTGGGGTCACCGTCGGCCTGCGAGCGCGTCCGATGTGCCGCGACGACGTCGAGCGCGGCCTGTTCGTCGCCTCGGCGGCGATGCGCGGCGGCGCGACGAGCTCGATCAGCGTGTACGGGCGCTGGAGCAATCCGCCCTTCCTCGGCCGCGGTCTGCCGCGCGGCGCCACGAGCGTGGCGGCCTGGTCCATCGAGGGACGGACCGGCGCCGCGCTCGCGCTCGATCGCTCTCCCTCGCGACCGCCCGACCCCCGCGCGGAGCGCCACTTCGGCGTGACTGTCCTGTGGATGGCGACGACCAACCTCGGCTACCTCGACCGCCGGCTCTGGGACAACGCGGGGTCGATCGAGATCAGCCCGTCGCTCTCTACCACGGTGCGACGGGGCGGGGGCGAGACGGTGTGGCGGGCGAGCGCGGTGGCCCGCATCGGCACGGTGTATCGACGGGGGACGGCGGACCCTCGGTCTCCCTACGGGTACGAGGCGTTCACCCGGCTCTCGGGCGAGGCGAGCGTGCGCACACCGCTGTCCGGCGCGACCACGTTCGGCGCGCGGCTGTTCGCGGGCGCGTACCTGGGTGCGTCCCACCCGGTACGGCAGCTCCGCATTGCAGTCGCGGGAGCGGACCCCTACGAGACCTTCACCAACCCGTTCCTGCGCAGCCGCGGCGCGCTGCTGGTGCGACCGGACTTTTACTATCACGCGCCCGGAGCGGCAAACCTGCGGGCGTTCCGCAACGATCTCGGCGGGCGCTGGGCCGTGGGCGTGAATCTGGAGCTCACCCGACGGCTCCTCCGGCGCGAGACGGGGCTGTTACGGGAGGCGGCGCTCGAGGGATTCGTGGATCTCGGAGTCGTGGACACGGTGGCCGTGCCGTCCATACCGGCGGGCCAGTGGTACACCACGCTGTACGACGGCGGACTCGGCATCGTGACGCGGCACCAGGTGCAGGACGTGGCGTGGACGATGCGCATCGAGGTGCCGCTCGCCGTGAATCGCTGGAACCTGGCCGCCGACTATCCGGCGAACAGCACGCGGTTCGCGTTGCGGTGGCAGGTGAGTTTCGCTCCGAGCTTCTGACGGACGAAAAAGTCGCACACGGGTCGCGCGCGCCATAGGTGCATCTTCCCGGCGTCGGAAAGGGACCGTATGATCAAAGTCCCTTTCCTCCTGGCACTCCGTTGCGGCCGCTCACCGAGAGACCCTGGCTCTCCCACTACGACGACGGCGTGCCGGCAACCCTGGCGCCGTACCCTGAGAAGACCCTGGTGGACGTCGTACGGGAGACCGCGGCCCAGCGGCCACACCACACGGCCGCGGTCTTCAAGGGCGCCCGACTCTCCTACGGGCGGCTGGATGCGCTCAGCGATGCGTTCGCTGCCGGCCTCGCGGCGCGAGGCGTCGTGAAGGGCGACCGCGTCGCTCTCATCATGCCGAACTGCCCGCAGATGGTGATCGGTCAGCTGGGTGTGTGGAAAGCCGGCGCCGTGGCGGTCCCCCTGAACCCATTGTCCTCCGACGAAGAGCTGGCGCACGCGCTGGCCGCCACGGGCGCGCGAGCAGGCGTGGTGCTGACGAGGTTCTATGTCAAGATCAAGCGACTGCAACCGGGCACGGCGCTCGAGGTCGTGATCGCGACGAACATCAAGGAGTTCTTACCGCCCGTCCTGCGGCTCGCGTACACGCTGCTCAAAGAACGGAAGGAAGGCGACCGGATCGCCTTGGTCCCCGGTGACGCGTGGTTCCAGGCGTTCATCCGGGATCACCGAACCGCGCCGCCGCGCGCCGGCCCCAGTCCATCCGACCCCGCGTTGCTCTTGCTCACCGGCGGCACGACGGGCATTCCGAAGGCGGCCCTGCTTCGGCATCACGGCGTGCTGATGGCGGCGCTACAGCTCAACCGCTGGTTCCAGCCGATCATCAAGGAGGGGGAGGACCCCTTGGCCTGCGTATTTCCACCGTTTCATGTGGCCGGGAATGTGGGCATTCTCGGCACGGCGCTGGTGGGGCGGAACCCCGCGGTGCTCGTCCCCAACCCCAGGGACGTGGACGATTTGCTGCGCACGATCCGGAAAGAGCGTCCCGCCGTGCTGCCGGCCGTTCCTGCACTCTACAACGCCATGCTCGCCCATCCCGCGGTGCGGGCCGGCAAGGTGGACTTCTCGTCGGTCAAGCTGTGCGTCTCGGGCGCGTCGCCGCTCCTCGCCGAAACCAAGCGGCGGTTCGAGCAGCTGACCGGCGCCCGGATCATCGAGGTGTATTCGCTGACGGAGGCCTGCATGGCCGCCGTCGCCACGCCGGTGTTCGGCACCTACAAGGAGGGTGCGGTCGGTATCCCTCTGCCCGACGTCGACGTTCGCATCGTGGACGCCGTTGATCCGAGCCGGGAATTGGGACCGGGCGAGGTGGGCGAGATCGTCATCGACGCACCGCAGCTCATGGAGGGCTACTGGCGGGATCCGGAAGCCACGCAGAGCATGCTGCGCAACGACCGGCTCTACACCGGCGATCTGGGCTCCCTGGACGACGATGGCTATCTCACCATCGTCGATCGCAAAAAGGATCTGATCAAGGCGAGCGGGTTTCAGGTCTGGCCGCGCGAGGTGGAGGAGGTCATCGCGATGCTGCCGGCCGTCGTGGAGGTGGGCGTGGCGGGCGTTCCCGACGAGCGTCAGGGAGAGGCCGTGATGGCCTGGGTCGTTACGCGGAGCGGCATGACGGTGACCGAGGACGAGATCCGCGACCACTGCCGGCGACACCTGGCGGCGTACAAGGTGCCGAAGCGCGTGGCATTTCGCCCCGGGTTACCCAAGTCCGCCATCGGGAAGGTGCTGCGGCGTGAGCTCGCCCGGGAGTTTCGCGCGGCGCGACCCTGACCTTCTGAGCTCCCCACCGCGCGTCATGCGTTGGGGCGTGCGTCCATGCCGAAATCGGCCTTCACGCGGTCATACCAGGCGTCGTCGCCCAGAGCGCCCCAGGCGACCCACTCCTCGTCGCTCATCGCCTTACGCCACTGGAGAAACGGCACGGCGTCGGGTCCCACTGGATGCCGCAGCTGCCACGTGCCGCTCTCGACGATCTCAAGCACCTTCTCTCCCACCACAGATGGCGGTACCGGGTTCTTCAGGGACGCGGTGAACATCGCGGCGAAGCGGCGTTGCTGTGGGTAAGGTGAGGGAGTCTGCGCCGACTCGACGCGCCTGGCCATAGCCGTGTCGATGATGCCCGGCTCGACAATCGCCACCCGCACGTTGAACGGCTTCGCCTCCTGCGCCAATGACTCGCTGAGTGCCTCCAACGCAAATTTCGATGCCGTGTACGGAGCCATGGGCGAGTTGGCGATGCGTCCGGCAACCGACGCCACGTTGATGATCCAGCCACTCCGGCGCTGGCGCATCGTTGGCAGCACCGCCTGAATGCAGCGGATGGCGCCGAAGTAGTTCGTCTCCATCACTGCCCGGAACTGGGCCAACGACAGCTCCTCTACCGAGCCGGTGCGCTCAATCCCTGCGTTGTTGACGAGCACGTCAACTGGTCCGCCCGCCTTTACGATGCGACCGATTCCTTCCTTGACGGATGCGTCGGAATCAACATCCATGGCCGAAATCGTGATCGGCAGTTTCTCTTGCGTGGCGATTCGCGCGAGCTCGGGCGCTCGATCAGGATTACGCATCGTCGCGGCGACCTGGTGGCCGGCTCTCCCGAAGGCCAGCGCCGTGGCCATGCCAATTCCCGAGCTGGTTCCTGTGATAAGGACGGAGGCCATGGCTAATCTTCTCCTTTGTGAACAGCAGCAGCGGGTGGGGGATGGTGAAGCTCACTCCCGAGCAGCAGGTCATCACAGAGACAAGCTGCGCGCGCGTGCCGGGCGCCGCCAGAGCCCGCCTCCCCAACGCCACCTGGCTGCTGTAGCTTCCCCACCTCCATGCTCCCCCTCGTTCTTCTGCTCGTCGCCGGCGACACGTCCGCCTACTGGCAGCAGCAGGTCGCGTATGAGATCACCGCATCGCTGGACGAGCCGTCGGGCGTGCTCACCGGCCACGTGCGCATCAGCTATGTGAACCGCTCCCCCGACACGCTGCGCGATTTCTACGTCCACCAGTATCTGAACGCCTTCCGCCCCGGCTCCCGCTGGACCGCGGCCGACTCGGCCGAGCAGCGCGAGCGGTTTCAACACCTGAAGGACCCGGACTACGCCTTCGAGCGCATCACCAGCGCCACCGTGATGGGTCAGGCGCTCCGGCCCGATTACCCCTACGCCCCCGACTCGACCATCGCCCACTGGACGCTGCCGCGCTCCCTCGTCCCCGGCGATTCGCTCGCGGTCGACATCGATTGGCTGGCGCGCCTTTCCACGCTGCCGCGGCGCCAGGGGCGCCGGGGCCGGCGCTTCGATTTCGCGCAGTGGTATCCCAAGGTCGTGGTGTACGACCGCTACGGTTGGGAGGACCACCCGCTCTATCCCGGGGGCGAGTTCTACGGCGAGTTCGCCACGTACGACGTCATGCTCGAGCTCGCCCAGGACCAGGTGATCGGCGCCACGGGCGTCCCGGTGGAAGGCGACCCGGGCTGGGAAACAGCGAAGGTCGACCCCGCACTCAGAATCGATTATCAGCGCGACTGGTACCACGCACCACGCACCACGCATCAGTGCGGGGAGGTGGCAGCGGGGCGCAAATGCGTCCGTTTTCGCGCCGAGCAGGTTCATCACTTCGCCTTTTCCCTGAATCCGGCGTACGTGTACGAGCAGGGTCGCTACGGCGATGCGGTGGTGCGCGTGCTGTACCAGCCGGGCGACCGTGCTACGTGGGGGCAGGGGATCGCCGTCCGGAATACCGTCGTGGCGCTCGCCTGGCTCGACTCGCTGTTCGGGAAGTACCAGTGGCCCCAGCTCACCAACGTGGATCGCATCGAGGGCGGCGGAACCGAATTCCCGATGATGATCATGAACGGCAGCGCGTCCCTCGGCCTCATCGTCCACGAGACGGGGCACCAGTACGTCATGGGGCAGCTCGCCAACAACGAGTGGCGCGAAGGATGGCTCGACGAGGGATTCAGTGACTTCCAGGAGGGGTGGCTCCTCGAGACGCACGGCGGCCCGCCCGCCTACGACGGGCTCGAGCCGGACGTGCTGTTGCTCGACCTCGAGCGCTGGAGCGAGCCGGTCTCGACCGTGAGCGAGCGGTTTCGCGATTTCCTGATCTACCAGGAGATGGTCTACGCCAAGGCACAGCTGTTCTACGAGCAGCTGCGCTACGTGGTGGGCGACGAGACGATGCGGCGCATCTTGCGCGCCTATTTCTCCCGCTGGAAGCTGAAGCACGTGGACGAGGACGCGTTCCGCCGCGTCGCCGAGGAGGTATCGAAGCAGGATCTCAAATGGCTGTTCGGCGAGTGGCTGCACGCGACGCCGCTCATCGATTATCGGCTGCGGCGAGTCGAGCGACACCGGCTCGCGGACGGGCGCTGGCGCACCGTGGTGACCGTCGAGCGCAAGGGTGACGGCCGTATGCCAGTCGAGATCGGCGAGCGTGATTCCATTTACGCCCGGGCCACGGGCGAGCCCGCCACCGAGCGCGTCGAGTTCACGACCGCCAAGAAGCCCGGCCGCCTCATGCTCGACCCGCGCGGCCGGGCCCACGATTATGACATGCTGAACAACCGGGAGAAGCGCCCGTTCGTGGGCCGGGCGGCAGTGGGCTGGCGCCTGGACGACCCGACGCGGGAGACAGCGAAACGCGATAAGCTGGTGAGCGCGTGGCTGCCGGTCGCCTGGTCCAACGACCTCGGCGGCGTGACGCTCGGCCTGCGGAACCGCACCAACTACCTTGGCCGCTATGAGCGCGGCATGCTGCTCGCCTCGGTGGCGACCGGATCGGGCGCCGCGGGCCGGCTCGGCTTCTACGGGCGCTGGTCGAATCCGATTCGCCACCTCATGCCCCGCACCCAATCGAGTGTGGCGGCGTGGGACGTGGAAGGCCGGGCCGGCGTGGCGCTGTCGGTCGATCGCGCGCTGCGACAGCACCTCGGCTTCGGTCCCGACCCTCACGTGGGGTTCGATGCCCTGTGGATGGCGACCACCGATCTCGCCTACGTCGACCGCCGCCTGTGGGACGACGCGGGGACAGTCGAGGCGGGCCCGTGGGCCTCGATCGAAATGCGCCGCGGGGCGACGCTGCTCAGGGCGCGGCTGGGTGCCCGGGGCGGGATCGTCTACTCCAACCCGGGGCCGGGGATCGTGTCCTCCAGCCGCTACGACATCGAGGGGTTCGGCCGTTTCACTGGGGCCGCGAGCATGCGGACGCCGTTCTTGTTCGGTACGACGTTGGGTGTACGCGTATTTGGCGGAGCGTACGCCGGGGCGTCCGATCCGGTGCGGCAGCGGCGCATTCCGGTGGCCGGCGCGGATCCGTACGAGACGTTCACCGACCCGTTTCTCCGGAGCCGCGGTGCGCTGTTCTTACGGCCGGACTTCTTCTACCACGCTCCGGGCAACGCTAACCTGCGCGGCTTCCGGAGCGACCTGGGCGGGCGCTGGGCGCTGTCCGCGAACGTCGAGCTCACCCGCGCTATGTGGCGGCGCGACCAGGGTATCTTGCGGGAGGTGGCGTTGGAGGCGTTCACCGATCGCGCGCTCGTGGACACGCTCGCGGTCCCCTCCAACACGCTGGGACAGCGCTTCACGCTGCTGTTCGACGCGGGGGTGGGCGTCGTGACCCGCCACCAAATCCGCGACCTCGACTGGACGATGCGTTTCGAGTTGCCACTGATCGTGAATCGTTACAACGAGGCCGCCGACGTTCGTGTGGGGCGGGGGCAGCTCGCGTTCCGGTGGCTGCTCAGCCTGAGCCCGAGCTTCTGATGGACACGCGGGCGAGCGATCGGCGCGGCTTCTTCCGCGAGGCGATCATCCAGCTGGCGCGCGAAGTGGCGGAGCGCACCGAGCAGCGCGTGGCGCCGCGGCGCTACTTCCGGCCGCCCGGCGCGGCCGACGAAATCGCCTTCCTCGCGTCGTGCACGCGCTGCGGGGACTGCATGCCCGTGTGTCCGGTGCATGCGATCATCAAGGCCCCGCCCGGCGCGGGCCTCGCCGCCGGCACACCGATCATCGATCCGGCCATCCAGGCGTGTGTCGTGTGCGCGGACATGCCGTGCGCCCACGCCTGCGCCACCGGCGCCCTCGTGCCGCCGGCCGGGGGGTGGGGCGAGATCCACATGGGCGTCCTCGAGCTCGACCCGCAGCGCTGCATCACCTTCCAGGGCGTGACCTGCGGCGTGTGCGCCCGCGCCTGCCCGGTGGGGGAGCGGGCCCTGGCGATGGATGCGGGTGGGCATCCCGTGCTGCGGCCCGAAGGTTGCGTGGGCTGCGGGGTGTGTGTGACGGCGTGTGTGACGTCGCCGTCGTCGCTTACGCTGAGGCTACTTGTATGAGAACGCGGAAGGCGGAACGCGGAACGCGGAACAGCAAGGTGGACGCCGTGCCGCGGGAGCTCGCTTTGCTGTTCCGCGTTCCCACTTCCGCGTTCCGCGTTTCGGGTCTCCGATGACCGATCTTCCCTACCGCGTTCCCAAGCCCTGGGGCCACGAGCTGATCTGGGCCAGGACCGACCGCTACGTCGGCAAGATCCTGCACATCGAGCCCGGACACGTCCTGTCGCTGCAATACCACAACAAGAAGGACGAATCGATTTACGTGCTCACGGGCGAGATCATTCTCCGTATCCAGCGGGGCGATACGTTGATCGAACGGCCCATGTCGCAGGGGGCGGCGTTCCACATCGAGCCCAAGCTGATCCATCAGTTCGAGGCGGTGGTGCCGAGCGACCTGCTCGAGGCCTCGACGCCCGAGATCGACGACGTGGTGCGGCTCAAAGACCGCTACGGGAGGGTGTGACGTGAAAGTCATCGTACCGCTCGCCGGCAAAGGCACGCGCCTGCTGCCGCTCACCAAGCGGGTGCCCAAGCCCCTGGTGCGCGTCGCCGGTCGGCCCGTGATGGATTACGTCATGGATGCCGTGAAGGGCCTCGACGTCGACGAGCTCATCGTCATCACGGGACATCTGAAGGACGTCGTCGAGCGCTACATCGTCGAGCGCTACGACGTCAAGGCGACGTTCGTCGAGCAGAAGACGTTGGACGGCACCGCGGGCGCGATCAACCTGGCGCGGCCCTACGTGGACTCTCCGGTGCTCATCATCTTCGTGGACACGGTGTTCGAGGCCGACCTGTCGCTCGTCAACCGGGTGGACGCCGACGGGATCATTTGGGTCAAAGAAGTGGAGGACTACCAGCGGTTCGGCGTGATCGTGACGGATGCGGGGGGCTACATGACCCGCATCGTCGAGAAGCCGAGCACGCCGATCTCGCGGCTCGCGAACATCGGGTTGCAATACGTCAAGGACTGGAAGGCGCTGTTCGACGGCATCGCCCACACGCTGAAGCAGCCGCCGGGGAAGGGCGGCGAGTACTACCTCACCGACGCGTTCCAGTACATGGTGGACCGCGGCCGGCGGCTGCTCACCGCGCCGGTCGCGGGCTGGTACGACTGCGGCAAGGTGGACACCCTGCTCGAGACGAACCAGCATCTGCTGGAGCATGGCCGGGCGCGGATCCCCTCGGGGCCGTGCCCGCGTTGCACGATCGTTCCCCCGGTCTACATCGAGGACGGCGTGATGATCCACGACGCCACGGTGGGGCCCAACGTGTCCATCGAAGCCGGGAGCTTCGTGGCCGAGAGCACCATCGCGAACAGCATCCTCGGCAGGAACGTCCGCGTGGTGCGGGGGAATGTGAAGGACTCGCTGGTCGGGGATGACCAGAAAATCGAGGGCAAGATTCTGCAGCAGAGTGTAATGGACGCCGGGGAGGTTGCGCCGGCGACGTAGTCACACCGGTCGGGCGAGTTTCGCCTCCAGCCCGACTTTCACCGCCGGCCACTCGGCGGCGATGATGCTGAAGTAGACCGAGTCGCGCACCCGACCGCTCGCCGTGATCATGTGGCTCCGCAGCACTCCTTCCTGTTTCGCGCCGATGCGTAGCAGCGCCGCCCGCGAGCGCTCGTTCAACACGTCCGTTTTGAACTCTACTCTGTTGCACCCCAGCACCTCGAACGCGTGGCGCAACAGCAGATACTTGGCTTCCGTGTTCACCGGGGTGCGCTGCGCCGCTCGCGCGATCCACGTCCACCCGATTTCGAGGCGCCGGTCGGCGCGCTCGATGTTCGCGTAGCGGGTGCTCCCCACTACCTGCCCGGTCGCCCTAGCGACAATGGCGAACGGAACAGCCGTCCCTTGGGTCTGCCAGGTGAGCGCCGTCTCGATGTAGGCGCGCATGTCGGCCGGCGTCGCCAGGCTGGTCGGTGCCCACCGCCACAGCTCGGCGTCGAGGCCGACCGCGCACAGCCGGTCCTGGTGCGCGAGCGACAACGGCTCGAGACGGACGTGTCGGCCTTCGAGTGTGACGGGGCGGGGCTCGATCGGTGGCACCACGGGATGTCCGGGTCGGGTTGGCGCAGTAAGTTACCACCGATACTGATCTCGAGGGGCGCGCATGACCGTCGCCGAAGTGCGGGAGCTGTTCGCCTACAACGCGTGGGCCAACCGGCGGTTCTTCGCGGCGCTCGAGTCGCTGTCCGCCGAGTCGTACTTCCGCGACCTGAAGAGCAGCCACGGCGGACTCCACGGCACGCTGTGCCACATCGTGTGGGCGGAACAGCTGTGGCTCAAGCGCTGGCTCGCGCAGCCGAATCCTCCCGTCCCGCAGGGCAAGGATCTCGCGACGCTCGCCGCGGCGCGCGCGCGCTGGGAGGCGATCGAAGCGGAGCGCGACGCGTTCCTCGCGGGGCTCACCGAGCGGCGCCTGGACGAGACGGTGGCAGTGAAGCCAAGTGCCGGCGGCGAGTATCTGCACACCTTCCGCGAGATGTTTCGCCACGCGGTCGATCATTCGAGCTATCACCGGGGACAGCTCGTTACGCTGCTCCGCCAGGTGGGCGTGACGCCGCCGGGGACGGGGCTGATCGCGTTCTATCGTGAGCGTCACGGTCGAGCAACGTAACTGACTGAAACGCTGGAACTTACGCCCCACTGCCGCGTAGCCTACCCGAGCCCTTGACCGGCATTCGGAACCAAAGTTACTTACTGACCGTTCAGTAACTAACGCTGACACCGGATCGATCAGCCGTGAGCCACGCCGTCACCCCATCGAAGCGCCAGCCGAAGCCCCGCTGGAAGCGTCGCAAGGACGCCCGGCCGGGGGAGATCGTCGCGGCCGCGCTCGAGGTGTTTGGAGAGCGAGGATTCGCCGCGACGAAACTCGCCGACGTGGCACGCCGCGCCGGCGTCACGAAGGGCACCGTCTACCTCTACTTCGACAGCAAGGAAGCCCTGTTCAAGGCCGTGGTGCGGGAGACGATCGTGCCGGTCATCGCCCAGGGCGAGGCCCTGGCGCAGTCCTTCACCGGCAGCGCCCGCGAGCTGGTGGAGCAGCTGGTGCGGGAATACTGGCGGCTGGTGGGCGAGACGGCGGTCGCCGACATCCCGAAGCTCATGATGGCCGAGGCGGCAACTTTTCCGGAGTTGACGCGTTTTTACTACGAGGAAGTCGTGACCCGCGGGCACCGCTTGATGGCCGGCGTGATCGAGCGTGGCATCAAGAGCGGCGAGTTCCGGCCGGTGGACGTGAAGGTGGCCGCGAAGCTCGCCATGTCGCCACTGATGCACGCGGTCGTGGCGAAGCGCGCGTTCGCGTCCTGCATGCCGGAGGGGTTTGACGTCAAGAAGTACCTCGACACTCACATCGACCTCTATCTTCATGGTATCGCGAAGCAATAGCCCCCGGCTCATCGCCCTGCTGGCATGGCTCGTTGCCGCATCCGTGCCGCTCGCGGCGCAGACGCCTGCACCCATCACGCCGCTCCGGCTGTCGTTTGCGGACGCGGTGCGGTTGGCCTCGGGCGAGGTACCGGTGGTGGCGCTCGCGACGCTGCGCACGGACGAAGCGGACGCCCGGGTGCGGCAGGCTCGCGCTGCGCTGCTGCCTTCCGTCTCGGTGGGGGGCTTCTGGCTGAACCGTAGCTTCAACTCGCGCTCGATCGGCATTTCGTTCCCCGGCATTCCGGAGCTGATCGGCCCGTTCAACAACTACGACGCACGCTTCAGCGCGACGCAAACGCTGTTCGACTGGTCGAGCGTGCGGCGCGTGCGCGCCGCGGGTGCGCAGGCCGACGGCAGCCGGGCCGAGCGCGGCGTCACCGTCGAAGGGTCGGTGCTCACGGCGGCGGTTGCCTATGTCCGCGCGGTGCGGGCACAGGCCGTGGTCGCGGCCCGACAGGCGGATTCGGCCATTGCCGCGGAGCTGGTGGGACTGGCCGAAGCACAGCGAGCGGCGGGCGTGAGCCCGGCGATCGATGTGACGCGCGCCCGGGCGCAGCTCGCCACGGCGCAGGGGCTGCTCCTCGTGGCGCAGAACCAGCTCGACCGCGGCCGCATCGACGTGACCCGCGCGCTCGGCCTCGACCCGGCCACACCGCTCACGCTCACCGACTCGCTCGCGCCGTCCCTCGGCGCCGCCGAGGTGCCGGTGCAACGGGACTCGAGTATAGCAGCCGCGCTCGCCAACCGGCCCGACTTGCGGGCCGAGCAGGCGCGCGCCGCCGCGGCGCGTCAGACCGGATCGGCGATCCGGGCCGAGCGGCTGCCGCGGCTTGAGGTCGCCGGCGACTACGGCGTGAATGGCAACACGGTGCCCACCGCGATCGCCACGCGCGATGTCACGCTGCAGGTGAGCGTGCCGATCTTGGACGGCTTCCGGCGGGAGGCGCGCCTGGACGAGCAGAATGCGGTGGTACGCGAGTCGCAGGTGCGCGAGGCCGACCTGCGCCGCCAGATCGCGGCCGAAGTGGACGCCGCCCTGCTCGATTTGGCCTCCGCCGAGGCGCAACAGGCGGTGGCCCGCGAGCAGCTGCGGCTCGCCGAGAGCGAGCTCAGCCAGTCGCGTGAGCGCTTCAAGGCCGGCGTTGCCGGCAACATCGACGTGATCACCGCGCAGGCCGGGCTGATTCGCGCCCGCGATACCGAGATCGACGCCCGCTTCGCCGCCGCGACCGCCAGGATCTCTCTGGCGCGCGCGGCCGGCGTCGCCCGGACGCTTCATTAACCGCACACATCGATGAGTGACGACATGGCTACGACGATCGAACGCGAGACCGTGCAGCGGCCCGGCAGACCTTCTCCCGTGTCGCCCGACCAACCGACGGAGCCGGCCAAACCCGGCGGCCGCAAGCGCACCGTCTTCATGATCATGGGCGTCGTTCTCCTGGGCCTCGCGGCCGTGGGGGTCCGACGCTGGATCTACGGCTTCAGCCACGTGTCGACCGACAACGCCCAGGTGGACGGGCACATCGTCCCGATCCTCCCGAAGGTGGGCGGCTACGTGATGGAGGTGCGGACCGACGAGAATCGCGCGGTGAAGGCGGGCGACACGCTCGTGGTGCTGGACGACCGCGACTACAGGGCGCGCCTCGCGCAGGCCGAAGCCGACCTCGCCGTGGCGCTCACGGGGGTGAGCAATCGAGCCCGGGTGGGCCAGGCGGAGGCGCAGGTGGCGCAGGCGCAGGCGAGCGCCGAGAAGGCGCACGCCGATCTCGACCGCATCAAGCCGCTGGCCGAGAAGGACATCGTCCCGAAGCAGGCGCTCGACGCGGCCGAGGCGGCGGCACGCGCGGCGGATGCGGCCCTGGCGGCTGCCCAGGCGGCGCTGCTCGGCGCAGACGCGCGGGTGGCCGCCGCCCGCGCGGCGCGCGACCAGGCCGCGCTCAACTTGTCCTACACGCGGATCACCGCCCCTGCGGAAGGGGTGGTGAGCAAGAAGACCGTGGAGCTCGGGCAGCTGGTGCAACCGGGCCAGCCCCTCATGAGCGTGGTGCCGCTCGGCGACGTGTGGGTGACGGCGAACTTGAAGGAGACGCAGACGGCCGACGTCACTCCCGGTGACCCCGCGGACTTCACGGTCGATGCGTACGGGAGCCGCCACTTCAGCGGGCACGTGGAGAGCCTGTCCCCCGCGACCGGGGCGCGATTCTCGCTCCTGCCGCCGGACAATGCGACGGGGAACTTCACCAAGGTCGTGCAGCGCATCCCGGTGCGGATCCGGCTCGACGGCAAGAACGATCCCGCCCGGCCTTTGCGTCCGGGGATGAGCGTGAACATCACCATCACGACCAAGTAACGCGCGCCGTGGCCACCGCCGCTCTGCCGGCCCTCGGGACGGACGCCGATCGCTACCGGTATCGCTACATCATCGCGATGACGGTGTCGCTCGCGTCCGTGCTGGAGCTGCTCGACACCAGCATCGTGAACGTGGCGATCCCGCATATGATGGGGAACCTGGGCGCCACGCTGGACGAGATAGCCTGGGTGTCCACAGGCTACATCGTGGCGAACGTGATCATCCTGCCGATCACCGGCTGGCTGTCGGCGTTCTTCGGGCGACGGCGCTACTTCGCGGGATCGATCGCGATCTTCGTCGTCTCGTCGTTCTTCTGCGGCAACGCCCACTCGCTCATCGCGCTGGTGTTCTGGCGCATCATCCAGGGACTGGGTGGCGGCGCGCTGCTCTCCACGTCGCAGGCGATCCTGTACGAGGAGTTCCCCCGCGAGGAGTACGGCACCGCGATGGCGATCTTCGGCGTCGGGGTGATGGTGGGGCCGACCCTGGGGCCGACCCTCGGCGGTTACATCACCGACGCGTTCGGCTGGCCGTGGATCTTCTACATCAACATCCCCATCGGCATGCTGGCGCTCGCGCTGTCGCTCAGCTTCATCCAGAACTCGCGGTTCCAGCAGAAGGCCGAGCGAGTCGATTACGTCGGGCTGCTGCTGCTCGCGGCCGGCGTCGGCACGCTCCAGGTCATGCTCGAGCGCGGCGAGCGGCTCGACTGGTTCGACTCGCGCGAGGTCACGACGTACGCCGTGGTCAGCGCCTTGTCCCTGATCGCCTTCGTGTGGCACGAGCTCACGACGGAGCACCCGGTCGTGGACCTGCGGATCCTGAAGAGCCGCCAGCTGGCCGTGGGCGTCGTGTTCGGCGGCGTGCTCGGGATCTGTCTCTACGCCACCGTCTTCGTGCTGCCGGTCTACCTCCAGAACCTGCAGAACTTCACGGCGGAGCAGACCGGCTTTGTGATTCTTCCCGGGGCGCTCGCGAGCGCGTTCACGATGGCGACGATGGGCCGCACGGCGGGCAAGTTCGACGCGCGCCTGTCCATCCTCGCCGGCGTGTCGATCTTCGCGCTGTCGATGTGGAAGCACGCCCATTTCACGACCGACAGCGGCATGTCGGACTTCTTCTGGCCGCTGATCTTCCGGGGCGTGGGACTGGGGCTGATCTTCGTGCCGCTCACGAACCTGGCCCTGGCGGATCTCCCGATGAGCAAGATCCCGAACGGCACCGGGCTCTTCAACCTGATGCGGCAGCTCGGCGGCAGCGTGGGGATCGCCATCTCGGCCACGCTGGTGCAGCGGTTTACGGCGATCCACCGCGCCGACTTGATCGCCAACGTGACGCAGTACAGCGCGGTCGCGCGCGAGCGCCTCGGTGCCATCGTGGCGCGGCTCATCGCGACGGGCACGCCGGCGCCGCTCGCGGATGCGAAGGCGCTGGCGATCGTGGACGTGCAGGTCACGAGACAGGCGCTCATGCTCTCGTTCGAGCAGCTGTTCCTGCTGTTCGGGGCCTGCTTCGTGCTGTCGCTGCCGCTGCTTCTGTTGATGCACAAGAGCAAGGGGATGCCGGGGGGAGCGGGGGCGGGGGCGCATTGACGAGATCGTTACACGACGCTACGACGCTACGACGGCAAGTTCTACGAGAGAGAGAACGGAGAGTAGCGGTGACGACACGCAACAAGGTGAGCATCGGAGATCTCGCGCCGGATTTCACGCTGCCCGACCAGTGGGGCAAGCCGGTCCGATTGCGGGACGTGCTCGGTGAAAAGACCGTGGTGCTCTACTTCTATCCGAAGGACGAGACGCCGGGGTGCACGATCGAAGCGCGCGCGTTTCGCGACAGCTACGAGCAGTTCAGCGCCAAAGACGCGCAGGTGGTCGGCGTGAGCTCCGATTCCGTGCGGTCGCACCGGCGGTTCGCCCAGCGCCACAACCTCCCGTTCCTGCTGCTCTCCGATCGTGACGGAGCGGTGCGCCGGTTGTACGGTGTCGAGAAGACCCTGGGGCTCCTGCCGGGCCGCGTGACGTACGTGATCGACCAGACCGGCGTCGTCCGGCACGTGTATTCGTCCCAGCTGCGCGCGACGCGCCACCCGCGGGAAGCGTTGACGGTCCTCTCGGCGCTGCGCGGGGACCGATCTTAGCCGACCTCCGCCATCGCCGTCGTCACGAGGAGCGCCCGGATAATGCCGAGCGCTCCTTCGACGTTTTCGTACCATTCGGTCGCGAGATGCGCGTCGCCCGCCTTGCCGCCGGCGCCCAGCGCGATGGCCGGAATGCCGAGGGCGATCGGCACGTTCGCGTCGGTCGAGGCACTCGCGAGCTCGGCGTCGCGGCCCAGCGCGCGGTTGGCAGCGACCGCGGCCTGGACGAGCGGATGCGCCCGCGGCGTCATGCCGGACGGCCGATCGCCCAGGAGCCGGATCTCGGCGCGCAGCGGCGGCGAGCCGGCCGTGCGGCGACGGTTCTCGTCGTCGGCGGCGCGCTCGAGCGCCGCGCGCACGGTGACGTCGAGCTGTGACAGCGCGCGCGGATCCTCGCTGCGGAGGTCCAGGTCGAGCCACGCCTCCTGCGGAATCGAGTTGAGGCCGGTCCCTCCGCCGAGACGGACCACGGCGCAGGTGGTGCGTGGGGCCTGCTGGGTCGGGAGGTCGGCCAGCAACGCCACGGCGCGCCCCACCGCGTTCGCGGGGTTCGCGACGCCGAACGCCGCCCACGAATGGCCGCCCGGCCCGCGGAACGTCACCTGATAACGCTTGGAGCCGAGGGCGCGGTGGATCACGCGATCGAGCCCGGCGCCGTCCAGGGCGATGAACGCTACCGGCTTCCCGTTTCCCGTTTCCCGTTTCCCGTTCAGCAGATGCTTCACCCCCCGCAAATCCCCCGATCCCTCTTCTCCCACCGTCGCCGCGAACAGGATGGGCCGCGCCGCCGGGACCCGCGCGGCGACCATCGCCTCCGCCACCGCGACGAGCGCGGCGAGGCCGCGGGCGTTGTCGGAAATGCCCGGGCCCTCGAGCCGCTGGCCGCGGCGCTCGACGGCGACGTCCACCTCGGCCCCGAACACGGTGTCGAGATGCGCGGCCACGACGACCGGCCCAGCGGACGTGTCCCCGTTCCTCGCGAACCATCCTTGCACGTTGCCCGCGTGGTCGATCGATACGTCGGAGAGCCCGATCTCGCGAAATAGCTCCGCCAGGTGCGCGGCGCGCCGGCCTTCGGCCCCCGTGGGCGCGGGGATCGCGGAGAGCGCCGCCTGGCGGGCGAGCGTCACCTCATCGGTGCGCTCGATGTGATGGCGCGCCGCGCGAATGCGGTCGTGCGCGAGCAGGCGAGAGACGGCGTGATCCACGGCTCTTCACACTAACCCGCTTGACGCTGGGGGGCGAGTGGGTGAACACTTGCTCATGGACGAGCGCGAGCTGATCTACGACTGGAACCGCGCGGGCGGGGAGGGGGGGGCGGCGTTCGACTGGTCGCGCGTCCGCGTGGACCTGAACGACGAGACGCTGCGCGACGGCCTGCAGTCCCCCTCGGTGCACGACCCGGCGGTCGAGGTCAAGAAGCGGCTGCTCCACCTCATGGCGGACCTCGGCATCGTGGCGGCCGACATCGGCCTGCCGGGGGCGGGCCCCCGGGTGGTGGAGCAGGTACGGGCGCTCGCCACGGAGATCCGCGACGCCAGGCTGCCCATCGCCCCGAATTGCGCCGCGCGCACCGTGATCTCGGACGTCGAGCCGATCGTCCGCGTCGCGCACGAGGTCGGGATCACGATCGAGGCGGCGACGTTCATCGGCTCGTCGCCGATCCGGCAGTACGCCGAGGACTGGACCCTCGACCGCATCGTCCAGTCGACGGTGGAAGCGGTAACCTACGCCGTGAAGCACGGCCTCCCGGTCATGTACGTCACGGAGGACACGACGCGCGCCAAGCCGGAGGCGCTGAAGGCCCTGTACGGGGCCGCGATCGACTGCGGGGCAACCCGCATCTGTCTCGCAGACACGGTCGGGCACGCTACACCAGACGGCGTTAAAGCCCTGGTCAACTTCGTCAAGCACGAAGTCGTCAAACAGAACCGTGTGAAGATCGATTGGCACGGGCACCGCGACCGCGGCCTGGGGCTGATCAATTGCCTCGCGGCGATCGAGGCGGGTGTGGACCGGGTGCACGCCACCGCGCTCGGAGTCGGGGAACGCGTGGGGAACGCCGAGATGGACTTGCTGATCGTGAACCTGAAGCTCCTGGGCGCCCATCGCCACGACATCACCAAGCTGCCGGAATACTGCCGCCTGGTGGCGCACGCGGTGGGCGTGCCGATCGCCGTGAACTACCCCGTGATGGGGGAGGACGCGTTCCGCACCGGCACGGGCGTGCACGCCGCGGCGATCATCAAGGCGAAAAAGAAGGGCCACGCGTGGCTCGCGGACCGCGTCTACAGCTCCGTGCCGGCGCAGGAGTTCGGGCTCGAGCAGAAGATCGAGATCTCACCGGTGTCCGGCCTCTCCAATGTGAAGTACTGGCTCGAGACGCACGGCTACGACCCGGAGGACGAGGCGGCGTGCCGCGCGCTGTTCGAGGCGGCGAAGCGCACCGACCGGGTGTTGTCGGACGAGGAGTGCCACCGGCTGCTCAAGCAGGCGGCATGGCGGTAGCGTCGTTCCGGGAGATCGAGCGGTCCTACTTCGATCTGCGGTGGCACGTGGATCCCGTGGGCGCGACGCAGGCGGGGGTGAAGACGTACGACGACCGTTACGGGCGCTTCAGTCCGGGCGCGCTCGCCCCGCACCTCGCCGCGCTCAAATCCATCGCCGCCGCCCTCGAAGAGAGCGCCGCCGATCAGCTGGACGACGAAATCGACCGCACGGCGCTCTTGAACGAAATCCGGGTCACCCTGCGGCGCTTCGAGCGCGAGCGCCCCCAGACCAAGAACCCGGGGTTCTGGCTCTCGCATCTGCTCGGCGGGCTCCACTTCCTGCTGGGCCGGCGCGACCGGAGCCCCGAAGAGCGGGCGGTCTCGCTGGCGGGCCGGCTGGAAGACGTGCCGGGGCTGCTCGACGATGCGCGGGCCGCGCTGGTCGAGCCGGTCCGGGTGTTCGTCGAGACGGCGCTGCGCATCAACGAGGGCGGGCTGTCGCTCGTGCGGGAGGTGGCGGCCGGGCTGGGCGAGCGCGGCCGAGCCGCGGCGGATGCGGCGGCGGCGGCGATGGCCGCGTTCGCGCACGACCTCGAGCGCTGGCTCGAGGGCGCATCCGACCAGTTTGCGCTGGGCGAAGACGACTTCAACTTCCATCTCCACTACGAGCACGCGTTGCGGGACACGGCGCCGGAGCTGTGGCGCTACGGGCTGCATCTCAAGGAAGAGCTGGAGGCGGACCTGGGGGCCCGGGCGGCGCGGCTGGACCGCGGCAAGGGGTGGCACGACGTCGCCGACCGGCTGCGTGCCGACCATCCGCCCGCGAGCGCGCTGGTGGACGCCTACGCGGGCGAAATGGCGCGGGCTCGCGACTTCGTGGCCTCGCGCGGCCTCGCGCCGATCCCCGACGCACCGCTCGACGTCGTACCGACGCCGGCGTTCATGCGCCCCGTCATCCCGTTCGCGGCCTACGACCCCCCGGGCGCCTACTCGCGTGACCGCACCGGTTGGTTCTACGTCACGCTTCCCGATCCCGCGCTGCCCGCGAGCGCGCAGGAGCGCATCCTGCGCGACCACTGCCGCTACGAGCTCGCAGCCACCGCGCTGCACGAAGGGTATCCGGGCCATCACCTGCACCTGGTGCAAGCGCAGCAGCAACCCTCGGACACCCGCAAGAACGTATGGACGCCGCTCACCGTCGAAGGCTGGGCGCTGTACTGCGAGGACATGATGGGCGAAGAGGGGTTCTACCGCTCGGAGGAGGAGCAGTTCTTCCAGCGAGTGCACTTGCTGTGGCGAGCCGCGCGCATCCTACTCGACGTGGGGCTCCACACGCGGGGCATGACGTTCGAGCAGGCAGTGGAATACATGACGACGCACCTGCGAGTGGACCGCGCGAACGCGGAAGCGGAGGTGCGGCGGTACTGCGCCGAGCCGGCCTACCCCCTCTGCTATGCGGTGGGGCGGCGCGAGCTCCTCGAGCTGCGGAAGGATTTCCGCGCCGCGCAGGGTAAAGCGTTCACGCTCCGCCGCTTCCACGACGCGCTGCTCCGCTACGGCGGTCTCCCCGTCGCGCTGATCCGCTGGGGCCTCGGCCTCAATGAACAGTAGGGAGTCGGGGCTCGGGGCTGGGCACTCGACGGAGCGAACGAAGCGAGCCCTGAGCCCCGAACCCCGAGCCCCTAGTCGGCTCCCGCGGCAGGTGAAGCTATTCGGCTGGGTCTCGTTACTCAACGATTTCGCGAGCGAGATGATCTATCCGTTGCTCCCGGCGTTCGTCACGGGAGTGCTGGGCGGCGGCCCGCAGGCGCTGGGCGCGCTCGACGGGGCGGCCGAGTTCGCGGCGGCCTTCGTGAAGCTCGGCGCGGGGCGGCTGGCCGACCGGGCACGCTTGCGTGGGCCCATGATCGTGCTCGGGTATTTCATCGCCGTGGTGGTCCGGCCCGTCATCGCCGTCACGGGCGCGGCGTGGCAGGTGATCGGGCTGCGGGTGGTGGACCGGTTAGGGAAGGGGCTCCGCACGCCACCGCGCGACGCGCTGATCGCCGACGTCACGCCGGAGGAGCTGCGGGGGCGTGCCTTCGGACTGCAGCGCGGCATGGACCACGCGGGTGCGGTGTTGGGCCCGATTCTCGCATGGTGGCTGCTGGCGTCGGGGAGCGCGAACGTGCGGACGGTGATCGCGTGGAGCCTGGTTCCCGGGATCGTCGTTCTGTTCCTTGCAGGATGGGCGGTAGAGGACGGTAGAAGACGGCAGAAGGCGGTAGAGGTGTTGCCCGACACCACTCCTCTACCGTCCCCTACCGTCCTCTACCGTCCTCTCCCGCCCGCCCTCCTCGCAGTCTCATTTTTCTATCTCCTCCGCATGCCCGACACGTTGATCATCCTGCGCTCGCAGGAGCTGGGTGTCCCGGTCGCGATCGTACCGTTGTTGTGGGCCGCGGTGCACGTGGTGCGGTCGTCGTCGAGCTTCCTCGGTGGGGCGGCGAGCGACCGGCTGGGGCCGGGGCAGACGATGTGGGTGGGGTGGCTCGTGTACGCGATGCTCGCGGTGGGCATGGCGCGCGCGGGCACAGCGGGAGCGGCGTGGGGGCTGTTCCTGGCGTTGGGGCTCGTGTCGGGACTGACGGAGAGCCCGGAGCGGGCCCTGGTGGCGCGGCTGGCGGGCGCGAACCAGGGGAGCGGGTTCGGTGCGTACCACGGCATCACGGGGTTTGCGGCCTTGATTGGCGGGGTGGCGCTGGGAGCGGTGTTCCAGCGATACGGGGCGGGGACCGCGTTTCTCGCGAGTGCGGCGGGAGGGCTGGCGCTGGTAGCTGCGTGGCCGATCCTGGCTCGGGCGGGTTGGCGCGAGTAAACTCGCGGCTCGGCCCTGTCAGTGAACTGACGCCGCAATCCGCCGCTTCAGCGGCAGGGCCGAGTCGCGGCTTGAGCCGCGCACACAACGAATGACAGGAGCCCCGATGAAAGCTGCTCGGTCCTCGCTCGCTCTATTCCTTGTTCTCGTGTCCCGCGTGCTTGCTGCTCAAGACCGCCAGGTGCTTCACGGGCCGGGCGAGGTGCGGGGCCTGCCGTTCTCGTCGGCGGTGCGGGTGGGAAACATGCTGTATTTGTCGGGTCAGATCGGTAACGTGCCAGACACCCGCCAGCTGGCCGACACGGGGATCGCGGGCCAGACGCGCCAGGCGCTCGAGAACCTCAGGGCGGTGCTCGCTTCTGCTGGAAGCTCGCTCGAGCGTGCGGTGAAGTGCACGGTGTTCCTCACGGACATCAAGGACTACGCTGCGATGAATACTGTGTATGCGACGTATTTCCCGAAGGATC
>Ga0209472_1000124_pt1 | contig 45042 bp, 42 predicted proteins | sample GraSoiAngelo_130_FD_185887 | JGI IMG/M metagenome (GOLD analysis project Ga0209472, IMG submission 185887) | Grasslands soil microbial communities from the Angelo Coastal Reserve, California, USA - 14_0929_02_20cm (SPAdes) (version 2) | ecosystem: Environmental > Terrestrial > Soil > Grasslands ... | reverse complement strand
CCCGCGATCATCAGGTGCAGGAGCAGGAAGAGGTCGCCGTCGAGCCCGATGACGATGCGCTTGCCGAGACGCCGGAGCCCGCTCACGGTCCGGCCAACCGCCGCGGTGAGGGGCGGATCCACGGAGCGGAGCACGAACGGGCTCAGGAGCCGCACGCCGTCGAGCCGCGCGCCCAGGAGGCGCCGTTCGAGCGCTTCGATGTAGACGGTGACGTCGGGCAGCTCGGGCATCCTGCGTATACTGTGCCTCATGATCGATCTCTCGGCACCGTTCGATCGCCATCGCGACCGCGTCCGGCCCGAGTGGATCGACGGGAACGGCCACATGAACGTGGGCTACTACCTCGTCGTCTTCGACTACGCGACCGACGAGTTCCTCGCCTGGGTGGGACTCGACGCGCGCCACCGCCGGGAGCACGGCGTGACGACCTTCTGCCTGGAGGCGCACGTCACCTACCACCGCGAGGTGCGGTCGGCGGACCCGCTTCGCTTCACCACGCTCTTGCTCGGCCACGACGCGAAGCGGATCCACTACTTTCACGCGATGTACCACGCGACGGCGGGGTATCTGGCGGCGACGAACGAGCTGATGTCGCTCCACGTGAACGAGTCGACGCGGCGGTCCACCCCGATGGCTCGGGAGATCCTCGAGCGGCTCGCGCAAGTCCAGAAGGCGCACGACGCGCTGGCGCGGCCGCCCCAGATGGGGCGGACGATCGGCCTGGCGTCGCCTCCGACGACGCGCTAGCCCACCGGGGTCATGCGTGGCCTCGGCGTGGACGTTGACGATCGCGCTTGCTGAGGCCACAGTAGCCCCGTGACGATCGACCCCACGTCGGTCAAGGCGCTGACGTTCGACGTCTTCGGGACCGTCGTGGACTGGCGGTCGAGCCTGGTCCGCGAGGGCGAGGCGCTCGGGCGCGCCAAGGGCCTGAAGGTCAGCTGGTCGGCCTTCGCCGACGGGTGGCGCGGCTTCTACCAGCCGATGCTCGAACGGGTCCGGAGCGGCGCGATCCCGTGGACCAAGCTGGACGATCTCCATCGAATGGCGCTCGACCAGCTCCTCGTCCAGTTCGGCGTCGTCGGGCTCACCGAGGACGAGATCGACCACCTGAACCGGGTCTGGCACCGGCTCGACCCCTGGCACGACGCCGTGCCGGGTCTCGTGCGGCTCAAACGGAAGTTCATCCTCGCGACGCTCTCGAACGGCAACGTGGCGCTCCTGGTGAACATGGCCAAGCGCGCCGGGCTTCCCTGGGACGCGGTCCTCGGCGCCGAGGTCGCGCGCCACTACAAGCCTCAACCCGAGGCGTATCGCACGACGGCGGACCTCCTCGGACTGGCGCCCGCGCAGTGCATGATGGTGGCCGCGCACAACGGCGATCTGGCCGCGGCCGGTGCCCTCGGCTTCCGCACCGCCTTCGTCCACCGGCGGACCGAACACGGCCCCACGCAGATGACGGACCTCCGGCCGGCGCGTGACTGGGACGTCGTCGCCGAGGACTTCATCGATCTCGCCGAGCAGCTCGGCTGCTGACGTCTGGTCGCGCGGAAGGGTCAGCGACGTGTCGAGATGGATCACCGAGTGCGGCGTGGACCGAGGCGGTACACTGTGCCTTGCGTACCGTGCCGACACCTCCTGTCGCGAAGAAGATCCCGAAGATCGACGTCGTCCACGGCGACCGTCGGCAGGACCCCTACGCCTGGCTCCGGCACCGGGACGATCCCGACGTCCTCGCGTACCTGACGGCCGAGAACGCCTACACCGACCTTGGGCTGAAGCCGACCGCGGCGTTCCAAGAGACGCTCTACGCGGAGATGCTCGGCCGGATCAAGGAGGACGACACGACGGTCCCCTACCGGCGGGGCGGGCACTTCTACTACACGCGCACGGAGAAGGGCAAGCAGTACCCGATCCTGTGTCGCAAGCACGCGAGCCTCGACGCGCCCGAAGAGATCACGCTCGACCTCAACCGCCTGGCCGAGGGGCACGCGTTCCTCGCGCTCGGCGCCTGGGCCGTGAGCGACGACGGCCGGCGCCTGGTGTACACGGTCGACGTCACGGGGTTCCGCGAGTACACGCTGTACGTGAAGGACCTCGGCACGGGGATGCTCGAGCCCGACCGCGTCGAGCGTGTGGCGTCCGTCGCGTGGTCGGCGACGCCCGCGACGTTCTTCTACGTCACCGAGGACCACGCCAAGCGCCCGTACCGGCTCTGGCGCCACCGACTGGGCGCCGCCGGGGACGATCTCCTCTACGAGGAGACCGACGAGCTGTTCCGGCTCGGCGTCGCGCGCTCGCGGAGCCTCGCGTACCTCTTCCTGTACTCGGCGAGCCACACCACCACCGAGGCGCGCTACGTCGCGGCGGGGGACCTCGGCGGCGTGTGGACCGTGCTCGCCCCGCGAGAGCACGAGCACGAGTACGAGGTCGATCACGGTGGTGACCTGTTCTACATCCGCACGAACGGCGGCGGGCGGCGTAACTTCCGGCTGGTCGTGGCGCCGGTGGCCGACCCGCGGCCCGAGCGCTGGAGCGAGCTGGTCCCGCACCGCGAGGCCGTCATGCTCGAGGGCGTGGACGTGTTCGCCGACTTCTATGTCCTACAGCAGCGCGAGGATGGGCTCGCACGCTTGCGCGTGACGAGCCTCCCGTCGCACGCCTCCCATCACGTCGAGTTCCCCGAGCCGGCGTACGACGTCGAGCCGGAGGGGAACGCCGAGTTCGCGGCGGGGGCCTACCGGTTCCGCTACCAGTCGTTCGTCACCCCGCCGTCGATCTTCGACTACGACACGGTGGCCCGCGAGCTTCGGCTCCTCAAGCGGACGGAGGTCCTCGGCGGCTACGATCCCACGCGCTACCGCTCCGAGCGGCTTCACGCGACGGCCGCCGACGGAACGCGCATCCCGGTGTCGCTCGTCTCGACGAAGGACGCGCCGCGCGACGGCACGAGCCCGATGGTGCTCACGGGCTACGGCGCGTACGGGATGCCGTATCCGGTGACCTTCTCATCGAACCGTCTGAGCCTCCTCGAGCGCGGCGTGTCCGTTGCGGTCGCCCACGTGCGTGGCGGTGGGGAGCTCGGCAAGCGCTGGCACGACGACGGGCGCCTGCTCCGGAAACGCAACACGTTCACCGACTTCATCGCCTGTGCCGAGCTCCTGGTCGGGGAGGGGTACACCACGCACGCCCGGCTCGTGATCGAGGGCGGAAGCGCGGGCGGCCTCCTGATCGGCGCCACGCTGAACATGCGGCCCGACCTCTCGACGGCCGCGGTCCTCCGCGTGCCGTTCGTGGACGTGATCAACACGATGCTCGACGCGTCGCTCCCGCTGACGGTGGGCGAGTTCGAGGAGTGGGGCAACCCGAAGCTCCGCGAGCATTACGAGTACATGAAGACCTACTGCCCCTACACGAACCTGGCGCCGCGGCGCTACCCGGCGATCCTCGTGCGCACCGCGCTCAACGACAGCCAGGTGATGTACTGGGAACCCGCGAAGTGGGTCGCGAAGCTCCGGACGTTCAAGACCGACGACCGGCCGTTGTTCCTCAAGGTCAATCTGGATTCGGGTCACGGCGGCGCCTCGGGCCGCTACGACGCGCTCCGCGAGCTCGCGTTCGACTACGCGTTCATCCTGACCCGGCTCGAGCGCGCGAGCTGATTCGAGGCCGCGAGGTGCTCGACGCGATCGAGCTCGAGACGGGGCCGCGCCCGGCGGCGTCGGTCATCTGGATGCACGGGCTCGGCGCCGACGGCCACGACTTCGAGCCGATCGTGTCCGAGCTCGAGCTGCCGGAGACACTCACGGTCCGGTTCGTCTTTCCCCACGCGCCGATGCGGCCCGTGACGATCAACCGCGGGTCCGTGATGCGCGCCTGGTACGACGTCGTCGGCGACGGCAGCGAGGACACGGCGGGGATCCGGGCATCGCAGGCGCGGGTCGAAGCGCTGATCGCGCGCGAGAAGGCGCGCGCGTTCTCCGCGGCTCGGATCGTGCTGGCGGGCTTCTCGCAGGGGGGCGCGATGGCGCTCCACACGGGGCTCCGCCACCCCGAGCGGCTCGGGGGGATCATCGCCCTCTCGTGCTATCTCCCGCTCGGCGACACGCTCGCCGTCGAGGCGAGCCCGGCCAACCGCGACGTGCCCATCTTCATGGCCCACGGGACCGACGACCCGCTGATCCCGCTCCACCGCGCGCGACGATCCCGCGACAAGCTCACCGAGCTGGGCTATCGTGTGACGTGGCGCGAGTACCCGATGCCGCACTCGGTGTGTGGCGACGAGGTCGACGATCTCTCCGCGTGGTTGTGCGGGGTGCTGGGCGAGAAAGGCGAGGCGAGATGAGGGCACGCACGGTCGGGGAGCTCCGGGCCAGCGGCTGGCAGGCGAAGTCGGTCAAGCAGGAGCTGCGCGACAACATGGTCGCGCGCCTTCGGCGCGGGGAGCCGCTCTTCCCCGCGATCGTCGGGTACGACGAGAGCGTCGTGCCCCAGCTCGAGAACGCGATCCTCTCGGGTCAGGACATCGTCTTCCTCGGCGAGCGCGGCCAGGCCAAGACGCGCATGGCGCGCCTCCTCCCGACGCTGCTCGACGAGGCGGTGCCCGCGCTCGCCGGCTGCGAGATCAACGACGACCCGTTCGCGCCGATCTGTGGCGCCTGCCGCGCGCGGATCGCCGAGAAGGGCGGCGCGGTCGAGATCGTCTGGATCCCGCGCGACCGGCGGTACGGCGAGAAGCTCGCCACGCCCGACATCACGATCGCCGATCTCATCGGCGAGGTCGACCCGATCAAGGTGGCCGAGGGCCGGTACCTCGCCGACGAGCTGACGATCCATTACGGGCTCCTGCCGCGGACCAACCGGGGCATCTTCGCGATCAACGAGCTGCCCGACCTCGCGGAGCGGATCCAGGTGGGACTCCTCAACATCATGGAGGAGCGCGACGTCCAGATCCGTGGCTACAAGGTGCGTCTGCCGCTCGACCTCTACGTGGTCGCGAGCGCGAACCCCGAGGACTACACCAACCGCGGGCGGATCATCACGCCGCTCAAGGACCGGTTCGGCTCGCAGATCCGCACGCACTATCCGAAGCGACTCGAGCACGAGATCGCCATCATGGAGGCCGAGCTGACGCGCTTCCCGGCCGACGGCTTCCAGACCGTCACGCCGGGCTACATGAAGGAGATCGTCGCGGAGCTGACCCAGCTGGCCCGGAAGGCGCCGGAGATCAGCCAGCGCTCCGGCGTCTCGGTGCGCGTCAGCATCTGCAACTATGAGAACCTCGTCTCGAGCGCGCTCAAGCGCGCGATCCGCCTCGGCGAGCAAGCGGCCGCGCCGCGCGTGAGCGACCTCGGCGCCGTCCTCGCCTCGACGAGCGGCAAGATCGAGCTCGAGACGGTCGGCGAGGGCGGCGAGGACAAGGTGCTCGGCAAGCTCGTCCAGCGCGCCGTGCTCAACGTGTTCGGGCGGTGCTTCCGCGCGGGCGAGCTCGACGAGGTGGTGGCCGCGTTCCAGGGCGGGCTCGCGATCACCGTGTCGGACACGATGGCGTCCGCCGAGTACATGCAGCAGATCGGCCAGGTGAGCCCGCTCCAGGCGGCGGTGAAGAAGCTCGGCTCGGCCGACCCGGCGAGCGCGGCGTCGGCGCTCGAGTTCATCCTGGAAGGGCTCCACCTCTCGAGAAAGCTCAACAAGGACGTCCAGGCCGGCCGCGCCCGGTATCGGGGCTCAGCCGGCAGCGCGGCCACGGGACGCGACTAAGTCGACGTCGTCCGCCGCCGGCGGGCGGAGGAGCCTGCACGTCCGGGAGAGGTGGTCCCATGCACGACGTCCAGCACATCAGCGTTTACATCGCCCGCCCGCCGGCCGAGGTCTACGAGTTCGCCTCCGACCCGAGGAACCTGCCGCGCTGGGCCGCAGGGCTGGCGCGCTCCGAGGTCAGGAGGGAAGGCGATGAGTGGGTTGCGGACGCCCCGTTCGGCAAGGTCAGGGTGAGATTCGTGCAGCCGAACTCTTTCGGCGTCTTGGATCATGACGTCAAGCTCGAGTCGGGCGTCACCATCCACAACCCCATGCGAGTCGTGCCCAACGCAGAGGGCAGCGAGTTCGTGTTCACGCTTATCCGCCAGCCGGGCATGTCCGACCGGAAGTTCGCTCAGGACAAGGCGGCGGTCGAGAACGACCTGAAGACGCTGAAAGGCGTGCTGGAGCGCAAGCCGCGTTCTTAGGTAATCGGAGGCGAACATCATGGCAACCGTGAGATATCTGGTCACCGATGTTGAGCGTTCGATAGCCTTCTACACGAAGGCGCTCGGCTTCAAGCTAGATCAGAGCATGGCTCCGGCTTTCGCTCGCGTCTCCAACAACGATCTGACCCTTTGGCTCGCCGGACCACAGAGTTCCGCGGCTCGGCCCATGTCTGACGCGCGACGTCCCGAGCCGGGCGGATGGAATCGCTTCGTCGTCGAAATTGATGATCTTGCGTCACGCGTGGCGGAAATGAAGCGGGCCGGCCTACGTTTCCGTAACGATATTGTCGTAGGGCCTGGCGGCAAGCAGATCTTGCTCGAGGATCCGGATGGCAATGTTGTCGAACTCTTCGAGGCTGCGCGATAGACGATCCACCTCGCACTGCAGCCCCGGTGCGGAACACTAGCGTCTGGCGTCGAGGATCGCGCGGGCGATGAGCCGGGCCCCCTCGTAGCACTTCTCTGGCGGCTCGTAGCTGAACGCCAGGCGGATGAAGCGCTCGCCGCCGCCGTTCGGGAAGAACAGAGGTCCTGGCGTGTACTGCGCCCGAGCCGCCACCGCCAGCGCCTCCAGCCGCGCGGGGTCGGTCGCGGCCCGGAGCTTGATCCAGATGAAGAACCCGCCCTGGGGACGGCTGATCTCGACGTCGGTGGGCGTGAGCACCTCCCAGAGGCCGCGAAGCATCGCATCTCGCTTGGCGCGATAGACGTCTCGCAGGAGCTTCACGTGCGCTTCCATGTGGTCGCGCAGATACCAGGTCGCGACGCGCGACATGAAAGGGCTCACCCCACCGCCGAAGTTGAAGGCCTGGAACGACGGCAGCATCGGGCTCGGGGCGCAGAGCCACCCGAGCCGCACGCCCGCGCCGAGGATCTTCGAGAGCGTGCCGGCCCGGATCACCCGGCCGCGTCGGTCCAGCGCGTAGACGGGCGGCTTCGGCTCACCCTCGAACCTGAGCTCGCCGTACGCGTCGTCTTCGAGGATGAAGGTGTCGTGCTCCTCGGCGAGCTGGACCAGCTCCTGGCGGCGGCGGAGCGACAGGTCGGGACCCGCCGGGTTCTGGAAGTTCACGATCGTATAGACGAGCTTGCACCGGCGGCCCTGCCGCCTGAGCCCCTCGAGGCGCTCGCGCACCACGCTCGTGACCATGCCCTCGGCGTCCACGGGGACATCGAGAATCTCTGGGCCGTGCCGCCGGATGGTGTTGAGCGACCCGGCGAACGTGGGCGCCTCGCAGATGATCGGATCGCCCGGGTCCACGAACGCGCTGAACGCCAGCGAGAGTGCGTGGCCTGAGCCATTCGCGACGAAGATGTTCTCCGGCGCCACCTCGAGGTCTTCGAACACCCGGTACTTGTGACACACGAGCTCGCGGAGCCCGCGATAGCCCTGGGGGTCGCCGTACGTCAAGGCCTGCGCTCCCTCGGCCTTCATCATTCGCGCGGTCGCCTCGACCATGTCGTCGTACGGGAACGAGGCCGGGTCGGGATAGCCGCCGCCGAACTCGTAGAGCGGCTCTGCGACGGGGCGGGCTGTCGCCACCGGGGCTCCCCAGCGGATCCCGGCGCGACTCGAAAGGAGGTGCTCGAAGCGGGCGGTCGGGCTGGTTGTCATGACGCTAGGATACGACAGGCTCTATAATCAATGCACCGATGCTGATTCGCTACTCGCGCTGGGACGGCTCGCAAGCGGTCCAGGACCTCGACGCCGACGATCTCCTGTCCGCGATGTCCGACGACCTCATGCTGGACGGTGACCTCTGGCGCGCGCTCCGGCGCCTGTTCCAGCAGGGTGTCCAGCATCCGGAGGGCCAGCGGGCGCCAGGACTTCAAGATCTCTTGAAGCGGCTCCGCCAGCAGCGGCAGGAGCGGCTCGACCGCTACGACCTCGGCGGGGCGCTCGAAGACATCAAGAAGAGGCTCGCCGAAATCACCCAGAAGGAGCGCGACGGGATCAAGGACCGCCTCGCCGGGAAGTCGGCGGAGCAGAAGCTCGCCGAGCTCGATACGCTTCCGCCAGACGCGCCAGGCCAGATCCGTGCGCTGCAGACCTATGACTTCGTGGATCCCGAGGCCAAGCGCCTCTTCGACGAGCTCATGCAGACGCTCCGTGCGCAGATGCTCCAGCCGCTCCTCAAGTCCATGCAGCAGGGGCTCCAGGGGATGACGCCCGAGGATCTCCGGCGGTTGCGCGAGATGCTCCAGGACCTGAACCGGATGCTCCGCCAGCGAGCGCAGGGCGAGGAGCCCGACTTCCAGGCGTTCAAGGATAAGTGGGGCCAGTTCTTCCCGGGCGCCGAGAGCCTCGACGACCTGCTCGGCGAGCTCGGGCGCGGGATCGCGCAGATGCAGTCGCTCCTCGAGAGCATGTCGCCCGGCCAGCGCGCCGAGCTTCAAGAGATGATGCGCTCGCTCTTCATGCAGGACGAGCGCCTCGAGGCCGCGCTGGCCCAGCTCGCCGGCCACCTCGAGGAGTTCCTGCCGCTCGACGAGCTGCGCCGCCGCTACGAGTTCGGCGGCGACGAGGAGCTGACGCTCCGCGACGCGATGAAGCTCATGGAGGAGCTTCAGCAGATGGACCAGCTCGAGCGCCAGCTGCGCCAGGCGCAGAGCCCCGAGGATATCGAGAAGATCGACCCCGCCCAGGTGGCGAAGCTCCTGGGCGAGGAGGCTCGTCGGGACCTCGAGAAGCTCCGCGAGATCGCGAAGAGGCTCGAGGAAGCGGGCTACCTCGAGCGCCGCGGCGACCGGCTCGAGCTGACCGCGCGCGCCATCCGAAAGATCGCCGACAAGGCGCTGCGCGATATCTTCGCCCATCTCAAGCGCGACCGCTTCGGCCGGCACGTCGTGAGCCATCGCGGCGCGGGCGGCGACCGCACCGACGACACCAAGCGCTACGAGTTCGGTGACCCGTTCCTGCTCGACCTCAAGGAAACGCTCATGAACGCGGTCGAGCGGGGCGGCCCGGGCACGCCCGTGCGCCTGGTCCCCGACGACTTCGAGGTGTTCCGCACCGAGCTGTCGACGCGGGCCGCCACGGTGGTGATGCTCGACATGAGCCGCTCGATGATCAACAACGGCCTGTTCATGCCCGCCAAGAAGGTCGCGCTCGCGCTCCACGCGCTCATCCGCGGTCAGTTCCCGCGCGACAGCCTCCACATCGTCGGGTTCTCGCTCTACGCGCGCGAGTTCACGGCCGAGCAGCTTCCGAGCCTGACGTGGACCGACTGGAACGTCGGGACCAACATGCACGCGGGCTTTGCGCTCTCACGCCAGTTCCTCGGGCGCCAGAAGGTCGGCAACAAGCAGATCATCATGATCACCGACGGCGAGCCGACCGCGCACCTGGAAGGCGACGAGGCCGAGTTCGCCTACCCGCCCACGCGCCGGACCTTCCAGGAGACCCTCAAGGAGGTTCAGCGCTGCACTCGTGACGGCATCACGATCAACACCTTCATGCTCGATCGGAGCCCGATGCTGACCGCCTTCGTCCAGGAGATGGCGCGCACCAACCGCGGGCGCGCGTTCTTTGCCGCGCCCGAGCGTCTGGGCGAGTACGTGTTGGTCGACTACGTGCGCAACAAGCGGCGGGCGGTGTCCTAGGCGCGCCGGTCTGGGTCAGGGCGCGTGCGTCGCCGGTGGGGGGGAACGGGGGGGAGCGGCGCTCGCTCCCCCTGTCGTTTAACTAGGACGCCAGGCGCAGGCCGGAGGAGAGCTCGTACAGCTCCTGATCCGCGAGCGACGCGTCCGCGATCCGCGCGAGGTTGCCGCAGTAGCGGCAGTGAATGAACGCGGGCTCGCGGCGCACGAACGTGCTCTCGCACTTCGGGCAGTTGCTCCCCGGCTCCGCCAGGAATCGCTTCGCGGCCCGACGCAGGGCGTGCTCGGGAGTCAGCCGGATCACCCGGTTCATAGGTCGAGCGTCATTGTACACCGAGAACCCCGCTCGCGTCCCTCGAGCCGCTGGCTCTCTCATGGCGGTAAGATACCTTACATCGACTATTTCCCCTCGCGCGACGACTGGCAAACGAAGCGTCCGGCGGAGGTCGGCATGACGGCCCAGGGCCTCGCCGCCGCGATCGACTACCACCGCGCTCACGAGACCACGTGGCGGCGCGACTTCCTCAGCGAGTCCGGGCGGTACATCGGCGTGAACGACGAACCCCCGGCACCCGACGACGTGCTCGGTCCCGTGCGGCCGCGTGGCGGGCCGAACGGCCTGATCCTCCGGGGCGGCTTCGTTGTCGCCGAGTGGGGCGACACGCACAGCGCCGACATGACCTTCAGCGTTGCCAAGAGCTACCTCGCGGCGCTCGCGGGCCTCGCGCTGACGCGCGGGCTCATCAAGGACATCGACGACCCGGCGCGCCGCTCCGCCCTCGACGACGGCTTCGACTCGCCCCAGAACCGCGCGATCACCTGGCGCCACCTCCTCCAGCAGACGAGCGAGTGGCAGGGCACGCTGTGGGGCAAGCCCGACTCGATCGACCACAACCGTGACGTCGGCAAGAGCGAGCTCGGCTATGCGGAGAAGGGCCGGCCGCGACCGCTCCGGCCGCCCGGCACCCTCTGGGAATACAACGACGTGCGCGTGAACCGCCTCTCCCTGTCGCTGTTGCAGGTGTTCCGCCGGCCGCTGCCCGACGTGCTGCGCGAGGCGGTCATGCAGCCACTCGGCGCGTCGTCCTCGTGGGAGTGGCAGCCGTACCGCAACTCGTGGGTCGAGATCGACGGCGTGCGGATGCCGTCAGTGCCGGGAGGCTCGCACTGGGGCGGTGGGCTCTGGATGTCCACGCGCGACCATGCGCGCTTCGGCCTCTTGATCCATCGCGGCGGCCAGTGGCAGGGCCGGGAGCTGCTCACGCGCGCGTGGATCGCGGAACTACGCCAGCCGTGCCCGCTCAATCCGGAGTACGGCCTGCTCTGGTGGCTCAACACGGGGCGTCGCCAGTTTCCGAGCGCGCCCGCGTCGTGCTACGCGGCGCGAGGCGCGGGGAGCAACCTCGTCCTCCTCGATCCGGAGCACGACCTCGTCGCCGTCGTCCGCTGGATCGACAAGGCGAGCGTGGACGGCTTCGTGAGGCTCGTCCTGGACAGCGTCACGCGCTGAGGGGGGCGCCTACTGTTCGACGAACCCCCGCCCGGCGTCCGCCAGCCGGGCGAGGAGCGGAGCCGGCTGCCAGACCGGGCCGTGCTGGCGCTCGAACTCGAGCATCCGGCTCTTGAGTGTCTTGAGCCCCACCTGGTCCGCCCAGAACATCGGCCCGCCCCGGTAGACGGGCCAGCCGTAGCCGTAGACCCAGATCACGTCGATGTCGCTCGCGCGGATCGCGAGTCTCTCCTCGAGGATCTTCGCCCCCTCGTTCACCATCGGATAGAGCAGGCGCTCGCGGATCTCCGCGTCTGAGATCGCGCGGCGCTGGATCCCCTGGTCCCTCGCGACCTCGAGGATGATCTTTTCGACGTCAGCGTCGGGGATCGGCGTGCGATCGCTCCCCGCGTACCGGTAGTAGCCGGCGCCCGTCTTCTGGCCGAAGCGCCCCATCTCGCAGAGCCGGTCGGCGACCGGCGACGTGACCCCCTTGCCCTTCCGGATGCGCCAGCCCACGTCGAGGCCCGCGAGGTCGCCCATCGCGAACGGCCCCATCGGGAACCCGAAGTCGTAGAGGACCTTGTCGACCTGGTCGGGGAGCGCGCCCTCGAGGATGAGCTTCTCCGCCTCGCGGCCGCGCGCGTGGAGCATGCGGTTGCCGACGAAGCCGTCGCAGACGCCGACGAGCACCGGCACCTTGCCGATGCGCCTGCCCACGGCCATCGCCGTCGCAATCGTGGTCTTCGACGTCTTGGCGCCGCGCACGACCTCGAGGAGCCGCATGACGTTGGCGGGGGAGAAGAAGTGCATGCCGATGACGCTCTCGGGCCGCCCGGTCGCCCCCGCGATCGCGTTGACGTCCAGGGTCGAGGTGTTGGTGGCGAGGAGGGCGTCGGCCTTGCAGATCTTGTCGATCTTCGCGAAGACCTCGCGCTTGACGCGCATCTCCTCGAAGACCGCCTCGACCACGATGTCGGCGCCGGCGATCTCGCCGAAGTCGGTGGTGCCGTGGATGAGCCCCAGGCGCCGGTCCACGTCCGCGGGCGTGAGCCGCCCCTTGCTCGCCGTTGCCTCGTAGTTCTTCCGCACGACGCCGAGGCCGCGCTCGAGCGGCTCGCGCGCGACCTCGACCACCGTGACGGGGATGGACGCGTTGGCGAAGTTCATCGCGATCCCGCCGCCCATCGTGCCGGCGCCCAGCACGGCCGCCCTCCGGATCTCCTTCGCCGCCGTGTCGGGCGGGACGTCGGGGATCTTCGCGGCCTCGCGCTCGGCGAAGAAGAAGTAGCGCTGCGCCTTCGACTCCGGCGAGTGCAACAGCTCGAGGAAGAGCTCCCGCTCACGGGCGAGTCCCGCGTCGAACGGCAGGGTGGCCGCGGCCTCGACCGCCCGGATGCAGCTCTCCGGCGCCCGGAACCCGCGCGTCTGCCGCGCCACCGATTTGCGGAAGGCGGCGAAGAGCTCGGGCCTGCCGCGCGCCGGGGCGAGCTTGTCCTCGAGGTCGCGAATCTTCTTGAGCGGCCGCCGCTCGCTCACGACCTTCTCGGCGAAGGCGACGGCGGCCGCCGTGAGGTCACCCTCGACGATCGCGTCGAGCAGGCCGTGCGTGAGGGCCTCGTCCGCTCCGATCGGGTCACCGCTCACGATCATCTGGAGCGCCTTCTCGACGCCGACCACGCGCGGCAGACGCTGCGTGCCCCCAGCGCCCGGCAGGAGGCCGAGCTTCACTTCGGGCAGGCCGAAGCGCGCCGTCTTCGAGCCGATTCTGTAATGGCAGGCGAGCGCGACCTCGAGCCCGCCGCCGAGCGCGGTGCCGTGGACGGCGGCCACGGCCGGCTTCTCGCTCTGCTCGATCAGTACCAGGACTTCGTGGAGGCCGGGCGCCTTCGGCGGCTTGCCGAACTCCGTGATGTCGGCGCCGGCGATGAAGGTCCGTCCGGCGCAGGTGACGACGATGGCGCCCACGGCCGCGTCGGCGGTCGTCTGCTTGACGCCGTCGTGCAGCCCCTGGCGTACGTGCTGGCTCAGCGCGTTGACGGGGGGATTGCTGACCGTGAGGACCGCGATGCGGCCCCGGCGGTCCAGGTCGACGGACTGGGTGATGGCTGTCATGGCGCTCCTCTTTTGGGGATGACTCGCGGCGCCATCATACCGCCGATCCGGCCCACCTTCGGCCCGCTTGACTCCTGACCTGCCGGGGGTTAACTGAGAACGACGGGAGGGGAAGGCGCCTCCTCCTGGTCGTGGCGCCAACCGAAGTGGAGGTGATCATGGAAACTCCACCCGGGTCGACGGGCGCGCCACGGGTGCTGTAACGCCGGTGGCGCGCGTCGGAATCGCTTCGCAACACTGAGTTCTCGGCGCATGCCGAGACGCGCAGCGTGGGCTGCGCACAACACCAGACGAGCTCGGGGGCGGCGTACCGGTCCCGCCCCCGAGCCCTTTTCGTTCCCGCCCGAGGTCCTGTCCCCGGCGAGGTCCCTGCGTTATAGTGGCCGCCATGAAAAACCCGCTCAGCGTCGCGCTGCTCGGTCTGCTCGTCGCCTGGCCCGCGCTCGCGGCCGGCCAGACCATCAAGGTCGGCGCCGTCGTCCCGCTCACCGGGCGCTACGGCGGCGGTGGCGCCCAGGTCCGGGCCGGCTACGAGATCGGCGTCGAGCATGTGAACGCCGCCGGCGGCGTCGCCGTGGGCGGGAAGAAGCTGCCCCTCGAGCTCGTGCTGCTCGACGACGAGTCGGACGCCACCAAGACCGTGAGCCGTCTCGAGACGCTGGCCGCGCAGGGCGCCGTCGCCTACCTCGGCGGGTTCGGCTCCGACTTGCACGCGGCCGCCGCGTCGGTCGCCGAGAAGAACCGGACGCCGTACCTCGGCGTCGCCTTCGCGCTCCACAAGATCCACACGCAGGGGTTCCGCTACCTCTTCTCGCCCTTCTGGAAGTCGCCCGACATCCGCCAGTCCACCGCCGATCTCCTCGGGTCGATCCCCCTCACCGGGCGACCCAAGACGGCGGCGATCTTCCAGGAGAAGACCGACTGGGGGCGTGAGATGGCGACGGCGTGGACCGACGCCGGCACGACCGCCGGCTACCAGGTCGTAGTCAATGGCGAGTACGCGCCGGGTGCCAAGGACTTTTCCGATCTGATCCTCAAGGCCAAGAGCGCGAACGCCGACCTCGTGCTCGGGCTCCCCACGCCTCCGGACGGGATGACGATGGTCAAGCAGATGAAGGAGCTCGGCTACAGTCCAAAGATGCTGCTCCTCATCCGCGCCCCCGATCCGCCGGTCTGGTCGAAGAACCTCGGCAAGGACGGCGACTACGTGGTGCTGGGCCCGGGGTGGCATCACGCCTTCAAGGCGCCGGGCGTCAAGGAGTTGAACGAGGCGCACGAGAAGAAGGTCGGGCGCCCCGCCGATCCGATCGCCGGACCCGCCTACGCGTGCGTGCAGATACTCGCCGCGGCGATCGGGAAGGCGGGCTCGCTCGATCGCGACCGAATCCGCGACGCGATCGCGGCGACCGACATGTCGACGGTCATCGGCCCTGTGAAGTTCCGCGCCGACGGCACCGGCATCGTCCACCCGGTGTTCGTCCAGTGGATCAACGGCCGGCAGGAGCTGGTCTGGCCCAGGGACGCCGCCACCGCCCCGCTCGTCTATCCGGCGCCGCCGTTCGGCAGGCGGTGACGGACCGAGGGGACGGGCGCTGACCCTCCTGGAGGTGGAACGGGTCTCGAAGGCGTTCGGCGGGGTGCGCGCGGTCAGCGAGGTCAGCTTCGCCGTCGAGGACGGCGAGCTGATCGGGGTCATGGGCCCCAACGGGTCGGGCAAGACGACGCTCTTCAACCTGATCACGGGGGCCCTCGAGCCGGACGCCGGCGCGATCCGCCTCCACGATCGCGACATCACCGGCTTCCCGCCGCACCGCGTGTGCGCCGAGGGTATCGCGCGCACGTTCCAGAGCGCTCGACCGTTCGCCGGGCTCTCCGCTCTCGACAACGTGCTCGTGGGGCGTTTCTACGGCCGCGCCCGCGGCGACCCTCGCGCGGGGGTGCGGGAGGCCGAGCGTCTGCTCACACTCGTGGGCCTGGAGGGCAAGGCGCACCGCCTGCCGGCGCAGCTCACGCTGATCGACCTCAAGCGCCTCGAGCTGGCGCGCGCGCTCGCCACCTCGCCGCGGCTCCTGCTGCTCGACGAGCTGATGGCCGGGCTCAACCCGGCGGAGACCGAGAGCGCCATGGCGTTGATCCGGCGGCTCCGGGGCGAGGGCGTCACGCTCCTGATGGTCGAGCACATCGTGTGGGCGCTGATGGATCTGTCTCGGCGGATCATCGTGCTGAGCGCTGGCGAGAAGATCGCCGACGGGCCGCCCGACGCCGTCGCCGCCGACCCCACGGTGATCGACGCCTATCTCGGCGGGGCCGGCGGGAGCGCGCGGCGTGCTTGAGGTTCGGGGGGTCGAGGCCGCCTACGGGCCCTTCCTCGCGCTCTCCGGCGTCACGTTGACGGCCCGTCCGGGCGAGATCGTCGCGCTCCTCGGCCCCAATGGAGCGGGAAAGACCACCCTCATCCGGTGCATCACCGGGCTCCTCCGCCCGCGCGCCGGGGGGATCCGCTGGGAGGACGCACCGCTCGACCGCGTGCCGGCCCACGCGATCGTGGAGCGCGGCATCGCGGTGGTTCCCGAGGGGCGGCGGCTCTTCGGCGCGATGACTGTCGAGGAGAACCTCGAGCTGGGCGCCTTCGTGCCGCGCGCGCGGCCCCAACGTGCGGCGCGGCTCGAGCATGTCTACACGATCTTCCCCATGCTCAGAGAGCGGCGGCGGCAGATCACCCGCGCCCTCTCGGGCGGCCAGCAGCAGATGGTGGCGATCGGGCGCGCGCTCATGGCAGGCCCGAAGCTCCTGCTGCTCGACGAGCCGTCGCTCGGGCTCGCGCCGCGGCTCGTCGAGTCCATCTTCGACGTCCTGCGCGAGATCAATCGGAGCGGCGTGTCGATCCTCCTCGTGGAGCAGAACGTCCAGGCGGCGCTGACCCTCTCGCACCGGGCGTACCTCCTCGAGGCCGGCCGCGTGGCGGGTGAGGGGAGCGCCGCCGCCCTCCTCGACGATCCCCGTGTGCGCCGCGCCTACCTCGGCCCCTTGGCGCGATGACGCCCCTCTTCCAGCAGTTGGTCTTGGGACTCCTCATCGGCGGGCTCTACGGGCTCGCCGCCGCCGGACTCTCCCTGGTCTTCGGGGTGCTCAAGGTCCTCAACGTCGCCCACGGCCAGCTGATCATGCTGGGCGGCTACGGCGCCTTCTGGCTCTTCGCGCTCCGAGGGCTCGACCCCTTCGCGTCACTCGCGGTCGTCATCCCCGCCGCGCTCGTCGCCGGCGGGGTCCTCTACTGGACGCTCTTCGGCTGGGTCGTGCGCGCGCCCGAGGAGACGCGCGTCAAGAACTCCCTCCTCATCGGCTTCGGTCTGGCGCTGGCGCTCGAGGCGGCGGCCGTCCGTCTGTGGACGGCGGACGAGCGCTCGGTCACGACGGGCTATGCCGGCGCCGTCCTCACCGTGGCCGGGCTGGCGGTGCCGGTCGTGCGCCTGGCGAGCCTCGCGCTCGCCCTGGCGCTCTGCGGCGGGCTCCACCTGGTCCTCGCGCGGTGGCGCTGGGGGCGCGCGATCCGTGCGACGGCGGAGGACTGGGAGGCCGCGCTCATGACCGGGATCGACGTGCGGCGCGCCTACCTGCTCGCGTTCGCCCTCGGCACGGCGCTCGCGGGCGCGGCGGGCACGCTCGTCAGCGTCGGCTACTCGATCAGCCCGTCGATCGGCCTCGAGTGGACGCTGAAGGCGCTCATCGTCGTCGTCCTCGCGGGCCTCGGCTCGATGCTCGGCACCTTCGTCGGCGGCCTCGTGCTCGGCCTGGCCGAGGCGGTGAGCGCGACCGTGTTCGGCGGCCCGTATCGCGAGGTCGTGGGTCTCGTCGTCTTCTTCGTCGTCCTCGTGGCCCGCCCGCGCGGGCTGTTCGTTCGGTGACGGGGCGCCGCTCCCGCGCGCTCGGCCTCGCGACCGCCGCCGCGCTGGCCACGGTCCCCCTCGTCGTCCGGCGCGACGACGTGCTGAACTTCCTCTTCCTCGTCCTCCTCTCGGTCACGCTCGCCGAGAGCTGGAACATCGTCGCGGGCTACGCGGGGCAGGTGAACCTGGGGCACGCGGCGTTCTTCGGTCTCGGCGCCTTGACGACCCGCGCGCTCTGGATCGCCGGAGCCCCAGTGCTCGGCGCCATGGTCGCCGGCGCCGCCGTCGCCGTCGGGTTCGCGCTCCTGATCGGCGCGGCGGCCTTCCGGCTGCGCGGCGCGTACTTCGCCATCGGCACGCTCGCGCTCGGCGAGATCCTCCGCATCACGGTGGGCAACGTGCGCGCGGAGATCTCCACGCTGCCCGCGGCGACGATCGCAGGCTATCGCCTCGCCCACCGGTACTACCTCGCGCTCGCGCTGGCCGCCGCCGCCGTCGCCGTCGTCGCGGCGCTGGGCGGCTCGCGTCTCGGGCTCGGCATGCGGGCGATCCGCGAGGACGAGGAGGCGGCCGAGGCGAGCGGCGTCGGCGCGCTCCGGCTCAAGCTCCTGGCGCTCGCGCTCTCGACGGCGCTCGCGGGGCTCGCCGGTGGGCTCTTCGCCTACTACCACATCAGCTACTACCCGGCGCACCCCTTCAGCCCGACCTGGACCTTCGACGCCCTGCTCATTACGTTCATCGGCGGCGTCGGCACGGTCCATGGCCCCGTGCTGGGCGCGGTCTTCTACGTCTTCCTCAAGGAATACCTCGCGATCCGCTGGGTGGACTTCCACCTGCTGATCTTCGGCCTCCTGTTCGTCGCGATCGTCCTGCTCCTGCCGGGTGGCCTCGTCGAAGCGGCGGCGCGGCTCGGCGCCCTCGCGCGGGCGCGCGTGCTCACCGCAATCCGAAAATGACAGTCGCTTCGACGGCCGAGTCGAGGCCTGCGTCAGCCCCCGGCGGGCCGGTCTCGCGTTGCTCGAGGACAAAGACGCCGGCGTCAGTGCCCGCGTAGATGAGCGCTGGAGTCAGGGGGTCGATCGCCAGGGCATTGACGCGGAGCTCCGGCAGGCCCGAGTCGAGCCGGCTCCAGCTCCCGCCGCCGTCGGTGCTCTTGAAGACGCTGCTGGTGCCCGCGTAGAGGGTGGGCGGGGTGCCCGGGTCGACGGCCAGCGACGTGACGCTGAGAAGACTCGAGCTACTCATGGGCAGGCCCGCGTTGGCGCCGCTCCACGCGGCGCCCCCGTCGCTGCTCTTGAAGAGGCCGTCCAGCTCGGTGCCCGCATAGATGGTCGACGGCGTCACGGGGTCGATGGCCTGGACGAGAACGAACGGGGCCGGGGCGTGCGACCCGGTCCAACGACCACCCGCGTCGATGCTCTTGAAGACGCCGGAGCCGTGGGTGCCCGCGTAGAGGGTGGTCGGCGTCAGGGGGTCGATGGCCAGGGCATCGACGTAGATGTCGTCGTACAGGCCGCCGTCGGAGGCGCTCCAGCTGGCGCCGCCGTCAGCGCTCTTGAAAAGACGGCGGGGATAGCTCGAGATGCTCACATAGAGGATGGCCGGCGTCTGGGGGTCAATTGCGAGGGCCCGCACGTACCCGTCTGGCAGGCCGGTGTTCGCCGCGATCCAACTCGTGCCTCCGTCAGTGCTCTTGAAGACGCCCGCCCCGTAGGTCCCGGCGTAGAGCGTGGTCGGCGTCAACGGGTCGATGGCCAAGGCCCTGACGTCGACACCGGTCAAGCCTGTGTGGGTCCAGCTGCCGCCTCCGTCGGAGCTCTTGAAGACGCCACTGGACTCGGCGCCGGCGTAGATCGTGGTCGGGCTCTCGGGGTCGATCGCGAGGACGAGTATTCTGGTGGCTGCTGGCCCGTTGGTCGTCCAGACGTTGACTCCCGCGTCGGCACCGTGAGGGCCGGCCAGCCACACGAGGGTCGACGACAGCGCGACCGCGAAGAGCCTGAGCAGGGTCTCCTTCATTCCGCGACCCCTGGTCACAGGGTGCAGCTTGGCCTCTGGAGGCGGAGACGCCTATCCGGTTGATCCTGGATGCGGTATCGGGGAAGTGCCTGACCCGGAGGGTCGGGCGGGCCTGCTAAGCTGTCGGTCATGGACACCGAGGAGTTCCGACGGCACGCCCACGCCTTCGTCGACTGGATGACCGACTACCTGGCCGAGGTCGAGCGTTATCCCGTGCGTGCCCAGGTCAAGCCCGGTGACGTCGCCGCGAGGCTGCCGCAGACACCACCCGAGCGCGGCGAGCCGATGGAGAAGATCTTCGCCGACTTCACGTCGGTGGTGCTGCCGGGGATCACCCACTGGCAGCACCCGAGCTTCTTCGCCTACTTCCCGGCGAACTCGAGCCCGCCCTCGGTCCTCGCCGAGATGCTCACCGCGACACTCGGCGCGCAGTGCATGCTCTGGCAGACCTCGCCCGCCGCGACCGAGCTGGAGACGCGCGTGCTCGACTGGCTCCGCCAGATGGCGGGCCTGCCCGACGGGTTCACGGGCGTCATCCAGGACTCCGCGTCGAGCGCGATCCTCTGCGCCCTCCTCACCGCGCGCGAGCGCGCGACCGGCTGGCGCGCGAACGACGAGGGCGTCAACGCCGTCGGGCCGCTCAAGGTCTACTGCTCGACCGAGACCCATTCGGCGACGGAGAAGGGCGCCAAGATCGCCGGGCTCGGCATGAGGAACGTCCGCAAGATCGCCGTGGACGACCGGTTCGCGATGCGACCGGACGCGCTCGAGGCGGCGATCCGTGAGGATCTGGCGGCGGGGGCCACGCCGATCTGCGTCGTGGCCTCCCTGGGGACGACGGGCGTCGGCGCGATGGACCCGCTGCGCCCGATCGGCGAGGCGTGCAGGCGCCACGGGGTGTGGCTTCACGTCGACGCCGCCTGGGCGGGGAGCGCCCTGATCCTCTCCGAGCACCGCGGGTTGCTCGACGGCATCGAGCACGTGGACAGCTTCGTGTTCAACCCCCACAAGTGGCTCTTCACCAACTTCGACTGCTCGGCCCACTACGTGCGCGACCCGGACGCCCTCGTGCGAACGCTCGAGATCCTGCCCGCGTTCCTCAAGACGCGCGAGCGCGGCCACGTGACCGACTACCGCGACTGGAGCGTCCAGCTCGGACGCCGCTTCCGCGCGCTCAAGCTCTGGTTCGTGATCCGCTCGTACGGTGTGGCGGAGCTCCGACGGATGGTCGCCGCGCACATCGCGCTGGCGCGCGAGGCCGCAGAGTGGATCGCGGCGGCGCCCGACTTCGAGCTGATGGCGCCGCGGAGCCTCGCCCTGGTGAACTTCCGCTACCATCCGGCCGGTCTCGACGATGGAGCGATGCTCGATCGGCTGAACGAGCGGCTGCTCGAGGCGCTGAACGACAGCGGTGAGCTTTATCTGACGCAGAACCGTGTGCACGGCGCCTACGCGATCCGCCTCGCGATCGGCCAGACCACGACCCGACGCCGCCACGTCGAGGCGGCGTGGGAGAAGATCCAGACGACCGCGCGCGCCCTCCCCGCGTAACGCGCGATCCGCGCCGCCTCAGCCCCGGAGCGCCCGCTCGATCTCGTCGAGGTGCTCTCGGCGGTGCTCGGCGCGCAGCAGGTTGACCGGGGTGCCTGCGGCCACGTTTCGCACGACGAACTCGTCCGGCAGCGCCTTGACCTTGCGATCGACCGCCTCGGCGATCGAGACCGCCAGGTCGGCCGCCCGCCGCGGGAGCAACGCGAGGAGCAGCGGCTTGGCGGCGTCGTTGATCCAGTCGACGGCGGCGTGATCGAGCACCGGCGGCACGGCGGACGGCCCCGCGCGCTCCCAGCGCTCGAGGAGGACCAGGACCCGCTGGTCCCAGAACGCCAGGTGACCCAGGACGCCGGCGATCGTCCAGCCGGCGCTCATCGGGCGGCCGAGCTCCTGGTCGGTCAAGCGCCGGACGAGCGCGCGCAGCCGCTCGCGCTGAGCATCGTTCTCACCGACGTACGAACGATCGACGTTCATCGGTCTCTCCTCTTGCAGGGCGTCCGCCTGGACGCTAGGCTCCCGCGACGAGCTTGAGGTCCTCGACCAGCATCCCGTAGAGCCGCGCCTGCTGCGTCGCGTCCTCGCCGCGCAACACGGCGGAGGGGTGCAGCGTGGCGATCGTCTTCTCGCTCCAGCGCGTCGGAAGGAACCGGCCGCGATCCCGTAGCAGCCGGAAGTCAGGGCCGACGATCACGCGCGCGGCGGTCGCGCCGAGGCACACCAGCACCCCGGGCTTGATCGCCGCGATCTCGGCCTCCATCCAGGGCCGGCAGGCCGCGATCTCGCTGAGGCGCGGCGTCTGGTGGATGCGGCGCTTGCCCCGCTCGACGAATTTGAAGTGCTTCACCGCGTTCGTGACGTAGAGCCGCGCGCGGTCCAGGCCCACCTCGGCCAGGGCGCGGTCGAGCACCTCGCCCGCCGGGCCGACGAACGGCGCGCCCTTCAGATCCTCCTGGTCGCCCGGCTGCTCGCCGACGAGCACGATGCGAGCCTCGGCGGGACCGCGGCCGAAGACGGTCTGGGTCGCCCGGCGGTAGAGCTCGCACCCGGTGCAGCGAGCCGCCGCCGCCCGGAGCTCGGCGAGGCTCGCGCCGGCCGGAACGAACGACGCGGCGCCCGCGCCCTGCTGCTCGAGCCTCAGCGCCTCGTCGGTCTCGGCGCGATGGGCCTCGCGCCGCGTCTGGGCGGCGAGCGCGTTGAGCCTTCGCACCTGCGGGTCGCACGTGTCGTTCAGGAGATCGCGGTTCTCGCGGACGAGCCGCCAGAGCACGTCGTACAGCACCTGCCAGCGCGCGGGATCGGCGGCGCTCGCCGCCTGCCGCGCCAGATCCAAGAACTGGCGCGGCACGCGCGCGGCGCCAGGCGCCGGCGCGTCGTGCGCTGCGTTCGTCGGCGCTTCGCCCGGCGCGGCCTCGCGCCAGCCCACCTCCGCCGGGGCGACACCCTCGCGCAGGAGCGCGCGCGCCGCAGACTGCCAGCCCTCGAATGTCGGCGTGATCGCGACCGTTCTCATGGCCCGGACTTCCGGCCCCCCAGGCAGCGGGCGAGGAAGTTCTCCACTTCAGAGTAATGTCGAAGCGCATTTCGCCAGTTGCCGTACTCGCGCCGGTGCCCCTCGTCGGGGAAGACGACGGAGCGCACGTCTTTCCCGGCCCGATTGAGCGCGGCGATCATCTGCTCGGACTCCCGGACGTTGACGCGGATGTCCCTGGCGCCGTGGATGATGAGCAGGGGGCGCTTGACCTGGTCCGCCTTGAAGAGTGGCGACTTCGCCTCCAAGCGCCGGCGATCCTCGGGACGGCTCGGGTCGCCGACGTATTTGTGAAAGAGCGGCATGACCGACACCTTCCAGTACGGTGGCACCGTCTCGTAAAACGAGACCAGGTTCGAGATGCCCACGATGTCGACACCGCAGGCGAAGACATCGGGGGTGAACGTCATGCCGACGAGCGCGGCGTATCCGCCGTAGCTGCCACCGTAGATCGCCACCCGCGCCGGATCGGCGACGCCGCCGGCGACCGCCCATCTCACGGAGTCGATCAGGTCGTCATGCATCTTGCCCGCGTACTCGCCAACCGCCAGCTCGCGGAAGGCACGCCCGTAGCCGGTCGAGCCGCGGTAGTTCACCTGGAGGACAGCGTAGCCTCGGTTGGCCAGGAACTGAACGACGGGAGCGTAGCGCCAGTAGTCGCGGGCCCAGTGCCCGCCGTGGACGACGAGCACCATCGGTCCCGGGGCCCCGAAGCCCGGCGGGCGCGTGAGGTACCCGCGGAGGCGGACGCCGTCGCGGGCGCTCAGCGTTATCGGCTCGGTCGTGCCCAGCGCGTGAGCGAACTGGACCATCTGCGAACGACCGAGAAGGTGTGTCTCCCCTGTCCGCCGATCGACGAGATAATTCTCGTACCCCTTCTCGGTGAACACCTCGACAGTCACGAGGCGCTCACCGTCGTCGAAGCTCAGGATGCGGAGGCCCGTCGGCGAATGCCGCCGGAGAACCGCCAGGTCCGCCTCGAGCGCCGCGTCGAAGAAACGGATCGCCTGGCGGCCAGGATCCGTGACGACGGCGAGCGGTTCTCGTGTCCGCTCGCTCATGCCCACCCACTCGAGGTCGAGCTCGGGGTCGTCGTGCACGAGCGACTCTGCCCCGCTGGCGAGATCCACGCGGACCAGCGAGAGCCGGTCGCGCCCGCGGCTCGAGAGGAGCCAGAGCCCGCGGTCGTCGGGGGTGACGCCGAGCATCTGGAGGTTGAACTCCTCGAGGTCGAGGGGCTGCAGCACCGCCCAGCCGCTGTCACGGAGGACCTCGAGATGCCGCACGTCGGGGCCAACGTGGCGGATCCGGCCGCGCACGCGTCCCTCCGAATCCGTCAGCCACTCCGTGACATCGCCGGGATTTTCCGCGATCAACGCGTGCTCGCGTGTGGCGAGATTCACTCGGTAGAGATCGAACACGGCCCGGTCGCGCTTGTTCCACGCGATGACGATATGGTCGGGATCGGAGCGGATCACCCGGTCGATCCAGGCACGGCTACCGGGAAACGGGGTCAGATCAACGGGCGGGTCATCCGGGCGCTCGATCGACGCGAGGTACACGTGGTGGTTCTCGTCGCCGTTCTCGTCTTGAAGATACAAGGCGTGGCGGCTGTCGCGCGCCCACGTGAACCAGTAAATCGCCCGCCGCGAGTGGGTGTCGATGGGACGGGTATCGTTCCGGCCCAACGTGCGGACGTGAATGGTGCTGCGGCCGCCGTGGGAGGTGATCCACCCGAGTCGCGTGCCGTCTGGCGATACGCGGTAGCCCCAGTTGGCCTCGCGGCTGGCGAAGAAGTGGCTCAGCGCGATCAGCTCGGGGGGCGCGGCGCCGGCCGTGGTGTCGGCGGCAGGCGCCGGCGGAGCGGGCGGCGCCACGGCGCACCCCGACGCCAGGACGGCCGACAGCACGATCGCGGGAGCGGAGGCATGCCTGTTCACGTGCTCCTCCTCCGGACACCGTGGCCGAAGAAGCCGCCGGCGGGTCGGCCGTGGGCGTGCCAGTGGTCGGGGATGTTGCGCATGTGGTCGTCCACCCAGAACTCCCCGAACCGCGTCGTGGCGACCCTGGTCAGATGCTCGCGCATGTGCGCGACGTGCTGGTCGGGGGGCGTGGTCCCGTGATACCGCCAGACGACCATGGGAACCTCACAGATCTCACACTCCGCGATCCAGCAGATCTCGTCCTCGTAATGCCACGGGGTGATCCGCGCGGCGCGGCAGAGGTCGCAGCCGTCGACACGGGTGAACCCGGTGCTCATGCTCGTACCCTACCTCATTTCGTCGCGCTCGCTGTGCTCGCCTCGCGTCGCCACGACGCCGAGGCCCGCGACCATGAGCGCCGCGGCCAGGAGTCCGAAGACGCGCTCGTAGCCGCCGAGCGCCACCATGAGGAGCGCGGCGCCGACGGGCGCGAGGGCGCGCGCCCCGTTGGCGCCGAGCGCGATTGCCCCGCTGATCGAGCCGTAGTGGCGTGACCCGAAGATCTCCGCGATGATCGTCGCCCGCGCGAGCGTCGCCATGCCGTTGGCGGCGCCGAGCATGACCAGCATCGGCACGAGTGTCGGGAGGCGCGCCGCCAGCGCGAGCTGGGCGAGCGAGACCGCCTGGACGAAGAAGATCACGCCGGTGACGGCCCGGTGGCCGAAGCGCGCGGCGATCGGCGCAAAGACGAGCCGTGCGGGCAGCTGCATGGCGCCCATCCAGCCGATCATCGCGGCGGCCACGGTCGGGGAGTAGCCGCGATCGGTGAGATAGGGGATGAGATGGATGGTGACCGAGATCGTCGCAAAGTTTGCGACGAAGAACGCGACCGCCAGCACCCAGAAGACCGGCATCCGTACCGACGCGCCGAGCGTCAGGCCCGGCACCGGGACCTCCGCGCCGTCGGCGCCCGCGGGCGACGGGCGAAGCGGGGCCGGCCGGAGGATGAGCGCATGGAGCGGAATGGTGATCACGGCCAGGATGACGGCAAGAGCGAGCAGCGCGCCCCGCCAGCCGAGCCGTGTGACGAGCCATGCCTCGAGCGGCATGAAGATGGTGCTGGCGAGCGCGCCGGCCAGCGTGACGGTGAGGAGCGCCTTGTCCCTCCCGCGAGTCCTGAACCAGCCGACGACCGCGGCGAACGCGGGCTCGTAGAGCGTCGCGGCGAGGGCGAGCCCCGTCAGGCACCAGACCGCATAGAAAGCGGGAAGGCTCTCGACGCGCGACCAGACGAGGAGGAGCGCCGTCCCCAGACACGATCCCATCGTCATGAGCGCGCGAGCGCCATGGCGGTCGATCCAGCGCCCGACCGGCAGCGCGGCGAGCGCCGCCACGCCCATGCCGACCGAGAAGGCGCCGGTGATCTCGACACGCGACCAGCCGAGGTCGGCCTCCATGGGGCGGAGCAGGACCGGGAAGCCGTAGTAGAGGATGCCCCACGACACGACCTCGGTGAGGGAGAGCGCCGCGACGACGACCCAGCCGTAGTAGAGGCGACCCGAATCGGTCACAGGCGCGTCACTCTATGCGCTCGGCGGACGTCCGTCAACTGGATAGGGTAATGTGATCAGCATGATCCTCGCCCGACGGCGGACCGGCCAGCGCGGGTTCGGCCTCATCGAGATCCTGCTCGTGCTGGTGGTCGTCGCGTTGGCCGGCTTCCTGCTCGTCCGCTACCTCGGCTCCACCGCGCGGACGGTCGAGATGATCCAGGAGGAGCGTCCGATCGCCCACGCGAGGCTCTCGGCAGACCAGGCCACCCTCGTCTCGGTCCAGGCCATGGTGCGTGCCCACCACGCGCAGAACGGTCAGTGGCCTGCCGACAAGGCCGCCGTGCTGACGCTCCTGCAGAGTCCGCCACGATTCCAGTGCGCCGGGAACGACTTCGAGTACGACCCGGTGAGCGGCGACCTCCGGCTTCTCATCGCCGACGCCGCCCGCTGCTGACCGAGGAGACGGGCGTGGTGGTCAAGGAGATCACACCGGCCGTGGCGGCTGGTCGAGACGGTGTGGTGATACCATCTAAGCGATGAGCGACGCGCCGAAGCCCTCCAACTTCATCCGTGACGCGGTCATCGAGGACCTCCAGACCCGGCGCTTCAAGGGTGTCGTCACGCGCTTTCCGCCCGAGCCGAACGGGTATCTCCACATCGGCCATGCCCAGGCGATCTCGATCGACTTCGGGGCCGCGCGCGAGTTCGGCGGGCGCTGCCACCTCCGGTTCGACGACACCAACCCCGCGAAGGAGAGCCAGGAGTACGTGGACGCGATCATGCGTGACGTGCGCTGGCTCGGCTTCGACTGGGGCGAGCACCTTTACCACGCGTCGGACTACTTCGAGCAGCTCTACGAATGGGCGGTGCAGCTCATCAAGATGGGCAAGGCCTACGTGGACGATCTCACGGCCGACCAGATGTCCGAATACCGCGGCACGCTCACCGAGCCGGGGCGCGAGAGCCCGTACCGCAATCGAAGCGTGGCGGAGAACCTGGGCCTCTTCGAGCGCATGCGCCACGGCGAGTTCGAGGACGGCTCGAAGACCCTGCGCGCCAAGATCGACATGTCGTCGGGCAACATCAATCTGCGCGACCCCGTCATGTACCGGATCCGCAAGGCCACCCATCAGCGCACGGGCGACACGTGGTGCATCTATCCGATGTACGATTGGGCCCACGGCCAGTCCGACTCGATCGAGGGCGTGACCCATTCCATCTGCACGCTCGAGTACGAGGACCACCGCCCGCTCTACGACTGGTACCTCGAGCAGCTCGCCATCCATCACCCGCGGCAGATCGAGTTCGCGCGTCTGAATCTCTCCCACACGGTCATGTCGAAGCGGAAGCTCCTCACGCTCGTAGAGGAGGGGCTGGTCTCCGGCTGGGACGACCCGCGCATGCCGACCCTCGCGGGCCTGCGCCGCCGCGGCTATACCCCCGAGGCCATCCGCGACTTTTGCGAGCGTGTCGGGGTCACCAAGGCCGCCAACCTCCGAGACATCGCGCTCCTCGAGCACTGTGTCCGCGAGGACCTGAACCGGCGCGCGCTCCGCCGCATGGCGGTCCTGCGGCCGCTCAGGCTCGTGATCGAGAACTATCCCGAGGAGCGGGTCGAGGAACTCGACGCCGTCAACAACCCCGAGGACGCGCGGGCCGGTACGCGCAAGGTGCCCTTCTCCCGCGTCCTCTACATCGAGCAGGACGACTTCCGCGATCCCCCGCCGCCCAAGTACTTCCGGCTCTCGCCCGGCGCCGAGGTGCGCCTGCGCTACGCCTACGTCGTCAAGTGCACGGGCGTGGTGAAGGGGCTGGGCGGGGAGGTCACCGAGGTGCGCTGCACCTACGACCCCGCGAGCCGCGGCGGCGACTCGCGCGGGCGCAAGGTGAAGGGGACCATCCACTGGGTCTCGGCGTCCCACGCCGTCCCCGCCGAGGTGCGTCTGTATGACAACCTCTTCTCGGTCCCCAAGCCCGACGAGGTGGAAGATGTCAAGACGGTTCTGAACCCACGATCGCTCGAGACGCTGACCGGCTGCCGCGTCGAGCCGTCGCTGGCCGGCGCCGCGCCCGAGTCGCGCTACCAGTTCGAGCGCCAGGGCTACTTCTGCGTGGACGGGCCCGACTCGTTGGCCGCGGGCCTGGTCTTCAACCGCACGGTGGGCCTCCGCGACACCTGGGCAAAGATCGAGGCGGCCCGCGCCTGACCGACGTCGTCGCGTCTACGTCGTCACCCGTCGCGCCTCGTTCGCCGCCCGCCAGAGGTACCAGGCCGCCACCGAGCGGTACGGCTTCCAGCGCTCGCCGTACGCGCGGAGCGCCTTCGGCGTCGGCCGGGCGCGACGGCCGTAGGCGACGCGGAAGCCCTCGCGCACGCCGAAGTCGTCCACCGGCAGCACGTCGCGCCGCCCCAGCGTGAAGATGAGCAGCATCTCCACGGTCCACCGACCCACGCCGTAGATCTGCGTCAGCCGTGCGATGATCTCGTCGTCGCCGAGCCGCCCGCAGGCGCGCCGTGTCGGCACCACGCCTTTGACGGCGTGGCGCGCGATGTCCTTGAGCGCGCGGACCTTGGCGCGCGAGAAGCCGGCACGGCGGAGCGTGGTCGCCCGCGTCGCGAGCACGGCCGTCGGCGTGGGAAAGCGCCCGCTCGGGAAGAGGGCGACGAAGCGCTCGAGGATGGTCTGGGCGGCCCGCCCGTTGAGCTGCTGGTGGGCGATCGCGCGCGACAGGGCCTCGTACGGCGAGCGCGTCTCGGGCGCGAGGCCACACGGGCCGTGACGGCGGATGAGCGCGCGCATCACCGGGTCACGCGCGAGATGGAGCGAAGCCTTGGCCATCATCGAAGCACGGTGCGCTATGGTATCAGGGGGTGTCCGGCGTCGTCTCGATCGTATACTCAGGGCGAGGCATCGTGATGGCGATTCGGGTCGAGCGCGCGTGACCGACGAGCCCCGCGCGACGTTCTTCTCCCTCACCCCGAACCGGGTGCTCGAGGCGGTCGAGGTCGGGGGCCTCCGCTGCACCGGGCGCTGCCTGCCGTTGCGAGCGTTCGAGAACCGCGTGTACGAGGTGGAGCTCGAGGACGAGCGGCGCCTCATCGTGAAGTTCTACCGGCCCGGTCGCTGGTCGCGCGAGACGATCCTCGACGAGCACGGCTTCCTGGCCGACCTGGTGGCCGCCGAGGTGCCGGCGGTGGCGCCGCTCGACCTCGGCACCGGCGGGACGCTCGGCGAGATCGAGGGAATCCACTACGCCGCGTTTCCCAAGGTCCGCGGGCGCACGCTCGACGAGCTCGATGCGGAGCAACGTCGCCGGATCGGCCGGACCATCGGTCGCATGCACGCGGTGGGCGCCGCGCGCGATGCGCCCCAGCGGCCGCGGCTCGACGTGACGAGCCGCATCCGCGAGCCGGTCGAGACCTTGATCACGGGCAACTTCATCCCCGGGACCCTGGCGCCGCGCTATCGTGACGTCGCGCTCCGTATCGCGGACGCCGTCGCCGCGCCGCTCGCCGCCGCGCGCGCCCAGCGCATCCATGGCGACCTGCACTGGGGCAACATGCTCTGGACGTCCGAGGGCCCGATTCTCGTCGACTTCGACGACTGCCTCGTCGGCCCGCCCGTCCAGGATCTCTGGCTCCTCGCCCGCGGCGACTCCGCGGAGGCGCGCCGGGGGCGCGAGGACCTCCTCGAGGGGTACGAGCTCTTCCGCGAGTTCGACCGCTCGACCCTCGCCCTCTGCGAGCCGTTGAGGGCGCTGCGCATCGTCTACATGTCAGGCTGGATCGCACGGCGGTGGGACGATCCCGCGTTCCCCCCGTCCTTTCCGAACTTCCGGGACCACCGCTACTGGATGCAGGAGTACGAGGAGCTGGTGGCGATCAGTGAGGCGCTCGATCAACGGGCACGCTGGGATACGTGACGGTTTATGATGCTGACATGGAACGTATAGACGCTCGGCGGCACGGCCGGCGCGGGGTGGTCAAGACGAGTCCCGCCCCTTCGGCCGCCTCGGGCTCCGATCCCTTGATCGACGAGCCCGCCATCGAGCACGCGCCCGGGGTCCGAGACGAGCAGGTCGTCGAGCACGAGCCAGTGGTCCCGCTCGCCGAGCCAGAGCGCGAATTCGCGGCGCGCGTGCCGCCGCCGGTGCCGGAGCCGCCACGCCCGACGACCCGGCGCGCGGTCTTCTACGACGTGGAGAACGCGAGCCAGCCCGGCCATATCGCGCGGGTCATCGAGCACCTCGCCATCGACCGCCTGGGCCAGCGCACGGAGCTCGTGGCGGTCGGAAACTGGCGGGTGATCGGCGCCGACACGGCGCGCCTGCTCGCCCGGCATGGCGCCCAGCTCGTCCACAGCGCGCCCTCTACCGGCGTCAAGGACTGGAGCGACCTCCGCATCGCGGTGAGCGCGGGGGTGTGGTTGGCCGGCGCTCGGCCCGGCGACGTGCTGGAGATCGTGTCGGACGACCGCGCGTTCGACGCCGTGGGCGACGTGGCGGCGGCGCTCGGCATCGCGTTCCACCGGTTCTCCTATCGCACGCTCACCGGCGCGCCACAGGCGACGCCGCTCGAGCCCGACACGGCGGGGACGGCCCGACGCCGCGGGCGGCGAGGACGTCGCGGCCGACGCGCTCCCGCGGCTCTGGCCGAGCCGCGACGCGCCGAGCCGCGTCATCACGAGCCGGCGCACGCGGCCCACACCGGCGAGGCGCACACCGCGCCCCACGACGAGCTCGTCCAGGTCGTCCGTGAGCTGGCCCAGCACTCGCCGAATGGCGCCGTCCTGATCGACACTCTCGCCCGGGAGCTCAAGGCACGAGGCTTCAGCCGAACGCCTGGATCGCCCCGCCTCGTCACGCGGCTCCGCCGGATCAGGGAGCTCTCCGTGAGTCCGACGGGCATGATCACGCTGGTGGGGGAGGCGGCGCTCCCGGAGCCTGTTGCGGCGACGGTTGGGGAGGGAGGCGAACCCGAGCCGGGGAAGGAGCGGCGCCGGCGGCGGGGGCGGCGGGGAGGAAGGGGGCGGCGCCGCCCGCCTGCGGCGGTCGCCTGAGCGGCGCGAGAGGTCCTAGAGCCGGCTCTGCGCCTTGCTGCGTGTCGAGGACGCCCAGACCGACAGCGACTCGAATACCTTGCCGGCGAGGCGGGAAAGGTCGGGATCGCGCGCGCCCATGATCAGCACGGTGTCGCCGGCGTGCGCCTCGCTCAGCACCCACTGGCGAACGGCGTCGTGGTCGCGGGCGTATCCGCAGTGCATGCGTTCGGGCAGGTCACCCGCCAGGAGGTGGCTCGAGATGTCCTTCGCCGCAGTGCCGCCCGCGTAGAAGACCTCCGCGTAGCAGAAGCGGTCTTGAGGCCGCAGGAGCCGCGGGAGTAAGTCCTTGAGGTCGGGACGCAGAAAGCGGGCCGGGCCGAACCCGTGGGGCTGAAAGACGACAACGACGCGCGGCGCGCTGGCCTGCGCCGTGGTGACGGCCGCGCGGATCTTCTCGCCATTGTGCGCGTAGTCGTCCACGACGCGGATGCCGCTCGCGGTCGTGCCCACCACCTCGAACCGGCGCGCGACGCCAGGAAAGCGTGCCAGGAGGGCCTCGATCTTGAACGGATCGACCCCCAGCTCGAGCCCGATCAGCGCGGCGGCGGCGGCGTTCTCGAGATTGTGCAGACCGGGCTGCGGGATGTCGATCACGATGCTGCGGCCCTCGACGCGCAGCACGCCTGTGGCGCGGCGGGGGCCTACGCTCGTGACCCACAGGCGCGTGTCGACGCCGGGCGAGACGCCGTACGTGGACGCCTTGAATCGGCGCCCGAGCGCGGCCGCCTCCGGACACGCCCCGTTGACGAGGAGCCGGCCGCAATTCTCGGCGAAGGCCGCGAACTGCGGGCGAAGCGCAGGGAGCTCGGCGTGGTCGCGGCTCACGTTGTGGACGAGACCGATCGCGGGTCGGTAGCCGGCGAGGGTGCCGTCGGACTCGCACGCCTCGGCGACGACGGGGCCCTCGGCGGGGCCGGCGATGAAGCAGCCGCCCGTGCCCTCGCCCACGAGCGCGGCGCCGCCCAGGACGGTGGCGGGCACGCCCCCCTCGCGCAGGAGCCAGGCGACCATGCCGAGGATGGTGCTCTTGCCGCTCGTCCCCGAGACGGCGATACCCGGACCGCCGGCATTGACGACCTCGGCGAGGAGCTGTGGGCGGGAGACGCAGTGGAGGCCGAGCGCGCGCGCCGCCCGCATCTCGGGCGTGTCGGCCTCGACCGCCGCGGAGTAAACGAAGCGGTCGATCGCTCGCGTGACGGCGGCTCCGTCGTGTGGCGCGAGCTGGATTCCCAACCCCTGGAGCCGGGCGGCGATCTCCCGGTTCTTCCCCTGGTCGAACGAGCGGTCGGAGCCCTGGACGTCGTGACCGCGCGCTCGCACCAGGGAGGCGAGCGGGTTCATCCCGGCACCCGCGACGCCGGAGAAGTGATACCGCATCGCAGTCAGCCTCTCACCCGTCTCGCAGAGCTCCGACGCTTCGCCCGCTTGCCCGGCCCACTCGTCAGTGAAGGTCGTTTCTGACCATCTTGACGCCGGGAATCTTGCTTATCACATCCGCGGCACGGTTCTTCACGCGAGAGTCCGGCACCTTCCCCATCAGGGTCACCACACCCGCGTCCGAGCGCACCTTGATGTCGGCTTCCTTGAGGGGCTGGTCCTTCTGGAACCGCTCCATGACGGCCTTCTCGATCTCGTCATCCCTGGCGTCCACCGCCTTACGACTCGAGTCGGGCACGATCTGCAGGGCATTCTTGACACCCTTCACGCCCTTGACCTTCCTCGTGACCTCTTCCGCGGCCGCTCGCTCCTTTTCGCTGCCTACCTTCCCGAGCAGCGTGACCACGCCATCCGTCGTGTCGACGGTGATGCGCCGCGCTTTCGTCCGGCCGTCGGCGATGAGCTTGGTCTTGGTCTTGGTCGTGATCCACGAGTCCTTCATGAAGCGGCCGCCACCGGACTCCTTGGCCTTGGGCTCGGTGGTCTTCGACTGCGACAGGGTCAGGCCCGGCGAGAGAACCAGAACGATCACACTGAGCAGGAGCAGGGGCCATTTCATAGTGTGCGCGCCTCCTTGACGCGTCATGGCTTGCTCAGAGCGGGCGCAAGCGGACCCGGAAGTCGACGTTGTCCCGTACCCACTTCCACAGGCGCGTCTGGTCGCCCGGATCGACCCCGGCGACGAGCTGAGCGCGCCAGCCCTTCATCACCTCGGACTCGGTCGTCCAGAGCTTGACCCGTTGCCGCGGGACTTGCTTCCGCCAGAGCTCTCCGACCTTGGGGTTCGGATAGATCAGCCGCACGGTCAGGTTCCGTGACAGGTACTCGAGCGGGCCGAGGTCGATCCGCTGGTACATCGCCGTCGAGCCGGGCTTGACGTTCGGGGTCGGCACGTCGGGAACGCCGTCGGTCACCAGCATGACCGTGATCGGGCTCAAGACGAGGTTGCGCTCCTTGGCGATCCGGGCCACCTGGGCGAAGAAGACGTTGAAGTCCGTGAGCGTGTCGGTGGGCGGAAACCAGCGCTTGAGGTCCGTCTCGATCTGCGCGATGTCCTTGCCCGCGAAGTCGAGGATCGGGTGGAAGGCCTTGGGCTCGTTCGACTCCTTGCCCCCGATGGCGGCGACGAACAGCTCGCGCGGCTGGCTGAGCCCGCCCAGGCCGTTGAGGTGACCATAGAAGTAGTACCCGAGGAAGCTCATGGCGTGGCCGTAGTCCCCGGACTGGACGAACGAGCCACTCGTATCGACCCCGATGAACAGGCTCTCCCTCAACCGATGGTCGGTCGCCGGCTGCGCCAGGGCCGGCGTCGCGAGCCAGGTGGAGGCGAGCAGGACGACGCTGAGCGAGCAGGCGCGGCGGCTCACAGGTTGCCCTGCCTTCTCGGCTGCAGGTGCATCGCCGAGAGGGCCTCCCGCGCCTCCATCACCTCTTTCAGGCTCTTGAACGGCAGGCTGAAGACCGGCCGGGCCGTCGCCAGGACCATGCCGAAGTTCAGTGCGGCGGCCAGGACGTGCAGAACGGGCAGGCCCAGATACTCGAGGAGCTGATCGCTCCTTTCGTGGAGCCAGACGATCTCGCGCTTGAAATCCGCCAGCGGCTCCCGCCACCACGCAGGCTCGGCGGCCGGCTTCACCGGGCGACCCTCGGGCGTGTCCATGGGCTGCCGCGAGATGACGGCGAGCAGCGGCGGCGTCCCGTACTGGCCGAACAGGAACCACGTCATGCCACGGATGCCGATCCAGCCGAACGTCGCGATGCCGAGCGTGAACGCGAGGCCGGGGTGAAACTTCTCCCCGGTCTGCTGGACGATCCAGGGCGTGATGGCGTCGACCATCTCGCGGTAGAGGAACATGACCTCGAAGAACATGACGAAGAGCTCGACCAGGACGATCTGGATGAGGAACTTCAGCTCCCGCTTCTTGACCGCGTCGACGAGCGCCTGGACGCAGGCGAAGCTCCCCATGATCAGGAGGAGCAGGAAGAACCAGAGCAGCACCCCGGTCGCCTTCGGGACCTGGTCGGTGCCAGCGAGGTCGGCGAGCACCTGCGACAGGGTTGGCATCAGCGTGAACGTGAAGATCGTGGCCTCGAGCGCGCACCAGAAGATCAGCATCACGAACGCGAGCCACGGGATGCCGGGCCGGAAGTATTGGTCCGACATCCGACCTGTCACCGCCATCGGCAGGGTGACGAGCTGGCGGGCCGCGCCGAAGAGGAGCGTTACGGCGAGGTGGCCCAGCGTGGCGAGCCAGCCGACCATCACCGCGCCGACCCGGACCAGACCGACCCAGAACATCCAGACCGCACGGGCCGCGTCCCACCACGCCATCAGGAGGGTCGAGATGAAGTCGATCCGCCGTGATCGGAACGGCAGGCTGTAGACGGCGAGCCCCGTGCACCAGGCGGCGGCGAGGCCGAGGAGCAGGGGGAACAGGAGCAGGACACACTTGGCCGTCACCGACCCGGCGGACGCCGAGTCGAGGAAAAAGCCGATCAGGATCTGCTGGAGCCGCGGAATCCAGGCGATCGGCGACGCGGCGAGCTCGGCGAGCCCGCGCCACGCCTCGGGGAATGTGGCGATGATCCGGTCAATCATCTGAGTCCCTCCATACTGAGTCCTCCTTGATTAGGGGCCTTGACGATCGGCGTGATCAGGGCGCGGCACTGCCGTCGTGGGCGGCCCGCCGGCGCTCTGCTCCCCGCCGGGCGGAACCGTGGGGTTGCGGTCGATCTCCATGAGCATTCGACGCTCGAGCGCCTGGCGCGCCTGGACGTCGATCCTGTCGGGCTTCGCCACGGTCACCGCGCGGACCTCGGAGGCTCGCCCCCTGGCCGGCGTCGCCACGGGGGTCGGCTCCCGGTGGCCGATGCGCCGCAGGATGCGGGCGACGTAGCGGCGGGTCTCCCGATAGGGCGGGACCCCGCGATACACGACGACCGCCTGCTCGCCGGCGTTGTAGGCCGCGAGCACGAGGGGCAGGTTGCCATTGAACCGGTTCATCAGGCGGCGGAGGTGGCGAACGCCGCCCTCGATGTTCTTGTAGGGGTTGAAGGTGTCCTCCACGCGGAGGCTCGAGGCGGTCAGCGGCATCAGCTGCATCAACCCGCGGGCGCCCTTGCGCGACACCGCGCGTGGGTTGAACTCGGATTCGGCCTCGACGATCGCCGCCACCAGGAGGGGCGAGATGCGATAGCGGATGGCCACCGCCCTGATGTGCGCCTCGATCTCCACCGCGGAGAACTCGTCGGTCGCGGCCTCGGCGGAATCCTCGCTACGCGCGATGCTCACGATCTCGCGAGCGGTCTGCGCGGCGTTCGGCCGCGACAGAAGGTACGCGGGGACGATCGTGAGCACCAGGACGATGAGCCCGAGCACGGGAGGCGTGAGCAGAGGGGTCCCCTCGCGCGCTGCCCGAGTTCGGCTCTCCGTTCCCGTCTGCTCCAACCAATCCAACACGTCTCCTCCGGTTCTGGGGTCTGGTAGACAGTCGTCGGGATTGGATACACCTGTGTCAAATACCAGCGGCACGCAACAGCAGTGCCAGACTTTCGCCCGCGGCCACACAGGGCTGTGTTTTCGCTGAGTTAGCTCACGATCGTTGAGCCCGTCTCACGGGGGTCCCCGCGTCAGCGGCCCGACATAGTGGTGCCATCCGGTCAGCCCTGCGGACACCAACTGCCAGCGGGGCACTCAGTTTGACTTGCCGGTGGCTTCGCGTAGGCTAGGGCCTCGCCGTTTTTCCCAGGAGGGAGACACCATGGCCGAGAGCGAGACCTACCGACGGGGCCGTGAGATCCGCCGCCAGTTGCTGGGCGACGATTACGTGCAGCAGGCGAATCGGACGACGTACAACGATCCCACGATGCGCAAGTTCATCGACCTCGCCACCGAGACCGTCTTCGGCGCCTTGTGGGCGCGCCCGGGGCTCGACCTCAAGACGCGCACGCTCGTCTGCGTCGTGTCCGACGCGGCCACGGGGCGCGAGCCCGAGCTGGCGATCCATTTGCGCATGGCGCGACGCCAGGGCTGGACCGAAGACGAGCTGACCGAAGTGCTGCTCCACATGTCGGGTTACGTCGGGGTGCCCATTATCCGGGAGGCGCTGCTCACGGCGAAGAAGGTCTTCGCAGAGCTCGGGACCGCATGAGACACGCGATCGCCGTGATCCCGGGCGACGGGATCGGCAAGGAGGTCGTGCCCGAGGGCAAGCGCGTCCTCGACGCCGCCGGTCGCCGGTTCGGCTTCGACTTCGAGTGGACGACGCTCGACTGGAGCTGCGAGCGCTACGCGCAGACCGGGCGGATGATGCCTCAGGACGGCCTCGACCAGCTCCGGCGGTTCGAGGCGATCTTCCTCGGTGCCGTCGGATTTCCGGGTGTGCCCGACCACGTCTCGCTCTGGGGGCTCCTGATCCCGATCCGCCGCGGCTTCCGCCAGTACATCAATCTGCGTCCGGTGCGCCTGCTCAAGGGGGCCCGGTCACCGCTCGCCGGACGGGGGCCGGCCGACATCGACATGCTGATCGTGCGCGAGAACAACGAGGGCGAGTATTCGGAGATCGGCGGGCGGCTCTATCGGGACACACCGGAGGAGCTCGCCGTGCAGCAGGCGATCTTCACGCGTCGGGGCTGTGACCGCGTCATGCGCTATGCCTTCGAGCTGGCCCTCACGCGACCCCGCCGGCACGTGACCTCGGCGACCAAGTCGAACGGGATCATCCACAGCATGCCCTACTGGGACGAGCGCTTCGCCGCGATCGCGAAGGAGTATCCGAGCGTCACCACCGCCCAGTACCACATCGACATCCTGGTCGCCCACTTCGTGCAGCATCCGGACTGGTTCGACGTCGTCGTCGCCTCGAACCTCTTCGGCGACATCCTCTCCGATCTCGGGCCCGCGATCGCCGGCTCCATCGGGCTGGCGCCGGGCGGGAACATCAACCCCGAGAAGGAGTACCCGTCGATGTTCGAGCCCGTGCACGGCTCCGCCCCCGACATCGCCTCCAAGGGAATCGCCAACCCCATCGCACAGATCTGGACCGGGGCGATGATGCTCGAGCACCTGGGCCACGCCGAGGCGGCGCGCGCGGTGGTGGCCGCGATCGAGCGTGTGGTGGAGGAGGGCGGGACACTGACGCGCGACCTCGGCGGTCGGGCGTCGACCACCGAGGTCGGTCAGGCGATCGCGGCGCGGCTCTAATGAGTCTCGTGAAATAGATTGACGGGATTCATCGAGTATCCTGCGATGCTAGGGAATGCCATCCACCAGCCGCGGATCCCGTCGGGATTTTGCTGCGTTGGAAGCGCGTCGGTACGAAGCCGCGCGGTTGTTCGCGCGCGGCGAATCGCAAGCGGCCGTCGCCCGCGCGCTTGGCGCGACGCGAGCCGCCGCCCACCGCTGGTTTCATGCCTGGCAGGACCAAGGCCGCACAGCTTTGAAGGCAGCCGGCCGTGCGGGGCGCAAGCCTCGGCTCGAGGCGTCGCAGCTCGCGCGGGTCGAAGCGGCCCTGCTCAAGGGCCCCGGGGCTCATGGCTTCGCGACGGAGCTGTGGACGTTGCCGCGCGTGGCCACGCTGATCGAGCGGCTCGCACACGTGCGGTACCACCCCGGTCACGTCTGGTACATCCTGCGGCGCCTTGGGTGGTCACTCCAACGTCCCACGCGGCAGGCGCGCGAGCGCGACGAGGCGGCGATCGCGCAGTGGAAGCGCGAGCGCTGGCCGCAGGTAAAAAAAACGCGCGGCGCCGCCGGGCCTGGATCGTCTTCGAAGACGAGAGTGGCGTCTCGCATCGACCGGTGGTCCGCCGCACCTGGGCCCCGCGCGGCCACCCGCCGGTTTTGACCCACACGGGCGGCAACTGGTCGCGCTTGTCGATTGCGGCGGCCTTGGCCTTCCGCTGGGATGGCCGGCGTCGGCGCTGCTACTTCCAGACGCGGCCCGGCAGTTACAACGATCTTGCGCTGATCGGCTTTCTGCGCGCCCTCAAGCGCCACTTCCCAGGCCGCCACATCATCGTGGTCTGGGACGGACTCGGTGGGCACACGAGCCGCGTGATGCGGCAGTATCTCGCTCAACAACGGTCGTGGGTGACGGTCGAACGACTGCCGGGCTACGCTCCAGAGTTGAATCCCGTCGAGCAGATTTGGGGCAACATCAAGCACCGCGAGCTCGCGAACCTCTGCCCGGTCGACATCCTCGCGCTGCGCGGGCCGCTTCGGGCCGGGTTCGCGCGCATCCGTCGCCGACCGTCGCTCGCCGTCGCCTTCTTGCGGCACGCGGGTTTGGCTTTCTAGCATGGTCGTAACCCTATTTCACGAGACTCATTAGTGGGCGTGGCCCCGGCCCGCGACGATCGTTTCGCCGCCAAGGCGTGGTTGCGGGCGCTCGAGCTGACGGCGCCGATCGCGAAGAATCCTCATCGCATTCTGCCGACCGTGATCGAGGAGCTCGCCGAGACCCTGGGCGAGGCGCCGGCCCTCCTCTCCGACCGCGAGGACCTGACCTATCGCGCGCTCGCGGAGCGGTCGAACCGCTATGCCCGCTGGGCGCTCGATGCGAATCTCGCCAAGGGGGACGCGGTCTGTCTGTTCATGCCGAACCGGCCCGAGTACCTGGCCATCTGGCTCGGCATCACCCGCGTCGGCGGTGTCGTCGCGCTGCTCAATACCAACCTGGTCGGTCCCTCCCTCGCGCATTGCATCAAGATCGTCACGCCCAAGCACATCATCGTCGCCGCGGAGCTCATCGAGGCGTTGACGACCGCCCTGCCGGACCTGGCGGGTGCGGCAACGATCTGGGCCCACGGCGTCGACCACGACGCATTTCCGCGTCTCGAGCCCGCCATCGAGCGACACGCGGGCGAACAGCTGAGCGAGGCCGAGCGTCGTCCGCTGACCATCGAGGATCGGGCCCTCTACGTGTACACCTCGGGCACCACCGGGCTGCCCAAGGCCGCGAACGTCAGTCACTACCGGCTGATGCAATGGAGCCATTGGTTTGCCGGGATGATGGCCACGCACTCGACCGACCGGATGTATAACTGCCTGCCCATGTATCACAGCGTCGGCGGCGTCCTCGCGACCGGCGCGGTTCTGGCCGCCGGCGGCTCGGTGGTGATCCGCGAGAAATTCTCCGCCCGCGAATTCTGGAACGACGTCATCCGCTGGGACTGCACTTTGTTCCAGTACATCGGTGAGCTGTGCCGCTACCTGCTGCACGCCGACGCCCCTCCGCACGAGACGGAGCACCGGATCAGGATGTGCTGCGGCAATGGGCTGAGGCCCGACGTCTGGAACGAGTTCCAGCGCCGGTTTCGCATTCCGCGGATTCTGGAGTTCTACGCCTCGACGGAAGGGAACGTGTCGCTGTTCAATATCGACGGCAAGCCCGGCGCCATCGGCCGCATCCCGTCGTTTCTCGCGCATCGAGTCCCGGTGACGCTGGTGAAATTCGACGTCGAGACCGGCGAGCCGGTGCGGAATGAGCAGGGATTCTGCCTACGCTGCGCTCCGAACGAGGTCGGGGAGGCGATCGGCAAGGTGCTGAGGGACCCCGCGAACTTCGCCAGCCGATTCGAGGGCTACGTCGGCCAGGAGGCCACCGAGAAGAAGATCCTCCGCGACGTATTCGACCCGGGGGACGCGTGGTTTCGCACCGGGGACCTAATGCGGAAGGACGAGCAGGGCTACTTCTACTTCGTCGACCGTATCGGCGACACCTTCCGCTGGAAGGGCGAGAACGTCTCGACCACGGAGGTGACCGAGACGATCGCCGCGTGTCCCGGCGTGATCGACGCGGTCGTGTACGGGGTGACGGTCCCCGGGACGGAAGGCCGCGCCGGCATGGCCGCGGTCGTGGTCGGCCGGACGTTCGACCTCACCGCCTTCCGGCTCCATCTCGCGCGCCTGCCCGAGTACGCCCGCCCGTTATTCCTTCGTGTTCGTGGCGAGATCGAGACGACGGCGACGTTCAAGCGGAAGGCGTGGGACCTGTCGCGCGAAGGCTATGACCCGGTGGCGATTGGCGATGCCATCTACTTCAATGACGCGGAACGCGGGGCGTTCGTTCGACTCGACAAGGCGCTCTACGATCGCATCCAGACCGGCCAGGTACGGCTCTGATGCCGAACGCGCGCTAGCGCCGCCAGGGCGGCTTCAGCTCACACTCGGTGATCTTGTTGAGCAGCGTCTTGTAGCTGACCTTGAGAATCCGGGATGCCTCGGCGCGATTCCAGTGCACCCGATCGAGCACTTCGATGAGCGCCTTGCGCTCGGCTTCTCGCGCGCCGCGCCGTGCGATGTCTCTCAAGCTCTCGTTGACGAGAGGCGCGGGGCGCGGGGCCGCGGCGTGGCCGTTCCGGCCGCGGGCGAGGAGGGCCTCGAACGCCTGCTCACCGTCCGTGAGAACCACCATGCGCCGAATCACGTTCTCCAGCTCTCGGACGTTGCCCGACCACGAGTGCTCCATGAGGCGCGCGATCGTCTCGGGGGACAGCTGCTTGTTGCGCCGGTACTGTTCGTTGAACCTGGCGAGAAACGCGGACGCCAGGAGAGGAATCTCCTCTTTGCGCTCCCGGAGGGAGGGGATGCGAATCTCCACGACGTTCAGACGGTAGTAGAGGTCTTCTCGAAACTCGCCGCGGGCCATCGCGTGCTCCAGGTCGCGATTCGTGGCGGCGATGACGCGCGTGTCGAGGTCGATCGACCCCTGGCCGCCCACCCGCGAGAACCGAAAGTCCTGGAGCACGTGGAGGAGCTTGGCCTGGAGGGCGAGGGGCAGCTCCGCGATCTCGTCCAGGTAGATCGTGCCCTTGTTCGCGTACTCGAATTGCCCCGGCTTCCGCCGGTGCGCGCCGGTGAAGGCGCCCTTCTCGTGGCCGAAGAGCTCGGACTCGAGCAGCTCCAGAGGAATCGCGGCACAGTTGACCTTGACGAACGGGCCGTCGCAGCGTGGCGAAGCCGCGTGGATGGCCCGGGCGACGAGGTCCTTGCCCACGCCGCTTTCCCCACGGATCAAGACCGTCGCATCAGTGTCGGCGATGTTCTCGATGACGGTGCGGACGGCCCGCATCTGAGGGCTTCCCTCGAGCAGCGGGGCGTGGTCGTTGAGATACCGCTCTTGAACGACTGGTGGCGCCAGCAGCCTGTCTGGTGAAGCGATTTGCGTGTGCGCTGAAGCGACTTGCTCAGTACTCACTGACGCCTCCTCCCGGGACGCCTCACAGTCGCGCAACTTTCCGGAAAGGCTCACCCTTTTCATCCTAGCTCGCGGAGTATGCCATTGCCGCGATCGGTTGTCACGTTGAAAATTTCATGCTCCCCCTGCCATGATAAAAGGGAACTATGAAACTCCTCTTGATCGAGGACGACGAGCGCGTGGCTCAGGTTCTCGCGGAGGCGTTCAGGGCAGACGGCCACGAGACGACCGTCAGACACACGGGAGAGGACGGTCTCGCCTATCTCAGACGCGACCGCCCGGACGCGGTCGTCCTGGACGTCCGATTGCCCGAATTAAACGGGGTCGCCGTCCTGCGGCAGATCAGGTCGACTGATCCCGAGCTGCCGGTGATCATCATGACGGGCCTGGCGACCCTCGGCGAAATCGCCGAGGCTCGTCGTCTCGGAGTCACCGAGATCATCGAGAAGCCCGAAGTGCTGAAGCGCTTCAGCGAGGCGCTCTCGCGCATCGAGAGTCGCCGTCGAGGTCAGGATCCGACGTAGAGCCGGTGCCCGCCATCCTCTCTGGCCCGGACCATCGAGTCGACAGCTTGACGCAGCATGTCATCGGCACGAGTGGCCGTTTTCGGGTAGCACGAGCCACCCGCGCTCCAGGCGGTTGGCCCGAGGAGCGCAGTCAGTCGCCTGAGGATCGACGGTAGTTGGGTTGTTTCCGCGTCAACGAGGAGCACGGCGAGGGAGGCAGGCGCCCACGGCGCCATCACGTCGGTGGCGCGAATGTAGCGAGTCGCGATCTCGGCGAAAGAGGACACAGACGACTCCCGCGTCTCAGCTGGCGCCTCGAAGGTGAGGCACATGAGCGAGAAGCAATAGCGGAGTCTTTGAGCCTTCTGGACCTCGAGGTCGACGAGGAATCGAAAGAGCAGGTCGTCGACGACCCTCGCTCCGGCGTCAGAGGGTGGGTTGAGGCTCCATTCACTCATGACGAGATTTTGCATTTGCGTGCGGCACGTTGAATTAGCAACGGGCGCGCCACCTATCGGCCAACGAAAAAATAGAGTCGAAATCAAGAGCTTACTCTCGGGAGGCGTCCTTTCGTGGCGCCGAATTCTGAAAACAGTTGCACAGACTCTGCAGTGCGAGGGACTCGCCGCAGCCCCGTCTGCGCATATCGGTATCGCTGTCCGCAGTCGAAGGGACTCAGCCGTCCATCCCGCTGAGCGGCCAGTTTGGCAATGGCAGTTTCCAGAATTGACTGGCCATTCCGGTCACATATTCCAATCCCTCAAATCTAAAGAGGTTTTTCTCTGGCACTGCCTGTGCACAGCTAGCCTATCGGGAAGACCCCTTCTCGATAAGGGCAAACCCGCCGTGAGGCGGGGACGCAAAGCCACGGGTCAGGCCGAAAGCCTGACAGCCGGGCTACCGAAAGAGGGTGACGGTCACCCCCGAGAACATCGGTGGTCTCCCCGTGAAGGAAGGGACCACAGTGTTTTCGAAGCAGCGGGCTGCCGTCAATTGCGGATGGCTCAGCCTCGTCCTGGGGGGAGTCCTCCTCGTGGCCGCACCGGGAGGAGCCGGAATCCTCGACGCCTCCTGGACTGCCCCCACCACGAATAGCGACGGAAGCCCTCTGACCGACCTGGCGTCCTATCGCGTCTATTACGGAACCTCTGACCCTTCCTGTCCGGGAGCCTCGTTTGTGGAGGTGGCGTCTCCGGCTCCAGACCCTCCCGACAACCAGACTGTGCTCTCCACGCTCAGGGGGCTTTCCGCGGGTATTCTCTACAACGTGTCGGTCACCGCGGTGGACGCGAGCGGCAATGAGAGCGATTGTTCGACCCCTTCGAGCGCCTCCGCGCGAATAGCGTTCGCCGCCGCGCCAACCGGGACCGTCAATTTCGGGACGGTGAACGTGGGCAGCTTCGCGGATCAGACCTTCACGGTGTCAAACACGGTCGGCGGGACGATCTCTGGCGGTGTGTCGGTCTCGGCCCCCTTCAGCGTCGTCTCGGGGAGCCCTTTCAGCCTCGCGGGACTCGGAGCCACTAGGCCAGTGACGGTGCGCTTCACCCCGACCACCTCGGCGACGGCGACCGTGAATGTGAGCTTCACCGCGGACGGAGACACCATCTCGCGGATCCTCACCGGCACGGGGACGGCTACGGATACGACGGCGCCGACGGTGACCATCACCTCGCCCACCTCCAATCCGACCTTCAGCACGAGCGCCAGCCTCCTCACGCTGGGGGGCACGGCGTCGGACAACGTCGGGGTGACGCAGGTGACGTGGGCGAACAGCCGCGCCGGCAGCGGGACGGCGAGCGGGACGACGAGCTGGACTGCCAGCGGAATCATCCTCCAGACGGGGACCAACGTGCTGACGGTCCAGGCGCGGGACGCCGCCGGCAACACTTCGACGGACACCTTGACGGTCACCGTGAACGACGCCGCGCCGCCCACCATCGCCATCGCTGCGCCCACCGCCATGCCGACCTACACCACGAGCAACTCGCTCCTCACGCTTGGGGGGACGGCCTTCGACAACGTCGGGGTGACCCAGGTGACGTGGGCGAACAGCCGCGGCGGCAGCGGGACGGCGAGCGGGGGGACGAGCTGGGCCGCCAGCGGGATCGTCCTCCAGACGGGGACCAACGTACTGACGGTCCAGGCGCGGGACGCCGCCGGCAACACGGCGACCGCGGGCTTGACCGTGACGCTGTCCGACCCGTTCACGTTTACCGATGACCCTCTGGCGGCTCAGAGCACGCCCATCAAGACCGTGCACGTCACGCAGCTTCGGGCGGCCGTCGATAGCGTCCGCGTGGCACGCGGCCTGGCGACGTTTGCCTGGACCGACCCTACGCTCACGCCCGGGACGACGGCGGCCAAACTGGCCCACGTGACCGATCTCCGGACGGCGTTGGACCAGGCCTATCAGGCGGCGGGTCGGTCGCTCCCCACGTACACCGACCCCATCCTGGTTTCGATGAGTCCGATCATCAAGGCCATCCACCTGAACGAGCTCCGCATCGCCGTCGGCGCTCTTCAGTAAAGAGGCAAGAAGTTTCAGGCTCGTAAGCAAAAGATTTACAACTTTCTGATCAATCGCTGTCACATACCCAGGGGATCTCGTTTCCGAACCATCCAGAATCACGAGGCTTTGCTCAAGATGAAACGTGGTGCAGATGTTGCTGCGCATTCTCCCGGTGAGGAGTGCCTTCGCCTGAGCTAGGCTCTGCCCCGTGATTTCCTGGCCTCGGTGGCCTCTCGGACTGGCGCTTAGCGGAGCTCTCCTGGCGGCTGTCCCGGTGGAAGCCGGGATCCTCGACGCCTCCTGGATCGCGCCCACCACGAATACCGACGGAAGTCCTCTGACCGACCTGGCGTCCTATCGCGTCTACTACGGA
>Ga0209472_1000123_pt1 | contig 45482 bp, 33 predicted proteins | sample GraSoiAngelo_130_FD_185887 | JGI IMG/M metagenome (GOLD analysis project Ga0209472, IMG submission 185887) | Grasslands soil microbial communities from the Angelo Coastal Reserve, California, USA - 14_0929_02_20cm (SPAdes) (version 2) | ecosystem: Environmental > Terrestrial > Soil > Grasslands ... | reverse complement strand
TGCGATAGGAATGGAAGCGAGAGCCAGGATTATGCGAATTGAAATCCGGGGTTCCATCAAATATCCGTAAATTATTGCCAGGGTAGCCAGTGAGAGCAGGGAACGTATTCCACTACAGGCTTCTGCCACTTCCAAGGCCATTGCTGGCAGGTTGATAACATTGCCTTCCCGCAGGACGGGAACACCTGCCCACGGCAGCACACCTGCGGCCACTCTTGACGCCAGCAACTGCAACGGGAAGGTGATTTGATTAAATACGATCGCTGGGATCGGAATCATTAGAACCAAGAAAGCCCAGGGGAAGAGTATTGCCCGGAAGAACTGCCAGCCCCGGAAGTATACGATCAGACCTGCAATCAGCAGCAGGAGAGAAATCCGCGACAGAAAAAGCTCCGCGCCCAACACTCCAATAATGAGTACACAAAGAGCAAAGACGATGATGCCAAGCCCCCAGATCGAAGGTGCGGCAACAAAACCTGCCAGCCGGGCGCGATCCTGCCACAACACAAACAAGGCAAATGCAGGGACGAAGAAACCATGGGAAAAGTTGGGATCCTGCCACCATTGACCTGCCAGATGCAAAATGATGGAGAAATAGAGCCAGCCGATTAAGCCGGTCAGGACTATCGTCCGCGACCACGAGAATTTGCTGGCCAAAGGCCCAGGAATTCGCGTGGGCAGCGGTGCGACTTGTGCGTATTGACCCACGGGACGAGCTTTGAGTTGATTACTGAGGATATGCGAACTGATCTTCCGGCGCAAATTGCGGCCCTCGTTCAGGGATACCAAACAGAGTTTCAATATGACGGCCGGCTCTCCTCGGGCGACGCCGGTTGGACGCCAAGGCCCTTTTACAGCAAGCCTTTTGGGGTTCCTTAAAGATGTCCGGACCGAGGTAATGCCCTACTGATTACTGCGGAGTGTGAAAAAAGTTTCCCTTTTATGCCCTTTGAGTTAGGTTAATGAGGCGGCACACGGGCTCACTTGTTGCTGCCTTGTCCGACAAGCAACTGAAAACAGAGCTCAATCGATGAAACGAGAGATGTTGAGGAAATGCTGTGGATGGCAGTAGCCGTGCTTCCGAGGATCATGCCACCCGTGCGTCATAATTCGCATTTCTTCGACGTCGCGAAAGGCTCAACCTAGGGACCACAGCATTTTCGTTAGATAGAGGCAAATTCCTGGAAAGGATGTCCAATTCGGCTCACGACCAGGCCACGTTTCTGCAGGGCGTGGGTGCCGGCATGAGGGCGGTCGAGGCTGTAATCCGCGAATTGGCTCAGAGCAACGTAACGGTGCTGCTGCTGGCCGAGGCGGGTGCAGGCAAGCGAACCGTTGCGCGTTATATCCACGAAAGCTCAGTCCGCAGCGCTGAGCCGTTCTGTTTTGCCGCTTGCGCCGGAGTGACTCCGCAAGACTTCAGCGGCATGGCACGGAACGGAACGGTATTCCTGGAGGAAATAGGCGACTTGAGTTCCGGTTGCCAGGCAGTGCTATTGGATTTGTTGCCGCAGTTGGAGACCAACGGGAATGGATCGCGACGCGCACGTTTTATTGGTGGAAGCGCCCGAAATCTAGAAGCGGATGTCAAGCAAGGGCGCTTCCGGGAAGATCTTTATTACCGGATCAGTGGGGTGTGCTTGCGACTGCCGCCTCTGCGCCAACGCAAAGAGGATATTCCGTGCTTCGTGAATTTTTTTCTGGCCAAGTACGCCCACGAGTTCGGCCGCCCCGCACCGGTTCTGAGCGCAGCCACTCAGAAGCTGTTTAACGAGTACTCCTGGCCCGGCAATATCCGCGAATTGGAAGATGCTGCCAAGGCTATCGTGGTGCTGGGAGATGAGTCGGTTGCCATGGATGGCTTGCGCGCCATGCTGGTGAAATCAGCTCGCTCCGACAACGGCGAGCAAGTTTCTCTGAAGCAGGCTTCGCGCGCAGCTTCACGGCAGGCTGAAAAGGAATTGATACTGAGGGTGCTGAATCGCACTCGCTGGAACCGCCGGCGCGCCGCCGAGGAACTCCAGATCAGCTACAAGGCATTGCTGTACAAGTTGAAACAAATTGGATACGGGGAGTTAGGAACGTCGTAGTCATTAGGAGAGAGAATGAAGACGACCGCACTGACAATCGCATTGCTGCTCGGGCTTGTTACAGGTTCTGCCTGGGCGCAGAGCAACGGTGCCAAGCCAAAAGACAAAGCGGGCTCCGTGCCTGAGGCTTCGAGGACAACCTCGGCCGCTGGCCCCACCTACGTGATCGGCGCCGATGACACACTTCATATCGATGTTTGGAAAGAGCCGGATCTCACTGCGACATTGCCTGTGCGTCCGGATGGCATGATTTCCTTGCCCCTATTGAACGATGTACAGGCGGCGGGGCTGACGCCGATGCAATTGGCGGCCTCGATTACGGAAAAGCTAAAGAAATATCTCGCCGATCCGCGCGTGACCGTGGTGGTTACACAGATGAACAGCCAGCGGATTTATGTAACCGGCGAGGTGTTGCACACGGGCGCCATGCCTCTGCTGCCCAACATGACGGTATTACAAGCCTTGGCCAGCGCCGGATTCAGCCAGTTCGCCAACACCAAGGGCATTTACGTGCTGCGCGTCGAAAACGGAAGACAGCAGAAGATTCCGGTTAATTACAAGCAGCTCGTGAAGGGCGAAGCGATGGGGCAAAACATACTTATGAAACCGGGAGACACGATTGTCATACCGTAAGGGAAACGTGATAAAGAATCGGGCTTACATGCTTGTTTTGGGCACAGCGCTGGCGCTTGGAACTAGCTGGGCACAGAGTGACAGCTCCCAGCAGCAGCCGGGAAGCAGCCAGCAGCCCGCCGACAACACGCAACAGCAAGGCACGGGGGCAGTGCCGGCATTTGGTCAGGACAACGCCGCCCCGGTTTCGAACGATAATCTGCCGCTCTCGGGATTAGATCAACCTTCTCTTGAGCCGCGCGCGGCGGCCCGCAGCTTCCTTATTCCCGGCGCGCATGTCAGTCAATCACTGGACACGAATGTCGGCAGTGGCGGTCCCCACATCAACGGAATCACGCGCGCTATGGGAAGCTTGACTTTGCAAAGACTCTGGAGCCGCTATGACGTGGGTCTGGATTACGTTGGCGGTGGCGTGTTCTATCCGCGCTCTTCAGCCGGCGCCGCCCAGCTGCATCAACTGGATGCTGATCAGCGCATCCTCTGGCGCACCGGCCAGCTCGCAATCAGGGATTCATTCAGCTACCTGCCGGAAGGGATGTTCGGATTCGGGTCCTTTGGCGGCGCCGGAGCGCTTCCAGGACTTGGGATCGGTGGCGGCGTTTTAGGCGGTGGTTTCGGGACCTTCTTCGGTCCCGGAGAGTTTTCCACCCTTCAACAGCAACCGCGGCTCACTAACGTTTCGTTGGCGGACATCACGCAGGCTCTGAGCCCACGCTCGACAGTGACGATTGCGGGCTCTTATGGTTTGGTTCACTTCATTGACAACAATTTCGGATTCGTTAACAGCCGCCAGGTAGGAGCGCAAGGGGGCTACAACTACCTGCTCAGCCGCAGAGACCAGGTTGGCATTGCTTACGGATACCAGGCGTTCCGCTATCCCGGCATCAGTGGAACGAATTTCAACACTCAGGTGGTGCACTTGCTGTATGGGCATCGAATTTCGGGCCGAATGGATCTTGTACTCGGAGGTGGGCCGCAATATACGCAGCTTAACACTCCGCAAACAAAATCCAGCACTCAGCTTTCCGCCAGTGGGCGAGCGACGTTGCGCTACCGATTTGAAAAAAGCAGTGTCAGCCTTTCGTACCATCACTACAACACTTCCGGTTCGGGCTTCTTTACCGGGGCCAAGAGCGATGTCGGTCGAATAACCTACACCCGACCGATCAATCGGCTGTGGGACATGCTGGCGGACATCGGCTACACGCACAATACCCGGATATTCCCACTTTTTGTGGGTATTCCAAATCCGGCAAACGTTCCCTCCAACACAACGTCATACAACTTTTGGTATGCGGGGGGATCTCTGCACCGGCAGATCGGACGGGACTTTAGCGCCTATGTAAGCTACCAATTCAACGAGTTCTACTTCGGTTGCGCCGGCGTTTCGGTACCGAGTGTTCCATCGAGTGTCCCGCCGAGTCTTGCATGCGGGAACAGGTCGCAGCGGCATGTGGGCACAATTGGGCTGGATTGGCATCCGCATCCGATCCGGCTTGATTAATTCGTAGGCCATCGCGGAGATGGCCGGAATGGGAAATGGCATGATTGAAAATCGTGAACTAAGCATGGACGATTATTTGGCGATGTTACGCCGGCGCCTGAAGGTGATCCTGATTCCGGCACTGCTCGCGCCCCTCGCTGGGTTCCTGATCTCGTTTGCTTTTCCACCAAAGTACACTTCGCAATCACTGATCTTGGTGGAGGAGCAAAAAGTCCCGGAAGGCTATGTCAAACCTGTGGTAACCGAGGACGTTGGCCAGCGCATCGCCACTATGGAGCAGGAAGTCCTAAGCCGTAACCGGCTGCAACCCCTGATTGACCGTTTGGGTCTGGCGAAAGGAAGGACCGTCGATGAAGCGGTCGACGAAATCCGCGCCAACATATCCATCGAACAGGTGGAAACCGACCTCACGCCGCCAACCGCGGGCGGTACGACTAAGAAGAAGAAACCGGGGCAAGCGAGCACCGTGCCAGGGTTTTATGTGAACTTTACGGCAAGCAGCCCGAAGGAAGCGCAGGACATCTGTAGTGGGCTTACGTCCATGCTGCTGGAAGAAAATCTCAAGCTTCGCGAGGCAGTGGCCCAGAACACCACCGCCTTCCTCTCGCGCCAGCTCGAGCAGGCGAAGCGCGATATCGACGACCAAGACAGCAAACTTGCGGCATTTAAGAAGCAGTACATGGGCCAGCTGCCGGGAGACGAGGAAAACAACCTAAAGATCCTGATGGGTCTGAATTCGCAATTGGATGCGAACACCCAGAGCCTGAACCGTGCGCAGCAGGATAAGTCCTATACGGAATCGCTGCTGGCACAGCAGTTGGCAGCGTGGAAGTCAACCCAGAGCGCGACCAATCCGCAAACGCTCGAGCAGCAGTTAGCCTCGCTGCAAAGCCAGCTCATCACATTGCAAGCTCGTTATACCGATGACCATCCGGATGTGGCGAAGACGAAAGCTGACATCGCGGAAGTCAAGCGAAAGCTGGACGAGCTGAATTCAGCGGCGGCACAGAACCCGCAAGCGAACGACAAAGCCTCAGGGTCGGAGCCGCCCGAGATTCGGCAACTGCGTTTGCAGGTTCACCAGTACGATCAGATTATCGCCCAGGCCACGCGCGATCAGCAACGCCTGCAGGAGCAGATTCGTGCCTACCAGGGCCGAGTGGCGCTGAGCCCCGCTGTCGAGGAGCAATACAAATTACTGACGCGCGACTACGACACGGCGCAGAGGTTCTACAACGATCTGCTGGCCAAGAAGAGTCAGTCCGCCATGCAGACCGACATGGAGCGTGGCCAGCAAGGTGAGCAGATGAGACTGCTCAACCCGGCGAACTTGCCCGATGCCCCAAGCTTCCCCAATCGCTGGCTGTTTACCGGTGGCGGATTGGGCGCCGGGCTGGCCATCGGCCTGGCTCTGGCGTTGTGGATGGAACTTCGTGACAAATCGATTCGCACCGAGCAGGACGTTTTGGCGGCGATGGAGTTGCCCATGCTGGTTTCCCTGCCTTGGGTAAACCCGGACTCGGTCGCGCGGAACGGAAATGGCAGGTTCAGAATTCGATCTAAAACATCTGATGAAAAAGAGCGGACGGTAGAGGTCTAACACTCAATGTACAAGGAATTTTTCGGACTTCGAGCCAATCCGTTCAATGTCAATCCCGACCCACGTTATCTGTTTCTGACGCGGCACACGGAAGAAGCGCTGGCCTGCCTGACATATGGCATCCAGAGCCGTAAGGGCTTTGTCCTATTGAGCGGCGAAGTGGGGACCGGCAAGACGACGCTCATCAACAAGCTCCTGGAATGGCTTCGGCTGCAACAGGTGGCGACCGCGTTCATCTTCAACTCGCGGATGAATGTGCCGCAGTTCATGGATTACATGATGGCGGATTTCGGCATTGCATGCGACTCAAGGTCCAAGAGCCAGATTCTTCTTCGGCTCTACAACTGGTTGCTGGACCGCTACCGCGCCGGAGAAACGGCGGTGCTGATTGTGGACGAGGCACAGAACCTCTCCGATGAAGTCCTGGAAGAGATTCGCTTGATGACCAATCTGGAGACCTTCACGGAGAAACTTTTGCAGATCGTTCTGGTCGGCCAGCCGGAACTGGACCAGAAACTCAAGCAGCCCCAGTTGCGGCAATTACGTCAAAGGCTGACGCTGCGCGCCAAAACGCATCCGCTGTCGCTTGAAGAGACCAAGGCTTACGTGAGCCAGCGGCTGCGTATTGCAGGATCGAATGGACGGCAGATTTTTGGTCCTGAAGCTTTGATGGCTATCCATCGTTATTCGAATGGCATTCCACGTGTGGTCAACCTGATCTGCGAACACTGCCTGGTGAGCGCGTTCGTGGACCAGCAGAACACGGTGGGCGCCGAAATGGTGGATGCCGTAGCCCGCGACTTCGACCTGGGTGATAACACGACATCCCAGGTTTTAACTACGCCGCCGCAAGCGAGTTCTGCGGAAAAATTCGATTTGGTCGAAGCATTGAGGACTTTGGCGACTCTGGCTGACCGATTGCGCCACTCAGACCAAGAGCTCGCCAAAGAAAGGAAATTATGAGCCGAATTCACGAAGCATTAAAAAAAGCGGAAGAACAGCGTGCTGCATCGCAGGGTGGGAGTATCGAGCCGGCCCCGATCGCAGAGATGGTAAATGAGCCCGCAGCAACGGCAGTCGCGCCAGCCGTCGAGCACACGCCGTCAACAGTCTCAGCGATCCCGCCATTTTCCTCGCCGTTTACGTTCGACACGCTCCTGGCGCGCTGCGCCCAAGCACGCTGGTCGCCCGATTCGAAGACCATGTTGTTCTTCAATTCCGAGGACGAGCAGGGTTATGGGATGGAGGAATTCCGCACTCTGCGCTCCCGTCTGTACCAGATGCGCGAGAAGCAGTCCTTGAAGAAGGTTCTGGTGACCAGTTCGCTGCCCAAGGAGGGCAAGAGCTTCGTGGCTGCGAACCTGGCGCAGGTCATGGTGCGGCAGCAAGGACGGCGGGCGTTGCTGATTGATGGCGACCTACGCGGACCCCGCCTGCATCAAGTGTTGGGAACAGCTTCCAGTCCCGGCCTCTCTGAGTATCTGTTGGGTGAGGTGGATGAGTTTGGAGCCATTCAGCGCGGCCCCATGGACAATCTTTTCTTCATTCCTTCCGGGCGCACCGTTTCGAGTCCGGCGGAACTGGTCGCCAATGGCCGGCTGAAATTCTTGCTCACCCGGGTGGAGCCGCTGTTCGATTGGATCATCATCGACTCGCCGCCGGCCGTTCCTGTTTCGGATGCAGGCTTACTAGCCAATTATTGCGATGGCGTACTGATTGTGGTGCGCTCCAATGCAACACCATTTGACATTGCCCGCAAAGCTCGCCAGGAGTTTCGCGATACATCGCTGGTTGGCGTGGTTCTGAATGGCATCGATGTGGGTTCGTCATATACGCAGTATTACTACAGTTCTTATGGCCACCCCAACTCCCAAGGAGACGGCCGGAGGTAGAGCGTGATCCGGCTCTTCAAAGTCTATTATCCCGTTCGCACGCTTGTGTTGTTGGCGGGCGAAGCCATCATCGTGTGGATTTCCTTCGTCCTGGGAACGGTCTTGCAATACCGTGAAGACAGTTATATCGAGCTGAATTTTGAGTACGGTTACTACAAGCTTCTGCTGGTGACGCTTATTGTGCTGCTGTTTTCGCATTGGCTCGATCTGTACGACCCGTCGAGCATGACCGAGAAGTGGGAGCAAACTTTCCGCTTGCTTCTGGTGCTCGGCCTGGTAGCGCTGGCATTGGCACTCATTATTTCCTTCTTCCCAAGTTCTCTGCCCCGGCGTGACTCATCGCTTGTAGGCTTGATTATCCTGGCGTTCGGGCTGTTCGGGTGGCGCAACGTCTATGCCTGGTTGTCGCAACAGCCCTACTTGCGCGAGAAGGTTTATGTGCTCGGCACGGGCGAGCGCGCGCAACGACTTGTGCAAGGCTTGCGCACGCGTGCGGAACTCGGGGTGGAAGTGGTCGGCTGGACCGGCACCATGGAGGGGGCGTTTACCCTGGAGGCAGTTGCGGACCATCTCACCGAACTGGCAAATCAGCACAGCGTGCATCGCGTTATTGTCGCGATGCCGGACCGGCGAGGAACGATTCCTGTTCAGCAGTTGCTCTCACTACGGCTCAATGGAGTCAAGATCGAAGAAGCCACATCCTGGCTCGAGAAAATGTCCGGCAGAATTGAAGTCGAACAGCTCTATCCTAGCTGGCTGATTTTCGCCGAGGGCTTTCGTTTCAGCAACGGGTTAATGGTTTTGCGACGGGTGTTCTCGATTGTTGCGTCCGCCCTGCTGCTGCTCATTGTTTCGCCCATTATCCCGTTTGTCATCTTAGCCATCAAGCTGGACCCCCCCGGGCCGATCCTATATAGGCAGAAGCGGGTCGGTCTGGGCGGGAACACATTTTTCTGCTTCAAGTTCCGTACCATGCGGCAAGACGCGGAAGCCGACACGGGGGCAACCTGGGCGACCGACGATGATCCGCGCATCACGCGCGTTGGGCGGTTCCTGCGCAGTTCGCGGCTGGATGAAATTCCGCAGCTCTGGTGCGTGCTGAAGGGTGACATGGGGTTTGTCGGCCCGCGGCCGGAGCGCCCCGAATTCGTCCAGTGGCTCACCAAAGAGATTCCGTACTACCCTGTGCGCAATGTTGTACGTCCAGGAATCACTGGTTGGGCTCAAGTCCGTTACAAGTATGGCAACACGCTGGAAGACGCCAAAGAGAAGCTGCAATACGACCTCTTCTACATCAAGAATGCTTCTCTTGGTCTAGACCTGCTCATCATGTTCCATACCATCAAGATTGTGATTTTGGGCCGTGGCGCGCAATGAGACTTTTCCAGTTTGAAAAGAGTGAAGGATGAAGTGATGGCCAGTGCGGCGGAAGGAATCGAAAAACGCGAGAAGTCGAATGCTCGAGCTGGCCTGGCGTACAGAGCATTGATCGTCTTTTCTTTCCTGTACTACGCCCGCCCGGAAGACGTGATCCCAGGGCTAAGTTACATCCCATGGGCCAAGATTTCCGGCGGGATAGCGTTGCTCGCCCTAATTGCAAGATTGGCAGGCGGAAAACTGAAGACGAAATTTTCACTCGAGCTTAAGGTCCTCCTGCTGTTGTATGCGCATCTGATCGTCTGCATCCCCTTCGCAGTATGGCGCGGCGGTGCTTTTGCTCAGGTTTTCGAAAAGTTCTCCAAAGAAGTGATCACCGCGGCTCTGGTCAGCTTGATTGTGCTGGATCTTCTTCAATTACGCAGGTTGCTCCTAATACAGGCAGCCTCTGTTGCCGCGATGACTGTTGTATCCGTCATCATCCACCCGGGAGGAGCCCGGCTGCAAGGCGCCCTGGGGGGGATTTTTGAAAATCCAAATGACCTTGCGGTCAACATCGCGATCAATTTTCCGCTGTGCCTGACGTTTTTGTTTGCCTCGCGTGGAATAGTGAAAAAGGGATTCTGGGCCATCGGCTTGCTTGCCATGCCATATGCCGTCGTTGCCACTTATTCGCGCAGTGGTCTCATGGCGATGATCGTTTCAGTGTTGATCTGTTTGTGGGAGTTCGGCATCAGGGGAAAACGATTTTATGTACTCTTGCTTTCTGGAATTCTGGGAATCCTCGGACTAGGCGTGGCAATTTCAACTCCGCATTATGCAACCAGGATTCAGAGTCTCTTTTCTGGCAATATTGAAGGGTCTGCCGACAAAGGTTCTCTCGAAGCTCGAAAGGAACTGCTCCGGCAAAGCATTCAACTGACGCTGCAGCACCCTGTGTTTGGCGTAGGAGCGGGAAATTTTCCAGTAGCTACAGAGGCCTGGCGCGTAGCGCACAATACGTATACCGAACTTAGCGCTGAGGGGGGCTTCCCTGCACTGATTCTGTTCCTCACGTTTCTCGTTCTCGCTTTTCGCAACGTTCGAAGAGTAAGAAAGACTTCCCGCTATCGCGAGGACGAACAAATTCAATTATTCGCCAGTGCGATGTGGGCGAGCTTAGCCGCATATGTCGTGGGCGCGATGTTTTCTAGCACCGAATACCAGCTATTCCCCTATTTTATGGTGGCATATACCTCAGTCCTATACCGGATTACAACTGCCTCTGAGTCCGCTATTGACGACCGCCAACGCTTCGAACCGGGATGGCAACAGCGAGCCTACGCGGCGCAGAAACCAGAGCTAGTGTGGAATCGCTAGGAGTAATTTGTTTTTGTAACGCGCACTAGCAGCGTGAAACGAGGTCGGTCATGTGTGGCATCGCAGGGATCATCGGGCAAGCGGACGAATTAGTCGACGCCGCGGATGTTCGCCGCATGTGTAAGACGATTATTCACCGCGGGCCCGATGACGAGGGGATTTATGCTGTGGGGCCCATCGGTCTCGGCATGCGCCGCCTAAGCATTATTGATCTCGCGGGTGGCCGCCAGCCTGTTCACAACGAAGATAAGAGCATTTGGGTCGTCTTCAACGGTGAAATCTACAATTTTCCCGACCTACGGCGCGAACTCGAAGCCCGCGGACACAACTTCTACACTCACACTGATACGGAAGTGATTGTCCATCTTTACGAGGAGTTGGGCGCGGACTGCATCAAAAAGCTGCGCGGGATGTTTGCGATTGCGCTTTACGATTCTCGTAAGCAAAAGCTGTTGCTAGCCAGAGATCGACTTGGCAAGAAACCTCTGTACTACGCGGTGCATCACGGCCGATTGCTATTTGGCTCCGAAATCAAAGCTTTACTCGCCGTGGCGCCAGAACTGGCAGAGGTGAATCTTGAGGCGCTTCTGCAGTTCTTCTATTTCGCTTACATTCCCGACCCGTACTCAGCCTTCCAGCGAATCGCGAAACTGCCGCCCGGTCATCTTGCGGAGTACAAGGACGGTGAAATCAGAGTCCGGGAATACTGGGACATCCCCTCGTACGGCAACAACGATCCTGGATCAGAAGAAGCTTGTCTCGAAGAGTTGGAGAGCCGGCTCGAAGAAGCAGTACGCATTCGACTGATCAGCGATGTTCCTCTCGGAGCCCTGCTCAGTGGCGGCGTGGATTCATCAATCGTTGTCGGTCTAATGGCTCGCGCGAGTTCGGTCCCGGTGAAGACGTTCTCTATCGGTTTTGGCAAAGAGGACTTCAATGAAGCCGAACATGCGCGGCGGGTGGCTGAGCGCTTCGGAACTGATCACCACGAGCTAGTGGTGGAGCCGGCGATCGGAGAAACCTTGGAAATGTTATCACGCATGATGGAAGAACCGTTTGGCGATTCTTCTATTATCCCGACCTATTACGTTTCCAAATTGGCGCGACAGCATGTGACAGTTGCGCTGTCGGGTGATGGCGGGGATGAACTTTTCGCAGGATATGATCGCTACGTGGTAAATCTGCGGCGTAGCCGATATGCAGTTCCTCCGTGGCTGGGCCGAATGTACCGTAACCACATCTACCCACTACTGCCGCAGAACGTTCGTGGGCGCAAATTCGCTTGGAATATTTCTTTGCCATCGCGAGATCGGTACCTGGACGGCCTCTCATTCCTTCCTGCTTTGCATCGCGAACGCAGCCTTTTCACAGATGACTTCCTGGCCAGTGTCCGTGCGTACGTGGACCCACTCACGCGAAGCACTGAGTATTACGATCATGCGCCAGCGTACGATGCGCTTAGCCGTCTGATGTACTTGGATACAAAGACTTACCTTACGGGTGATATCTTGACCAAAGTCGACCGCATGAGTATGGCGACCTCCCTTGAAGTCAGGTGTCCGATTCTCGACCACCAAATTGTGGAATGGGTGGCGAGTCTGCCAGTGAAGTACAAATTCCAGTGGGGTATCCGTAAGTATATTCTCAAGAAGCTCGGGGAACGGATTGGTGTGCCATCTGCGTTGTTGCACCGCCGCAAACAGGGCTTCTCTCTTCCCCTGGTGCACTGGATGCGCCATGAGTTAAAGGATGGGCTGTTGACGATCCTGGCAGAACCTCGAACCCTGCAGCGCGGCTACTTCAAGCGGGAGGCGATACAAAGGTTGCTGGATGAACACTACCGCGGTTATCGCGACCGGGCAGGGGCAATCTGGTTGTTATTAGTGTTTGAGCTCTGGCATCGGAATTTTCTGGAAGCCAGGAGAAGCCGAGAGGTGGAGTTCGTACCTGGCATTTGCGCGGACTACGAAAATACCACGGTCGGCCGGCCATTGACGCTACAGCGGTTTCCGGGCTCCGGAGGCGAACTCTAGTGAACACCAGCGAAATGGCAGACACGTCCTCCTCCGTGGCGCGGCAACTGGACAGGGATCGCCCAGATGTGTTCCTCATGACGAACACTCTGGAGGCTGGCGGCGGGGAGCGGCAATTTGCGGCGTTGGCTGGCGGATTAAAGGGTAGAAGCCTAAACATCCGGCTTGGATGCTTGGGGAAAAAGGGCGCATTCGCCAATGATCTAAATGGCCTTGTCGAATTCCCGCCGGGTGGAAGTCTATTCGGATTGGAGTCGCAACGGGCACGCTTGGCTTTACGCCGATATTTGCAGAACCATGACACAGCTCTGGCGCATTCCTTCGACTTCTATTCGAACCTGATGCTCATTCCCGCGGCGCGTCTCGCCGGTGTGCCAGTGATCATTGGAAGCCACCGCCAGTTGGGAGATCTGATGAGCTGGGCGCGATTTTGGGTGCAACGCTCGGCGTTTCAGCTTTGCGACCGGGTGGTGTGTAATTCCCGCGCTGCTGCGGACTATTTGCGCGATCGTGGTGGCTTGCCGGAAAAAAAGCTGGCTGTGATTCCGAACGGGCTTCCGGAGACCGCTTTTGTACAGGTCAACCCTGCGCTGCCCCGCGAGTCGGGTGTAGTGCGGATCGGAATGATCGCGCGCATGAACGATCTGGCAAAGAACCACGCGGCTTTCGTTCGGGTAGCGGCATTGATTGTGCGAAAACATCCGGAAGCGGAATTCGTGCTTGCAGGGGATGGTCCCCTGCGGGCGGGACTGGAGGAGCATGTAAGATCGCTTGGACTCGGTAAGCGACTCGCATTTCTTGGCGAACGGCACGATATTCCAGCGGTTCTGGCCGCCCTCGACATCAGCGTCCTCACCTCGATTTCCGAAAGTCTGTCCAATGTGATCTTGGAATCCATGGCGGCGGCGTTACCGGTTGTTGCCATCAGGGTGGGCGGCAATCCCGAACTCGTGCACGACGGCGAGACCGGCTTTCTTGTGCCGCCGGGCAATGATGATGCGTGCGCTGCGGCCATCGCAAGGCTCTTGGACCAGAGTGACTTAAGGGCAGCGTTCGGGGCGAGGGCGAAGCAGGAAGCGAAATCGCGGTTCAGCTTGCAGAAAGTCTGCAGCCAATACGAAGAGCTTTACGCGTCGGTGCTTTCAGAAAACGGCTGGTTGTCGGCGGCAGCAAGGCAAGCTGTATATTCGTGAAAGAGGACCCACGGGGCGAGCTTTGAGCAAACAGATATTGGAAATCGGCAACTGGCCTCCTCCGGTCTGCAGCTGGTCGATGAGTCTCGTAGGCCTGCGCAAAGAGCTAAGTGCGCGGGGATGGGACTGCCAAGTCATGAATCTGAACGAAAATCGCCGCGTGCGTAACCCGGAGTATATCGATGTGCAAAGCGGCTGGGATTATTTGCGGAAGGTCGCACGTCTGGTGTGGCAGGGATATGCGGTGCACGTCCGGGTGAATGGCGAGACCAAAAAAGGATATTTCCTGGCACTCACCGCGTTGTTGATAGCCCGACTTGGGCAGAGGCCGGCTTTCCTGACTTACGGTGGGGGTCATCAGCAGAGCTACTTTCCCGCGCCCAAAGGCTCGCTGTGGCACCTGGCCTTCTCACTGTTATTTCGAATTCCCCATCGCATATATTGCAACAGTCCGGCCGTAAAGAATGCACTGCTCACCACCGGCATTTCGGAGGACAGCGTGGAGCCGATTCCCCATTTCTCCTCCGGCTATGTGGAGTTCGATGCCGCGCCTCTGCCTTCGGCGGTGGAGGACTTTTACCGCGGCCACGAAGCTATCTTCTTCAACTATGTCTGCTTTCGCAAGGAATTTGCGCTTGATTTTCTGGCTGAAGCCGTACGGAGTTTTCGGGCAGCATACCCCAGGATAGGGTTTTTGCTGGTTGGACCATGGGACCGTGAAATGGATGCGATGAAAACATTTCTCCGGGAACAGAAGCTGGAAGATGCGGTTTGTGTTCTCGGTTCCGTCCCGCACAATGTGTTTCTTACTCTGCTGAGCCGTTCATTGGCGTACATTCGAACACCAGTCACAGACGGGATTTGCTCATCTGTCCTGGAATCGCTCAAGCTGAAAGTTCCGGTGCTCGCGGTAGACAATGGTACCCGCCCGGCCGGAACCCGGCTCTGGTTAGAAGGAAATCTGGAGAGCCTTCTGGCGCTGATGACTGAGGCCGTGAAGAATCACGCCGCGATGGTGGCGGAAATCCCGGAAATTATTCTTGAGGACAATATCAAGAAGCTGGCCGACAGCATCGAGCGGGTGGGGCTGCGGCATAAGCGGATGAACGGGAATTACGGATGGCAGGCTGAGTCGGGCGACATGGGTTACGCGCGTCTGAGTCCGGTGATCGGGGATATGGCAATCGACAAGGGACGTTTCGGCTTCGGCCGGAATTGGCAGCGCTTTCTACGCGTACTCGACGAGGAGCGCATTCGCGAAGCCGAGAAGTCGCTGTGCGAAATGCTTCGAGTCTCGAACCTTTCGGGACGATCATTCCTCGATGTCGGTTGCGGCAGCGGCATTTTTTCGCTCGCCGCTATGCGCCTGGGTGCCAGCCGTGTCCATTCTTTTGACTATGATCCGGAAAGCGTTGCCTGCGCTCATGAGTTGAAAAGCCGCTTTTTCCGAAGTGTCGCACGCTGGACGATTGAGCGCGGCGATGCATTGGACAAAAACTATGTAGCTAGTCTCGGCACCTATGACGTGGTCTACAGTTGGGGCGTCTTACATCATACGGGCAATCTGTGGCAGGCGATGGACAATGTGCTGCCTCGAGTGGCGGACGCCGGCAAGTTATTCCTGGCCATCTACAACGATGCAGGCAAGAAATCGCGACGCTGGTGCAGGTTGAAGAAACTTTATAACAGTGGAGCCCTTTTCCGAGTCACACTTCTGTCAGTCTTTATTCCTTTGAATGTGGCGCGGCGTGTCGTGGTGGACCTGTCAAATCTCAAGAATCCGGTTCTGCGATATCGCACCTATAAAAAACAGCGGGGCATGTCGATGCTGCGCGACTGGATCGATTGGATTGGAGGCTGGCCGTACGAGTTCGCCACGGCAGAGCAGGTAGTAGAGTTCTGCACCAGTCGAGGCTTTGGGCTGTTGATGCATGGCAACAAGTCCGGTTGGGTGCTTGGAAATAACGAGTTTGTGTTTGAACGACAGCGCGGGGTGGGCGTGCCTGCCCAATGAGGAAAACATGCGGGCGTTGTTTGGAGGAGTAAGGAGCACATGCAATCGCAGGGTTTAATGGTCCAGAGACAAGGCGAGACCACTACACGAAATAAAGCTCCGGTATTTGTGCTGGGCTGTGGCCGCTCGGGAACAACTCTGCTTTATCACATGTTGCTCTCTGCTGGCGATTTCGCGGTATACCGTGCGGAATCGAATGCCATTAATCTGCTGGAACCGCGATTTGGAGATCTGAGCGTAAGGCGCAACAAGGAAAGGCTGATGGATGCCTGGCTCGCTTCCAAGTTGTTCGATCGATCCGGACTTGAAGCAGAAGCCATCCGAGCCAAGGTGATTGCTGAATGCCGGAATGGCGGGGACTTTTTGCGCATCGTTATGGGCGAGATGGCGCGGCAGCAGGGTGTTCAGCGCTGGGCCGACTGTACCCCCGAGCACTTGCTGCATCTGCACCGAATCAAGGAAACGATTCCTGAGGCTTTGATCATTCACATCATCCGTGATGGCCGTGATGTAGCACTCTCTACCGATAAGCTGGGATACATCAAGCGCGTGCCCTGGGACAGAAAACCCAGCGTAATGGTGGCGGGCTTGTACTGGGAGTGGATCGTGAACCGGGGTCGTGAAGATGGGCGCAAGTTGGGCAGCGACTATGTCGAGGTCCGGTTCGAGGAATTGGTTGCGGAGCCGCGCACTACGCTGGCAAAGCTAAGCGATTTCATCGAGCACGACCTGGATTACGACCGCATTCAGCGCGTCGGGATCGGTTCGGTCAGTGAGCCGAATACGTCGTTCAAGGGGCAAAGGACGGACGGGAAGTTTAGCCCTGTTGGGCGCTGGAAAAAAGGTTTTTCGCCAGAGAACCTGGTGATGTTCGAGGCGCTGGTTGGCCAAACCCTGGAGGAACTGGGGTACCCCCTTGCGACTACCGACCGCAGCCAGCTGGATCGGCCGGCGCTGAGAAGAATGCGTTTAATTTACCGCAAATACTTTGATTCGAAACTCTTCCTGAAAGCAAAAACGCCTCTAGGCAAGCTGTTGGTCACGCGAGACCTTTCCTGGCTATAGAGCCGCGTTGCTCTGTGATCGCACTGCGAATTCTTTTTCCAGATCAATTGCGCAGGGCGTCAAATCGCGAGCAGACTCGAGCATGCGCAGGCACCCAATCGTGGCCCGGGCCCCGTCGCGCACCGTGACAACCGGTGGCCGGGATTCTCGCAAGGCGAAAAAAAAGGACTTCATCTGTTCCGCATAGCCCTTTTCCGCAAACCAACTCGAAGTCTTATGCCCGATGCTCGTGAGTATTTTGGTTCGCCTGAAGTCTTCAGCGCTGGCGCCTAACCCGGGGGCGAAAGCTTCCACGCGCTCGCCACCCGAGGTACGGCTTCCTACCGTGCAATAGGTGAGATTGCCGACTGAGCCATCTGCGAAACGAAACGCGGCAACCAGGTTATTCTCCCCAATAGGATCTTTCTTCCCGGTTGGGAGCGAAAACGCTGAGACTGCCACGGGCTCGGATTCCAGCAGCCAGTACATTAAATCAACAAAATGGCAGGCCTCGCCGAGAATAGCGCCGCCGGTTGCGGGATCTGCCATCCAATAACCACCAGAGATCCCCGGCGAATTGACGCGGCAGTTAAGCACAGCGGGACCAGCGCGTCCCGCCAACTGTTTTTTCAAAGCTACATAAGATGGCGCAAAACGGCGGTTGAAACCGACGGCCAAATGCTTGCCGCTTTCTTCAACAGCGGTCCAGAGCTCCCGGCATTCCTCTTCGGTCAACGCCATTGGTTTTTCCAGGAATACGTGCTTGCCCGACCGCAGAGCCGCGAGTGCCTGGGGTGCGTGGAGTGAGTTCCGGCTTACAATCACTACGGCCTGAACTTCGGGATCTTTCAAAATTTCTTCATAGTCAGAAGCGCAGTATTCCGCCACAAAGCGCTTGGCGTAGCTTTTGCCACGCGCCCCGCTCGCAGAGCACACCGCCCGCAGCCGTACGCCGGGAATTTGCTTGAGGTTTGGCAGATGCACCCAGCGCGTCAGATTTCCGGCGCCGACCAAAGCAACACCCATTCCAGAGGAAGCAGCCGGTCCCGGCTCGACCTCAATTCTCCGCTTCGGGTGAAAATCCAATACCGGTTGCAAGGATTCCGCACGCGGATAGCGCAGCAATACGGCCAGGCTATTGCTAGCTGGATCGATAATGGTTTCATAGGCTTTCGGCGCGTCGTCGAGCGGAAACTCATGAGTGATGAGCGGTTTGATCTGGACGCGTCCCGCTGACACGAGGCGCAAGAATTCTTCCATATTGCGATTCTCGGTCCAGCGCACGTACGCCAGAGGATAATCTTGGCCGTGCTGTTCGTATTGCGGATCGTAACTGCCCGGGCCGTATGCACGCGCCATTAGAAGTTGTATTTCCTTGCGGTACATTTCATACCAGGGGAACGTGAGCTCGACTGCGCCGACGTCAACGATGCGGCCACGATCCCGGCAAATCTCGACCGCCAGTTGCGCCGGTGCAGCAGACTTTGCCGCCGCAGCGATGATCACGCAATCCACGCCCAGGCCATTTGTGAGCGCAAGCAATTGTTCCCGGAATTGGCTGCCGCCCGGCAACGCCGCATCTCCTCCCAGTCGACCTGCGAGCTCCACACGGTCGGGTCTTAGATCAGTGGCGATTACGAATCCGCCTTGCAGATGGGCCAGCTGCGCCACCAGTTGGCCGACTAGCCCCAAACCGATGACAGCCACTTTTTCCCCAAGAGAGATTTTTGCGATGCGTACTGCATTCAGCGCGATGCTGCCCAGAGTGGCGAAACAAGCGAGCTCGAAAGGAACTCCCTCCGGGACTTTCACCACCAAATTGGCGCCGACCAAAATGGTTTCGCTATGGCCGGTACCTTCGCCACCGTAGGCGACGCGATCGCCAATGTCGAAATCCCGGACGCTCCTGTGCTTATCAACCACGATTCCTGCCCCTGAATAGCCCAGTACCGCATATTCACTGAACTTTGCTTTGACTTCCGCAAATGTGCGAATCGGGCCTTGGCTCTTGACCGCATTCCATATCTTGCTCAAGTGAGAAGGATTTTCTGCAACCGCTTTTAGCACGCCTTCCTGATGAATGCTGGCGGTCTCCGTGCCACTGCTAATCAGGGAATAGATGGGACAGACCAGCAGGTGATGTGAAGTCACAATCGGATCGGGAACCTCATCGACCACGATATGCTTCAAACCCCTGCGAAGGAGTTGTTTCATGGTGTTAGGTATATTGAGACTTTGCTGCGATTAGCGCATCCCGGTCGTCGCTGACTCGACTGCATCGAAATCCGCGCCCAAATCCTTTCCATCTGTTCCGGCACGCCTGCAGCGGCTGTCGGGCCGGAAGTGATAATTCTCGATCTTGCTATCCCGAGCGCCTTCGAAGTGCACTGCGCTGACATCCTTAAGCGAGATATTGCCCTTGGGCCAGCCTTCACCGCCCACAATGGCGTTATTGGTGAACTTATAGCCTGGGAAACAACTGTCCAGCACACCCGATGGATCTAGGCGCTGCGGCTGATAGGCGCAATTCGTAGTGCCGCCAGTCGATGCTATCTGGTGTGCCCCAGCCCCCACGAGATTATTAGTGAAAATAAAATCGGAGACCTTCGGGCCAGATCCTGGGCCGCCAACATTGAGCAGCACGTTAGGAGCGAACGCGGTGTTGTGGTCGATGGTCACGTCGTGTAAGGGCGGCACCTGACCGATTATTGTGGCGAAAGTGCCGAAGCCCTTATAGGAGGACGGATCGATGTCTTCAAGGATGTTGTCGTGGATGCTGTAACGGCCGCCATCAGTGGAAGCGCCGCCAGTGTCAGAGCGGACATTGGCAATCATAAACCCGCTCGCCATGTGCGCCATCCGGTTGTAGCGGATGGTCACGTCGGTGACACGGCAAAGCGGGCAGACATTTGGGCTTTGGTTTTTCGGGGTCAGCACCACGGCGAAGCCGTTTTGGGAAAAGCCTCCCCAGCTGTTCTCTAAAATATTGCCTTCGAGCAGCACGCGCTGAGCATTCTTTAACTCGAAGTCGTTCTTAACAATGAAGGGACGCCCATCCACGCCGCCGACAAATTCTGCATGCCCCGGTTGCCAATTCAAGGGACGAAACATGTGATTGTGCCGAATCTCGATATCTGCAGGCGATAAGGTTGCGGGGCCTCCCCCAAAAATCACGTCTTCGGCTCCGGCCTCGAGGAAATTATCGACAATCTTATATGGGCCCATCGGTAGGTCGCCGCTCCCTCCTGCAACAGCCTGCGAATCAACACAGGCGCCGCTGATTGCGTTGCAGTGAAAGTCGCTGAGGAACGAATCTACGACGGCCACGTAGTTGCTGCCACCGAACTGAACCCCACGGGTAGTCTCGTCCTGGGCTGTTCCGTGAATCCACATGCGGTCAAAGATGAGGTGATGTGCCGAACCTTTGGGCTCAAGCAAAATAAGGTTGTAAATCGTCCCCCCGGGGCTGCGAGTAACCTCGAGGCCAATGAAGCGATAATGGTTGGCCCCCGCAGCGAACACAATGGGGCCGGAAGCGCCCTTACCAGGAAATTCCAACTTGGCCAGGACGTTTTCTGCGGATGAGCACCGGAAATCGGGGCGCCCGGGCAGAAAAGTCACTCCGGCGTAGCAGGGCGTAAGGCGCTTGCCTTCTGCTGGAAGAGCGGAGTCGGGAGCACTCGTGCGCAGGGTAATCCAGTGGGAATCGTCACAGCTCTTCGCGGGAAAAACAAATCGGCCCTTGAAAGTGGCCCCGGCCTGCAACCTAATAGTATCGCCGCAAGCGGCGTCGTTAATCGCTTGCTGAAGGTTATCTCCAGCATTGATGGAGCGAATCCTGCCGCGGCTGGGGGTTTCCGCCAGCGAGCTGCTCACGTAAACACGCGGCAGTTCCGCCGGACCGTCAAATTGTTCTTTTCCTGAGCTGTAAGCATACGGAGAGAAGAAGGCGGATTGCAACATCAGGGCTGAGAAAACCGAGAAAAATAGGATTCTTATGTACCTTAGCAAGGAAGCCGCCGTTTTTCTGATGAGCTACCGGAAGCTGATCATAACATGTTGCAAATGCGCATCTCATCCGAACCCTGTCACCTCCGTCAGTTTCGTGCTGGTGATTCCACTCAACTGCGTTGCAAGGGACCTTATCCCGTACCTCAGTCACCGCAGATCTCTGAATCGCCAAGGCGTTGGTGGAAAACGAAGCGTGTTGCTATCTCGACTAAGAGATTTGTGCGCTCCCTGGAGGGCCGACACATATCGCGACTGAGTCTGTTGAAGTTTGATTTCGAGTCTTGTTACGGCTTATATCAATTCTGCACGGCATCCGGCGGATCCCGTGGGAACATGACCCTAAAATTAGCCACACTTCTTCTTCGTGGTAATTATTGCATTCTTAAATATATAGATTCTTCCCCTTCGCTGCGCTCAGCGTCAGAATGACATCGTCACTCCTTATTTTTTTGTAGTTAATCACGGCCCGTGAATCGATGTCATCCTGAGAGGCCTTGAGGCCGCGAAGGATCTTTAAATTGGATTGTGGATAGCCGGGACCCGAGGCTAACGGTGGCTCTCACTTTTGCAAAGGGAATTCGGCATACGCCATTCGGTCGGCAGCTTAGGCTGGCTCTAATAGGCGTTCGCTATATTGGATAACAACGCATCTATATCAGCTCCGAGATCTTTCCCATCTGTCCCAGCGCCCTTATAGGGGCTTGAAGGCAAGAAATGATAATCACCACCATTTCCGTTGTTGTAATTCACGAATTGCAAGGCGTCGACAGTTGCCGGGAAGAAATTCCCCGAGGGCCAGATTGAAGCGGGGGAGTTTGCAGGAGTCGCAATGACTGCGTTGTTGCTAAATGGGTTCGAGGTAAAACAGGTGTCAAACGTAATGGCTGGCTTACCCCAATACGCGCAATTCTCAGTGCCGCCGGTGGACCATACGGGATACGCTCCAGCGCTGACCACATTGTTGGTAATCGTGAAGTTCGCCATCTTCGGATCCGCGACATTGTTGCCGATGCCAAACAACGTATGGGGTGCGAAACCAGTTACATGAGTTATCGAAACGTTCTGCAGCGTGGGCGCACCGACCCCCTGCAAGATTTCAACGAGTTGCCCCGGACCGTCGTATTTTGAACCATCAACATCGTCGATGGTGATGTCATGAATGCTGTAGCGTTGACCGTCCAGCGGGACGCCGCCATGATCAGAAGGAATATTCGCAATTACCACGCCACCCGCCACGTGGCTGACCGTGTTGTAGCGGATGGTCACATCGGTGACCAAGCACATGGGACAAAGATTGCCGCTGCTGTTCCAATCGGCTTGGTTCTTGGGGGTCAGCACGAGCGCGTAGCCGTGTTGCGAGAAGCCTCCCCAACTGTTCTCCGATATGTTTCCTTCGAACAGCACGCGTTGCGCGTTCTTAAGCTCGAACAGATTTTTGACGATAAAGGGGTTGCCGGTTGGGCCGCCGACAAAGCCGGGTTGACCTTTCATCCAGATCAGAGGCTTAAACAGGTGATTGTGTCGAACTTCTATATCGCTGGGTGCGAAAGTGGCTTCGGCGCCGCCAAACAGAATGTTTTCCCCAGAGGCCTCAAGAAAGTTGTTCACGATCTTGTAAGGCCCCATGGGAAGATCGCCGGTGCCACCACCGATCGCGAAAGCATCGGTGCAGGCTCCTATCATCGAAATGCAGTGGAAGTCGGTAAAGAAGGAATCGATCACAGCGACGTATTTACTGCCGCCCAGTCGAATGCCTTTGGTGGTTTCGTCCTGTGGCGTTCCATGCAGCCACATACGATCAAAAACCAGATGGTCCGCGGCTGCGCCCCTGGCCAGTGAAATCAAGGAATAGACGATCCCGCCCACTGGGCGAGTCAGTTCCAAACCAATTAAGCGGTAATGGCTCGCGCCGGAGGCGAACACCAGCGGTCCTACCCCCTGGCTTGGAATCGCAATTCTGGCCATCACGTTTTGCGCCGCTGAGCAATTCAGGGCTGGACGGCCGGGAAGGGAAGTGATACCGGCATAGCAAGGAGTGATCCGCGTTCCCTCGGGTGGCAGGAGCGAGTCGGGAGCGCTGGTACGAACCACGATCCAGTGGTTATCGTCACAGCCTTTTGCCGGGAAGTTGTATACGCCGGTGAACGTCGCACCCGCTTGCAATAGAATCGTATCACCGCAATTGGCAGCCTCCAACGCGTTCTGCAGACTCCCTCCCGAGTTGACGGTGATAACGTTGCCAGGAGCTGGTGTGTCCGCCATTGCGCTCTGAACATAAACTCTAGGCAACTCTGCTGGCCCATCGAATCCAGTAGATGGCGGCGTTGCGGTAGGAGTTACTGTTATCGTCGTTGCACCAGCTTTCGTTGGATCTGCGACGCTTGTCGCCGTGACGGTCGCTGTGCTTGCCACGCTTACGTTGGGGGCGGTGAAGAGTCCGTTGCCCGACACTGCACCCGCAGTGGCCCTCCAGGTCACTGCGGTATTGGTCGTGTTGCTGACTGCGGCGGTAAACTGTTTCGCGGTCCCTGAGGAGACAGTCGGGCCGAGCGGTGAGATGTGAACGCTTACGGCAAGAGCAGGTGCTGCGGCAGCAATGGAAACCGTGAATGCTTTCTCATCGTTGCGATCGGTCGCGTCAACCACTTGAAGGGTGAAGTTGTAGATTCCTGCAGCTGCAGGCGTGCCGGAAACACTCCCCGTGGCTGCGTTCAGAGACAGCCCTGCGGGAAGAGACCCCGAGGCCAAGGAAAACGCGTAGGGGTCTGCCCCTCCACTTACTGATATGACGACGTTGTAAGCGGCCCCCACAGTTCCCTGGGGAAAGCTTGCAGAAATCCTCAAGCGTCTGCCGAAGTCGTGGCCGGGACCTCCGGATCTGCTGAAATTGCTTCTCGCCGATACAGGAGAGGCACTCGCGCTCTGGGCGGGCAAGCTGCACGAACTAGTCAGCAATACACATCCGGCCAACAAGAAAAGGCTGATGCTCGTGTTCCGACATTTCCGTAATCTTTCAAAATTCCGTGAGTCGGTCGCGCGAGTTGATACCAAAGACATTCACTGCCTCGAAGCGGAAACATCGGGACTAAGGCATTCAAGTCCTTTGCGCAATCTATGCGGGTATTTGCGGAAGAAACAGATAACAGAGGGACTTGTCCCTATGGTTAGAACTTAAGTACAGGGGACTTCTGGGCGGGCAAACGATGCAGAGACGTGAGTCTAACGCTTATGGACAACGCTTCAGCAATGCTGCACGAATACGATCGTAGCTGGAATTGCCGAAGACGCTTTTTGCCGTCGAGCGAATGAGATCGCGCGCCTGCAACTTCCACAAACCACGGCCCAAACAGTGCTGCTGGAATGTGTGAATATCGGTGGCACGCATGACCACAACCCGTCCAAGGCGAAATGGATCGCTGTGTGAGGAATTCGCAGCCGCGCGGCTCGTCGCGACTGATCGATATCCCGCTTGCTTCGCGAATTTCGCAACGCGCTGGCTCCAGCGTCCACCCGGGCAGGAGAAGTGCGCGACCGTCCGGTCAACGATTTGTTCCAATTCGGTTTTGGATCTCGCGATCTCATCCTGAAGTGCGTCGTCCGAGAGATCGTTAAGGTACGGATGGGTCATGGAATGCGATGCAATTTCGAACCCCAGATCGCTGAGCTCCCGGACCTGTCCGCACGACATGTACCCTGGCTTTCCAAGAAAGCCGACTGTGATGTAGAACGTCGCGTTAAAACTCGAGCGCTTAAGAATGGGTGCTGCACTCAGCAAATCGGTTTCGCAGCCATCGTCAAACGTCAGAGCCACGCCGCGTTCATTTGATGACGAAAGCGCCTCACTGATGCTCACGCCGCGCCAGGATTGAGATCTAAGCCAGTCCATTTGGTGCTCAAAGTTCTTCAGGTTCACGATATAGCGAACGTACCCCGGCTCCTTTTGGCAGAGTGCCCGCCCCGGCAATTCCAGTTCGTGATACGTCAGATACACGGTCGAATTTCTCACCTTCTTCACAGATTCACCGGTCCGTCACCATCTCCGCGATTCATGAAGAGCTGGTTTTGAGTGCTTTGAAACGGCGCAAGCAATTCGGCCAGCGCCTTGGAAGCCGCAAAAATGAAATTCGAACGCGCCTTCAGAAAGCCTGAGGACCGTAATGCGCTACCCCACGCGTGGTGAGATTGATTGGAAATCGTGAGATCCACTCCGCGTTGCTTCAAAAAATCCGTGGCGCCGTGCATCACCGGCGACGCATCTGCCGGAAGCGCCAGGCAATCGACAATTGACCCAAGCCGCAGGTTACCGAAATATTTGTTGTCGCGCATTTGCGAATCCAACATCACCGCCCAGCCAATTGGTTTGCCCCGGCGGCTGATCCTAATACGAAGAAAGGTCTTGTCTCGAGGGTAGAGAATATTCAGCGTTTGGCAATCGCGAGCGGCAACCAGCTTGTAATGCTCACGGCATTGTTGCCAAAGATCATCATCACACTCACTAAAAGCATCGATTTTCTCAACCAACAATGCGGGCTCGGGGCGGGCAGTTCGCACCGCATCAACTAATTTCATCACCGCCCAGCCCGCGCCGGTAAATGCGGCCAAACCGGCGAGCAATTGCCGGCTCTCGCTCTGGCGCAAGGGCGCAATCTCGCGCAGGAATTTCGCCGCGTGATTTGCCTTAAAGTAAAACGGTACAGCGCAAAGATTCCATCCTAAGGCTTGGAGCATCTGCGGAAGGGGCCGGTCGAAACCGCCCATGCCGAGCGCAAAAAGCATCGGCCGCAATTTCAAAGCGCTTCGCAACATATGCACGCCAACTCCGGCATACGCCTTATTTATGATGCCCTCCGAAACCGGCAGATGATAGTAGACAACCGGTTGCAGCTTTCCAGCGAGAAAAAAATCCTGAAACTTCAAGATGAATCCACCGCGCACGGACTCGCCATCCACGGCAAGATAGTATTCCTGGTAAATGCGCCGGCCGTCGAGCTTGGGTAGCCAATCCGGAATGTTGCTTTCTGGAAAATGAAATTCCGGCGCAACTCCGCCTGTCGCAAGCCGCTTGTTGAAAGCTCTTACTGCGGGAATCAGGTCTGCACTGTAGGGCTGGATGGCAATTGCCATGTTCACGACTAGCCGTGGTGATTGAGCTTCTGCTCAAGGATACTGGTGATGCCCTCAATATTGTTCATTTGATCGATCTCTTCTGGATCGAGTTGCAAGCCGAACTCCTGCTCGAAGGCCAGAATCAAATTCAAGTGACGCACTGAATCCCAGGTCTGCACATTTTCCGACGACGATTGAAGCGTGATCTGGTTAGGGCTGAGTTCCAGAATATCGGCCGCGATGCCACGAACTCTTTCGAATAGCTGCGAGCTCATCCCATGTCTCCGTTAAAGTGAAGCTGAATCCACTCCGGACAGGCAACCTGAGTTTGTTCCAAGTTGAGTTCCCACAGCGTGTCATCCCCATTCTGCTGCAGTATTTGGAAGCCATGGTTGGAATAAAAGTCTCGCGCCGGGGCATTTTTCCTAGTCAGCAGAAACCATCCAGTCAGCCGCTGGGCTCCGTGTTTGCGGGCATGTTCAGCAAGAAAGGATAGGAAGGCAGTCTCAACGGTGCGTCCAATCACGCGGCAGCTCATAAGCAACGTGTCAATTTCGCAAGTCTTGTCTTGCTTGCGGGTAATTGCGACGCCGACCACGCCATTGTCACCGAAGCGATCGCGAACTCTCAGCGAAAAGCAATTCCACTCTGGCGAAGATCCCAGCTCCCAAATTTGCTGCTCCGTGTAGCGGCGCGTCGTCAGATTGAACTGGTTCGTCTTGTTGGTCAGCTGCGAGATGCGAGGAAGCGTAGACTTGTCGAGCGGCGCGATCTCTATCGCTTGCTGTAAAGAACGGTAAAAGTCCTCCCGCGTACTCGTTGTCTGCTTCAGTAGCTCACGTTCGGCCTGTTTCTGATAACACTCGCTGCGCTGCCGATCTTCAGCTGAGAGTGATAACCGCTCGAAACGTGGGCACTCGCGGATGGCGCGGGCGAATTCCATCGGAACATTGGGCAGTTCGATCACAAACACTTCGGGCAGCTGAGTTCTAATCTGCTGCCGCTCGATGGGATTGTCATCCACGAACGCCAGCGAATCAACGCCGATGTTCAGCTCGGCGGCAATCTCGCGCAGATTCTGGGATTTGTCACCCCAGTTGATGCGCATGGCTACGAAGTGCTCCGGTTTGAGCAGCATGCCGCGATGCTTCTGCAACGCTTCCATCGCATCATCAGAATTATTCTTGCTGCAGACAGCAAGAATAATTCCGCGGTGGTACAAATCGAGCAAGGCTCTCTGAAGTTCCTGATAGGCGCCTCCGGGATGCTCAGGTCCCAGCTGAATGCCGGCCATCCCATCCTCTCCGATTACCCCTCCCCAAAGAGTGTTGTCGAGATCGACGACTATGGCCTTCGCAACCTTGCCTGTGAGCGGATGCAGGAAGCGCAGCCATTCATTGATGAGACGATTGAGGTTCTGCGCTGCGACCGGGAGGCGAACCATAAGCCACTTGCGTTCGTCATGCCACTGGACACTACCATAACGTGCTACTAAAGCAGCATAATCAAGAACGTAAACCCCTGAATGTTCGGAAGCTATGGTCCGCAAAGCTTGATTGATTTGCTGAATCGCAGCGGTTTGACTCACTTCGGCCTGGCTGTCCAGTATGCCCAGGCTGGCGATAGGCGGTTGTTCTAGATTATGGATAATCAAGTGGGTCTGGCTGTGCTGACGGAAAGCACGCACCCAAGTGCAAAATTCCCCCGTGACGCGCCGCACGGCCGCCTGAACTTGCTCGGCGTTGAGCGCAGAAAAGTCATGCCAGAGATCCGGCGCAATGTCGCGAGTCTGTACCGCGAGAATTGCCGCATCCGGCGCAAGCTCGTAGAGCGAGCTTGCGGGATCCAGAATCTCTTGCGCATGGGCGTTGAATTCAGACAGGCGAACCGTCAAGTCGATTCCCGCGCTGAAAGCGGCAGCCCGCAAGAGCGGAACCATCGGTTCCACGGTGAACGAACGAAGAATGGCAAGCCGGTAGGGAAGCAAATTGAGCTTTGGACGCAGTTGCTCGTAGCGCGAACAGGCAAACCAAGCGGTCGAAGCGGAATGATCTTTGAACCAAAGGTCAGCTAGTGAGCGCGCTGCTCCCGCAGCATCCGCGGCTGCGATCCGGCGATCAATTTCCTGACGGAGATCAGAAGAGTTCATGCAATACAACCCAAACAGTTAGCGCTCAAGATATTCCACAAGCAGCTTCTCCGGAGTGTAGACCCAGGCAATGCGCCTTCCACCGAACGCGACCGCCGGGAGGGGATTCTTCACGACCAAACATCCGGCTGCGCGGCTCGCGCGCACTTGAGAATCCAGCGAGTCCACTTCATAACAGATATGGTGAAGGCCACCACCACGGCTCAAAAACTTGTGCAACGGTGCTGCTTCTCCCGCAGGCTCGACTAGTTCGATGGCGGGATTGCGTTCGTTACCGGAATAAAGAAAAGTGACTCGCGCTTCCTGCAACGGATCATGAATGATTTCGCCGCCCCAATGAGCGTCCAATGAGCGAGCAAAACTCAGAGCAAGCTTCTCAATCGAGGAGACCGCGAATCCTACATGATGGAAGCTGGCCGGTTTTGCAGGCGTCAGTTTCTTGGATTCAATTGTCGCTTTGACGTCTTCCGCCATGGCCTTAGGCCCTCACGGCCTCAATCTGAGGCGACACCACGCGCGTACCTGATGCCGCCCGAATCGTTTTTGCCAGAACCTCAGCAAACCGCGCGGCGATCACTGACCAGTCATACTGGCGCGCGGTGGCCGCCGCCGCAGCTTCATATTTCTGACGAAGATTAACGTCGCCCAGCAAATTCACAATGGCATCGGCAAAACTCACAGGATCATCTTCCAGCAGGATGTCGCGTCCATGCTGTACATCCAAGCCTTCCGCGCCGACACTTGTTGAAACTGTGGCCTTGCCCATCGCCATGCCTTCGTAAATCTTAATTCTCGTACCTCCTCCAATGCGCAGCGGAACGACAAGTACGGCTGCTTGGCGCATATGGTCGATAATCGAAGACACAGTGCCCGTTACCTCCACCGAATCGGAAGCAAGCCTTTTTACCCTCGGATGCGGATCGCGCCCCACGATCCGGAATCGTGCCTCAGGAGCCTGCGCCAGCACACGCTGCCAGATCTCTTTGCAGAAATATTCCACACCGTCGATGTTTGCTTCCCAGTCCATGGAGCCGGTGAAAATCACGAGAGGGCCGACAGGCACCGCATCTGGGTCGTATTTGTATTTCTCCAGATCCACACCCGTTGGAACCACGCTGATGTGAGATAGGTCACGCATCCAGCTCATGGCTTGGCGATCCGGCTCGGAGACGGCAATCACATGATGAAAGCGCCGCACCTGGGCCGGCTCAAACCGTCTCATCTTGGCGTACTCGACTTTGGCGATCAGCCGGTTGATCCATTTGGCTTCAAGCTCAGCCTTTCGTTTCCAGAGGACGCTCTCGACGTTGTGCTGGAAGAGCGCGGTGGGCGTGGCCAGATCTTTCGGGAAGTTCAGCACTGTGCAAAGAAAATCGCAGACGGCTACATCGAAACGCCGCTGCGGAATCCACTGCGCCAGTAATTCCTGAACTTCCGGAGCCGTGAACTTGGTGACCGCATAAGGTGCGTGGGAGGGAAATCGTCGCAAATAATCGATTGGCCTGGCTTCATTCAAAGCGCGAGTGTGCTTGACGACTGTCCCCGGAATCTGCGACACGATCTCCTGCTCATAGGCTTTGTCGCACGGACCTCCATAGAATGAAAGATAAGTCAATTCCTGCGTCGCTGAGAGCTGCCGCAGAATATTGTATGTACGCAGTTGCCCTCCAGTATGGAGCGGCAAAAGCTTTCCCGGTTTTACCCAGAGGATTTTCATTCTACGTCCACACTACTCCGGGTCGTTCGGGATGCGAGGAAGCCTGCTGTCGTCCTTTGAGCCGGTAATAAATCCAAACAAATAGAGAGGCGTTAATCATCGAAAAATAATACGGTAGCTTTAGAAGCTTAGAGCGCAACAAACCCAGCGCACCCAGCAGTGCCAATCCATAGAAACTCAACTGGGCTATCGCCAGCCACTTGTAGACGGGCGAGTGCCACAGCGAAAGTGCGCTCACGAGGCACAATGCCAGCGCCACAGGCGCAAGGAGCCGTCCGCCTTTGTGGGAGAGAAAGCAGAAAAGCACAAGCGGTCGTGGCCACAAGAGCGGGCCCGCCTGGCGCATTTGCTCAATGTTTCCGGCCGTGATGCGCACTCGCCGCCCGAAGCCCTCCATTTCATGCGCTTCTTCATATGCCACGGCATTCGGCTCGTAGGCGATCCGAAACCCGTGTTTCAACACACTCGTGGGAATAACGAAATCATCATTGATCGTGCCAGCGTGCGGGAACGGATACAGCGACTTGCGCATTGCATAAAGTGAACCATGGGCGCCGGTCAAGGCACCCAGCTTGGCCTCCTGCAGCTTTAGGAACGTCTCGTATTTCCAGTAAAAGTCTTCTTGATGCCCGGTAGCCGAAGCGTCATGGTTTAAAACTTGATAAACGCCACTGGCAGCGCCAACGCGAGGATCGGCAAAGCTCGCCACTAGATTCCGGACCGAATCGCTCGCGAGCATGCTCGACGCGTCTGAAAAAACCACAATTTCGCCACGAAGCTGCGGGACCGCATCATTCAGGCAATGAATTTTTCCTCGGTTTACAGGAAATTCCAGAAACCGCACACGGCCTTTTCCTTCGCTTTGGGTGAGAGAGCGAACGAGCTGAGTCGTGGCATCGGTAGAACCATCGGATGCGATGACGATCTCCAGTTTGTCCACGGGATAGTCAAGCGCCAGCGAGTTGCGAACCTTGGCTTGGATCACGTCTGCTTCGTTGTAAGCCGCGATCAGCAGCGACACTGATGGCTCGATCTCCGCCTTGCGCACAGAACGTCGAAACAAAAATTGCACGACCCACAGCAAAGCCGGATACCCGACATAGGTGTAGATAACAAGTGCTGCCGAGATCCAAAAGATCAGCTTCATCGCCATCGTGTTAAATTGCTTTCGATTCCACGCAGTAAAGCTGGCCGTGCTGCTCCCACGAAGCGGCGCGGAACCCGGCTCGGTTCAAATGGTCCTCGACCTGTGGCCGCGTCCAGAAATACACCGGGCATCCTGCAACTTTAAGCCGCGCTTTGCGGATCATGGCCCGCAATGTGCCCGCGCGTGGCCACGCCGAGAGGAATCGATCGCGCGTGATGCTCCTGACCCTTTGCAATCGCGGCAGAGGATCGGCCACGTAATCCCAAAATCCAATTGCGATCACCAGTTCGAACGTCCGATCTGTTTTCCAATCGAGCACATCACTAAGAACAAAATCGCAGCGATCTGCCACACCATCACGTTGCACAAGTTCCTGCGCGAGTTTCAGCATTGTGGGCGCAAAATCCAGGCCGGTAACCTGGCCTCCCTTCTGTGCAAGCGCGCTGACAAATCTTCCTGAGCCGCAGCCGATATCACAGATGGTCTGGCCGCGGCAATCGCCAGCCCGGCGCATTACCCAATGAAAGCGCTCATACATATCCCGGCGCAGCCACTTATCGAGTCCGCGTGCGACAGGATTTTTGTCCCCGGTGTAGATGGAGTCAAATTCCGGCGCAATGCGGTCCCAATATTCCGCCACTTGCCGGGCTTCATCTTGAACCATTTTTCCCCCAGCTATTTAAGTCAACGGTTGGCGCCATTGCAGCCAGGCCGCTGTTTCGAAAACTGGTAAAGTTGCCCCGCCCGAGCATCTTTTCAAGACGCCCAGATGCCTTGCCCAGATTTGTATAGTGCCTGAGCCTCGCCTTGAGCCGCGCTTTGAGCCTAGGCTGCTGCGTATCGATTTCCCAAGGATGAATGTAGGCGACTGCAGGGATGCCTTCAGCCTCCGCGCGCCGCCATCCAAGCTGGTTGTACCACCACGGGAGCAATCGCAGATATCCGCCTCCACCAAAAGGAAAATTCAGGTTACCCCAAAGACGGAAGGTTGCGATCGGATACTCAATCACTGGGCCAGAAGTCGTATTTATGACAAAGGGAAATCGTGGCGCGCTTGGAATTCCATATCTGTCGTGATGACTTGGGAAAATACTGGAGTCGTACGTGAAACCTAACTCGGCCAGAATGCCAGTCGCCCACAATGAACTCATGACGATTGAATACGTCGGAGCGCGGTAGCCATAAATCTGCACTCCCGCTGCCTGCTCAATCACCTGCTTGGCGCGATACGTATCCGAGCGGAACTCCGCTGGATCCAGCTTGTAAATCAGCCGATGCCAATAGGAATGGCACGCTACCTCGTGTCCGGTCGACGCGATGTCCCGCACCAGTTTTGGGAATCGTTCCGCCACCCACCCTAGGACGAAGAAAGTAGCCTCGACATTGAGCCGAGCGAAAAGATCCAAGAGTCGCCGCGTATTGTCCTCCACGCGGCTGGCGTAGGAATCCCACTCGGATCGTTGAACAATACCGGCAAAGGTTTCCGCGTGAAAGTAATCTTCAACGTCAACCGAAACTACATTCATCAAACGCGAACCCTTCGGTGCAGCGGCCGCGGGAACTCTGGTTTGGACTGTTGTGGACATGATTACCAGCAGAGACCCTGATATTTGGTTATCCCATCAATCCGGCGGGCCTTTTCCAGATTTACCAGATCGAGCACGATGTGATCCTTGCGAATCGAATGTTGCAGCGTTTCCTTGGGCAATCCTCGCGTTCCAATCACCACCACTTCCGACTCCATCAACACTTCGCTCAAATTTGAGGACAATAAAGCCCCAAGATGTGGAATCACCTCTTCGATGTACTGACGGTTTGAACCGATCAGTTGTCCGAGGGAAACATTGTCGTCCCAGATGCGAACTTGGCAGCCTTCGCCCAGCAACTGCTTTACCAGTTGAACTTGAGGGCTTTCTCGTAGATCGTCGGTCGCCGCCTTGAAGCTCAATCCAAGCATTGCAATTTTTTTCTTACCGGTTTCGAGAACCATTTCCACTGCGCGCTGCAGGTGCACTTCGTTGCTGGGCAAAATAGCTTCAAAGAGCGGCAGCTTAAGGTCGAGCTCCTTAGCGCGATAATTCATTGCCCGGACATCTTTGGGAAGACACGAACCGCCAAAGGCGAATCCAGGCTTGAGGTAACTTGGTGAGATATTCAACTTATTGTCTGCGGTAAAAATTTCGACCACAGCGTCGGCGTCCACACCCAACTCTTTAGCTAGAGTGCCCATTTCGTTCGCAAAGGCGACTTTTAGTGCGTGCCAGGTGTTGCATACGTATTTCACCATCTCCGCCGAGCGAAAAGACGTTTCGAAAATTCGCCCGGGCGCCCAGGCGTACAGCTCGCGAAGCATCGCGCCGTGATGGGCGTCAGCACAGCCAATAATCGTCATCGAAGGCTCCATAAAATCAGCCACGGCCGTCCCCTCACGCATGAATTCTGGGTTCACGCACACTCCGAAATCGGCGCCTATCTTTTTTCCGCTTGTCTTTTCGAGTGCCGGGACGACCACCGTCTCTGCCGTGCCCGGTAGAACCGTACTGCGCAAGACAACCAGGTGAAAGGAATTCTTCTTCTGGAGAGCGCTGCCGATTTGCTGACAGACCGGTATGATATGCCCAAGATCCAGTTTTCCATTTCTGAGATTGGGCGTCCCCACGCACAAAAATGAGATTTCGGTTTGCAACACCGCAGCTTCAGCATCACTGCTCGCATGTAGCTGACAGGCGCGGTTGCATTCTGCGATTAGATCGCTGACCCGAGGTTCGATGATCGGACTCCCCCCAGCCTCTATCACCTCAACTTTGGAGTGGTTTAGGTCAACGCCCAGCACCTGATTGCCCTTATGCGCCAGGCAGGCAGCAGTGACGGTGCCCACGTAGCCCAAACCAAATACGCTGACTGACTTACTCATGAGAAGCTTCTATTTTGCTCCGAAGATCGAATTGCACAATGTGAGCGTAATCGTCGCTAAGCGCAAGTCTCCTGCCGAAGGCTGTTGGTTCCTGAGATAATCTTCTCATTAAACTTTTAATTTCAGCAGGTTGGAAGATTACCGACGAGTGAGACGCAATCATCGTAAGCCATGGTAGAACAGAGTGCAAAAACTTGCACATTTCGCGTAACTGTTTCGCTCAAAGAATTGGGAACCGCAAGGTAGTGCTCACAGCCACTGCGGGCTCCTTTGGAAAGTGAATTGCACTTCTTACTAGTTTCGCGCTCAATGAGATACAAGATATGATGGATCAATCCATGGGTGCAGTGAAGCAACCTCAGTCGATCACGGAGTTCCGGGTCGCGCCAGACTGATCCAGAAACACTGTTTCGCGCTAGGCCACGTTTGCGCCGACGAATCTTTTTCTTGGTTGATTCGTTGAATGTGGGCGGTACGGAGTGCGGTGGAACTCGCGCGTCGGCTTGATACTGCCGATTATGACGTAACCCCGGGTTGCCTGCGTGCGCGTGGCCCTTTGATGGAGAGATTGCAGAATCGACGGTTTCAGTGAGGGGATTTCATCCTAGCGGAGGAGTTGATTCCCCTGGAGGTATTATCCGGGAGGCATTAATTGCCGAAGATCGATTTGCCCCAGCAAAAGTGTGCGTGATCCACAACGGTATTGACGTTGATAAATTTTCTAAGGCTGCATGCAATCGCGATCAGGTTCTCCCTGGGACAGGTGATGGCAAACTGATTGTGCTCGTTGGGAATATGCACAGCGATGTGAAAGGCCCTGAGTTATTGATTTCGGCGGCATCGGCCATTGTCGGCGAATTCCCCAGCGCTCGCTTCATCCTGGTCGGTGACGGCACACAGAGGCAACAATTCGAGCAGGCAGTTCGTGCCTTGAGTCTAGCGCAACGCTTTCTCTTTGTGGGACAGCGCAACGACATTCCTGAATTTCTCGCTTGTTGCGACGTCGCCGTTCTGCCCTCGAAGGCGGACGGGTTGCCTAACGCCGTTCTTGAATACATGGCGGCCGGTTTGCCAGTCGTATCCAGCAATGTCGGCGGGAATTCGGAGAGCATTCGCGATGGCGTCACTGGGCTTCTGGTTCCCTCGCAAGATGCGACGGTGCTCGGCGAGGCGCTGCTCCGATTGTTGCGCGATTCCAGCTTGGCGCGCCGGATCGGAGAATCAGGCCAGGCATATGTCCGCCAGAACTTCAGCTTTGAACGACCGATTGAGGAGACGGATTTGCTTTACTCGGAATTGCTGGCGTGCCGGGGACGCGCGAATTGACATATGTCTCTGCTTCCAACACAGTGGAAAGATCGGCACAAGCGGCTCGCTTCAATGGGCTGGGCCGAGCTGCGTGAACGCTTGCGCCAGCACGTCAGAGCTCGCGCCGATGCCTTAAGGTACAGAGTGGGATTAGAGTTTCCCGATGATGTTGGCCCCTCGAGCCGACAGCCGGCTCGTTTCTTCTTTGCCCCAGATGACGTCCCGTCCCTCTGTTCACAGCTCAAACAGCGGTTTCCCGCTCAGGCAGACGAAATTGTCCGCCGCGCAGAGCAAATCTGCAGCCATCGTTTCGATCTGCTTGGCTATCAGAACCTCTATTACGGCCAGCAGATTGACTGGCATCTCGATCGGGTCCACAGTAAGCGAGCACCTAGAAAGTTTTGGTTCAAGATTCATTACCTCGGCTTCGAAGAGGTGGGCGACAGCAAAATTGTTTGGGAGCTGAATCGGCATCAGCACTTTGTCACGCTGGCGAAGGCATACAGGCTTACGAGGGATGAAAAGTTCGCGAACGAAATATTTGACCAGTGGCAACACTGGCATGCCGAGAATCCGTATCCCATTGGCATAAACTGGGCTAGCAGCTTGGAAGTGGCATTCCGTAGCCTCTCCTGGATTTGGACCTACTTTCTTCTGGCTGATTCTCCGGCCATGCCACCCGGCTACCGTGACGACTGGCTGCGATCCTTGTGTCTCAGTGGACGGCACATCGAGAACTACCTTTCTACCTATTTCTCTGCCAATACTCATTTGTTAGGCGAGGGAGTAGCCCTATTCTTCATCGGCTCGCTATGTCCGGAAATCTCTGCCGCCCAACGTTGGAAGCATCGCGGATGGGAAATCATCTTGCAACAAGCGGCTCGGCAGGTACTCAGCGATGGGTGGCACTTTGAGCAATCCACTTACTATCACGTGTATGCGCTGGATTTCTTCCTGCACGTGGCGGTGCTGGCTTCCCTCAATGATGTTCCGATTCCGCCTGAGTTCGATCGAACACTAGAGAAAATGCTCGAGGCCTTACGTTTGCTTGGGCGTGCGGGAACACCCCCTGGGTTGGGTGATGACGATGGCGGCAGAGTGTTCGATCCGGCGCGCAATCGCAGCGAGCATTTACTTGATCCGCTATCGACCGGTGCAGTTCTTTTTGGGCGCGGAGACTTTAAGTCTGTTGGCGGTGAAATGCGAGAGGAAACTCTTTGGCTGTTGGGCCAGCCGGGAGCTCAACAGTTCGATCAGCTGGCTGCGGAAACGCCGACAGCACCTTCCGCTGCACTGCCCGCGAGTGGGCTTTACCTCATGGCTGCCGAGGGTGGGAAGCAACAATTAGTCATCGATACGGGTGCGCAAGGAGCTTCCACCGCGGGCCATGGCCACGCTGATGCTCTCAGTATCACCGTGAACTCGAACCGACGCCGTCTGCTGATTGATCCCGGCGCATGCGAATACGTTGGCTCCGAACGCAACATTTTTCGCGGCACTCGCTCGCACAACACACTCGTCGTTGACGGTGCCGATCAAGCAGAAACCAAAGGACCCTTCGCCTGGACAAAGCTGCCGTCCGTGCGCGCCGATTGTTGGGTAAACGGAACTACCTTCGATCTCTTTGTCGCGAGCCACGGCGGGTACCGACGACTGGAACAGCCGGTCGTGCATTACCGTTGGGTGTTTTCTCTAAAGTCAGAGTTTTGGCTTGTGCGGGATATCGCCAAAGGCAGAGGTCAACATCAGCTCGATATTTTCTGGCATCTCGGTCCTGAACTTTCCGCGCGCGAAGAAAATACAGAAACCTTTCTAGACTCGGACGGCCAGTCCGGCCTGCGCGTCCTGGCGGCGGGCGAAGGATGGTCGCGGCGCTTAGTACCGAGATGGTGGTCTCCCGCTTATGGAATTAAGAAACGCGCAGCAGTTTTGCAGTTCAGCCGGTTGGCCACTCTGCCTGCGGAGTTTGTGACTCTGCTAATTCCAGTTACACAGGGCGATCCGCAAGAGAGCGAATTAATCAGACTCGAGCCGCAGTCCGCCTCCGGATCGCTGTCCAAATATTCCTACTGCACAACGGAAAAAGAGCAGGGAGTCGTATTCGCAGCTTGCAAACCGTGGTCTTCCGGCGGTTGGAACAGCGATGCTGAATTTCTATATTGGGGACGCGCTCGCGGCTACGCACAGTGGTCAATCATTATGTGCAACGGCAGCTACGTTGAATTTGAGGGCGGGCGGCTGTTTTCTTGCTCCCGCCCAGTGCTGCGCTGCGAGATAATCAGGACTGCCCGGAAACTAGATATCTTATGCTCCGATAACCAAGCGCTCACAGTGAATGATTCCTTGCACAACCTATGGACGGAATTTGAGCCAATCACGACCCCAAGTTCTCCTGTGCCGGAAAAGGTGACTCGCTGAATGTGCGGAATCTGCGGAATCCTGTATCCGAATGACGCTCGCCGCGTTGAGCGCGACATCCTGGCCGCGATGAACGCTCAAATAGTCCACCGTGGTCCGGACGATGATGGATTCTTTGTCGAGGGTAACGTCGGGATGGCAATGCGCCGCCTGAGCATTATCGATGTTCAAACGGGACAACAGCCCCTTAGCAACGAAGATGAGAGTCTATGGATTGTCTACAACGGTGAAATCTACAATCACCGGGAACTGCGCTCACGCCTCGAAGCGCTCGGCCATCACTATCGCACAAAAAGCGACACCGAAACGATTGTTCATTTATATGAGGAACATGGGCGCGAGTGCGTGCAGCATCTTCGCGGCATGTTTGCCTTTGCCGTCTGGGATCGCCCCTTGCGTCGGCTTTTCGTTGCCCGCGACCGGCTTGGGATCAAACCGTTCTATTATTTTTATGATGGCAGCAAATTTCTTTTTGCCTCCGAGATCAAGGCGATTCTTGCTTATCCAAGCATAAAGCCTGAATTCAATTCCGGTACGATCGCAGAGTATCTTGCGTTCGGTTACATCGCTGGCGAAGAGACCATGTTCAGGGGAATACGCAAACTGCTCCCCGGGAACACGCTGGAAATAGACGAGAAGGGTGTAATCCAGATCGAGCGGTATTGGGATCTTTCAATACCTGCCGAAAGTGACGGACGTCCCGAAGCTCACTGTATCCGGACCTATCGCGAACTGCTCGAGGAATGTGTCGCCAGCCATCTCATGAGCGATGTCCCGCTTGGCGTGTTTTTAAGCGGCGGCCTGGACTCTAGTGTCATCGCTGCGCTTACCAGCAAGATTCGCGGAGAGCAAATCGAAACTTTCTCGGTTGGCTACAGCGAAGCAACTTACAGCGAATTGCCGTACGCCCGTGAGGTTGCGCGACATATCGGCTCCCGCCACCACGAAGTTCGCCTGGATCGCCAGGAATTCTTTGACTCCCTTCCGAAATTGATTTGGCATGAAGATGAGCCAATTGTCTGGCCTTCCAGCGTTTCTCTGTATTCTGTCGCGCGTTTGGCACGTGAGCGTGTGACGGTAGTGCTGACCGGCGAAGGCAGCGACGAGACTCTGGCGGGCTACTCGCGTTATGCCTGGACTCTGCTCAACTCTGGCATGGATCGCGTCTACCGCTCGCTGACTCCCTCCGGATTGCGAAAGTTGATTCGTCAAGCGATCAGTTCGGGTCCCCTCGGCGCTACTCTTTTTCGGAAACTCGAACACACATTTCTGGTTCGTGACGGCGCTTCCTGGCCCTCGTTCTACTTTGACAACTTCTACTCGGCTTTCTCCTTGGCGGACGAAGCCGATTTGCTCACACCTCAGGCATATGAAACTGGCGGGAATGCTTACCGGGAATCAATGCGTCATTGGGAGCACGCATCAGGTGATCTGTTGCACCGGTTGCTTTATACCGACATAAAGACTTACCTTGTGGAACTGCTGATGAAGCAGGACCAGATGAGCATGGCGGCCTCGATTGAGAGCCGCGTTCCGTTTCTGGATCATGTGCTGGTTGAATTTGCTGCGACGATTCCAGCCGAGTTCTTGGTCAAGGGTCTCTCGGGGAAGCACATTCTGAAAGCTGCGGTCGCAGACTTGCTTCCCAAACCAATCATTTACCGGCAGAAGATGGGGTTTCCAACGCCGTGGTCTTATTGGCTCTCAGGTCCTCAGTTGAACGAACTCGAAGCGATGCTTCTGGAGCCTCGAACCACGGCCCGTGGACTGTTTCGGCGGGAGATGATCCTACGCCTTTTTGCCGAGCACAGGGCGCACCATCGCGATCATGGGAACCGGATTTGGCGGCTCCTGAACCTCGAAACCTGGATGCGAGTCTTTCTTGATGGTGAAACGCCGACCAGGGATGAACAACTTCAAGGCGTGTCCGCGATTCCCGCTCGGCCCAGTGCATCAGTTTGAAAGAATAAGAAACTGCATTTGCATGGCGAACCATCTGGTAATTTCCAGTTTCAACCGGCAGAAGCAGCCGGCATAGCGCGGCGGTAATAGTGGCGCAGGAGTTGGAGATAAGAACCTAGATACTCGGGCCACAGGGACATGCGGAAGCAAATCCGGAGGGCGATCTTACACGTGTTGCGGAATGCAGGCGTCTTCCGTCTGCTGCGGGATAGTGAATGGCGCCGGCAGCGCCTCCTGATTCTCTGCTATCACGGAATATCGTTAGAGGACGAGCATCAGTGGCGGCCCGGACTCTATATGGCTCCCAGCATCCTTGAGCAACGGCTCGAGCTTCTGCGCGAGGGTGATTACAACGTCCTGCCTCTGAGTGAGGGGTTGAAAAGCTTGTATGCCGGCGAACTTCCGCCGCGAAGCGTAAGCATCACATTTGACGACGGTCCGTACGATTTCTATAAACAAGCCTATCCAAGACTGAAACAATATGGCTTCCCTGTGACGGTTTACCAGACTACCTATTACAGCTACCGCCAGTTGCCGGTTTTCAATTTGATCTGTTCATATCTGCTGTGGAAGCGCAAAGGCACCGTTCTCGATAACGGCGCAGAATTAGGCTTGAAGCACCAACTGGATTTGAGGACCGAAGCCAGTCGGCAAGCGATAGTTACTGCGTTAATGGACATGTCTGAAAAGCATAATCTCAGCGGGGAGCAAAAGAACCAGCTGGCTTGCCGATTGGCAAAAATGTTGGGCATAGATTACGCAGCTCTGATGCGCACACGAATTCTTCATCTAATGAATGCGTGTGAAATCGCAGAGTTGTCACGCGACGGAGTGGATTTTCAGCTTCACACCCATCGTCACACTATGCCCACGGACCAATCCCTCTTCCAGAGGGAGATCAAAGACAATCGCGCCTGCCTTCAGAGGGTGTCACAGCACGAGGCTGTACATTTTTGTTATCCGAGCGGAGTTTACGATCAGCAGTTCCTGCCCTGGCTTAAAGCCGCAGGGGTGATTTCGGCAACGACCTGCGACGTGGGACTTGCCACATCGCGGAAAGACTCGTTGCTGCTTCCGCGATTTATAGATACTTCAGGCTGCAACGGCCTCGATTTTGAAAGCTGGCTCACGGGCGTGGGCGATTTGCTGGCGATCCGTCGTGCGGCCCCACATAAATATGCGTCTCCGGGTGACTGAGCTAGCGTGCTTCCACATTTAGATGCCGGATCTTTTCCGGCCCATTTTCGTCAACAATCACAATCTCGTCGATTTCCTCTGAACTCAGCGCCGGACGACTTGCCCCAATGACGGCACTGTTCTTCGCCCAAAGTTTGGCCTCAAAAAATGACTGATAAACAAACTTCTTGCCAACAAGTCCCAGCCCGCTATGGCGCGTTTCAGGGCTCGCTAAGCGATAACCCAGCTCGGTCAGAGTTTCTCCAATTAGCCCTTCGATCTTCGCAAGCTCGTGTGCAGCGAGATCCTTTTTCCAACGCTCTACGGGATTAAACTCCTGCGGCGATTGTGTCTTGAATGAAGTATTTGGTTTGCTCACAGAGCCGAGCGCGGTCCGCTGTATCCGGTCATAGTCGAGTTCGTGGCCGAGGAATGAACTGAGATTGTTCAAAGTAGAGGGCGGATCGGATACCAATTGCTCAAAGCGGATTTCCATGTAATCCGATCCGAGAGTCCGGCCGACCGTCCTCCCCTTTTTGAGGATCCACTCCCAGTAAATTGCCGCGCCTATGGCGTCCTCCCGCTTTTTCCAGGGAAATGGTTTGATGTAGCGCTTGCGGGAAAGGGATAACGCGACATCGCGCCCATCGCGGATCACGTGAATGACCAGAGCGTCGGGGATAGTTCTCTTGATCAGGGGAAGGTAAAGAATCTCTTCGGGTGTATTTCCTGCCCAGCGTAGGGCGTTTTGATTACGAGCGATCTCCTCCATGATGGTGCGAAGGAAATCTCCAGCATTGCGGCAGTTGTCTAGAATCTTCGTTTCAACCCGCTGCGGATCGATTCCAGAAGCCCGGAAAAGTTTGCTGCCCAGCCACGCGTGCCACATCTTCTCGCGATTCTTCCGGACACCGAGATCCCCGAATCGTGGGGCCACAACATTGAAGATGCTCGATTCGCCGAGATAAATGGCGAAACCACCGGCCGACATCAGCATGTCATACACAAGAGTGGTACCAGAGCGCGGACTTCCCACGACGAATACAGGCATCCGGCTTCGAGCGGAAATGCTCCGGGTCACAGTATTCTCCACAGCTCAGCGCGAGGCGGCGCTATTATCGGCGTGCGGCGGCCGGCAAGTGGTCGCCGAGAAGCGCAAGCAGTTCTTTCTCGAGGTTGGGTCCGCATGCAAGAAGACCGGAAATAAGAGGCGATTTATTGTTGCACCGTAAGAAAGAGTTCTCCAATGTACGCACGAATCCTTCCGCGCTTTCCACTAGAGCGGCACCCGCCGCGACATCCCATTCGTGCTTCGGAGTCAGAGTGAATGTAGCATCTGCCAAGCCCGCGGACACTAAAGCAAGCTTGTAAGCAACCGAGCCCATCGGCCGAATCGTAAAAGGCGCGTTCTCGAATTGCTTCCACTCTCCGCGTTTGATCTCGCTTCGACTCGCGAGCACCGATGCGCCGCTTAAGCTTGTTCTCTGGCTCGCCTGAACGGGTTTTCCCTGGTAGCTCAGACCGGAGTCGATACTCCCGAGAAATATTTCGTTTGTCGCAGGATTGCAAATCCCCCCGGCAATGGGGCGGCCATCCTCTATCATCGCGATTGAGACGCAGAACTCAGGAATTCCGGCCACAAACTCGCGGGTTCCATCTAAAGGGTCAACCACCCATACGCGGCTCGCTTCTAGCCGTGCTAGATCATCGAGGCTCTCTTCCGACAGCCAGCCTTCTCCATTGCGGAGCAGTTCCTTGCGCAGTATGGCATCAACACGGCGGTCAGCCTCAGTAACTGGATCGTGCCCCGCTTTATATTCCGCTTCGATTCCGCCAGCGGTGAAGCGCCCAAGGATCTGACGTGCGGCTTCCAAAGCGGACTGGATTCGCTTTAGAACATCGGAATTGGAGTTGGAACCCATATTAGGAAATAAGAATCAGTTCCCGGTTCAAGTACACAGTTCTCAGTTTCGGCGGGGCGGTGATCACGCCCACAGCATCCGTGCGCCCGTTGCCAGCAGCACAGCACATAGGATGCGTCTCAACCAGAACACGGGAACGCGTGTGCTGAAGTGCGATCCCAGCAAACCACCCGGAATCGAGCCGATCAATAGTGAAGCTACCAACTTGGGATCGACATTGCCAAGCCGCCAGTGCAGCAGACCAGTTACGCCGGTAAGCGCCACGGCATGCACAATATCGGTGCCCACCATCACCTTGGGGGTATAGCTGTAGAACAAGAGCAGCAGCATCATAATGATGCTGCCCGAGCCCACCGACGTCATACCAACCAGGAAGCCGGCCAATAGCCCGATCCCTGACATTCCTGCGAAAGACTTTAGGGTCGGAGGGCGGCCGGCGACGTGCTCTTCAATCCTGGACTGGAACAGCAACAACGTTGGTATGCAGACCAACAACAATCCCACGGCAGAAGTTATAAAATTGTTTACGCCACTGCCATACACATGGCGTAGGTGAGCTAGGAAGCCGACACCCACGATAGATCCCGGAATGCTTCCGGTTGCCAGTGCCATGACAACCTTGCGTCGTACCGTACCTTTCCGCAAATGCATCCAGCCGCTGCCAATCTTGGTGATGAAGTTGAAAACCGCATCTGATCCAACTGCCAAGATCGGCGGTACCTTGAGGCCGAAAATCAGCACCGGCAGCAGAAGCACTCCACCTCCCAGCCCCGTCATACCGATCAGGGTACCCACCACCAGACCGATCAGAATCTTGGCTGCAGTTTCCATACAACTTTTAAGTCGAGGCCGCTCCGGCGTTAACGCCAACGAATCCCTCTTGCTCCAAATGCAAGATGATCTCCTGGGCGGATTCTTCGGGCGTCAGATCAGCGGTGTTGATGACTACTTCGGCGTCTTTTGGCTCCTCATACGGATCTGAAATACCGGTGAACTCCTTGACGATGCCGGCGCGCGCCTTGGCGTAAAGACCCTTACGATCGCGCTGCTCACAGGTTTCGAGCGGGGTCGAGACGTGCACCAAAATGAATCCTCCGAGCGGTTCGACCATACTGCGTACCTGTTTGCGAACTGCGTCATACGGGGCGATAGGGGCGCAAATAGCGATACCGCCGTTCTTGGTGATTTCCGAAGCAACGTAGCCAATGCGGCGAATGTTGATGTCGCGATGTTCTTTGGAAAATCCAAGTTCCGAGGAAAGATGCTTACGCACCAGATCACCATCCAGAAGGGTGACTGGACGTCCGCCAGTTTCCAAAAACTTAGTGAGCAGCACATTGGCAATGGTCGATTTTCCGGAGCCGGAGAGTCCCGTGAAGAAAACAGTCACACCCTGTTTGTGGCGCGGCGGATAGCTCCGTCGCAATTCCTGTACAACCTCGGGGTAAGTAAACCAGGTGGGAATGTCACGGCCTTCGTTGAGCCGCTGTCGCAGTTCTGTCCCGGAAATGTTCAGCACGCGGGAGCCCTTTGGTACCTCATTATCGGGGACATATTTATCCTCATTTTCCAGATAAACCATCATGTTGAACTGCACCATGCTGACGCCAATGTCCGCTTCGTGCTTCTTGAACAACTCCTGCGCTTCGTAGGGTCCGTAAAACTGTTTGCCATTGGTGTCATTGCCCGGTCCGGCGTGATCACGTCCTACGATGAAATGCGTGCAGCCGTGATTCTTACGGATCAGCGCATGCCAGATGGCCTCGCGGGGTCCACCCATGCGCATGGCCAGAGGGAGGAGCGAGAGCTTTACGGTTCCCGGAGGAAATTTCGAAAGTAGTAGCTGATAGCAGCGTACGCGGGTGAAGTAGTCCACGTCTCCTGGTTTGGTCATGCCGACTGACGGATGAATTAGCAGGTTGGCTTCCACTTGCTTGGCCGCGCGAAATGTCAGTTCGACGTGGGCGCGATGCATAGGATTGCGCGTCTGAAACGCAACCACTCGCCGCCAGCCGAGGCGGGCGAATTCTGCTCTCAACTCTGCTGGAGTGAGCCGCAAGGACTTGAAATCATAGTGGGCGCCCGGCTGAACGCCTTCTATCCGGCCTCCGACATACCATGGATGCGCCTTATTGAGCAGATAATCGACGCCGGGATGGGCATGGCTCGTGCTTCGGAATACAGATTCCACCTCCGCCTTTTTATCTGGCTGCCAGACTTCCTCAACATGCAAGACGGCGAGCATCACCCCTTCGGCATCGCGTAGCGCAACTTTGCTGCTGCCCGGCTTCAGGGACTTGGCAAACTGTTCGGGTATATCCAGAGTGATTGGCATCGGCCACAACACGCCGCTGGCCAGGCGCATCTTGTGGCATACGCCTTCATAATCCGCCCGCGTCATGAACCCGCGCAGCGGCGAGAATCCTCCGCTCATCAGCAACTCCAGGTCGCAAACTTGGCGAGCAGTAAGGTCCCATGACAACCATTCTCGTGAATGTCCTTTAAGTTCGCTAATTCGTTCGGGTTGTGCAATCAGTTCGGCAAGTTCACCGCCATGTGGCGTAACAAGATGGCTGGTAGTTGAAGCGGTCAAATCCGTGAACCTCCCAGGTTCTTTGGTTTGTACTTTTCACAACTATGCGTTCCAGACCACGTGACAATGATGGTTCCTGCACTTTGCGGCCAGGGAAGGAAAACACACGAAATTAAATCCCCCCGCTGGTTTATCTCGAAGAAGGCATCAACAATATGCGTGCGCATTGCAAAATCTTTGACGGACAGCAGTTACAAACGCGCCAACGCCGGCTTCCCCGCCGGAGCTTTAGAGCAGCTCAATTCGTAACCCAGACCGCGCATCAGATCTCCCCATTCGCTTTCGATCTGCTGGACTGACCTCGGTGGCAGCTCAGATCG
>Ga0209472_1000121_pt1 | contig 46012 bp, 49 predicted proteins | sample GraSoiAngelo_130_FD_185887 | JGI IMG/M metagenome (GOLD analysis project Ga0209472, IMG submission 185887) | Grasslands soil microbial communities from the Angelo Coastal Reserve, California, USA - 14_0929_02_20cm (SPAdes) (version 2) | ecosystem: Environmental > Terrestrial > Soil > Grasslands ... | reverse complement strand
ACCGGACAATCACTGGATAAAAATGGAAACGTTCTCTCGACAGTGACCAAGGTTTATCAGGTATTCGTCAAGCCTAATCGCGACCCAACGACTGGAGCGATCCTATCGCAGCAGGTCCAGATTAAGTACGAAGGTTCCATGTAATCTGGCGTGATCACAATCCCAGTTGCCCTTGCTCCGAGGCAACGAGAGGGAACTCTCGGCAGTCACGCAGACACGGACTTGGAACCTCTTTATTGACGTGATCGCGGAAACCTGGGCAGTGTGCTCCCGAAACAGCCAGTGTTACTGACGCCAGTAAATTTATCGTGCAAGGCGAAAAGCGGTACTGGCTTCACATTGCCCTTGGTCGCGACCTAGTCAGTGGCTAACTGGGCATTGCTCGGCACGCAGCTTGAGGAAGTGGTTGAGTAGCTTGGGAAAAAGTCAATAGCTGGTTGCTGATTGGTTAATAGCTGATCCGCGTTCGCAGTGGCTACTGCCGACGGGGGTTAGTTGAGAGTTGATTCGCCTACGCTCCGCAGGAAGCCGGCTACGTGCTTCGTCTGCATGCCGGATTCTCGATCGTTGATGCTCGACTGTGTCAGCCCAGTTTTGGGGTGGGCCGGTAAAGATTACAGCGGCAGAAATTCCAGGCGACCATCGAACCGCTCAGGCTCAGCCGCCAACGCAAGCAGTTCTAAGTCACTGATGAATCGGCCAATTGCCAAGTGATCGCCAAGCAGATCGAGGTGGCGAACGAATAGTTCAGCAGGGCCGCCCGTCTTCGCCAGGGCTCTAGGACTGCTGAATATTGACTACTGACCACTGACTGCTGCAATTCCAATTATACGCGAATGCACGCGCTCGATTGGGATGCTGAGATACCACCAAAAGCTCGGCCGTGCCGAATGACTCATGAAATCACGACTTACATTCGATTTCTTGGACAAAATTGTCGCGCCAAGACCTGCATTTTTCGTTAATATTTTTTATTTATGTGTTGACCCGGTGTCCATTCCGGCCATACCCTGAGGATCCCTAGTTAAACTCATCCTCACTAATATGCATAAGCATTGCCTTCGCCTGCTTGGGATCACGATTTCATTGCTGATCACGTTTTTAGCAGTGCCACGGTCCGACGCGGACACGATTCTTTACGGCTCCACCGGCGACATAAACGCCAACGGGGGCGGACGACTTTATCTAATCGATGTCACGACGCAGAACGTCACACTTATCGGAAATACTGGCTTCGATAAGCTCGGCGGTATCGCCTTTAATAGCAAAGGTACTCTTTACGGTGTCTCCGGCGGAAGCTCGGGCCCCGGCACTTTGATGACTATCGATCCTTTGACCGGCGCCGCGACGCCCATCGGACCAATCTCAGATCCCAGTCTCGGTGTTGATGGTCTCCGATTCAACTCACAGACCGTCCTTTATGGTGCCGCGTTCGATAATATCAACAGTGTCGGCAAGCTCGTGACAATCGATCCTTCAAACGCAAACATCCTCAGTTCGCTGACGCTCGTGGGCTCCGGGAACTCATACTGTGCCGGAATTGCTTTCGATCTCATGGATATGCTGTACGCTTCGCGCGGTAACGCCATGGGGCGCCTGGAAGATATTGATTCGGTCGATCAAGTCACTGGAGTGCTCACGCCTATTGGACCGATGGAAGCCGTGATCTCAGATATTGTGTTCACTCCTGATGGCACTCTCTATGGCTGTTCTCCTACCGGAGATCTTTATTCGATCAATCCCGTCACCGGCGTCAAAACGCTCTTGTTCAATACAGGCGTTAACAAGTTAGCCGGGCTGGCAGCGGGGGTAGCTGCACCGACACCCACTCCCACGCCGACGCCGACTCCTACGCCTACACCTACGGGTAGACCTACGCCGACCCCCAGGCCTCGCCCAACTCCGCACCCTCGCCCGACTTCCTAGCCGTGAGAGAATAGTGAGTGATGATCAGCGAATGGTAATACGGGAACTCGCGAAGTAGCTCACGGGTTTCCGTTGTGGTAGCGACGCGACCGTTGCTGTCTGGGGCCTCAGCACTGGTTTCCCCCTTCTTCGCCAAGGCTTCCTCCCACGCGCGCGGCTAAGGCGGGACAAGTCGGCACGGCAGGCGTAGCGAGCGACCGGTTTACCGGCCAAGTGATCGACAAACAGTTCGACGTAGGGAACGAATAACTGGTGAACTTGCTTTTACCTAAGATGTTTGCGAAGCTCCGTTGTTTCGTATGCGATTATTAATCGAAATAGTTGTTATCGGTGCGCTGATCTCTTTGGGATGGAACACGCCGTTCAAGGAGTGGGGTAACCGCGCAACCACCGTGATACAGACGTTCATGCCCAAACGACCAAGCGGGCCCGGTGTCATCACCATCCTGGCCCCTACCGCTTCGTGGGAAACTGTCGGGAGAACTGGCACACGAAAGTTATCTCCCGTGCGATAGAGCACGGTGGCGCCATGAAAGGTTTGACGCGAAAACATCGCGTTAGCAGCTCGAGCAAATCGAGGCTTTCCGTTAGCGTTAAGATTGCGAGTAGGCGGAATTCTGTGCTGTCGTTGTCAGGGATCAGTTGCCAGCTCTCTCAATTTTGCCGGGAAGTTGCCGCTTCGATGAGTGGGAAGTGAAGAGTGAGATGTGAGACTGGCGCGACGCGGAATTTTCTGCTAGCCCCTAGGCATGGAAGTTCGCAGCGTTGAAGCCATTGTTCGCGCGCTTAATGCAGCGAATGTGCGGTATCTGATTGTAGGCGGCCTCGCGGTCAACGCGCATGGCTACGAGCGCCTGACCCGCGATGTGGACGTGGTGATCGGCCTCGAATCGGAAAACATTGTCCGGGGACTACGAGCGTTGCTCGAGCTTGGCTACCGTATGTCGATCCCGGTTACGCCAGAGGAATTTGCCGATGTGTCTAATCGGCAAGCGTGGCGGAATGAGAAAAACATGACGGTGCTCAGGCTTTGGAGCGATTTGCATCGAAGAACGCCTGTAGACGTTTTTGTTTACGAACCATTCGATTTTGCGGAAGAATACGCGACTGCAACATGGAAGGAGATTGCAGGGGAACTCAAAACTGCGATCGTCCGGTGCGAAACGCTTATTGCGATGAAACGGTTTGCTGGCCGGCCACAGGACTTGGCCGATGCAGCCGAGCTTGAGGAAATTCAAAGACTGAAACAGAGTGCTGGCCGTGACTAAGGAGGAATTGTACGCTCATCCGGGTTGGGAATGGTGCACGTTTGAGGGCGCCAGGAAACAGTTGTTGCTACTTGGTTTGCAAACCACATTTCGCGAGAAGCTAGAATGGTTGGAACAAGCTGAAGCCGTCGCCATGCAATTTAGCGCTGATCGACGAGAACCAGCCGAGCCGCAGAATCGCAGCGAAAGTTAGCAGGTCGTCCCCAGTTTGCCTGGTCCAAGAGTCAGTTGGGGTCTGTGAAAAGTGGGAAGTGACACTCACTTTAGCTTCTCTCCATCCAAGCTGACCGCGCCAGGTCGTTGACCGCCGTGGAGCCCACACTCGTAAGCGGCGCACTTGTTTGCCCATTCGCGGCCGTCAAAATCTGTTTGCGGCAATTCGTAGCCGCAACCGCCCATCACGTTCGAGTAGTCCGGTGCCATCTTAATCGGTTGCTTCAGGGGCACGGCAATTTCGCTTACCGCTAGTTCCGATCCGCCCCTCCGACGAGACAGGCTCAAACGCCTTCGACCAGGATCATGTTCGTCCTGGCTGTGCGGTGCCGCATCTTGCGCGGTTCGCGGTATTCTTCGCAGTTGAGCCATTCCCTGGCGCGCTGCGCGGATTCGAATTCGAGCACGACGATGCGCTTCGGTTTCCAATCGCCTTCCAACACTTCCGTTTTGCCACCGCGGACGATATATTTGCCGCCGTATTTCTCCACCGTCGCGCTGGCGAGCTTTTTGTAGTCTTCGTATCCAACAGGATCGACGATGTCGATTTCAACAATGATATAGGCGGGCATGATGGGAGTTAAAAGGTTAAAAGGTTGAAAGGTTAAAGCGTTGAAGCGTTGAAGCGTTAAAGCGTTAAAGCGTTAAGCATTGAAACGTTAAAACGACACATCGTAACAAGATCATTCCATTTTAACTTTCTAACCTTCTAACTGCGCTTTGGATTAGTGGCCGTTATGGCTCCTGTCTTTTGCAGCTAGCTCGGGGATCTTTTTCCGGCGCCGCAGTCGCAGCCAGTTGTTCCAGGTTTTGCGAAGACTGTCGCGCGGGGTCTGGTATTTTTGAGTCAATTCATTGCTCTTTACGATTTGCGCGAGAATTCCTTTCGTAGAAAAATCGTCGGTATTGACGATCGTGTAAGCCGTTCCAATAGCAGCTGCATGGTGCGCGTCGCTCGCCGCGGTCATCGGCAAGCCCCGAATCTGCGCGTACTTGAACGCGTAACGGTTATAGCGGCGAAGAGTTGTCGCGGCGTTGAACACCTCGATGGCGTCAACGGGTAGCGTTTCCAGGATGGAAAAACGAATCCCTGCGCGAAACAAATCATACGGATGCGGAGGAATGGCGAGACCGCCTCGCTGGTGGATTATGTCGCAGACTTCGCGTGCTGGTTTTCCCTTAAGGTAAGGTAGCTCCGCACCGATGCAGAGAAGATGACCATCGGCAGTCGTTACTTCTATTCCCGGGAGAACGAGGAAATCATCGACCGGCAATCCATCCAATCGCATCAAACCTTTTTGGAGCAGGTAATTGACCGCATCGCATGTGTTGTGATCGGTGATAGCAATGCCATGCAAACCTTTGGCGCGCGCTGCTGCAATCATATCTTCCGGGCTGGAGACGCCGTCCCCGGAAAAAAAAGAATGTGTATGCAGGTCGATGTTAAACGGCATCGCTAAAAGGCAATGTTAAAAAGAAGGTTACAAAGTTAAAAAGGGGAGGGGACTGAACAAAGCGACCTTTCAACCATTTAACTTTTCAACTTTTTTAACTGCTAAACAAGCTCTTCAACAACAAAGGTTGGCTCAGTGGCCGGTTCCTCTGGAAAACGATTGAATTGGTGATCGTACAACCGGCGGTAATAGCCGGATTTTCCAAGAAGCTCGGCATGTGTTCCAATCTCCTTGATGCGGCCGCCGTCCATTACAATGATTTTGTCAGCGGACAAAACAGTCGATAGCCGATGAGCGATGGCGATTACCGTGCGGCCAGCCGCCAGTTCGGCCAGGGCTTTTTGAATTTGTTGCTCGGATTCGGAATCGAGTGATGACGTGGCTTCATCCAGCAAAAGAATTGGTGCGTTTTTCAGAACGGCGCGCGCGATGGCAAGGCGCTGTTGCTGTCCGCCGGAGAGAAGACAGCCTTTATCGCCAATGACGGTTTGGTAGCCCTTTGGCTGGGCCACAATAAAGTCGTGTGCATAGGCGGCTCGCGCTGCTTCGCGAACTTCTTCCGGCGTCGCATCCAGCCGGCCAAATTGGATATTGTTGAAAATTGTATCGTGAAACAGGAACGTCTCCTGAGTAACGAGTCCGATCTGTTCGCGCAATGATTTCTGCGTCAGGGAGCGCAGGTCGCGACCGTCAATTTTCACGGTGCCGGAAGTTGGATCGTACAAGCGCAGGATGAGTGACAGAATCGTGCTTTTGCCCGCGCCACTCGCGCCCACCAGGGCATGAGTTTTGCCGGGCTCCATATGCAGAGTCAGATTGCTGATCGCATTAGTCACTGCGTTGGCATAACGAAACGTCACATCTTCAAAGTCAATCCGGCCCTGCGACGACCTGAGCGCCACGGCATCCGGCGCGTCTTGGACAGTGGGCTTTGAATCGAGAAGCGCGAAAATAGAAGTCGTGGCTGCGACTGAACGCTGCATCACGATGTGGAGCCTGCTAAGCGTCTTGATCGGGTCGTAGAGAATGAAAATTCCGGTCATCAGCCCTAAAAATCGACCGGCGCTGAGGTTCGCTTCGTAAACGTAAAGCAATGCCATTCCTACACCGATCGCAGCGATGATCTCGACCAGCGGACCGACAGCTTCCATTGCCCTGATCATGCGCATTATCTGGGAAAACTGCGCTTGATTACTGCGCTTGAATTCCTTTTCCTGGTGGGCCTCACGCGCAAACGACTTGATCACGCGAATGCCAGAAAACGTTTCCTGCATCGTCACCACCATTTGGGCCATGCCTGCCTGTTCGTCTTGCACCGCCTTCTTAGCACGACGCCCGTAGATGCGAAGCGGCAGCAAACACGTAGGGAAGAGAACCAACGTGACTACAGTGAATTTCCAGTCCATCAGAAGTAAGGCACTGATTGCGCCTACAATCGTGACAGGTTGCTTAAAAACGTCGCTGCCGACAGTCGTCAGAGCCATCTGCATGACGCGTGTGTTGTTCGTGATAAGCGACATCAAAAAGCCAGAACGCGCCTTGTTAAAGAAATCCATCGAGTTGCGGAGCATCTTGCTGAAGAGCTGACTGCGGATATCAGTGACGACCTTGTTGCTCACCCACTGCGTGCAATAGGTGCTTCCGTAGGAACAGAGGCTACGCAAAGTCATGATCACCGGAATGGCAAGGCAGATCAGCACGATCGAATTGATTTTTGGGCCTGTATCCAGGGCATGAAGATTTGAGCGCATGGCCATCGGACTTGGAGCGGCACCGTGGAAAATAGTGCTGGCGACGCGGGCAGTCGCCCAAGGCAAAAGTGAAGTGACGCCGCCGTAGGCAAGACCCAGCGCCAGGCCCAGGATAAAACGAACCTTATACGGCTTGAGGTAACCGTAGAGCCGCCCGTACGTACCAGAGGCCGCACGTAACGTTTCCCAGAATGACAGTTTTTTCTTAGCCGCTTTTGCGCCGCTCATGACGTTCGGGCCGTCGCATGCTGCGACAGCAGGAAATCCATAGCACTAATCACGGCTTCCGTCGAGATTTGACTCATTGGAAGGCGGGGCTGGACCGGGGAAAACTCAGTGATCGGCTTAGGTGTTTCCCCCTGCAGAATGAGTGCAGGACTTTCCCTCGGTCGCCAGTGAAACGGGTTCGTTGGCCCGAACAGGAGCACCTGTGGTGTATGTGTGCTGGCTGCAAGATGCATCGGCGCTGAATCGACCGTAACCAGGAGCCGTGCCTCGCCAATTAAGGCCGCAAGAGTAAGCAAATCTGTTTTCCCGGAAAGATCGATGATTTTGGTCTCGTTCTTGATCGAGGCAATGTGCGCCTGCTCATACTTCGATGGCCCACTTGTCAGAATGAGGTCCAGATCATTTTCTCGGCCGAACCGTTCGATTACTCGCGCCCATCGTCCGGCTTCCCAGAGCTTTTCCTGGCGCGCCGAACCGGGGTGCAAAACAATGTAGGGCTTTCTGACGTTCCAAGTGCGTCGGAGCGCGTCGGCTTTTTCGTGCGCCGATTGGGGCAACTGCAAATGCAGCGAAGCGGAAACATCTCCGATGCCGAGCGGTTTAAGCAAAGACAGATTGTAATCGACGGTGTGCAGGTCGCGCATGCGGACGTTGACAAAATCAGTGTAAAGTCGGGCGCGGCTTTTCGACTGATCGCGCACCCGGTATGACACGATGCGTTTCCCGGCTCCGGATAAGAACACCAGAAATGCCGAGCGGTCGTTTCGTGTGAAATCGATGCAATAATCAAACTTATCGCCTGCGACGGCGAGAAAGGCGGCGAGATCACTCAGATTGCGTCGCGCCATCAAGATGCGATCGACACCTGCAATGGCTGGGAGCAGATCAGCGCATTCGCTGGAAACCACAATCGTCACTTCCGCTTCTGGAAAACGTTCGCGCAAAGCCGCGATCGCCGGAGTTGTCAGGATCAAATCGCCGATTCGCTTAAGTTGCAGGAGAAGAATTTTCATCCGCCTCGTTCTATCACGGCGCGACAGGCAGGCCACCTGTCACACCACAATCATCGCGCCATTCGCATGGCGGTTTCGTATGCGCCTAGTAATCGCGTCCGAAAATGGTCCCACGTGAAATTCTCAACTACACGACGTCTCGCGGCTCTGCCCATTTGCTGAACGATTTCGGGATGTCGATACAGATGCTGGAGTGCCGCTGCGATCGCGTCGACGTCACCCGGCTTCACGATAATTCCTTCCACGCTATCGCGCACCACATCGCCTGCTTCGCGCGTGGTGATTTGTGGCAGCGCACATGCCGCGGCTTCATATGTCACTTTGGCGCTGCCTTCCCATTGCGACGGAAAAACATGTACCGTGCCCTGGTTAAGATAATTCTCAGGGTCGCGCGCAAATCCCACTACCCGGATGTTATCGCGCCAGAATTGTTTAAGAAAAGGCTTCGCTTCGTCATGCACATGTCCAACCAACCATAGCTCCGCATCAGGCAGGTTGAGGCGATGCCAGGCCTCGAGAACATGTTGGATGCCTTTGCGTTTGATCAAAGCACCTGAGAAGACAGCCCGAAATTTGGCCGGCCGATTTCCTGGCTTGAATCGTTCCACGTCCACCCCGCGTGGCAGATAAAAAAGTTTTTCCTCCGGAAAACCACGTACGCGAAAGGTGTTAGCCGCCCTCTCTGATAAGACAAGCAGGAGGTCAGCCAGCTGGTATTCTTCTATGAAACGCTTCCGCTGGAGCAACAGTCTGGCTTTCCATGTTGGAACCCCGCGAGTCTTGTTCGCCGATTCGGTAGTCTTGGGCCAATCCGCTTTCTTTTTGCCGCCATCGCGATGCCAGGTCGGAATCTCGACGATGGAAGGGATGCGGCGTTGTTTTGCTACTTGCAGCGATCGCAAACAATCGCCCGACCAGCTATGAAACAGATCGTAGCGGCCGGTGGCGAGATGGCGGGATGCGATCCAATCAAGGTATTTTTTTTTCGCTCCGTAGTAGTAGGGCCGATCGAAAAATGAGATAAGTCGCACCGGATGCCAGCGCAAAGAATGGATTAAGGAAGCAGGAATTTCCGTCTGCCTGTTATCATAAGCGATCGCTTTGCCCAGGAATCCCCCGCGATAAGATGCACGCAGGGTCTCAAATGCATCCGTATCCAAGCCGGAACCCCCGATGCGGGCAAAAATCGAATAAAGCAAATGCCTCGGTAAAGTACGAACTGCAGGTGACGCGGAACGTAATGACTGAGGAGCGTTTAGGGTTTCACCCAGCATCGGCTTACAACTATTCTGGCGAACGTGAGGTGTGTAAAGTGGCGCTTGTTTCGTCTGGAGCCGACTGGACGTATCCTTCATTTTTGAGAGACGAGTGGCATGGAAAAAAATCTCAGTGTTGCCTTTGTCCGTCGCGGTTATTCGCCCACTGGCGGCGCGGAGGCGTACTTGAAACGCTTCGCGCGTGGCGTGATGGAAGCCGGACATGACGTGCAGCTTGTAGCGACTAATGACTGGCCGGACCACGAGTGGACGTTTGGATCGATCACGCACTTGCGTTCTAAATCGCCGATCGAATTTGCCAGCGAGCTGGAACGAATGCGTGCGCAACTTCGCTTCGATGTCCTGTTCAGTCTTGAGCGTGTTTGGAGCTGCGACATTTATCGGGCTGGCGATGGAGTCCACCGCGCCTGGCTTGAGCGCAGAAGAAAGTTCGAACTGCCTCTGAAACGATTCGTCCGGAGTCTCAGTTCTAAGCATCAGGATCTGTTACGCCTGGAGCAATCGCTTTTTTCCGACGGCAACACCAAGCGCGTGATTGCCGGCTCGCAAATGGTCAAAGATGAAATCGTCAATCTTTATGGTTATCCGACAAACAGGATCGACATTGTTCGCAACGGTGTCCCATTGGAGAAATTCCGGTTCGGCCTGGAGCTCCGCGAAAAGTCGCGCGAGGAATTGAATTTGAAGCCAGACCAAATCGCACTGTTATTTGCTGGCTCTGGATGGGAACGCAAGGGGCTGCTTTTCGCTGTCGAGGCAGCGGCGCTTTGCAAGGAGCGTAAGATCCGGCTGCTGGTTGCCGGTCGCGGAAATGCAAGACTTTACAAGACGAAACGCCTTCGTTTTTGGCGCGAAGAGCCGGTGCAATTTCTCGGTGAAGTTGCGGATATGCTGCGTATTTACGCCGCCGCGGACATTTTTATTTTGCCTACGATTTACGATCCATTTTCCAATGCCTGTCTGGAAGCGCTCGCCTGTGGTTTGCCCGTGATCACCACGCGTTCCAACGGTTTTAGCGAAATCATCGAGGATGGTGTCCACGGATCAATTGTCGATCACGCACGGGATCTCCTCGCTTTGCGGAATGCGATTCGACTCTGGTCCGATCCTTCGCGGCGCGCGGCAGCGAGATCAACAAACAGCCAGCTCGCGGCGCAATTCGATATCTTACAAAACATCAACGAGACGCTCGCGATCCTATACAGCGTGGCTTAGGAGACTGCTGAAATACTGGGACGGGTCGCGCGTAGATGCAGAAGGGGCGGATGGCAAGGAGGAGTGAGGCGCATCCCTTTTCGCGGGCTGTAACGAACGAGCGACGCCGCCAGACGCCTATTCTGGATCGCGCCCGAAGGGTTGCTGTCGCTTTTGGTGCTGGCCGGCGTTGCTCGCTTGACCGAGATTACTGTAGATATCGGCGCTGCGTTCGCGCCTTGGCCAGCGCCAAAATCGACAGCAACGCGGCCCATTCCAGTATCTCAACAGTCTCCTAAACAAGAAACGGAATGAGGCGTTTCACTCTGCGCTGATAAACGGCGTATTTGTCCGGAAAATGTTTTAGCATCAAATCTTCTTCGCGTTTGAGTTTCAGCCAGAAACTCAGGAACACGAGCAACAAGCCTAAGCATCCGCCGAAATACCCCATGGCGATGGCGGTGCCGGCAAACATGGCAAGGATCCCTGTGTAAATAGGATGACGCACGACGCGGTAAGGCCCGCGCTCAATGAGTTCGTGTCCTTCTTTCAACGTGATCACGCCGCTCCAGTTTCTTCCGAGTATTACTCTTGCCCAAATGGCAAATACGAGCCCGCTAACACACAGAAAGACACCAACCCAGGCGCTTAATGTGGTGTGCGGAATGACGAGCCAATCGAATGGGGCCGGCAAACCGCTCGACTTGATTACCAGAAAATAGCCGATTAGCAGCACTAGCCAGTAACGGGCTCGCTCAGCGCTGCTTTCGCGATAGATCGTGCGCTTGGTCGAAATGGCTCCCACCAACCAGACTACTATGAAGATTATCCAACAGACCTGAATGACCCCGAGCCCCGACGAATATGCGTGGACTCCCATCGTATAGCAGCCGGAGAGGCGCGATCTTCTCGCCTTGGTTCTACGCTTGAGGCCGTTTCATCTGGCGGCCAGCGCGCTATCGGTGTCCGGGAAGATCTGGAACACCTGATCGAGCCGCGAGATTTCGAAAATTGAGCGCACAGTCTCCTGCAAACCAGCGAGCGAAAATTTTCCACCGTACGCTTCCACTTTTTGCATGGCCTGAATAAGAGCCGCCAGGCCTGCGCTATCGATGTAGGTCACATCCGAAAGATCGATCACCATACGTTCCGGTTTTTTTTCGATCATTGCGGTGAGTGATGCCGTGACGACGGGAGAAACGTGCAGATCGATTTCGCCCTTGAGAGGCAGCACATTGGGCGGGTCTCGATACGGTTTTGGAGCGGGTGAGGAGGCGTCCTTCTTTTTCATTCAACCCTTCATTCGTCAATGGATTACCATCCGAGCGTATCGATCAGTTTTTCCACATTTGAAAGATCATCGATCAGGAAATCCGGATGATATTCGGCAAGTCGATCGCGACTCCAGGTGCCGGTCGCCACGGCGACGGTGCGCGCGCCCAGGGCCTTGCCACAAGCAATATCGCGCGGCGTATCGCCGATTACATCAATCTCAGAGGCGACAAACTCGCGGCCGTGTCTCTCATATGCGCGCGCGCGAGCGAACGGTCCGAGCCGGTTACGATCTCGATGATCATCGGCGAACGCGCCAAACTCAAAAAAGTGCCAGACACCGTAATGCTCGAGCTTGAGCTGCGCGCCGCGGGATACATTGCCAGTAAGAAGCGCCAGCACGAGATGCGGCCGTGACTTGAGGCGCCGGAGTAATTCCAGAACGCCCGGAAGCAGCTTGCCTTTGCGACGTGGCAATTCGAGCGAAAGAAAATGCACATAGCTATCCAGGAAGGCGCTCATGTTTTCGTTCGTCGGCGGAATTTTATGCTTGTTCAAGATGCTGATGACGATGCCCGAGTCGGTCATGCCGGCAATTTCGATGTCGTGCAGATCGTCAGCGACACCGAAACGTTCTTTGAAAGCCGATTTAAGCGCATGCACACCCGCGCCGCCAGAATGAATCAGCGTTCCATCGATATCGAAAAGTAGCAGGCGCTTGGAATTGCTCATTATGAAGTACAATCGGGATCTTTTTTAGCGAGATGGCGGGTGAAAACAATCGACCGGATTAAACCTCCAAAATCCAAGCTCCAAACTCTAAGGAAATCCCAAGCTCTAATATTCCAACCTTGCGCACCACGCATCTTGGGATTTGTGATTTGGTGCTTTGGCGAAATGTGTCAGAGAGCCGGGGCGTGCATCATCACCACTGCGATCATGCTTCCTAGAAACACGAGCAGCACAACAGCCAAACCGATAAAAATTCCATTGCGAAGCGGGTCGGTCTGTTGTTTTTGGCGCCGGAATGGAGAAACATTGGTAAAATCCGCAGGGGCGGCGCTCAGTTCTGCTGGTCGTGCTTTGATCTCCTCGAGTTGGGGGAGCGGTCGCGATCCGCTGGCATCCGACTCGAAGCGGGCTTCAGTCGCGCCAAATCGGATCCGATCATCAAAGCTTAGTAACGTTTCGGTGACCGGCTTACCATTAACGTGTGTCCCGTTGGTCGAACCGAGATCTTTCAACCGGTATGTTTCGCCGGCCAACTGCAAATGCGCGTGCCGCGCCGAGACCGAAGGATTATTAATGATTATCGTATTGTCCGGACCGCGCCCGATTGTGATCAGGTCGTCAACAAGTTCATACGTAGTCCCGCTGATAATGAGCTTTGGCATATTCGAAGTAATTATCTGAAAATTTGGCATCCGGTCGAGCGATTCTTTCGGTCCGGAAGCAACGGAATTGAGCGTCGGTAAACCCTGTCATTTGACCCTCGGAGTCGGCAGCCCTAGCATTGACCTTATCTCAGTCGGATCGAGACGAACTCGGAGAATACTGAAAGGAATAACAGTATGGCGACGTACATCAGTTTAGTGCAATTCACTGACAAGGGTATCCAGGCCGCAAAGGAAACGACCCAGCGGGTAGCTGACTGGGCCTCCAAGGTGGAGTCGATGGGAGTAGGCATTAAGCAAATGTATTGGACACTTGGCCAATATGACCAAGTCTGCGTCTTCGACGCTCCCGACGACGAGACGGCTGCCAGCGTGTTGCTCGGGGCGGATATGCTGGGCAACATACGGACGCAGACATTACGCGCTTTTACCGCGTCCGAGATGGAGAAGATCCTCGCCAAGGTGCCCTGATCACCTTCAGGCGGATTCTGGAATTGCGAGCCCGACCACAGGCTAAACCCGAGAAGTTAGGATGGTGTGAGGCTTACCGTCGACGCTGATCAGCAAGAGTAAGGTCGGATTGCGCGCAGTATTTGCCACACTGTCCCAATGATTCTTCCAGAATCATTGCGTTACGTGCAGTCCGTCCTGGATCATCCCGTTGAGTAGGTTTCCCAGGTAATTGTGTTCGATGACGAGGGCAGGGCCAAACCACTGAGAATCATCCTGAGCGTGTTGGCTAATCCATTCACTCGCCCGCTGAGTAAGCGGTCTAACGAGCGCTAGTGTTCCCTGTGGCAAAATCCAGATGTCGGTTTTACGCGCGGGGTGGTTCATTACTTACGGTCTGAGTTTGCAAATGGTGGCTCTGGCTTTATCGGAAACAGCGGCCGTAAAACCGCGAATGTGTGCGATAAGCACACAAAAGAAACGATCAGAAACATTGCTACACACTTCATCGTACCTGCTTTCAACATTCTTCTCCGGGAATCGGGAAGCGAAGTTCTGAAGATATTCCGAAAGAAGGGCAGGAAGCCATGCCCCGTGACGCTTGGCACTTAGAAGTTTGGCGGTAATTGACGACCGTTTGCGGTGCGGGTTTGCTCGCTTCTCGTGGGGCGCTCACTTGCGGCGGTGTCCAGATTCTAATTGTCACGATTTCGACGGAAGGGAGACATTGCGCACATCGACGTACATCGACACCTGCCTGTGCGGTCGAACGATTTTCTCTGGGATTTCGGCTAGCAGATCACTGTGCACTAATTGACCGTGCGCAGCCGCGCCCGCATAGTGCCCACTTCCATGGGAATTGAGTTTACGCGCAACTTCTGCATCATCGCGCACATCGATCACGGCAAAACGACGTTGTCGGACCGATTGCTTGAGCGCACCGGCACGATCCACGAGCGGGAAAGGCAGGACCAGCTTCTTGACTCAATGGACTTGGAGCGGGAGCGCGGGATCACGATCAAGGCGCATCCAGTGGCGATGCGTTACACGAGCAAATCCGGGCAAAACTATCGATTGAACCTGCTCGACACTCCCGGGCACGTCGATTTCAGCTATGAAGTTTCGCGTAGCCTCGCAGCGTGCGAGGGCGCGCTGTTGATTGTCGATGCGGCGCAGGGAGTCGAAGCGCAAACCGTGGCGAATGTTCACCTCGCGCACAAACAGGGACTCACCATTGTGCCGATCATCAATAAGATTGATCTGCCGAATGCCGATGTGGCCTCGGTGCATCGCCAGTTGGAAGAAATTCTCGCGATCCCTGCCGAGGAAGCAATCGATGCGAGCGCGAAGATGGGGATCGGGATCGAGGAAATTCTTGAGGCTATCGTGAAACGCGTTCCCCCGCCGCGACCACCGGTAGACCAGACATTGCGCGCACTAGTTTTTGATTCGGTCTTTGATGCTTATCGCGGCGTGGTCGGTTATGTGCGTGTCGTTTCCGGAACAATGGAAGCGAACCACGCAATCACGTTGATGAGTAATAATGCGCGCTTTGAGATCAAAGAGGTGGGCGTCTTTACGCCGAAGATGCTCGCACAGGAAAAGCTAAATCCTGGCGATGTCGGTTATTTCATCGCAAACATTAAGTCGACTGCAGACATGAAGATCGGCGATACCATCACCGATCAGCGTCATCCCGCGCGCGAACCGCTTCCAGGTTTCCAAGAAATTCATCCCATGGTCTTCAGTGGGATCTATCCTATCAATACCGGCGACTTCGAACATTTGAAGACTGCAATCGCAAAGCTGCGTCTGAACGATTCCGCATTCATCTATCAATCGGAGAGTTCCGTTGCGCTCGGATTTGGGTTTCGCTGCGGATTTCTGGGATTGCTACACATGGAGATCATCCAGGAACGGCTCCGGCGCGAGTATAACATGGACATCATCGCCACGAGTCCAAGCGTCGTCTATGAGGTGATCACCACAGGCGGAGAAAAATTGTTGATCGACAATCCCGCTCACCTGCCTAATCCGACTATGATCCAGGAAATTCGTGAGCCGATTGTAAAAGCGTACGTGCTCTGCCCGAACGAAAACATTGGCGACATTCTGCAATTGATTCTGGAGAAACGCGGCCACATGGAGCGCACCGAGTCGCTCGATACACGACGGGTAATGTTGCATTGCGAATTGCCGCTGAACGAAATTCTCGTCGATTTTAACGACAAGATTAAGAGCATTACACGTGGCTACGGCTCCATGGATTACGAGCAGGCCGGCTATCGCGCGGCGAAATTGGTAAAGTTGGACGTGCTCGTGAATGGGGAGCCAGTCGATGCGTTTTCAACGATCGTGCACAAAGATCGCGCGGAGGCGAGGGGACGCCAGCTGGCGGCTAAACTAAAGGAAGTAATTCCGCGACAGCTCTATCAGGTGGCGATTCAGGCAGCTATCGGCGGCAAAATTATTGCGCGCGAGAGCGTTTCGGCATTGCGAAAAAACGTAACCGCGAAATGCTACGGCGGCGATATTACGCGCAAACGGAAGCTGTTGGAGAAACAAAAGGAAGGAAAGAAACGGATGAAGAGCATCGGGAAAATCAATATCCCCCAAGAGGCGTTCATCGAGGTGCTGAAAGCACAATGATCTTTGTCACGTCGAGCGAACTCGTGACATCTCTGGTTATTTCCGCTTAAAAAAAATCAGAGATTCCTCGACTTCGCTCGGAATGACAGAAGAACAGTCTATCTACTCATGTTTACATCGCGCCAAGTAAAACACAGCAGGCTCCTCCTGCGACACGCCCGGAAGTATTTGCGCTATAAGGATGATCAGCTCAGTAGCGCGGACCGCGACCAAATCACTGCGGGCATGAAAGATCTCCGCGGAGCGTTATGGCAGAGAGATCGCGAGAGAATACACAGCACAGCCGATGCGCTGGATAAAACTCTTCACAGGCTGACACCTGTGACGTGGGAGTCGCATTGGCGGGAGAATTGCGAAGTCATTTTGGTGGCCATTGTCGTGGCAGTGGGCATTCGCTCCTATTTCTTGCAGCCATTTAAGATTCCAACAGGTTCGATGCAGCCGACCTTGAACGGGATTATTGGTTATCCGATTACAGCTCCCGCGCCGAACCTTCTGCGGCAGATTGGCGAGTTCATCGTCCGGGGTCGCAACTACATCAATGTTGTTTCCCGCGAGGATGATCAGCTTCTTGAAATTCAGCCAAAGAAAATGTTTTTTTTCTTTACGCTTTCACAGCTGATTTGCCAGCGGCAAAAATATCTGGTCTATGCGCCGCCCGACACGCTCAGCCATGATTTCAATGTTTTCCCAGGCCGCATTTATCATCGTGGCGACATCATTGCCAGAGGCGCGATTGACACTGGCGACCAGGTGTTCGTCGATAAGTTTACTTACAACTTTGTTAAGCCGCATCGTGGCGACGTTTTTGTTTTCCGGACAAATCACATTCCAGGTATTCGCGAAGATCCTGAGGTCGGCTCTCCATTTTATATCAAGCGCCTAGCCGGTTTGCCCGGCGACACGCTGCGGATTGATCCGCCGTTTCTCTACGCGAATGGCAAGAAAGCAGAGGGTTATGGTTTTGAGCGGGTAATGTCGGCAAAACCTCCTTATCGCGGCTATGCCTTAGGCCGCGAATATTTGTCGCAACCAGATCGTACCTTCACCGTGCCGCAGCATGGCTACTTTGCTTTGGGAGACAACAGTTACAACAGCTATGATAGCCGCTATTGGGGAGCAGTGCCTGAAGAAAACCTGGTTGGACATGGTTTGTTAGTTTACTGGCCGTTTGCTCCGCACTGGGGATTGATTCGGTAGATGATTTTAGAACTGGCAGGGATCCCCCAATTGCGCGAGGACGTCCGTTCGTGTTCGGCGCTCCGGGCGGTCGCGCCCTACCAAGACATTGCTTGCTAACATGTGGCGACACCTGCCGCACCTGTATCCGCTGGTTGGACTTTGCGGCGGCTATGCGATTGTGATGTTCTTCAATCCGGTGCGGCGGGCACTGGGAGACGGATTTCGTTGCATTCGGCGCTATAAACGCATCTGGATTGCCTTTGCGCTCCTCGGGTTTGGTTATTTCCTTTTCCAGTTTGTCACCTTTACCCCGATCCGAAACTGGGCCGATCTTGATTTAAACCAGATCATCTCTCTACCGCGCTGGTATTGGCCGCGATTCGTGGAGATATGGCGCGAAACGCCGTTGCCCGCCCTCGAGGGAGTGGCAGGCATTTTCGATAACGCCACGACAACTTATCCGCTTTCTGTCGTGGCCGCCGTGTTCATGCTGGCTAACTGGCGTGGACTGCACGGCGCATTACTTCGAGCATTGTGGAAGCGTTATCGTTTCTGGGGTTATCTTACCTATTTGATTCTGTTGCTGAGCGCACTGGCGTCACTCTTGAAGCCAATTGTGTTCTGGCAATTGCCGGAGTGGAGTGGTTTGGTCTCGGCTGCCGGGCTCCTGCGGATCTCAGCCACGGTCGATGCGACCGCGTTCATTTTCGAATACCTTCTGGGAGTCTATATCCAAGTCTACCTCATCACCGTCTGTCTGGCCTGGATAAAGGGAGTCAGCTTCGAAGAAGGAGAACTCTTTCGCTTCGCCATGCGCCGCTTCAGTTATGTCTTGGAATGGGCTGGGATTGTCGTTGCGGTAAGCCTGCTGATCGTTCGATTGCCTTTGCTTCTTGCCTATTTCACTAACATTCCTGGCGTCCTTGATTATCTGCCAATTGCCAGAGTGCTGATGAGTATTTTGATTATTGCCTTTTGCTCGGTCCAAATCTCTCTGGCTCTCCATAATGAGACGGTCATCGAAGCAATGCGGGCCCACAGTCTGTTTATCCGGAGAAACGCCGTTCGCCTTGGGTGGTTTTTAGTTATCTGCGGCATCCATTTTTTTTGTATCATGGTCTGCGATGCCATCGTGCGCAGCGCAATTGCTGATCGATTAGGCGCACTGTTCCTTTGGAAATTGAGTTTCGCTTTTCTTCGGGGAGTAATCACCGGCTGGCTCTTAGCTTCGTGGGTCTGTTTGTTTCGCCAGTGCGAAACTGGGCGCATTACCGGCGAGAAATGGATTCAGTATTAGAAAACTAGGCTTTAGGAGACTGTTGAAATACTGAGATGGCCCGCGTTGATGACGATTTTTGGCCTGAGCAAGGCGCGACGAAGGAGCATACCCTTGATGGGTCTGTGACCGAGGAGCAACGCCGCTCAGGCCAAAAAGCGGCGCAACCCTTCGGGCGGAAGCAATTTGGAGCGTCTGGCTGCGTTGCTCGCTCGTTACAGGTCCACGAGGGATATGCGCCTCGCTCGCGCCTTGCCATCCGCCCCAACTTGCTTCCGCGCGGGCCATCCCAGTATTTCAACAGTCTCCTAGAAGGGCGACCGTGAACGCGGCGACAATTACGCGCCAGAGCAAATCGAATCTCGCCCTCGCGTTCGTTTGCTTAGGGCGCGAGCGGAAACTCGATATCACCGTTTTCTATGCGTTCTGCCGCGTCATCGACGATATCGCTGATTCCTCAGAGCTAAGCGTGGTGGAAAAGCGAGTGCGTCTGGCAAAATGGCGCCAGATGCTTCACGACACGACCCACGACGAGCCGCGTCTTGCTCGCGACGTAAGGCAGTTGATCGCCAAATACTCGCTGCCGCCCGACATGCTGGAGGAAATCATTGCCGGCGTGGAAATGGACCTAAGCACGCTGCGATATTCCACGTTCGAAGAGCTCCGGATTTATTGCTATCGAGTCGCCAGCGCAGTCGGCCTGGTAAGCATCGAGATTTTTGGCTATCGGAACCAGGGCTGTAAACAATACGCAATCGAGCTGGGGTTGGCTTTGCAGATGACGAACATCATCCGTGACGTCGGGAAGGATATACAAAATGGCCGGATCTATCTTCCGCAGGAAGACCTGGCGCGGTTTCATTATTCCGAGAGCGAGCTGATACAGCGGCGTTACAACGAGCGCTTTGTTCAACTGATGAAATTCCAGGCGCGGCGGGCCCGTCAGTTTTTCGCTAACGCAGCCGCGGCTCTACCCGCTGAAGACCGGAAAGCCATGACGCCGGCGCAAATCATGGGCTCGGTTTACCGCGGTTTGCTTCGGCGAATTGAGCTGGACAAGTTTCGTGTCTTTGAAAAAGATTACCAGCTAAGCAAGATGGAGAAGGCAGGTCGGATGGTCGAGGAACTTTTCAAATCTTTTTTGAATCCGCCGCGGCAAACATCCGTCTGAGTTTCCAGCTGCGAAATCTTACGAAGGACAAATCTATGAAAATGAAATCTCTGAAAATTCTGTCGGCGATCACGATTGCGTTGTTTGTGCTCGGCACAACGCTTTACGCGCAGGGCACGGACTCGCGCATAGGCAGTATAGGGCGTGAACGGGTTGAGCATGGGGCGACCCAAGCTACGGCGATCACCAAAGCAGAGGCTGAAAAAAAGTATCCGCTGCGGGGAGGGAGTTACCCCACCGGTCAGCGAGATGCTCATGATCCGTCGGGAGTTGTTGTGAGCCCGTACCCGCCGCATGAAAAGTACGACTGCTCGAAGGTCGCACACGGCGGGTTGGTTGTTGATGTTAAGGTAAATAAGGTCTTTGTAAGGCCGTAAGCCGCTAAAAACTTCAGACTGCAGAAGAACCCGCGAGAGCGGATCGTGCAGATTTGCTTCGCAACAACTCTGCACGCATGCCGTTAATTAGTTCATCGGGCACACCCAAATTTATGAGGATGAATATCCCCATGCTTGTCTCAGGGATTTCGCTGAGCTGTCTTGTTCTAACTTCCTGTGACACCCCGGTCGGTCAGGGCGCAGCATGGGGTGCCGCCACCGGGGCGATCATCGGTGGCGCGGCGACTGGTCATGTTCGGGCCGCATCAATAGGAGCAGCCGCAGGAGCAGCCGCCGGTGCTTTAACCGGCGCAATCATTCAGGAGAATCAAGCTGCGCGTTATGGCCCGCCCCCACCGGGTGGCTTTCCATACGCGCGCTGGGCTGGGACGCCAGGTCTTTATTACAGTCCTTATACGGGACGCGTCTATGACCTTCGAGGAGTTCCACCCGGCGGACTTACGCGCGACGTAGATACAGGCCGCCCTTTTCGCAAACCATAACAGACGGCCAAAGACCGGATCAGCGCGCTTGTGCCTGGAGCGCATTCACCAGGGCTCTCGCTTCATCGGTCATCTTCAACAATTCCGGCCACGGACGACGATAATTTTCGCCGGGCAATTTGCGCGTCGCATCAAACCCCATATGTGAGCCGATGTTTTGTTCGCTCGGGGCATGGTCGAGCGAATCGCTTGGATTCTTGATGACGGTTGTGTCGCGCGCGGGATCGGTATTGGCGCACAACCGGAAGAGCACTTCGCTTGTATTGTGCACATCGCAATCTTCGTCCACGGCCACGATGTATTTGCTAAACATCATCTGGCCCATGCCCCACAGGCCGTGCATCACCTTGAACGCTTGGTAAGGATACTGCTTACGGATGCTGACGAAGACCAGGTTGTGAAAAACGCCCTCGGGCGGCAGCGCCATGTCCACAAGTTCTGGAAAATTCATTTTGAAAACCGGGAGAAAAATACGCACGCACGCTTCCCCGATGTAATAGTCTTCCATCGGCGGGATACCGACGATTGTTGTTGGATAAACTGCGTGACGTCGGTGCGTGATTGCCGTTAGATGGAACACGGGATAATCCTCGATGGCAGTGTAATAACCGGTGTGATCGCCAAACGGTCCCTCCGGGCGCACCTCGCCAGGTTGGACGTACCCTTCCAAGACAAAGTCAACGTCCGCTGGTACCTCAAGGTCTATCGTCTTGCAGCGGACAAGCTCAATTGATTTTCTTCGCAGAAAACCAGCAAACAGAAGCTCGTCCAATCCATCCGGCAGTGGTGCAGTGGCAGCGAAGGTATATACGGGATCGCCACCCAGCGTAACTGCGACCGGCATGCGCTCCCCGCGTTCGTAATATCGCTTGCCGTGTCGCGCGCCGACCTTGTGAAGCTGCCAGTGCATTCCGGTTGTGTGTCTATCGTAAACTTGCATCCGGTAGATGCCGACGTTGCGGGCCCCAGTCTCGGGGTCGCGCGTGTGCACATTTGCCAGCGTGATGAAACGTCCGCCGTCTTTCGGCCAGCATTTGAGGATCGGCAGATCTTTCAGGGAAAAGCTCGTGGCATCGGCATCCTGCCGATGTGACATTGGCTGGAAGCCAATGTCACGATGGACGACTTCCTGACACGGCGCATCGCGTACGGATTTTGGGCGCGCATGGAGGAGATGAATTCCCTGTTTGAGCAAGTTCCAGCCTTCGCGAAAATCGGTAGGCGGTTTTGCTTTGAGGATGAGTTGAATTTCCCGGGCGACATCTTCGATCTCTTCAACTTGAAGCGCCAGTGCCATGCGGCGGCGCGACCCCATCGTGTTGATTGCAACGGCGAATTCTGATTTTTTTCCATCGACAATCGGCTGCTCGAACAGAAGCGCCTTTCCGCCACCTGGTGATTTCATCTCGCGATCAGCCCACTCTGCGATGAGCAGATCGGTATCGACCGGAACTGCGACGCGTTTCAGGTCGCCCGCTTTCTCAAGAGCGTCGAGGAAACTGCGGAATGAGCGGTAAGCCATTGCTGAGGCGTCACGCTACACTGATTCGTTTCGTGGGGGAATGCGAACGAAATTGTTTACCAGCCTAATGGCGGTGGCGACGGCAGGTGCCGGAAGAAAACAACTCTGCCGTTGGCGAAAGTGACTCCTTTGGATGGGTAGGGGAACTTCGGCGGAATGTACGACCAGTCGAACGGCCCGTAATAGTACGGTCCGCCGTAGCTGGGAGGTGTGTCATAACGGAGATACACCCACGTCTCGGTGGGACGACCATGTCCGTAGCCCGGGATCTTTTGCTCTGGTGTACCCCAGGCCAGCCATACGGCGTCCATCGTCATACCTAGGCGAATCTGTCCTTGATTCACCAAGGCCTGATCCCGTGCAGATAGACGCTGATAGATTTCCGGATGTTGGGAAATGCGCTGACCTGTGGTTCCACAACTGGTGACAAGCAACGCGGTAGCTGCTATCCCGAATGTCAGCGCGACACGTTTCAGTTCGCCCGCTTGTTCAAAAAGCTCGATGAAATTTCGAAAACATCTGTAAGCCATTGGTTAGATGCGTCGTTAACGCTGGTTCATTTGGTGACAGAATGCGAACGAAATTGTTAATCAACGTTACGACGGCACCAAGTATTGAAACGACACAACTCTGCCATTGGAGAAAGTAACCGTCTTATACGGGTACGGGATGCTCGGCGGGATCAGTGAATAATAGAATGGATCGTAGAAAGGATCGCCGAAAAAACCAAAGCCGGGACCGTAAGGACCGTAATAAGGATAGTAAGGATAAGTTGCGTAGTGCACGTAAATCCACGTCTCAGTGGAATGGCCACGCATGTTACCTATAACCTTCGAATCGGGCGAACCCCACGCTAGCCACACTGCATTTCGTGACATCCCGTAGCGAATCTGCCCCTGATTTACCAGCGCCTGGTCGCGCGAAGAAAGGTTTCGGTAAAATTCAGGATTTTCAGAAATGCGGCTCTCGATGGTTGAACAACTCGTGAGAACCATTGCGCCTGCTGCAATCCCAAACGTGAGCGCCCCCGAGAAGGATTGACGCTTCATGAGAGCGATCATACGCGCCTCTCCCGTTCCGAGTCAATTACTCGGTTTCTTGATTCGACATCATCCTGCCGGTAACGTTCCGTTGCATGCAAGATCAGTACGGTCATCGGATTTCCTATCTGCGCGTCTCGATCACCGATCGTTGCAACGAGCGTTGCACGTATTGCATGCCGCAGGAATTACAGGAGTGGTTGCCGCGCGAGGAAATACTGACCTTCGAAGAAACGCTCCGCCTCATTCGCATTGCGGCAGAGTTGGGCGTTTCGAAAGTGCGAATTACCGGGGGCGAGCCGTTGACGCGACGCGATGTGCTCGATTTCATCAGGCAAATACCTGGAATTCCCGGCATCAGAAGCATCGGTCTTTCGACGAATGGAACATTGCTCGCGCGCGGAATCCCCTCTGGAGAAACAATGGCTAACGCTCTGCGAGGGGGCGGCGTGCAATCAGTCAATATTTCACTCGATACATTAGATCCGGCGACCTATTCGCAAATTACCGGACGCGATTTCCATGAACAGGTTCTCCGTGGGATTGACGCCGCCATCGCCGCGGATTTCGAGCAAATTAAGTTGAACGCGGTCCTCATGCGCGATCGAAATGAGGATCAGCTGATTCCGTTGATAGAATTCGCAGCGTCGCGGGGTTTGATTCTTCGTTTCATCGAGATGATGCCGGTTAGCACAACCGAAGTGCTCGATGACAAAAACTTCCTGCCGATCCGCGAGGCGAAGAGGATCATCGAATCGCGTTATGATGTTTTGATTCCTGAAGCTGAGTTTCAAACCAATGGCCCGGCGACTTACTACCAAATCCCGGGACGCCCACAGCGCATCGGCTTTATCGGAGCAATGACCAACCTTCATTTCTGCGAAAGCTGCAACAAGCTGCGTCTCACATGCGACGGTAAATTGCGTCCCTGTCTCGGCAGCTATCTGGAGTTCGACATCATGAAACCGCTTCGGGCTGGGGCAAGCGATCAAGACCTTAAGCAATTCTTCCTCGATGTTGTGGATCGAAAACCTGAGCAGCACGACTTTCGCAATAACTACCAACCAAACCGCAGGATGATCGCCATCGGCGGTTAAGCATTAGGCGATTGAACGCTTTTCTGTCATGTTGAGCGAAGCGAAACATCTCTGATTAGTCCTTAGTACCTGATAGAAGAATGATCAGAGATTCTTCGCTTCGCTCAGAATGACAAGCGTGATGAAAATGAGACAACTGAGTCACGTCGGCGCTGATGGTCGCGCACAGATGGTCGATGTATCGGCCAAGCCAATGAGTAAGCGAAAAGCGGTTGCGAGTGGAAAGATTCAGCTTCAACGCGACACGATCGAGCTGATTACGAACGATCAAATCGCGAAGGGGAACGTCTTAGCCACCGCGCGGATCGCCGGTATTCAAGCCGCGAAACAGACCGCGCAGCTGATTCCGCTCTGCCACACTCTGCCGCTCGGTGAAGTTAAAGTCGATATTGTTACGTCGAACGATGGCGCAGAAGTGAAATGCACGGCACAAACCATTGCGCAGACCGGAGTAGAGATGGAAGCGCTCGTCGGCGCGACGATTGCCCTGCTCACGATCTACGACATGTGCAAGGCAGTGGACAAAGAAATGCGGATTTTGGACGTGCATCTCGTCAGCAAGACCAAGCAGGATGTGTAAACGCGAAGATTTTCACTATCATCCCGGGCTCGGCGCTCAGAGTGACAATGCTTGTATGTGCACCGATCGTTAGGGCATGCAGATACAAGTTGGTATTATCACAATCTCGGATCGCGCCAGCGCAGGTCATTATGAGGATCTTGGCGGACCCGCGCTCAGAGAAGCGGCGCAAAAGGAGGGATGGCAAGTCTTATCGGAAGCAATTGTTCCAGATGACGAGGAACGGATTAAGCAGACGATCCGCTCGTTTTCACAACAAGGCTGTGGTTTAATCCTGACGACGGGTGGGACGGGCGTCGGACCGCGCGATGTCACGCCCGAAGCGCTTCGTGCAATTATGCGTGTGGAGTTGCCCGGCTTTGGTGAGGTGATGCGCGCTGAATCCATGAAAATCACGCCCAATTCCATTCTCTCGCGCAGTTTGGCAGCGATTGTCGACCTTTCGCTCGTTATCGCCCTTCCCGGAAAGCCGAGCGGCGCCGTCGAGTGTCTCGGCTTCGTGAAGGGAGCGATCCCGCACGGAGTTGCGCTTGCGCAACGCAGCCCAACCTCGTGCTGAGCAGTGACAGCGGGAACTCGACTCCTTTAAGCAGTCAAGCTTCCGCACGATTCCGACTTTAGTCTGGCCAAATCAGCAGCCGCATCAATTGCCTGCCGTAATCTGTGAGGTGCGCGTTTGCGCCATGGCCGGAAATTACGTCTCGGGTCGTATGGGAATAATCAACCGAACTTTTTCTGGCGTAACTGAGCTCCGGCTGCGTCACGTTTTTATCGCTCGATTCTATTCTCAGGGGTACACCGGATTGTGCAAATGAGACCTCCCAGGAGGACTTTTCGCTTCGGTTTCCTGCAGTGAGCATCCACGGATAAAGTTTTGGGAGCTCGAAATGTCGCGATTTGGGAACGGTCACCTCGTAAAATATCTCTTCGCGACTGAGGAATTGAGGAATAGTCAGCGAAGGATTCTTGTGTAGGGCAAGATATAGCCGCGCGATATCGAGCCCGATTAGATTCATGCCATTGTAAATGCCGTTGTGATTGGGATCGTTTCTAAAGAATGTGTTATACCAGGCCTCGAATTGATGACTGAGCATCAGGTTCAATTCCAAATGGAGATGCGCGCGTTCCCGGTTTAGTCCCGTTCCCGTATACCCCATCACGGCGATTGGCTGGCCGCGTTTCACTGTGTCGCCGGATCGCACTGCGATCGAACTCAGGTGGCCGTACAGACTGTAGTAATTTGAGCTGTCCCAGTGGTGCTCGATCACGATGTATTTCCCGTAGTTCGAGTAGCCGGGCACGAGATTGGTGTGTACTACTTTCCCGTCGGCAATAGCGCGCACTTCATCCAGCGGTTCACCACGTCCATCACGGTGCAGAGGCCGAATGTCGATCCCTTCATGAAAACGGGTATAAACAACGCCCCCTGCCGTGTCCGTTGGATCACGCACAAAACCGTATTGACCGCCTTCCCATGGCGTGGATTTCACGCCGTTGTAGTTGCGTTCGATGTACTGGTAGAAGGCAGCCCCTCCGCCTGAAAACAGGGAATCATTGTCAGTCGGCAGGCCGAGATCGACAGCCTGATTCTCTCCCATTCCTATGGAGCATCCCAAAGCGAAAGCGAACGTGAAAAAAATCTCCGTCAAAAAACGATTCATGTGTTACACGAGACGCCGGTCAGTTCCCGGTAGCATGTTATCGCTTCCGTTGGCCAATCATGCGCCAGTCCTTTTTCATTAACTCGATATCCGCCGAAGTTAGCCCGGAAGGGATGTAGATTTTTCCGTCGGAAACGCGCTTGTCGATTTCGAGTTCGGTAATCGGTCGGCCATTGATAAACACAAAAAGAAGACTGCCGCGACGTTCAACGCTTAAAGTGTCGAGCACGACTCGCCCATGCTCATCGAGTTGAAGCAGCGCGCCATAAGTGCCGTTCGCGGCCCGGTACGCGGAAAACGCTATGACATCGCGCTCGGAAATCCACGGCATTTTTTCGATTGCCACGTTTTTGCCCGACACTTGGGCGCGAACAGATGTCGCGAATACCTCGGTATCCCGAGGGTTTGCTTGTGCATGCAACCGGAACGTGCAATGTCGTTGTTTCGCCGCACCTTCGGTAGCGGCGAAAAACAGGCAAAACGCGAATGCACAGAGAGTTTTCATGCGGATTGGATAAAGGGTTTGACAGGGTTTTTGCAACCTCGAAAGCTTTCGGGTCTGTTTTAACCCGATCATGAAGGGACGAGCATTTTTGCACATTCTGATGCTTTTCCTCGTCGGGAGCATATTTGCTCAGGACGTCTTGCCGACGTCCACACCCACACGCAAGCGCGGTTGGTTGGGCCGCCTCCTCCATCCATTTTCTCCCGAGTCAATTTCCCAATACAAGGATACCAGACTTCGCGGCCTTACAGTTGATCTGCAAATCACACCGCAAAGCATCAAACTGTCTGAAGTCCGCCAGCTTGGGATAAAATTGACACTGGCAAACATATCCAAGCGCCCGGTGACCCTCGATTTTCCGACCAGCCAGCGGATTGAAATTTATCTAATGAATTCCGAAGGAAATATCCTGACAAAATGGTCCGACAACCACGCTATCGCAGAAAAACCCGCCACTATTTTGATCAACCCGCAGGAGCGGATTGAGTATAACGAAACAATCGCAACGCGCGACCTGACGCCGAACAAGGTCTTTATCGCCGAGGTCTTTTTCCCTCAGTACCCGGAGCTGCGTGTTCGGCAAAAATTCCTGGCTGTGCCGTGAAAAGAGTCGATAGCTGATAGTCGATAGTTGATAGACAGAAGCACCACATGCCTGGCAATCAGCCATCAGCCGTTAGCTATCGGCTTTTTTCCGACTACCATACTCATCCACAGGGACATCGGGTTCAGCGTTACACGCCGGCGTTGCTTCAGCCCTGGGCGGATGCTGCGCGTAAGTTCGGTTTAACCGACATAGCCTTTACCGATCACGATCGCTATCACGCCGGAATTGACTTCGATGAAATCGATCGTTTGCGGGAGAGAAATCCCGATCTGAAAATCCGCGCTGGCATTGAGCTCGATAACGATCCCATTCACTCGGCGGCCGGCCGAAAATGGATTGAGAAGCATTGGGACAAACTAGATTTTGTCCTTGGCTCGGTGCACTTCCTTAATCGCGACGACCAAATGTTCGATAGCGTGCCAGATGGCACGCAGCAATTCGAAGGCCGTGATGTCGATGCGCTTTACGCCGATTATTTGCGCCGTGTTCGAGACATAGCGGCAACTGGGTTAATCGATTGCCTTGCTCATCTCGATCTTATTAAGATTCATGGTCATCGGCCCCGTGCGGAAATCGGAGCCATCGTCAATGAAACACTTGATTTTATTCGCGCGCGAAATCTCGCAATCGAACTTTCCACCGCTGGATGGCGCAAGCCGGTGAACGAACTCTATCCTGGCGACCGGATCATTGAACTGGCAATAGAGAAGCGGATCCCTTTTACGATTGCCTCTGACGCGCACTCGCATGCGCAACTGGGCCACAATTACCCAAGGCTAGCAGAAAAGATGGCGGCCTTTGGGGTTCGCCAGATCAGCATTTTCGAAAACCACCGACGTGTTATGCGCGCTGTTTGTGTCGAACCGCTGCTATAACTGAAGATCGAGCTGCGACCGTTTCTCCGCTGAGGTCGCTTGTTCCGTTTCCGAAGGCAGGCTTGCCTTAAGGCCCAAACGGTGGGCGAGGCGCTGGCAGGTTTCGGGCGCAAACCCTTCGAAATGATTGCTAACGAATGCCCAGACATTGCGCACTTCGGAAAGATGCCGCTCAATCTTAAGCGACCAGCTTTCAAGTGCAGCTTCGCGTTTCCATAGCAACTTTTTGTAACGATGGACGTGCCCGCCCTCCATGTCGTATTTGGTTGTGTAATCGCCAAGCAGACGCAGATAGAGAAAATCTGACGTGCGTGGTAGAAATTCGAAAGGTGCAAGGTTTCGCTCGTTAAGTGGAGTGGTGTCCGCCCAGACCCAGCAGATGCGATGCTTTTCCAAAAGCCGGATGAACTGCGGCCGATGCCATCCGGCGTGACGAAATTCAACCGCGAAGCGGAAATCCCCTGGCAGTTGGCCAAGAAAATTGCGCAGCGCCAGCTTGCCATCCTTTGGCGCGAAGGAAGGTGGAAGCTGGATCAGGATAACGCCGAGTTTTGGTCCAAGCGGTTCGATGGCGCGGAGAAACGAATTTAACTCGGCGGTGCAATTGTGTAGTCGGGAAGTATGTGTGATTTGACGGGGAAGTTTACACGTGAACCGGAAGTCAGTGGGGGTCATCTGGACCCAACGCCAAACGCTCTTTTCCGGCGGAACAGCATGAAAAGTCGAATCCACTTCAACTGCTGTGAAATAGTTGGCATAAAATTCCAACCAGCGAGCCTCTGGCAAATCTGACGGGTAAAAAACGCCGCGCCAGTCTTCAAAGCTCCACGCGCACGTGCCGATGCGTATCTTCTGCTGATCGGTCAGATTCAAAACGAGACTGCAACGTTAGCCAATCTTCTGTGCTTGGAAAAGGGTTCACTTTTGGAAAACGTGGTCAATATTCCACGCGTGCGACGGTGGCCTCCAAAACTTGACTGAGCGCATAAGTCAACTACCCTGCCACACCCATGCATTTTGCTATTCGTGTGCTTCTAGTTTTGGGCGTTGCCGCATTTCTTTTGCCCGAATCCGGCAAGGCCTCTGTTGTCTTCAAACCGGGTAAAAAACCGGAGTACGTTGGCGCGGACGGAGTAGAAGAAGAACTGAGCGGCGATGCTGTGGACCTGTTCCAAATTGGTCAGGCTGCCGAAAAAGAAGGCAACACCAAGCGCGCAATCAGAGCTTACAAAAGTCTCGTCAAACGCCACCCCAAAGACAAGGTGGCCCCGAATGCGCTTTATCGTGCCGCTCAATTACAGGAACAAGAGCATCTTTTTTTTGCGGCGGCGGATTCATTTTCGCAGTTAGTCGAAAAATATCCCGGCAGTCCGCATTTCGACGAAGCAATCGAGTCGCAGTTCCGAATCGGTGAAATTTATCTTAACGGGAAGAAGTTGAAGTTCCTTGGCATTCCGGTTGCCTCGGCATTGGATCGTGCTGTAACTGTTTTCGCCAACGTGGTCCGAACTGCGCCCTACGGAAAATATACCGCCCGGGCGCAATTCGATATCGGTCTGGCTCGGGAGAAACAAGGCGCCAATGACGCAGCCATTCAGGCATACCAGGCTGTTGTGGACAAGTTTCCTAACGAGCCTATCGCCGTGGATGCTCAATACCAGATCGGCTACATTTGGTTTACAGCTGCGCAATTAGGCACAAAGGACGCCGCGGCCGCCGTCAACGCCAAGACTGCGTTTGAAGATTTCCTCTTCCATTATCCTAAGAGCGAGAAAGCAGCCCAAGCGCGCGCTAACCTCGAAATTCTCGAGCACAAGCAAACAGCTAACTCATACAAGGTCGCAAAATTCTACGATAAGCAGAAATATTATCGCGCCGCGGTTATCTACTACAACGAGGTGATTCGCCAGCAGCCAGGTTCTCAGGAAAGCAACGAGGCAAAGAAACGGATTGATCAGCTGCGCGCAAAATTTGGAGATGCGGCGCTTCAGCCGGCGCTTCCTGTAGGACAACAGGCCAGCAAGAAAAAGAGTGACATGCGCGGCGCGCGAACTGCCGAAAGCGGGTCGGCGAAACCAGGTCCGGCAAATAACGAAGCACCGTTGCCGACGTCGGAGGGCGATAATTCGCTTCCGCCACCAGCTTCGCTTGCTCCTGATACCACAACCGCACCTGACCCACTACTGGCTCCGCCGGGTACAAGCACAAGCTCCAGTACGTTGCCCACGTCCGAGGCATCGGCTTCTCCCGGAGCGTCCGCCTCCCCGGCGCCTTGAAAGCCTTATTTCCCACCCTATTCTGCTTCGCCCTGGGTGGTTGCCTTGGCTATCACATTGGTCCAGTAAAGCCATATTATCTTCGCGATGTTCACACGATCGCAGTACCGACTTTTAAGAATCGCACACTCGTCCCTCGGATCGAAGTGTTGGCTACCGATACTGTGATCAAGCAGTTACAACAAGACGGGACGTTCCAGATTACAAATGGGGACAAAGCGGATGCTACTCTGTCAGCTGAAATAGCCCGGATCACTCGAGCACCGGCGCGCTCGGTGCGTGGCAACGTCCTGGCCACGACCGAATTTAGTCTCTGGCTAGTCGTAAAGTACTCGTTAACTGGACGGGACGGCAAACAACTGGTGCCGCCGAACGATGTGATCGGAACGACCACCTTCTTTGTGAGCAGCGACGTGACTAGCGATGAGCGTCAAGCTTTGCCCCTTGCGACTGAGGACCTCGCCACCCGGTTGGTTACCCAAATAAGCGAGGGTTGGTGATGAGTAATGAAAGGTGAAGAACAGCTTTGGACGATCCTTAACGACAAACTCGATATGCTGCGCGCTACAAACCGGTTGCCCCAGGCGATTCGCGTTGCCGAAACAGCGCTCGAAATCGCCAAGCGCGCCTTTAGCGGCACCGACCTTTCGCTGGCGACCAGTTTTGAGAAGCTAGGACAGCTTCTCGATCAAAAGGGAGATCGCGCGGCGGCCAAAGGATATTTGCTCAAGGCGCATACGATTCTCGAAAAGGTAAACCCGCCAGACCAGCGTGCCATCTACCGTTCCGCGAGGCGTCTTGCATTTCTGTGCGATAGTCTTGGCCAGTCCGAAGAGGCCATTAATTTCTATCAGAAAGCAATCGCCGCCGGTGCCGAAATCGAAGATATTCATTATTCGGATCTCGGCACCATGTTAAACAATGTTGCTCTGATTTTGCGCAAGTCGGGACGACAAAAGGCAGCTGAACCGTGCTACTTGCGCGCATTGCACATTTACGAGAAACAACTCGGGCCGGACCACGCCGATGTGGCGTCAGTGCTGAATAACCTCGCCGTGTTTTACACGAATGAACGCCGTTTCACTGAAGCAGAGAAAATACATCTTCGTGCGCTGGCCATTCGCGAGAATTTAGACCCACCTCCGCTTGCCGACATTGCGCAGTCAAAATGCAATCTGGCTGTCGTCTATCATTCGCGCGGCGATTATGCCAAAGCAGCAGAGCTTTATCAGGCTTCTCTCAAAATGTGGGAGCAGGTGAAGGATAAACCGTTAAAGGATTACGAGATCGTTGTATCCAATTATGCCGACCTTTTGCGCTCCCTTGGCCAGGTACGCAAGGCGCACCAATTGGAAGTTCGCGCACGAAAGAAGCGTTCGGGCTAACTTCCGACTATCCAGCCTTCGTCGTTTGCATTGCCCCGGTTTGGCCTTGCAGGCGACTGGCACGTGCGCATTGTAAGGGCCACCGGTTTTGCTCGCGTGGCGGAATTGGCAGACGCGTACGGCTCAGGACCGTATGGGGAAACCCGTGGAGGTTCGAGTCCTCTCGCGAGCAGCTTAACTCCGCAACCTATTTGGAAGCGAAGACTATCGGTAAGCTGCGGATTCCGGTTGTATTGATCTACTACTTGCGTCCCGCAGCTCTCCGTCGCGCCGCCCAGCGAGCCTTCATTAACTGCGAGAGCCTTTTTCGTCCGGCAGGTGTGAGTCCACCTTTTTTCGCTGAAGGCGCTGCCTTCGTTCCTCCGGTCTTTCTTCTTGCCGCCCAGCGGGCCTTCATCAGCTCGGAGAGCTTTCTTCGACCAGCAGGCGTCAATGCGCCTTTCTTCTTGGTAGGGGTAGGAGCTGGTTTCGTCCCGCCCTTTAATCTCGCCCAACGGGCCTTAGCTGCGGCTGCAAGCTTCGCTCGGGTCGAAGGCGAAAAGTAACGTCTGGCCTGCGTACGGGCTGTTGTGGGTTTGGCGGCTGTTGTGGGTCTGGCCGGCGCACCTCTCAGGATTGAGGAAAGACGGCTTTCCAGATTGTCAATTTGCCGGCGTATTGAAACTGCTTCTTCTAAAGCTTTAACAGATATGTCCATGCTTGTGACATAGCCGGGTTCGTCGCATTGGCAATCCTTTTTTATAACAAACTTTATGCCTAATATTTCTGACTCGTGGCTCTCTCGCGCATTAGTTACATCCATGTGGTAAACAAGAAGTGAGCTATCATAGAATGTGAGCTGACGTTTTATCCACCTTCAAAATGACAAAATCCGGTACCGCAACAGAGCCTGCACGAGTTCGGCAAATGTTTGGCGGCATTGCCAGACGGTATGATCTGGCTAATCACACCCTTAGCTGCGGGATCGATTTTTATTGGCGAAAACGTGCTGCCAACACGGTCGCAAACTGGCGGCCGGGCAAAATTCTCGACCTTGCCACTGGCACAGGAGATTTGGCGCTTGCGCTGCAGAAGAAGCTGCCGGATGCAGAAGTCACGGGCGTGGATTTCCTGCCTGAAATGCTGGAACTGGCGCAGAGGAAGGGGGTGCGCCAAACCATCCTCGCAGATGCGATGAAGCTGCCATTCCCCAATGATTCCTTTGATTGCGTTACCATCGCCTTCGGGTTGCGTAACATGGAGAATTGGAGAGGCGCACTTGCTGAGATGGCGCGCGTGCTTAGGCGAGACGGCCATTTGTTAGTGCTTGAGTTCTCGCTGCCAACAATATCGATTGTGCGTACCGTCTATCGTTTCTATTTGCATCGCTGCCTGCCAATGCTGGGCTCTTTTTTGACTAGAAGGAAAAGTGCCTACGACTACCTGGGGGATTCAATCGAAGTATTTCCCGGTGGCTGTGCAATGATCGATTTAATCGAAGCCAGCGGCTTTCAGCACGCGACGCTTCAGCCCTTGAGTTACGGCATCGTAACGATTTACACCGCGCAGAGTCTCTGACAGCGAAGCTCCTTACAGGATCACGGCGTAACGCTCGGTGTCGGACTTGGCATGGGCAACGGTTGTGCCACAAGAGGTACCCTCAAGTTATTCAAATCCGAATTGCTAATCACAAATGTACCTTCGCGGCCGTCTACATGAGCGCACCATGTTCCGTCGCTGGCCGGAGCGCCGATGATCAACTTGTGTGATGCCTTATTGTCACGCGAAGTTGTGAATGCAAGAGTCAGCTGCGGCTTTTCGAAACCATCTTGAGGCTTGGTTGCTCCGAGCCAACGCACTGCATGCAAGGTCGATAACGTGTTGAGTAGCGACTGCACATTTGTTCTATCAACCTCACCACTGCCTTTTAGCCAATGCCACTGGTTATTTTCGCCGCGTTCCAGCGACAGCTCTTTGTCCGTCGTTATGCTCAGGCGATGAATCTCGTCAGGTTTAAACTTAAAAATCGATAACGCCTGCCATTGCAAAGGTTCGGCTGAGATCTGGTCCAGCAAACCACGACGTACTGCCACGACAAACGGCTCATCGGTAAGTCGCGCGTAAACATTGTCTCCGTCTTCCTTTCCAAAGGCAAGTGTAGCAAACGGCTGCTCACCTGCTTTAGTCTCGGCAGTGTTCTCCGACGCGAACGAGCTGAACGTTAATTGCAGATGCGGTTTGTCCAGACCGTATTTTGGCAGATTCGAAGCGACGTCTTCCACGAACTTTGTCACTCGCTGGTTTTGCAACGTATCAATTAAGCGTCGGACGGTGCCCGAATCTGCCGGCGCATTATTTCGGCTGGCGATGGTCCAATTTCCATCCTTGCGCGCAAGAACAGTCTTACCTTTACCTGGAACATCGATCGTGATCCGATCGAGAACGTTTGTGTCAATCCGGACCAAATGATAGTCGCGTAGATCGGCTGGCTTAATGTTGAGGACCTCTTCAATTTTCCTGGGCACCGTGTAAACGGCCCCGCGAGGAGCAAACCGGACATATACCTGATCCTTTTCCTTCTCAGGCACGCTGCCGATTTGCAGCATTTGACCTTTGTCCTCCTGGCCAAAGACTTTAATCGATTCAGCGATCTCAACCTTTTGGTCCTTTTTTCCTTCCTGGCTAAATAACGTAATCGCCCCGCGTGGCTCGGCCAGGCCGTAAGGTCGCAAGTCGCCGTGATCGCCGGTCACAAATTGTTGAATGCGCGCTGTTGTGACTTGCGCAATCAAATCGCCGACTTTCTCGTCATCCGCCCGTGCGCGAAGCGGTTTTACGATATCCCAATGATCGCCCTTCTTCTCCAACTCCATTTCACCAGCAGGCGTCTTTAACGCCGTGCGGTGCACCTGCGCAGTGGTCAGATCAGTTAATTTCTTGTCGCGGAATTCTTCTGCCTTTTTGTCGATGTCCTTCTTGACCGATTGTTTGGCGAGGAACGTTTCCTTGGAATTCTCAAAGCGGATATACATCCGGCCTTCCAACGCAGCGTCCTTTCCGAACAAGATTTCCGGTGGTCTCTCAGAGCCGATCAATTTTAGCTTAAGCTTTGGCCGGTTCAGGCCGTATTCATTCAGCTTGCTCTTATCGGCGTCGATATCTTTCGCCGGAATTGTTCCCTCTTTCTGCCAGCTCTCCAAGTCCGACAGCAAATTTTCGACCAAGGCACCATCTGCCTGATCCTTGAATGGCGTTTCGAGCCGCCATTTGTTGTCGTGGCGTCGTATTTCTATCTTTTCATCGCCATTTTGAATGACCACCCCATCGATCTTATTTCGATCGAAATTCACCACGTTTTGCGCCTGCCGTCTCGCTTCTCCGGTGCTGGGCTGTTTCATCTCAAAGAACCTGAGGTAGGCGAACACACCAAGCACAACGACAGCGAGAATTAGCGTAGTTCTCCAATTCATGATTCGATTCTTGTCATTCAGAGCGAAGCGAAGAATCTGGGATCATTCTCCTTGCGGCGCAGCCGAACAATAGCCACAGACGTTTCGCTTCGCTCAACATGATAACAAAGGCTTACACGCGCCGTTGCCACCAAACCACCGTTCCGATCACTGCGGGGATCAACGGCATGAAAATGAGAACGATCCAGCGCAGGCGAGCTAACGCGTCGGCATTCAGACTGAAGGTGAGAGGTTTAGAAACTTTTGGTGCAATACCAATCAGCTGTTCCCGGCTCAGCAGCCAGTTCACACTGCCGGACATGAAATCGAGTCCCTGCTGATCTTGCGTGATTGCGTTGTCCTGAACAAACGTGGAATTGCTGACGACTACCAGGCGCGATGAGTTCAACTGTACCCGTTCGTCGGCGCTACCCCCTTTTTCGATGGCTGCCCCTATTGTTATTGGCGTCTTGTCGTCCCGTTTCGCATCAGCCTGGAATTTCGCCTGATTGTCTGTGTTATAATCAGTCTCGGCAAAATAGCCCTTTTCCGCCTGAATTAGCGGTTCGATCCGGATGTTGGCAGCGCGGGCGCGATCCGGCTCGAGCGTGAGCGAGGAAGTGCCACCTAAAAAGAGCGCCCGTACATCGGCTAGTCGTCTGGTAATCGGGCTGTCGCCCAGGAAACGCGCTTGAACATCTCGTGTCAGTGCCAGTTCCTGGATCCCGGTTCGCAGAAAAACCATCAATCTGTCGTCATTCACCTTTACGCCCAGCTCGCTGACAAACGCGTCTAACTTTGGCGTTTTCGCTGCGGGATCGAGGAGAAGCAAGATCCGCCCCTGCTTGTCCCAGAAGTTGCGCAGCAATCTCATTTCGCGGTCCGAAAAATCGTACTGCGGCCCAATTATCATCACGGTTTTTACGTCTTCGGGAATCGCATCCAGATCGAGAAGATTCAGTTCTTTGAACTGGATGTTTTCGTTTTCGATGAACGTCTTGAGGACGGAGATAGCGCTGCTTTCCGTGAGTGGTGGTTCCTTGTGACCGAGGACGTAACCAAGAGTCTTCTTTTTACCCTCCACAAGATCGATCATTGCGCTGGTGATGGCTTGTTCGCCTTTGAACGCGGCGACGCGAGGGCCTTCACCTAAGGCCATTCCGCTCTGGTCGATGTCAGCCATCTCGGACGCCTTGACCGTTTTGTTACGTCCTTCGTAATCGACTACCAGAAGCGGCTCGTCGGTAACGACCTTGTATTTGTCGAACAACTCCTTTGCCCGGGAAAGATTGCGCTCGGGATCAATGTGCTCAATATCGACTTTTCCTTTACCGGCATACTGATATTCCGTCAGCAAATTCTGAACATCCGTGGCAATCGGCGTGCTAGGCGGAAAGAAAACCGTGATACGCATCTTGCCCTTGAGTGTATCGAGGAAACGCTTCGTCTTATCTGAGAGCGCATATTTTTGATCGCGGGAAAAATCCCAGCGAGCGTAGTGTTTAAAGGCGATCGAGTTCACCATCGCGACGAGAAATAAGACGAGCACAATTTGCGCGAGAACGTTGAAACCGATTCGAACCCGTCGAATTTTTTTCCGGGGACGTGTTTGGCGCGCGTTTGTTTTCTCAGCCATCGCTCAAAGCCTCCATTTGCGGGATTGAAATGCGTGGTGCGTGAGCACCAGCATCACGATGGTCATGCTCACGTAGAGAATGATTGGCCGTGTATCGATCACTCCACGCGAGAACGTCCCCATATGTTCGATCGCAGAGAAGTACCCCAGCAGGTCGCGCGTTTCGGAGCTCACATCGAGCAGAATGAACTGAACCAGACCGAGGAAAAAAAGCAGTGTAATTGCGCAAAAAGAGATGACCGCCGCGATGATCTGGTTTCGGGTTAGAACGGATGTTAGACAACCGATCGAGAGATAAAACATTCCGAGTAACAAGAGCATCAGATAAGACCCGGCATATGCCCCGGCAGAATGGGCAGCCGGCTCGTTGGCGACCTTAAGGAAGATGGCAAAGTAAAGCAGCGTCGGGATCCAGAGAATCACGTAGAAAACCAGCGCGCCAAAAAATTTCGCAAGTACTACCTGCCAGTCACGCACCGGGACAGTCGTCAGTGGCTCAATCGTGCCGAGCTTAAATTCTTCAGCAAACAGACGCATCGTGATGAGCGGAAAAATTAGAACAAAGGCAAACCAGAAGAAGACTGAGTTAAAAAATGCCTCCTGCACCGTATACTGCACCTGGCGCTGGTTCATAAAGGAGATCTGGAAATAGAAATCGATTCCGTTGACTATCAGGAAAAAGATGAGCACGATGTAGGCGATCGGAGAATGGAAATAGCCGCGTACTTCGCGCGAAAGGAGAGCGTAGAATTTACGCATGACGTTGAAGCGGAGTAATGGAGTGGTGGAGTGTTGGAGTAATGGAGTGTTCCTCAGAATCCTCCGCGATACGCGCGATCCAATCCTCGTCATCGCGTTTTTGTTCCAACTTGTCGATTAAACTCAAAAGCCTGTTTTCGACTTCATAATGCGGCAGATCGAAATCGTGAAAACGTTCGTCGGGAATCTGGTTTGTTTGCTTCAAACCGATTGCACGAGTCATCGTCTCGGCCGTCGATCCAAGTGCGTAGTAAAGAAATTGAATGTATTCATTGAGCGAGCGCCGCCCATATCCCTCCGAGATGTTTGCAGCGACGGATTGGGCCGCATCAGCCAACTGCGATTGAAGCTTGAAATCAACTTTCGTTTCGATGAAGAGAGTCTTCCAAATCAGCTCAAATAGTTGCATGGCCTTTTGCCAGACAACCAATTTCATGTAGCCCCGATTCTTATTCCGAAGGTCCATTTCGTAATGGCTCATTACTCCAATACTCCGTTACTCCATCACTCCATCGCTAGGCCTGGTCTGAGTGCGTGATTTCCACGAACACATCCTCGAGCGTCGCCCGGCGTTGAGTCAGCTCGCGCACGGCCCAGTGGCGCTCTGTGGCGAGACGAAAAATCTCTTCGCGCACATCGACTCCTGATTCCACCCGCAGGGAAAATCTCTTCCAATCATCCTCCCCATCGGTGATTACTTCTCGCACACCTGAAATCTTCTTTAGCTCGTCCGCGCCGTTATCCATTCCCACCTTTGCTTCAAGAATAACACCGCCGGCCTGCCTGATTTTTCCCAGTAAATTTCCCGGAGTATCGCATGCCTCGATTCTTCCTTTGTGAATGATGATCACGCGGCTACATGTCATCTCCACCTCGGGTAGGATGTGCGTCGAAAGCAAAATAGTATGCTGCTCGCCCAGGTTCTTAATTAGCTCGCGCACCTGCCGGATTTGGTTTGGATCGAGGCCGATTGTCGGCTCATCCAGAATGAGCAGGTCCGGTTCAGCGAGCAGCGCGTCCGCGAGTCCCACCCTCTGCCGGTATCCCTTGGATAGGGCTCCGATCAGCTTGTTCTCTACGCTCTTGAGACCACAAAGTTCTTTTACGTCGCCAACACGCTCGGTGATGCGACGATGCTGGACACCCTTAAGCGCCGCGCGGTAACGCAGGTACTCTGTTACGCGCATGTCGCTGTAGAGCGGCACGTTTTCTGGCATGTAACCGAGATGTGCTCGAGCTTGCAGCGATTGTTCAAAAACGTCGAATCCCGCGATCGTCGCGCGGCCGGAGGTTGGCGGCATGAAGCTTGCCAAAATTCGCATGGTGGTAGTTTTGCCAGCACCGTTGGGTCCCAGAAATCCCATGATTTCGCCGCGGCTAACCTCGAAATTCAAATCCCGGATGGCAGGCTGGCCAGCATAGCGTTTTGTCAGATTTTCGACTTTAATCATTTCGCAATATTTCCATGAGACAACCGAAGCTCGATTGCGTTGCCGTTTTTTTTAACGCGCCGTCATGCTCAAAGTGGCAAGCTGCCGGGTTTGTCGGCCGGTACGGATTACGCCAACTGTGAATTCGAGTTTCGCGCCGCTCTGCACACTTCGAAGCAATTCCTCGATTTGTTTGACGGAGTTCGTTTCAGATTTGCCCATGCGATAAATCACCAGACCGCGCTCAAGTCCTGCCTCGTCTGCAGGGCTATCGGGTTCGACTGCAGTAATCAAAACGCCGCGTCCTCGGATGTAACCCAGCGCATCGCTTAGTTCCTGATTCAAATCCTGTAGCTGCAGCCCAAACAGCTTTCCTGCATTCGACGCGGAACTATCGGCGGTGGATGCAGGCTGGTTCTTTGGTGTGCCCTGTTTCTCTGCGATCTTCTTGAATTGATTTACGCTATCGCGCACTACGTCCGCCGGAATTGCAAAACCCATTCCCTGAGTGGGCACGCCTTGCGGTGTGAAAGCCATTTTCGCCGAGCTAATACCAACCAGCCGGCCCGATAGATCGATCACCGGTCCGCCGCTGTTACCCGGATTAATTGCCGCGTCGGTCTGTACCAGTCCCTTATACTCCGTATCGTCCACGGTGATGTCACGTTTGACAGCGCTAAGAACTCCGCGGCTGATCGAACTACCATATCCGACCGCATTGCCTACCACGATTACCGTCTGGCCCAGCAGGTTCGGGGAAATATTATCAAGGTTAATAAAGGGAAATGCGGTCTCGGCATCGATCTTGATGAACGCCAGATCGGTTTTATCATCGCCGGTAATGTAGTGCGCATTGTAGGTTTTGCCGTCGTCCGTCGTGACGTGAATCTTCAAGTCCGCGGCGCGCTCAACCACGTGCTGGTTGGTAACGATGTAGCCTGCCGGATCGACAATAAAACCCGAGCCGAGGCTTTGCAGAGTTTGGCGAATTTGGCGCGGGCGGACGCGATTGTAGCCGAAGAACTGCGCGTAAAAATCCTCAACCGGATCGCGCACGGTGCGCTTCACCACACGTTCGGTGTTAATATTCGCAACCGCAGGCAAAACCTTTGCCACCGCCAGTACAGATGGTTCCGAAGCTGGATCGGCCTGGCCAAAACAAACTCCTGCTTGCGCCAGAATCAGTAGCGCAACAAACAGCTTCTGGTGTGGATTTGTTTTCATCCTCAGATCGCTTCCAACCATTCTACGATCTCTGTTGGAGCCTTGCGCAGCAAGTAACGAGGCTGCCCGCGCACTGTCAACTTGCCGCACCGCGTAATCGTCGGAGATTAATTTCAGTATGCGCACTTCAATTGGTGCTCGCGCAAACTTAGAACTGATCGAAGAGAATTATCGCCGCTGGCAGCGGAATCCTCAGTCGGTCGATTCCGGGTGGTCGGCCTTTTTCGAAGGGTTCGAGCTTGGAAACCTACCGCAGCGCGACGGCGCGACGGCTGCCGCGGCTCGCGAAGCGGCGTTACAGACACGCGTTGATGGTCTCATTTACGCGTATTGTTCGCTTGGTCATACTATTGCGCGGGTCGATCCCCTGGCGGAGACGCGGCCGCAAAATTCATTACTGAGTCTTCGCGAGTTCGGTTTCAGCGAGTCGGACCTGGACCTTCGCGTTTCATCCAAATTCTTCCTCGACAATCAGTCGATGGCCTTGCGCGAGATGGTTTCCGGCCTGGAGAGAATTTATGCCGACTCCATCGGTTCCGAATTCATGCACATTCAGGACCCGCGAGTGCGTGATTGGATCCGCAAGCGATTGGAGACCCGACCGCACAAGCATTCGACTCCGGCAGCAGTGCAGGTGGCCCTGTTGCGGGCACTGCTTGAAGCGGAATCCTTCGAGATTTTTCTGCATACGCGTTACGTGGGGCAGAAAAGGTTCTCACTTCAGGGTTCAGAATCGCTCATGGTGATTCTCGACACCATCCTGCACAAATGTCCGGAAGGTGGCGTGGAGGAGATTTGCATGGGCATGGCGCATCGCGGCCGACTCAATATCCTTGCAAATTTTCTGCGCAAATCGCTCAAGGTCATCTTTACCGAGTTTAGCGAAAATTATGTTCCCGAGTTGGCAGCCGGCGACGGCGATGTGAAATATCACCTCGGTTATCACTCGGTACGCAAACTTGCTTCGCGTGCGGAGATCGAGATCCGGCTCTCATCGAACCCAAGCCACCTGGAAGCTGTCGATCCAGTAGTCGAAGGACAAGCGCGCGCCAGACAACGACTTCGCGGGGACACCGAGCATAGGCGCAAAGTCTTACCGCTGCTCGTGCACGGCGACGCGGCTTTCATCGGGCAGGGGATCGTGGCTGAGACACTCAACTTGTCGCAGTTACCCGGATACAGCACAGGCGGAACCATCCACATCGTTGTCAACAACCAGATTGGGTTCACGACCCTTCCGAAAGATGCGCGTTCCTCAACGTACTCCACCGATATCGCGAAGATGATCGAGGCGCCGATCTTTCATGTGAATGGCGACGATCCATTGGCCGTTAAATTTGTTAGCGATATGGCATTCGATTTTCGTCAGCGATTCGGGCGCGACGTGGTAATCGACATGTATTGCTATCGTCGCTACGGTCACAACGAAGGCGACGAGCCCTCATTTACTCAGCCTGATCTTTACGCAAAAATCGAGAAGCGGCCATCAGTCACGCAGCTTTACAAACGCGAGTTGCTCGAAGCGGGAACGCTGAGCGAAGACGATGCCGTCTCGCTGGAAACTGAGTTCGGTTTGCGACTCGAAATGACGCGAGATGAAGTCGACGCCATCGAGAAACGCAAGGCCAGCGAGAAAGCCAGGTTCAGAGAATCCACAGCGATATTTCAACCTGAGTACTCGAGCGAGTCTGAACCGACTGCGATCAGCCAGAAAACGCTTAAGACCATTGTTGATGGTCTCACCCGCGTTCCGGAAGGCTTCGAAATCCAGCCGAAGATCAAGCGCATCGTCCTTGATCATCAGCGCAAAGTTTTCGAGGAAGGCGGTCCCTATGAGTGGCATTTTGCCGAAGCGCTCGCGTTTGGATCGCTGCTTCTGGAGGGTATTCCGATTCGATTGTCAGGCCAGGACAGCTCACGCGGGACTTTTAGCACACGGCACTCCGTGCTTTACGACGCAAAGACGGGGAAACCCTACGTGCCGCTCATGCATCTCGCCCAGAAACAAGCACGCATTTGCATTTACAACAGTCCGCTTTCAGAGGGTGCGGTCCTCGGGTTCGATTATGGGTACTCCCTCGATTATCCGAAGATGCTTTGCTTGTGGGAAGCGCAATTTGGGGATTTCTCCAATGGCGCGCAGACCATTATCGATCAATTCATCGTGTCAGCGGAATCCAAATGGCAGCGGCCGAGTGGGATTGTGTTACTGCTTCCGCATGGCTATGAAGGTCAGGGCCCCGAACATTCCAGCGCGCGACTCGAGCGTTTTCTCCAGGCCTGCGCCGAGGACAACATGCAGGTCTGCAATCTGACCACGGCCGCGCAGTATTTTCATGTGTTGCGGCGTCAGATGAAGCGCGACTTCATCAAGCCCCTGATCATCATGACCCCGAAAAGTCTGTTGCGTGCCAGCTTTGCTTCCTCGCCTGCTGAAGAATTCATCCATGGCCGTTTCGAAGAAATCCTCGGCTCGCCCGAAGCGACTCCCGCCGACAGAGTCAAGCGGATCATCTTTTGCTCCGGCAAAGTTTATTACGATCTGCTCAATTACCGCACCCAGCGCAAAATCGACGACGCTGCGATCATTCGCGTAGAACAGCTTTATCCGCTGGCAGAAAAAAAACTGCGCGAAATGCTTAAGCCATTTTCGAAGAACGCGAAGCTCGTCTGGTGCCAGGAAGAACCGGAAAACATGGGGGCATGGACTTTCATCGAATCCCGGTTGCGCACGATTTTGTGTAGCGAAATCGCGTACGCCGGCCGCGAAGCGAGCGCCAGCCCCGCCGTCGGCGCACTGGCTCGCCACAAGCGCGAACAAGCTCGCTTGGTAGCTGACGCGTTTGCGGTTTGAGCCGGCGATTCGCCTCATCTGTTGACGAAACGTGTCTCGACCGCGACGCTCGATTAGCTTACAAAATTCTCACCTATGGCGATTGAAGTTAAAATTCCCTCGGTAGGTGAATCGATCACCAGCGGTGTTGTATCTGCCTGGCACAAGAAATCTGGCGAGCTCGTAAGCGAAGGCGAAGCCCTCTTCACGCTCGAGACCGACAAGGTTTCTACCGAAATCGTTGCAGAAAAAGCAGGCGTACTCGAAACGAAGGTTCCCGAAGGCCAGGAGGTGAAGATTGGTGAGGTAGTTGCCATAATCGACGATTCAAAACGCCAGCCCGAGGAAAAAAAGGAAGAGAAACCGAAAAAGAAAGAGCCTGAAGAAAAGAAGAGGGGACCCGAGCCTGAGAAAAAGGCCGCGGCTGAAGTTCCTGAGGTTGAACGCGGTGCTCAACCTTTTTCACCCGCCGTCCGCCGGATTATTGAAGAAGAAAAGCTTGAGCCGGAGAAGATTCGCGGCACCGGCGAAGGAGGCCGCCTAACGAAAGGAGACGTCCTGGCTGCAGCACAACAGCGCGGCAAAGCAAAACCTGTAGGGGAAGCTGTCAGCTTCCTCGGGACGGCAGCGCCGTCCCCCACAGTAGTTGAACCCTCTGGTGATGGGCGATTCATCCGCAAAAAGATGTCGCCGCTGCGCCGCAAGATCGCGCAGCAACTGGTGATGGCGCAGCACACCGCGGCGATCCTGACGACTTTCAATGAATGCGACATGACCGCCGTCCAGGAATTGCGCCGGAACAGTCAGGATGAGTTTACGAAAAAGAACGGGGTCAAACTGGGCTTAATGTCGTTCTTTGTTAAAGCGTGCGTGGAGGCGCTTAAAGCCGTGCCGGTAGCCAACGGCCGCATTGAGGATGAGGATTTCATCCAAAACAATTTCTACGACATAGGCGTAGCCGTCGGCACGGAGCGAGGACTGGTGGTCCCGGTCGTGCGCGATGCGGACAAAAAGAGTTTCGCGGACTTGGAGCGCGACATCGCCGATTACGCTAGCAGAGCGCGCGACGGGAAACTAAAAATTGAAGATTTGCAGGGTGGCACATTCACAATCACAAACGGGGGAGTGTACGGATCCCTGTTCGCCACGCCGATTTTGAATCCGCCACAAAGCGGAATTCTGGGCATGCACAAGATCATGCCGCGAGCAGTTGCCGTGGACCGGAAAGTAGACGTTCGCCCCATGATGTATCTGGCGTTCAGTTACGATCACCGCGCAATCGACGGGAAAGAAGCCGTCACCTTTCTGATCAAAGTGAAGGACTGCATCGAAGACCCGAAAAAATTGCCGTTGGATTTTTGAATCAAAAAGCGGCGGAGCATTGCCGCACTCCAAGACGCAAGCGCACAAAGTGACTCGCAATGACGGCCACGTTTTGGAGTGCGGCGGTACTCCGCCGCTTCTAGTTCTCGACGATTGCTCATCTCCGTCCCGAATGACAAAATGACATATGGAAAAATTTGATGTTGTTATCATCGGTTCAGGGCCGGGCGGTTACATTGCCGCGATCCGATCCGGGCAGCTCGGTCTGAAAACGGCTCTGGTCGAAAAGGACAAGGAGCTTGGTGGCACTTGCCTCAACGTGGGTTGTATCCCGAGCAAAGCGCTTCTGACTTCGAGCGATCATTTCATGTTCGTTAAAAAGGAAGCAGCCAAGCACGGCATCGTGATCGACGATGCACATGTTGATCTGGCGAAGATGCAACAGCGTAAGGATAAAGTTGTGAAGACATTTAACGGCGGGGTGCGCTCATTGATGAAGACGAATAAGGTCACCGTCTTCGAAGGCACGGCCACGATCACCGCGCCTGGAAAGGTCTCCATTAAATCTTCCAAAGGCGAGACGCAGGAGATCGAGGCGAAAAATATTGTCATCGCTACGGGTAGCGCGCCAGCCGAACTTCCCTTCGTGAAATTTGATGGGAAAACAATCGTGAGCAGCACCGAAGCGCTTACTTTCGCCGAAGCTCCAAAGAGGCTCATCGTGATCGGCGCGGGTGCGGTCGGCCTGGAGCTAGGCTCTGTTTGGAACCGGCTCGGTTCGGAAGTGACAACATTGGAATTTCTGCCACGTATCGCACTGGGATTCGATCTTGAGCTCTCGAACCTGCTTCAGCGGTTGCTCACCGCTCAGGGTATGACGTTCCACCTGGAAGCAAAAGTTAGCGCCGTAAAGATCGACAACGGTCGCGCGACTGTAATTGCGATTAAAGACAAGGAAGAACTAAAATTCGAAGCCGATAAGGTGCTTGTGTCAGTCGGGCGTCGCCCATTCTCCGACGGCTTGGGCGCAGAAAAAGTCGGTGTAGAGTTTGACGAAAAGAAGCGCATCAAAGTAGACGAACATTTCCGCACGAACGTCGAGGGGGTTTACGCAATCGGGGATGTGATTGCGGGTCCGATGCTGGCGCACAAGGCCGAAGACGAAGGGATTGCCTGCGTGGAAATCATTGCGGGCAAAGCCGGTCACGTGAACTACGACGCCATTGCCGGTGT